>FZPS01000044.1_pt45 | contig 105490 bp, 98 predicted proteins | sample 1817821 | NCBI WGS metagenome assembly FZPS01 (sample SAMEA104158645, study PRJEB21678) | metagenome | place: Germany | collected 2015-04-21
AACGTCCAGCCAGCCCAGGGACAAAACGGTTTTCGATCTCGGCCTGCCACGTTCATCGCGGTAGGCCTTTTCAATGGTGAGGTAGACCCGTCCATCTTTTCTGCGTGATTGTTTGAGATTCAAGTTCAACACCTCCGGGAGGTAGTCTATGCACTAACATTATACCACAAATTACCATACTTTACTATACCCCACCGAGCAAAATTTTCAATAAAAAAATCCCTTGAAAGCACGTCGCCACAAGGGTTTGGGAGATCCTATTCTTAGCTATGCTGTAAAACTAGCGGGGACACATTCTGTCTGTCCCTTGGCTGCGATGTTTGACTTCGATCTAGTGCGGTGGTATAATAAACCTGCCCTGCCCTAAGCTTGACTTAGGGCCATTTGTCCAGAGGGGAGGTGAAGCTGCGGTGCGTGAGTATGAGCTGATGGTAATCTATTCCCCAGAGCTCGACGAAGAAGCGCTGACGGCCCAGATTGAACGGACGAAGGATCTCATCGTCGGTGTGGGCGGAGAAGTGGAAAAAGTCGACCAGTGGGGGAAACGCCGGTTCGCTTACGAGATCAAGAATTACACCGAAGGCTTCTATGTGGTGATCGATTTTAAAGCAGAAAGCGGAGCGACTTCCGAGGTCGAACGTATTCTTAAGATCACCGATGAAGTCGTGCGTTATCTGCTCGTTCGAAGAGACGTAGAATGAGCAAAGGAGTGACGACAGGTGTTAAACAGGGTAATTCTTATCGGGCGACTGGTAGCGGACCCACAACTGCGTTACACTCAAACGGGGATAGCGGTAACCAATTTCACGCTTGCGGTCGATCGCCCCTTCGTTGGTCAAAGCGGTGAGCGGGAAGCGGATTTCATCGACATCGTGACTTGGCGGAAGCAGGCGGAGGTCTGTGCCAATCACCTGACCAAAGGCCGCCTTGTGGCCGTGGAAGGGCGTTTGCAAATCCGCTCCTACGAGGATCAGAATGGGATCCGGAGAAAGGCCGCTGAGATTGTGGCCGATCAAGTACGCTTCCTAGATCGTGCGAGGGACTTTGCATCCGAAGAGTCAGTGGAAGGACCGCCCGAACCCGAGTTTGATGACGTTCCGTTTTAATCAAAGTGGTTTGGAGGCGAAGAAATGGCTAGAGACAGAGGCCGTCGAGGCAGAAGGAAGATCTGTTCCTTTTGCGTCGATAAGATCGATCAGATCGACTACAAAGAAGTTGGCCGTCTGCGCCGTTACATTACAGAACGCGGGAAAATCCTGCCGCGGCGCATCACCGGCAACTGTGCTCGACATCAGAGGCAGCTGACAACGGCAATCAAAAGAGCTCGTTTTGTGGCCTTGATGCCTTATACATTGGACTAAGGAAAAGGAGCAGCGCAGCTGCTCCTTTTTAGAATGCAATTAGAGGGTGAACTCATGAAGACGCGATCGCTAACTGAAGGTGCCATGCTGGGGGCACTGACGGTTCTCCTCACCCTGCTCGGGGAGTACCTGAGCATTCCGGCTTTAATTGTGCCTGTGCCCCTCATTCTTTTAGTTTACCGCCAGGGATTCCGCTGGGGAATCGTTACGTCGGTGGTATCCGCGCTGGTCACAGGCCTGGTCACGGGGCATGTCTTTGCCGGCCTATCCATCATTATTTGGGGCTTTGTGGGCGTGGCTTTAGGCATGGCCTTGCGGGAGGAGTTCTCCTTTGCTAAACTCATGGGCGTGGGCGTTTTCGCCAACCTGGTGGTCATCGCCCTGCATATGCTCCTTTATGCCTTGGTCATTGGCGGCAATATGTATACAGAGATGATCAACTCCTTCATCCAGGGTATCGAGCAGGCCATAGAAACTTCACGCAGCCTGGGAGCAACGGAGGAGTCCCTGGCCAACTTGCAGGTTTTGCGGGAGCTGGTTCCGCTGACCATCAAAAACGGCCTGCCCGCCATACTGCTCCTCTCCTCCGTGGGCATGTCCTTTGTACACCTGGCCGTGGCGCGCCTGGTCCTCAAGCGCATGGGTGATTCCGTTCCCTGGGTTCAGCCCTTTACCCAGTGGCGGCTTCCGGCTTACTTTTCCATCATCTTTCTATTTGGCTGGGTGGTCACTTCCCTGATCAGGGTGGTGCCGCTGCCGAACTGGCTGCAGTTTGCAGCCGTGAATCTGTACTTCGTTTCATCCAGTGCCTACATGGTCACCGGACTCAGCCTGGCCTGGTATTATTTCAACCAGCGCAAGACGCCTGGATTTGTGCGGGGGCTGTTTGTGATCCTGCTTTTCGCGGTGCCCATAGTGGTGATGATTCTGGTTCTGCTTACGGTGGCGGACGGCTTTTTCGACTTTCGCAGGTTAATGACTCCCGAAGGAGAAGTACTAGAGGCAACGGTGGAAGACACTGATGCTGATGAGTAGAAAGGCGGGGTGGTTATGAAGGTTATACTGCAGGCAGATATCAAGAACCTGGGTAAAAAGGGCGACGTGGTGGAGGTTTCGGAAGGTTACGGCCGCAACTATCTCCTGCCCAGGGGACTGGCAGTGGAGGCCAGCTCAGGCAATCTGCGCCACGCTGCCCAGCAGAAGCAGAAGGAATCCGCGAAGGCAGAGCGGGAGCTGAAAGAGGCTCAGAAAATCGGAGAGAAGATTAAAGACCAACAGTTGAAGGTGGGGGCCAAGGTAGGCGAAGGGGGCAGGCTCTTCGGTTCTGTCACTCCCCAGGAAATCGCCGATCAGCTGCGCAGGCAGTTCGCGGTAGAAATTGACAAGAGGAAGATAGACATTAAGGAGCCAATAAAGAGCCTGGGCACCCACCCGGTAGTGGTGAAAGTGCACCCGAAAGTACATGTTACAGTTCTTGTAAATGTTGTGGACGAACAGGCGTAGTACTTGGTGTTGGAGGGTTATCCCCATTGGATACAAAACAGTCGCGCAATCACGATCTCTCGCTGGAAAGGCACGTGGCAGCACTGATGACCATTTTGGCCGAAGTGCACGGCGAGGATCAGCTGGTCCTTAAAGCTGGCAAACTGGATTCCCTGGAGCTGCTCCAGTCGGAAAAAATCGAAGATAGGATTCTGGCCCTGGAGCGCTTGGTCCACGACGATCCCACCATTGTGGATCAGCGCACGCCGGAAGAAGCTGTGCAGGTCCTGGAGGAGTTGGAGGACTATTTAGCCGATCTCCTGGCCAAGCGTACGGTGGAAGAGGAACTGGAGCAGAAGGTGAGCGCCAAAATGCAGGAGCGCCACCTGGACTACATCAAAGAACTCCGCATGCAGGTGCTGAAGGAAGAGGCGGGGCCTGATAACGCCCAGACTCTAAAGAAGTATGCGGAGCTAGAAATGCTGGAAAAGCGCAGCCTCTCCAAGGGCACGGCGGAGCTCATGCGTCCCCAGAGGCTGGAAGAGGTGGTGGGGCAGGACGAGGCAGTCAAATCCCTGCTCACCAAGTTGAGCTCGCCCTTTCCCCAGCATGTGCTGCTGTACGGGCCTCCGGGCGTGGGCAAGACCACGGTGGCCCGCTTAGCGCTGCAGTACGCCAAGGAGAAAGAGTATACTCCCTTCAGCCAGGATGCCCCCTTTGTGGAAGTGGACGGCACCACCCTGCGTTGGGATCCCCGGGAGGTTACCAACCCCCTCCTGGGTTCGGTGCATGATCCCATCTACCAAGGGGCCAAACGGGACCTGGCCGACGGTGCGGTGCCCGAACCGAAGCTGGGCTTGGTCACCGAAGCCCACGGCGGAGTCCTTTTTATCGATGAGATCGGGGAAATGGATCCTGTGCTCCAGAACAAACTGCTCAAAGTACTGGAGGACAAGAGGGTGATCTTTGAATCGTCTTATTATGATCCCCACGATCCCCAGATTCCCAAGTACATCCACCAGCTGTTTACCAAGGGAGCTCCCGCGGACTTTGTGCTCATCGCGGCCACAACGCGGGATCCTTCGGAAATCAGCCCGGCTCTGCGTTCCCGCTGTGCCGAGGTGTTTTTCAACCCCCTGACGCCCCAGGACATTGTGGAGATCGTTCGCTCAGCGGCGGGACGTTTAGGCGCGAGGCTGGCACCGGGAGTGGCGGAGCTGGCCGCGGAGTACACCATTGAGGGCCGCAGGGCAACCCGGCTTTTGGCCGATGCCTTCGGCGTGGCTCTCTACCGCGGTGCTGCAGAGCACGGCCAGCTGGAGATTACTGTAGCGGACATGCAGGAGGTCATCCAAACGGCCAGGCTGAGCTCCTATGCGCCTACCAAGGCCTCTCCCACCAAGGAAGTGGGCCGCATCTTAGGCCTGGGTGTGAGCGGTTATGTGGGCTCTGTACTGGAAATTGAAGCGGTGGCCTTCCCCAGCAGGGAGCCTGGTAAGGGCCAGGTGCGCTTCAACGATACCGCGGGCAGCATGGCCAAGGACAGCGTGTTCAACGCGGCCTCGGTGTTCCGCGCCCTAACAGGTGAAGAGCTGAGCAACTTCGACCTGCACGTGAATGTGGTTGGGGGCGGCAGTATCGACGGACCTTCCGCCGGCGTGGCCATTCTGGCCGCCATTATCAGCGCGGTGAAAGACTTGCCCATTCCCCAGGACATCGCCGTGACAGGGGAAATCTCCCTGCGGGGCAGGGTGAAACCGGTGGGGGGTCTGCACGCCAAGATCTACGGAGCCAAGCAGGGCGGAGTGAAGAGGGTGTTTGTGCCTAAGGAAAACTTGGACAACCTGCCCACAAGCGTGGAGGGTGTGGAAATCATTCCCATTGAGCATGTGCTGGATTTCCTACGGCAAATCTTTCCCCAGGACCTGCCTGTGGCTAATTAACAAGGCGCAACCCGGCTGCTGCAGTGAGATTTTTGCAACAGACCGGGTTTTTTCTTTCCCTCGAATTGCAGGCCTGCCCGCCTTAGTGTAGACTGAAAAGGGTAGACTAGATTAGAAATGAAGGGAGGAGAAATGAGTGGACAGTGGCTTGCGAAGTGTGGAAGCGAGCAATGACCCAGATGGGCGGCCGCCGGATTTGAGCCCGTGCTCATTTCTCCGACTGGCCGCGGCCTAAGGAGTCGCTGCTCGTTTTTATGCTCCGAATTTAGAAAGGAGGATAAAAACAATGGCCATCGACCTTCGCGATCTAGAACGTTTGATTGCAGATAAGGATTTTAAAGGTGTAAGAGCTGAACTGTCGGTGCTGCAGGATGCTGACATTGCCCTCTTCATGGAGGAGCTGCAAAGGGAGCATGTGGTCATGGTTTTCCGCTCCCTGCCCAAGGATCGGGCAGCAGAGATCTTTTCCTATTTGTCCAGCGACATGCAGCAGTATATTGTAGAAGCGATCACGGACCAAGAAGTAAGCTCCATCATTAACGACTTGTATTTAGACGATGCCGCGGACTTCCTGGAAGAGATGCCCGCCAATGTGGTGAAGCGGGTGCTGCGCAATGCTTCCCCAGAAGTGCGCGAGCTGATCAACCACTTCTTGAAGTATCCTCCCCATTCCGCGGGGAGCATCATGACCGCTGAGTTTGTGGATTTGCGGAAAACCATGCGGGTTTCCGAAGCGTTCCAGAGAATTCGGCGTACCGCCATTGATAAGGAAACTGTGTACACCTGCTATGTCATGGACGATAACCGCCGCCTGGAAGGCGTGGTTACCGTAAGGGAGCTCTTCTTGGCCGATGACGATGACATCATCGGGGACATTATGGAAAAGAACGTGATCGCCGTCCGCACCACCGAGGACCAGGAAGAAGTGGCGGCCCTGCTTTCCCACTACAACTTCATCTCGCTGCCGGTGGTGGATGAGGAAAGTCGGCTGGTGGGCATCGTCACCTTCGACGACGTGATGGAAGTTATCCACCAGGAGGCCACGGAAGACTTCCAAAAGATGGCGGCCATGGCCCCCTCGGATAAACCCTATTTGAAAACCAGTGTCTTTACCCTGGCCAAGAACCGCATCGTCTGGCTGATGATTCTCATGCTGTCCGCCACGATCACCGGCAGCATTCTGGGGAAGTATGAGGCGGCCTTCATCTCCCTGCCCGTCCTGATCACCTTCATCCCCATGCTCACCGATACGGGGGGCAACACCGGTTCCCAGAGCTCCACGTTGATCATCCGCGGCATGGCCTTGAATGAACTGGATACCAAGGATGTGGGGCGAATTCTCCGCAAAGAATTGAGCGTGAGCGCCCTCATGGGGGCCGTCTTGTCGGGAGCCAACTTCTTGCGCATCATCCTGCTTCATCCCGGCAGCTATACCATGGCCCTCGCAGTTTCCCTGGCGCTTTATGCCACGGTGATGCTGGCTGCAACCATCGGCAGCATGCTGCCCTTGGCCGCCAGGGCGTTAAAAGCGGACCCAGCCATTATGGCTGCGCCCGTGGTTACTACCTTAGTGGATGCGACGTGCTTGATCATCTACTTCAAGATTGTGGATCTGCTTCTGTTATAATACGGGCACCGGGAGCCGGGCGGAAGACGAAGATCTCCGGCTGGATTCCCGTGCGCCGCTGGTATTCTTCGCTCACAGTTTTCTCAAAAGCGGGCAGGCTGGTTTGGGGCACGAGGGCAATGGTGCAGCCCCCGAAGCCTGCCCCCGTCATTCTGGAGCCCAACACTCCAGGTACCTCCAGGGCCAGTTCTACCAGGAGATCCAGTTCCGCGCAGCTCACCTCGTAATCATCCCGCAGGCTTTTATGGGACGCGGTGAGCAGGCGGCCGAACTCCTCCAGTTCTCCTGCCTTGAGGGCGGTCACTCCCTGCTGCACACGGGCATTTTCCATCACCACATGGCGGGCGCGCCGCGCTAGGGGATCAGGCAGCTGGTTCACCAGGCTGAGATCCACCAAGCTTACATCCCGCAGGGATTCCACTCCTGGAAGCTCATTCTGCAGGCGCTGCACGGCCTCTTCACACTGCTGCCTGCGGGTGTTGTATTCCGATCCCGCCAAGCCCCTGCGCACCCCGCTGTTCACCACAGCAACCGCGTAGCCCTGTTTTTCCAGGGGCAGTGGCACCGCTTCATATTCCAGGCTGCGGCAGTCCAGGAAGAGGGCATGGTCCTTCTGGCCCAGCATGGAAGCGAACTGGTCCATAATTCCGCAGGCCACGCCCACAAACTCGTTTTCCGCTTTCTGCGCCAGCTTAACTAGATCCACCGCGCCGAGCCCCCAGCCGTGCAGAGCATCCAGGAGCAGGGCTGCGGCAACTTCCAGGGCCGCGGAGGAAGACAGCCCGGCCCCCTGGGGGACATTGCCCTGGATCACCAGATCCGCTCCTTGAGGCTGCAGCCCCAGCTTTTGAAACTGCCAGACAACGCCCTTGATGTAGTTGACCCAGGTGTTGCTTTTGCTGGGCGTGATTTCCTCCAGCAAGAAACTCTCTTTGGCGGCATAGTTTAGGGAATAGAGGTTCACCCGCCCCGTGCCGTTCAGCTCCCCGGCGATCTGGATACCCGCATCTATGGCCATGGGGAAGACAAAACCCTGGTTGTAATCGGTATGCTCCCCGAGCAGGTTCACCCGTCCAGGGGCCCGCACTGCCTGCACCTTTCCGGCCCGGGGGAATCGGGCCTTAAACTCCTCCAACAGTCCAGCTGTACTCAGTTCATTCATCTACTTCCTCTCCCCTCAACTTGGCTGCTTGATCCTCCGGAGTCATATCGGTAATAAAGGTGCCCGCGCCCGACTCCACGCCGGCCAGGTACTTCAGCTTGTCCGCGGAGCGGTTTAAGGGATAGAATTCAAAGTGGACATGGTAGAAAGGGTATTCGCCCTTGCTGGGCGCCTGGTGCAGCGCCATCATATAAGGAAGGGAAAAGCCAAACAGCCCATCGTATTTGACCAAGACTTCCTTCAGCAGGCAGGCCAAAGACTCCTGCTCCTCCTCCCGCAGCTCCACAAGGCCCTGCAGATGGCGTTTAGGATAGAGATGCACTTCAAAGGGGTAGCGGGCGAAAAAGGGTACAAAGGCGCAGAACTCGTCGTTTTCCGCGATGATGCGCCGCCCGTCTCTGGTTTCCTCTTCTAGGATCTGGCAGTAAAGGCACTTGCCTGTGGATGTATGGTGTTCTTGGGCGGAGTCCAGTTCTGCTGCGATGGTGGGGGGAATGAAGGGAAAGCCGTAGATCTGTCCGTGGGGGTGGTGGAGGGTAACCCCCACCGCATCTCCTTTGTTCTCGAAAACTAATACATAGCGGATGTTGGGCTTGTTGCCCAATTCTTGGCAGCGGTCCATCCATACTGAGATGAGGTTCTTGATGCGGCCCACCGGTTCCTGGGCCAAGGTGGTGTGATGATCTGGGGAGTAGAGCACCACCTCGCAGATCCCTTCCGCTGGGGCGGTGCGGTACAGCTCGCTGCCCTCTTCGCCCACAGGAGGCGGGGGCTGCCGTAGAGAGGGGTATTTGTTCTCAAAGACTACGATGTCGTAATCCTCTGCCGGTACCTCCGTGGGAAACGCCCCCGGCAGGGTAGGGCAGAAGGGGCAGAAATCCTTCGGCGGCTTGTAGGTGCGATCTTGCCGATGGGCAGCCACAATCACCCACTGCCTAAGCTGCGGGTTCCAGCGCAGTTCCGACATGGAATCACTTCCTAACCCTTCTTTTTTTAGAAAAAGTGTAAAAGATAATGTAGCGGCCATCTTCTTTCCGCTGAACTTCCTTTTGCACGGTTCCACCTCCTGCCTCTCCATCCCCATTGTACAAAAAAGATCGTGCCCGGTTCAAGGGAATTGCCCCTTGGATCGGGAAACTAGTATACAGACTGAAAACAGACACGGAGGGAACGGCAATGCGTAGAATAGTGCACACAGATCAGGCCCCCGCGGCCATCGGCCCCTACAGCCAGGCGATCAAGGCGGGAAACTTGCTCTTCATCTCCGGGCAGCTGGGGGTGGATATGGCTACGGGTGAAATCGCCTACGATTGCGTGGCCACCCAGACCAAGCAGGCCCTCACCAACCTGGAGAACATTGCCCGGGCGGCGGGCACCAGCTTAGCCAATGCCGTGAAGGTGACTGTTTACCTCACGGACATGGGCGATTTCGCCAAGATGAACGAGGTCTACGCCGGCTTTTTCCCGGAGAACCCGCCCGCCAGGGTGTGCGTGGCAGTAAGCGCCCTACCCAAGGGGGTAACGGTGGAGATCGACGCCATCTGCGTGTGTAATGAGTGAGTAAGCACAAGGGAGGAATCGCCATGCCCAAACTGAAGGTGGGCGTTCTTTACGGAGGTCGCTCGGGCGAGCACGAAGTGTCCTTGATGTCGGCCCAGTCTGTAATTGAAGCCCTGGATAAGGAGAAGTACGAAGTCATCCCCATCAAGATCGACAAGGACGGCCGCTGGCAGGATCGGATCATCGTGCCCGATCCCACGCGCAGCTCTGGCCTAGATGTGGTGTTCCCTGTTCTGCACGGTCCCTACGGCGAGGACGGGACCGTTCAAGGATTGCTGGAACTGGCCAACCTGCCCTACGTGGGAGCGGGGGTTGCCTCGTCCGCAGTTTCCATGGATAAAGCCTTCATGCGCAGCCTGTTCCTCCAGGCGGGTTTGCCGCTCCTCCCTTGGGAAGTGGTGTTTAACTACCAGTGGCGCAGCGAGCCGGAAGCAGTGACTCGGCTGCTGGAAGAGTCCCTGGGCTATCCCATGTTTGTCAAGCCAGCCAACTTGGGTTCCAGTGTGGGCGTGAGCAAGGTGAAATCCCGCAAAGATCTAGCCCCCGCCATGGAACTGGCCCTTAGTTTCGATCGCAAAGCCGTGGTGGAGCAGGGTTTAGAGGGAGCCCGGGAGATCGAATGCAGCGTACTGGGCCACTCCCATCCCCAAGCCTCCATTCCTGGTGAGATCGTGCCGGCCAATGAGTTTTACGACTACGAGGCCAAGTATCAAAGCGAGGATTCGGAGCTGATCATCCCCGCACCCCTCAGCGAGGAGCAGACCAAGGCCGTCCAGGAGTACGCCTGCCGCGCCTTTAAAGCCGTGGACTGCTCGGGCATGGGCAGGGTTGACTTCCTCATTGATCAACAGGGAAACATTTTCCTCAATGAGATCAACACCATTCCCGGTTACACCCAAATCAGCATGTACCCCAAACTTTGGGAACAGACCGGCCTGCTCTACTCGGAGCTGTTGGACCGCTTGATTGAGCTGGCCTTAGAAAAGCATAGGGAGCGCCAGGCCCTGCGCACGAGCGTTTTTTGAGGCAGGTGATGACAGGGTCCCATGATCATCGAAGATGTCTGGAAGTACTATGGTGATGAACTAATCCTGCGGGAAATCAATGCAGTAATCGGCCCTAACGACCGTATTGGTTTGGTGGGGGCCAATGGAGTTGGCAAAACCACCCTGCTCAAGACCCTCGCTGGCGAACTGAGCCCAGAGCGGGGCAGCATTACCTGCCCAGGAGGCTTTACCCTGGGTTTTCTGGAACAGCTGCCCCCCGAGGAGCAGAGAACTTTGGAGGATTTCCTCAAAGAGCCCTTTGCAGAGCAGATCAAACTGGAGCGGAACCTGCGCCAGCTGGAGCAGGAGCTGGCTTTCCTTGAACCTGGCCCGGAACTAGAGGAGGCCCTGGGCCGCTACTCGCGGCTGCGGGACCGCTTTGAGCACAGCGGCGGCTATGACTATTTGGTGGAGATCAATCAGGTCCTTACGGGGCTTGGTTTTGCCCAGGAAGATCTCCAGCGCATGCTTCCCACCTTCAGCGGCGGTGAGCAGATGCGCATCAGCTTGGCCCGCCTGCTGTTGGATCGTCCGTCTCTTTTAATTTTGGACGAGCCCACCAACCATTTGGATCTGGAAGCCACGCGCTGGCTGGAGGACTTCTTAGCTGCCTATCCCCGGGCCTTTATTGTTGTATCCCATGATCGTTATTTTCTGGACAAGATCGCCCAGCAGATCTGGGAGCTGCAGGGCCAGAGGCTTTACCAATACAAGGGCAACTACTCCCAGTACCTGCCCCAGCGCGCCCAGCGTTTAGCGCAGCTGGAGGAGAGCCTGGAGCGGCAGGAAGAAGAAAAAGCCCGGATGCAGGCGTTCATTCAGAAGTTTAAGGCGGGTACCCGCTCCAGGCAGGCCAAGAGCATGGAAAAGAAGCTGGCCAGGATGCCCGATATCGAACGGGTGCTGGATGATCCCAGCATGGCCATTCGCTTCGAGCCCAAGCGCCGCACCGGGGAAAAAGTACTGGTTTTGGACGGCATCAGGAAATCCTTCGGGGAAAAGGCGGTCCTGCGGGGCATCTCCGCGGAAGTGAAGCGGGGTGAGCACATAGCTCTTCTGGGCCCCAATGGCAGCGGGAAGACCACCCTGCTCAAGATCTTAGCGGGAAAGCTGGATTCCTTGGGCTCTGTGCAGTGGGGCGCGGGCGTGGAGGTGGGCTATTTCTCCCAGCAGATCAGCTTTGATCCGGAGAACACCGTGCTGGAGGAGCTGTATGCCGAACACCGCCTGGAGCTTGGTGTGCTCCGTTCCGTCTTGGCCCGCTTTTTGTTCCGGGGGGAAGATGTGTTCAAGCAGACCACCATGTTGAGCGGTGGTGAGCGCAACCGCCTGGCCCTGGCCAAGCTGCTCTTGCACCGCCCCAATGTGCTGCTGCTGGATGAGCCCACCAACCACCTAGATGTGTTCGCCCGGGAAGCTTTGGAGCAGGCCTTGGCTGAGTTCAGCGGCACCATCATCTTCGTTTCCCATGATCGCTACTTCATCGATAAGCTGGCAACGAAGATCTGGGCGCTGGAAGGCGGGCGGCTGAAGGAATATGCGGGCGGGTACCGGGCTTACGAGCAGGCCAGGGCAGAGCAGGCCGCACAGGCCCAGGTTAGTGTGGCTAAACGCGCCGTGGCCAAGCCCAAACGCAGCACGGCGCGGCACAGGGACAAACTGAAGCTCCTGGAAGCAGAGATCGTCTCCCTGGAGGAACGCCTGGCGGAACTGGAGCCGCTTTTGGCCTCGCCAGAACTCTACCAGGATGAAAGCCAGAGCGTGCCCCTGATCCAGGAGTATCAGGAGATCCAAGTCCGCTTGGCTGGAAAATATGAGGAGTGGGAATGTTTAGTGGAGGAAGGGGAGGAGGAATGAGTATGCCCGGCCAAAGAACTAGAGGGGTGCTCCTCAAGGGAGTGGAGGGTATGCCCGTTCAGGTGCCCCGGGAAATATTGGGCTGCCAGGCTCGCCTAGGGCCAGCCGCCACTTTGGCCTGGATCAATCTTCTGGCTCTGGCTCAAGCGGGCAAGCCCATGCACATTGACGATTTGACGGAGGCCATGGGTCTTCCCAAGTGGGAGGTGAGCAAGGCCCTAGCCCTGCTGGCAGACCAAGGGTGGATCAACGATGAGGGCCTGGAGATCCAGCTGGTAGTCCCCGAGCTGCCTGAAGCGGCCGCCGCCCTGGAAACGCCTGTAGAGGTGGAACCGGAGGCGTTTGAATGGCTGGTGAGCTATTGGTCTGCCAGGGTGGATGCGGCTTCCCCTGAGGAAATGCGCAAGCTTCTGTACTGGATGGAGGTCAAGGGCCTTTCCCACGAGGTGATTGCCGTGGCCGTGGAAGAGATGCTGGTTTCCGCTGCGCAGCCCAGCTTCCCTTATCTAGAAGGCATCCTGCGCAACTGGCACGCCGCGGGCATCCGCACCTACAACGACCTGTTGGAGAATTCGCACCTCACCAAGGTGCTGGGCCCCATTGCCGGAAGCAGAGAACTGAGCCCGGCGGAGAAAAAATGGAAAGAGGTATTTCCCGATGAATTCGAGTGATGCCAGGCAGAGTTTTGACCTGCCCGTGGATTTAGCCGCGGAACGGCAGGTTTTGGGGATTCTCATCAAACATCCAACCCAGGTAGACGAGGTGGCTGATCGCCTGCGCCCGTCCCACTTTGTGGATCTGGGCCACCGCCGCATTTACGAAATCATCCTGGACCTCTATCACAAACAGGGACGTATTTCCTATACCCAGATTTATAACCGCTTGGTGGCCGAGTCCGTGGACTCCCCGGCGGAGCTGCTCATCGCGCTTACGGAGTCCTTCGTATCCATCAGCGAACTAGAGCCCTCCGTGGAGATCCTCATCCGCCAGGAGGGGCTCAGGCGGATCATAAAAGCGTGCGATGTGATCAAGGGCATGGCCCTGGATCCCAAGGAGGAGGATCTGGCCGCCCTGCAGGCCAGGGCCCAAGAGCTGATCTTCGATGCCACGCAGGCCCACGGCGGCCCGGAAAACGAGGTGAAGAACCTTTTGGAGGTACTGAGCAAATGCTACCTCAACCTGCTGCGCCGCCGGGAGGGTTTGGAGGACGCCTATGGGCTTTCCGTGCGCTTTCCGTCCATCGACGGCATGACCACTGGGTTTAAGAAGAAGGACCTGATTATCCTGGCCGCCCGCCCCAGCATGGGAAAGACGGCCCTGCTCTTGAACATGGCGGCTAACGTGGCCAAGCGGGATATCCCTGTACTCATTTTCAGCTTGGAGATGGACGCGGAGCAGCTGGGGGACCGCATCGTCCTCAGCGAGCTCTTCACCTACAAGCAGGGCGGGCAGCACGCGGTTACGTCCCATGAATACCAGACTAAGCTCAGCGATGAGCAGTTCCAGCTCACCCAGAAGGTGTTCAACGACCTGTATCACCTGCCCATCTCCATCGTGGACAAACGGGGTTTGACAGTGGCGGAGATCAGGGCCAAGGCCCGCAGGTTCAAGGCGGAGCACCCCGACCTAGGGCTAATCGCCATCGACTACCTGCAATTGATCAAGCCTCCCGCCCATGCCAACCGCAGCTGGACCCTAATTGTGGGGGAAATTGTGCGGGAACTGAGGGATCTCGCCGGGGAACTCGATGTGCCCCTGATTCTCTGCTCCCAGCTGAACCGGGGCGTGGAGAGCCGGGAGAACAAGCGCCCCATGATGAGCGACCTGCGGGACTCGGGCAACATCGAGGAATTTGCCGATGTGGTCATGTTCCTCTACCGCGACGACTATTATTACCCAGAACTTGCCAGGGAAAAGGGTACCGAGGGCCTGGCGGAGATCATCTTTGCCAAGCAGCGTAAAGGGGCCACGGGTACCGTGTTCTTGAGATACGTCAAGGAGTACACCCGCTTCATTGAAGAAGCGAAAAGGCAGGTGGAGGCAAGCCATGTCGCTAGATAACGAACTGGACAAGACCAAGCTGCTGTTCCTGGATACCTGCCGGCGCCTGCTGGAGTTGGGCGAGTTGAGTCAGGAAGAGTACCTGGGCATCTGCGATCTCTTGGATCGCTTGGATGAGCTGGACAGGGAGGAATTTGAAGAGGAGTTGCGCAAGATCAGCAGGGGTTTGAGCGATCTCATCAGCTAGAGGTGAAACTGTGCCGCAAACAGCCAATCCGTCCTATGTCGCACGCATCATGAAAGAACGGGGATTGAGCGCCAAGAAGGGCCTGGGCCAGAACTTCTTGGTGGACCAGAACATAGTCAGGCGTATTCTGGAGAATGCTGCTCTTGAAGGGGAAAGCTGGGTCATGGAAATCGGCCCGGGCTTGGGAGCCCTCACAGCCCCCCTGGCGGACAGGGCTGCCCGCGTGGTGGCCGTGGAGATCGATGGGGAGCTCGCTGCCATCCTCCGGGAAACCCTGGTCAGCCCCAAGATCGCCATCGTGGAGGGGGACGCCCTGCGCCTGGACTGGCAGGAGCTGCTGCAGGGTGCCGGCTGGCGGGGCCAGCCCCTGAGCTTGGTGGCTAACCTTCCCTACTACATTACCAGTCCGCTGATTATGAAGGCCCTGGAAAGCGGGCTGCCCTTCGCGGCCATCGTGGTCATGGTACAGAGGGAAGTTGCCGAGCGCATGCTGGCCGCCCCGGGGAGCAAGGAGTTTGGAGTGCTCTCCCTGGCTGTGCAGTACTATGCCCAAGGCTCTCTGGTGATGAAGGTGCCCAGGACCGTGTTTCTGCCTGCTCCGGCCGTTGATTCCGCAGTGGTTAAGCTCACGCCCCGGCCTCCCCAGGTGAGCGCCCCCCGCGGGGAGCTCTTTGAGGTAATCCGGGCCGCCTTCCAGCAGAGGCGCAAGACACTGCGCAACGCCCTTAGGCCCCTGGCCAAGGGGTGGAACCTCAGCCTGGAGCAGCTGGATCAGGCCTTGATCAGCTGCGGGCTTGACCCCAGCGTGCGGGGGGAACGCTTATCTCTGGAGGATTACAGCCGGCTCACCCAAGAACTGCTGAAGGGAGTGTGATCAGATGGATTTTATCAGTCCCACCAAAGGACGGCTCACATTTGAACAGGTGTTTGCCGATGTCATGGCCTATGCCGCAGAGATGCCCGACGACAGCTACCGGCTCATTGTGGGGACTGATTCCCAGATCAGGGATGGCACCTGCTTTGTCACCGCGCTCATCGTGCACCGCAAAGGCAAAGGCGGGCGCTTTTACTACACACGCAGCTATGAAGATCACGTGCGCTCCTTAAGGCAGAGGATTTTCTTCGAGGCCTCGCTGAGCCTGAGTTTGGCTTCCCGCCTGGCCGAAAAACTCGCCGATTCAGGTCATGAGTTCGATATGGAAATCCACCTGGATGTGGGCACCAACGGCGCCACGAAAACCCTGGTGAAGGAAGTGGTGGGCATGGTGAACGGCTCCGGCTTCCTGTGCAGGATCAAACCGGAGTCCTACGGCGCTTCTTCCGTGGCAGACCGTTATACAAAATAACCGCTTACCCCTTGACACGCGCGCGGAGGATTGGTACAATATTTGTTTATTGACAACCGCCTCTAACTGTGGTAGAATTAGTTCGACAAGATGTGAGAAGGCGGTGACGGAGGTGGCTGGGGAAGTGAATAGCATCCAGCGGATCAGGCTGGATCTAGAATCTTGCGTGGGCAAACGGGTGAAACTGCGGGCCAACCGGGGAAGAAAGAAGATCGTGGAAGCGGAAGGCGTCATCGAGAACACCTACCCCAAAATTTTCGTGGTCAAACTCGACGAATCCCACTCCCTTGACCGTTTGTCCTACACCTATGCGGATGTTCTGACCAAGACAGTGGAAGTGACTGTCGACGACTGCATAATCGGAGAGTACTCAGCCGCCAATGAATAAAAACGACAGTCCCAGGCACCGGTAGCGGTGCTTTTTTCTTTGCCTTCTTCATATGAATCAGGGAGGAGGTGGAGGAATTGCCGGGGCTGGGCAGGCGCTTAGGGGCACGTACCCTGCGTTTGGGCGACAGGGGCTCGGATGTGCGGGAGCTCCATGCCTTCCTGCGCCTCCAGGGTTACGATTTGGGCGATGAAGAACACTACGGATATTTGACCAAAGACGCGGTGCGGCAGTTCCAGCGTGACCATGGCTTGGTGGCCGATGGAATTGCGGGCAAGCGTTTTTTTGCTTTAGTGCTCAAGGAAGATCTGCCCATCCGCAGGCGGGTCCATGTGGTGCAGCCCCAAGAGACGCTGGAAGAAATTGCAGCCAGGTATGGAGTGGGCCCCGAGGCCTTTGGGCGCATTGCAGGCAAAGGAGGGATTTACCCAGGCCAACGCCTGGTCTTTTTTGATCGGGAAGTCTGGGGCATCTGCCGCACCAGCCTGAAACCTGAGCAACCTCTGCAGGCCCTCACGGGGGTGGTCTTGGCAGACACTTCCCTGGCACCGGAGAACCTCCCCTGTATGCTCCGGCCCCAGGCGGAGCCGGAGTGGGATGTGGTGCGCATCCACAGCACCTTAAAAACACCCAGGCGCAGGAAGCTCGCGGCTCAGTCTTTCCTGGATACAGTGGAGCAGACCTCCCGCGCTTGCGGCCTTTACCTGCCCTGGAGGGAGATCGCCCAGCTAGATGGGGTCCGCTACGTGAAGCTGCTTAAACGCCTGCGCAGGGGGCTGGGCTCCCGGGCCATGCTCTGGGTGGAACTGGGCCCAGCGGTGCCCCCTTGGAAGATTTGGGGCGGTGTGGATTATGCGCAGGTGAATGAACTTGTGGATCGGGTGGTGCTCCAGGTGCCCCGGGCGGAGCAGCCTGGGCACCTTTTGAACCTGCCTGCGCTCCAGGACCAGCTGCGCAGGCTCCTCGGGTCTATCCATTCCTGGAAGATCCTGCTGGATGTTCCCGTCTACGCGGTGGAGTGGGAGCTGGGCCCAGAAAGCCCGGTCCAAACCAAGCTTGCCTACCAGACAGCACTATCCAGGGCGCTGCGCCGGGGAGCGCGCCTGAAGCGGGGGGAACAGGGCGAGCTCCACTACAGCTATCAGAGCCGGGGTCTCCGCCATGAACTGTATCTTCCCCACCACGCCGCCCTGGCCCAGCTCTGCGCCTTGATCAACCGCGCCAACCTGGCCGGTGTCGTTCTGGATTGGCTAGGCATGGAAGACCCCCGCTTGTGGGAGACTCTGCGCGCCCACTTCCGCACCGCTGCTTTGAATATTTCCAGGCAATAGACATGTTTTGCGGGCCGCTCTCATAGATATTAAGGAAAGCTGGTGGGCGAAGCTTGCCACCGGCTGATCCATGGCTAAAAGGGGGAGAGAGATGAGCCTGAGTGTGAAAGAAAGCCGCATCGTCGCGGTGAACCGAGTGGGGGAAAACACGCTGCAGACGGTCCTCCAAGGAAAGGTTGAACTGCCCAGCACCGCAGCTCCCATTGGCAGAATCATATGGGTGAAAGGCACCCCCGTGGTGAATTCCTTTACCCCAGACCAGGACCGGGTGTATGTTCAAGGAGCAGTGGATCTTGCCATGGTCTATGCGCCTGAAACACTAGAAGATGAACCAGCGGGGCTGAAGCGGGTGGAATGGCCTGGTGCCCTCCCCTTTGATGCCCATGTGGAAGTAATCGGAGCGGATCCCGCTTCTACGGCAAGCATTGAGCTGGCAGTACTGGCGTGCGAGTGGGAGTTGGCCGCGGGACAGTTTTCCGTGGACGTGGACTTGATTCTGGCGATAACCGCGGTGGTGGATCAGGTGCGGGAGTTTACCGCCGTGAGCAGCGCCAACCTGGCCAAAGCGGTGAAGCTGGTCACAGATGGGATTGTGCTCAATCCCGTATCTCCGCCCGTGCAGCTCACAGTAGCTAAGCAGCTCACGGGCATGCTGGAATTTGCCGCCGACGAAGATGATCTAGTGCGGACAGTCCTGGACTTGGACGCCCAGATTAAGCTGGAAGAGCCCATCTTCAGCGAAGGCGGCCTGGAGGTTAGGGGCTGGGCGGATTTGACCCTGCTTTACGAAACGGAAAACCTGTCGGTGAAAGTCCGCAGCTTCAGCGGGGCATTGTCTTTTGAGCTCAGCTACGAGCGGGACGGACTTGAACCTGGCATGGCCCTGGAGGCGCGCTTGGAGAAGGGCTGCGAAGGCTTTGTGGTCAATGACGGGCGCAGCGTCAGGGTGGAATTGGGCCTGGGCGGGGTTCTTCTGGCGAAAAAACTTCAGCCTGTGCAGGTGCTCACGGAGATCTCAGCTCCCGGCGGCTTGGTAGAGGTAAGGACGGAGCTTCTGGCCGCGGACAGCTTCGTAAGCCAAAAGGAACAGCAGGCGGTGGTGCGGGGGCTGGTTGAGCTGACCCAGGATCTGCCGCCCATACGGGAAATCCTGGCACTGCGCGCCGCGGCCCACCTAACCGATTATGAAGTGGAAGAGGATAAACTAACCATAGAAGGAGTGCTGGATGCGGAGGTCTTCTACCTGGCCCATTCGGAGGAGGATATCAAACCCCTCTTCAGGGGCTATTTCCCTGAAGCCCTGCCCTTCATACAGACCCTGGCCGTTCCCGGCCTGGAGCTGGGCATGCAGCCCCGGATCTCCCTGGAGGTGGTCTCCACCCGGCCCGACTTGATCAACCGGGAGACCTTAGAAGCCGCTGTTACCCTGCGTTACAAGGTGGATGTCCTGGAGTACCTGGAAGTGGAAGCGGTGGTGGAGGCGGTGGACGTGGAACCCGCCCCAGAAGACCCGCCCGCCATGACCTTTGTGTTTGCCCAGTGCGGCGATACCGTATGGAAGCTGGCTAGGCGCTACCACACCAGTGAAGAGGCAATCTTGGCCGCCAATCCCAGCCTGCAGGATGGAGGGGAGCTGAGGCCAGGCGAGTGCCTGTTCATCCCTCGCTAGTGGAAGAAGTGCCTGTCGATGGACCTCTCTGGGGTCCATTTTTCTTTTGGCGGGCATACTACCCCTAAGTTCAGAGCAGGGGGGATGAAGGTGCTGGCGCTATTGATGGCGGCCCTATCGGGCCTGCTCATGGCCGTGCAGGGAACACTCAACTCCGCCCTAAGCAAGGCGCTGGGCCTGCTGGAGGCTGCCTTCACCGTTCAGGTGGTGGGTGCCGTCACGGGCCTGGCCCTGCTTTTGACGGGCCTAGGGCAGGGGAGTCTGCTCAAGTTTAAGGAGGCGCCTTGGTATACTTACTTGGGCGGCCTTTTAGGGGTGGCCATTGTCTACTTGGTGGCTTCAGCCATCGCCCAGGCGGGGGTTGCCTCCGCCACCACCGCGATCATTTTGGGGCAGGTGATCACCGCCGCCGTGGTGGATTATTTTGGTTGGTTCGGGGTGGAGCCCGTGCCCTTCAGCCTCTGGAAGGGGGTGGGCATCCTGCTCATGGCCGCCGGCGCCTGGCTTTTATTGTCCCGCTGAGGGCAGGAGGAATTTTCCCCTCGGTGCGGAAATAAAGCTAGGGACAGGAGGCGGATCATGGACCGAATTTCCCTGAGGGCCTATGCTAAAGTCAATTTCACTTTAGATGTGGTCGGGCGCCGCTCTGATGGCTACCATCTTCTGACCAGCATCATGCAGTCCGTTTCCCTAGCGGATACGGTCACCCTAAAGCGAAGGCCCCAGGGCATTGTGATCTTGAGCGGGCATTTGGGTCTGCCCCTGGATGAGTCCAACACCTGTTGGCGTGCTTTTACCGCCTTTAAGCGCTTCACCAAGCTAGAGGGCGGTGTGGAAGTCTCCATTGCTAAGCAGATACCCATGGCTGCAGGCCTGGGCGGTGCCAGTGCAGATGCCGCGGCAGTGCTCCACGGGCTGAACAGATTGTATGGAGCGGGGCTTTCCTTGTCTCAGCTTCAGGAAATAGGCTTGAGCGTAGGAGCAGACGTTCCCTTCTGCCTGCAGGGTGGAACGTGCTTAGTTCAGGGCATTGGCGAAGCGGTCACTCCCCTGGTTGATTTTCCCCGCGCCAGTCTGGTGCTGGTGAAGCCAGGGGTAGATGTGTTTACTGCCGAGGTTTACAAAAGGCTCAAAGCCAGCGCCCATGGCAGCAGTTTCAGTGCCAAGCTGCAGCAGCTTCTCAGCCAGGGTAGGGATGTTTCTGAACTGGCTGGCGCCCTGGGAAACGCTTTGGAGACGGTCACCGAGGATCTGGTGCCCGAGGTGACTCTGTGGAAAGAGCGCCTGCTGGCCCACGGCGCCCACGGGGCCCTCATGAGCGGGAGCGGGCCCAGTGTGTTTGGACTGTTTACTGAGGAAGGGCAGGCTAAAAGCTTCCAGGACCGCTTCCAAGGCCAGGCGCAAATCTTCGTGGTTGGGCTGGCAGGTGCGGGTGTGGAGGAAATCGACGGAGGCGACCGATGGTGATGAAAGTGGATGCCGTAGTGTTGGCAGGAGCTCCCAATGACGGTCAGCTGCAGGAAGCGGACGCTGCACAATGGGAAGCAGCCATTCCCATCCACGGCAAGATGATGGTAAATTATGTGGTTGAGGCTCTGCTCAACTCGGAGTTGGTGGCCAGAACCATTGTGGTGGGCCCTGTGGAGATCAAAGATGCGCTGCCTCCCGGTGTCACCTTTGTGCGCAGTGGGAGCAGTATCCAGGAAAACGTCTTTTTAGCCATGGACCACCTGGGGAAAAAGAACAAGGTGCTCTTAATTACATCCGATATTCCCCTGGTCCACGCGGAGGCCATCGATGACTTTTTGGAGCGTTGTGCAGAGCTGCCGGGGGATGTTTACTATCCCTTAATCTCCAAAGAAGCTAACGAACAGATGTACCCTGAATCACAGCGTACGTATTTTACCCTGAAAGAGGGCTGTTTTACCGGAGGGAACCTGATCCTGGCCAGCCCGCAGGCGATCATTAATTCCCGCTGGGTGATGGATGAGGCCTTTTCCCAGCGCAAGAAGCCCTGGAAGCTCGTGCGTATGCTGGGATTTGTCTTCATCCTTAAGTTTATTACCAAACGGCTTTCCATGGGAGAGCTGGAGAAGCGGGCCAGTTCCATCCTGGGCTATAAAGGGGTCTTCATTATTTCCCCCTATCCGGAACTGGGCACCGACGTGGATAAGCCCTCTGATCTGGAGCTTGTGAGAAAAGCTCTTTCCCCCGTACAGGGCAAGGAAGCGTAACTTGCGGGGATCACCTCGTCCCACCGGCGGGGTTTTTTTCCTGAGATCACTTGGAACTGGAGGATTAGCATGGCAGAGGCAGCGGCAATCATCCTGGCTGCGGGACAAGGCACGCGCATGAACTCCGATCTGGCGAAGGTGCTGCACCGCCTGGCAGGCCTGGAAATGGTAAATCACGCGGTGCGCAATGTCCGCCTGGCCCAGTTTGAGCAAATCATTGTGGTCGTGGGCTACCAGGGGGAACAGGTCAAGGCAGCGCTGGAAGAAGGAGTTCTGGTTGTGGAGCAGAAGGAGCAGTTGGGAACGGGTCACGCCGTTGATCAATGCCGAGATGTTCTGCGCGGCTTTCAGGGGCCTGTTTTGGTCACCTACGGTGACACCCCCCTCTTCCGCAGCGAAACCTTCCAGGAGCTGCTGGCTTACCATGTTGAGCAAGGCGCTGCCGCCACGATTGTCACCGCCCATTTTGATGATCCCACAGGCTACGGCCGTATCCTCAGGGGAGACCGCGGTGAGGTGCTGGGCGTAGTGGAGCACAAGGATGCCACCCCTGAGCAGCGCCGGATTCAGGAGATCAACACCGGGACATATATCTTCCAGAGCGAGCTGCTCTTCCATTATTTGGCTCAGATTACCCCCGATAACGCGCAGGCGGAATACTACCTCCCCGACGTCCTGCCGCGCTTGCTCAGAGACGGGCACCGGGTAGCCGGGTTTGTCCTGGACGATCCTGGGGAGAGTTTGGGTATCAACGATCGCATCCAGTTGGCCGAAGCGGAAGCGATCTTGCGGGAGCGCATCTGCCGCTTCTGGCAAAAGCGGGGGGTTACCATCATCGACCCGAAATCCACCTGGATTGAGTGGGGCTGCCAGATCGGCCGGGATACGGTAATCTACCCAGGGTGCCTGATCCAGGGGGGCACCAGGATTGGGGAGAACTGCCGGATCGGCCCTTACTGCCGACTATCCGGGGCAGAAGTTGAGAGCGGCACAGTGCTTGAGTACGCGGTGGTTGTGGACAGGACCGTGGGTAAAACCGACCGCATCCTGCCCTTTTCTTACATAACTAAGTAAAATCCTTGGGGGGCTGCAAAGTGACGGAGAGTGTTAAGAGGTTGAAGGTCTTTTCGGGGAATTCCAATCGGGATCTGGCCAGGGAGATCTGCCGCTGCCTGGGAATTGAGCTGGGCCAGGCAGATATCCTGCGCTTCCAAGACGGGGAGATCCGGGCAAGGAACATGGAAACAGTGCGGGGAGCGGAGGTATTTATCATCCAGCCTCTAAACTACCCCTCCTCGGAGTACATCATGGAGCTGCTGATCATGATCGACGCCATGCGGCGGGCGTCGGCGAAACACATCTGCGCAGTTATACCGTACTATGCCTATGCGCGGCAGGATCGCAAAACTCAACCCCGGGATCCCATTACAGCCAAGCTGCTGGCCAATCTGATCACTGCGGCCGGTGCTGACCGGGTGGTGACCCTCGACCTCCATGCAGGGCAGATCCAGGGCTTCTTTGACATTCCCGTGGACAATCTGAAGGCCATTCCCATTATCACCGAATACCTTAAGGGGAAAAACCTCCAAGACGTGCTCGTGGTGTCCCCCGACGTGGGCGGAGTAGTGCGGGCCCGGGACCTCGCCGACCGCCTGAACTGCCAAATAGCCATTGTGGATAAGCGCAGACCCAGGCCCAATATGGCTGAAGTAATGAACATCATCGGCGAAGTAAAGGGCAAAACAGCGATTCTCCTGGACGATATCATTGACACCGGGGGAACCATAGTAAATGCGGCCAACGCTTTGATGGAGAAGGGCGCGGTGGAAGTATACGCCTGCTGCACCCACGCCGTGTTTTCCCATCCCGCGCCGGAGATTCTGCAGGCCAGCCCCTTGAAGGAAATAGTGGTGACGGACAGCATCCATCTGTCTCCGGAAAAACTGATACCCAAACTCACGGTTCTTTCCGTAGCTCCCCTCTTCGCAGAGGCCATTCGACGCATCTTTGACGAGCGGCCGGTGAGCAAGCTGTTTGACTAGAGCCCCCAAGAATGGTATCATTAACCGATGAAAAGGAGGCTGCTTAGTATGGCAAATTACCAACTAACCGTGGAGGAGCGAACCCAGGTAGGCAAGAGCTACAACCGGAAACTCCGGGCCGAAGGCAAGATACCCGCGGTAGTCTATGGTTTTGGTCAAGAAGCCACGTCTGTTCAGCTGACCGTGCGCGATGTGGAAAGGGCGCTGGCAGCTGAAAGCAATTTGATCGATCTTCAACTAGGGGAAGGCAAAAAGACCGTGATCGTCAAGGAAATTCACCGCGATCCGGTGAAGGGCAGCCTTCTCCACTTGGACTTCTATGAGGTGGACCTCGCCAAGAAGCTGGAGGTTACGGTGCCTTTGCGCGTTGTTGGCGAAGACCAGCGCCCCAGCGATGGCGGCGTTGTGGAAACCCTCCTCTGGGAACTGCCCGTGCTCTGTTTGCCCACGGACATTCCCTCCGCTATTGAGATCGATGTGAGCGGATTGTCATTGGATCAAGCCCTCACCGTAGGCGAGCTCGAGCTGCCCGAGGGAGTGGAAGCCCTGGGCGATCCCGACGAGCTGGTTGTGAGGGTTGCAGTGCCGCGGCGTGCCGCAGAGGGCGCTGAAGAAGCTGAGGGTGAAGCGGCAGAAGGTGCGGCAGAACCAGCAGCTGAAGCAGTTGAAGAAGGCGGATCAGAAGAGTAATTCGACGCTGAAACGAGAGGGATACGCACAGTGCCATCTGCCACTGTGCGTTTCTTCTGATCCTCGGCTCGAGGAGGTAAGAACTTGAAGGCAGTAGTGGGATTAGGTAATCCCGGGCTGCGCTATGCCAGGACCAGGCACAATTTGGGTTTTTGGGTCGTTGATCTGTTGAGTGCGAAATGGGGCATTCCCCTCACCAAACACAAGTTTGGGTCAAAAATCGGGGAAGGCCGTTTTTTCACGGAAAAAGTACTTCTGGTCAAGCCCCAAACCTTTATGAACAGGAGCGGCGAAGCTGTTGCGGATCTAGTCAGGTTCTACCAGCTGGATCCCGCGGATCTGCTGGTGGTCTACGATGATCTGGACCTGGCCCCCGGCATGCTTAGGGTCAGGCCTGGGGGCAGCGCAGGAGGGCACAAGGGGGTGGCCAACATCATTGACCACCTCAAATCCAGCGCTTTTCCCCGGGTGCGCATTGGCATCGGAGCGCCGCCTGAGTATCTTGAGGCAGCCGACTATGTATTGCAGGCAATAGGTGAAGAGGAAACTAAAATGCTGGAAGAGGCCTGCCGCAGGGCGGCCGATGCCGTGGAAGTGTGGTTGAAAACAGATGTATTTGCGGCAATGAACCAATACAACCGGAGGCAGAGCAGCGATACATGACCGAAGAGGGGGAAGCACATTGTCGCTACAAAGCCTAGTGGAACTCATGGGCCAGAGCAGGGAGCTGAGCCTCATTGGTCACAGCATACGCTCTGAACGGAGCAGGGGGCAGATCATCACCGGGCTCTCGGGCAGCCAGCGCTCCATTTTCCTGGGCACCATCTACGATCCCCAGAGGCCCATGCTGGTGGTCACCGGCAGCCAGAGTCAGGCGGAGAAACTAGCCCAGGATCTCCAGACGCTGCTTCCCGCAAGCCCCATCTTGATCTGGGAAGCCAACGAGCTCATGCCCCACGAGGAGGCGCTCACCGCTCTGGATCTGCGGGCAGCACGCTTGATGGTGCTGCAGGAAGGGAACAAACCGGGAACCATTATCTTAACATCCATAGATGCCTTATTGGAGGGGCTGGTGGCTCCAGAACGCATGCGGAATTCAGAAATTTCAGTTAAATGGGGCACCCGTATGGACCTGGATCAGATGGCCGAAGTGCTGGTGAACCTGGGCTACGAGCGGTCGGCCATGGTGGAAAACTGGGGCCAGTTCTCCGTCCGCGGCGGCATCCTGGATATCGCGCCCTTCCATCTACCCCAGCCCGTGCGCATTGAACTTTTCGGCGACGAAGTTGATTCCCTGCGCAGTTTTGATTTCGCCACTCAACGGTCGCTGGAAAACGTGCAGGAAGTGGTGATCAAACCTGCCCGGGAAACCCTTTATGATCTGGAGAACCTGGATCGGATCAAGGAAACCATCTGGGAGGCGGCGCAGCGCCAGAGTGAGCGTCTGCACCGGCTGAAGCTGGTGGAAGAGGCGGATGAGCTGCTGGCCCGGACAGCCCGCCACCTGGAAGCATTTGAGCAGCAGCGCTATTTCCCCGGCATGGATCAATACAAGGTGTTCTTCGGCGAGATCGTCTCCCTCTTGGAATACCTTCCCGCGGATACCCTCTTGGTGCTGGATGATCCTGTACGCCTTAAGGAAGCTGCCGTGGGCGCTTCCATGGACATAGGCGACCACTTCAGCCAGCTGCTTAAGCGCGGGCGCATCTTAAGCAACCTGGCGGATTTGTTCTGGGATTGGAACTCCCTCTGGTCTAAGTTCCAAAGGTTCCGGCCTGTGTACCTGTCTGTGCTGGGTAAGCGCGTCAGCGGGATGGAGACCCTATCCTCCACCGCGCTGAGCATGCGCATGCCGGAGCACTTCGGAGGCAAAATCGAGCGTATGCTGCGCCGGGTCAAGCAGCTGCGCCGGGATCATTACCGCATCCTCATCCTGGTCTCATCCAAGGAGCGGGGGCAGCGCATTCTGGAGATCCTAAGGGAAGATGAGATACCCGCGGTATACGTGGACCAGCTGGGGAAAGAGCTGCAGGTGGGCAACTGCGTGATCACCACCGGCACCCTGGAAACGGGTTTTGAGTACCCCGCCTTTAAGATCAGCGTCATGACTGAGCTGGAACTCTTTGGCCGGCCGCGCAAGAAGGCTCGCCCGCCCAAGGTGGAGGAAGGGCTGCGCATCGCCCCCCACGAGCTGCGGGAAGGGGACTATGTGGTCCACCTTAACCACGGTATCGGCCAGTATATGGGTATCGAGCAGCTGGAAGTGGACAACCGCCGCAAGGACTATCTCTACATCCGCTATGCCGGACAGGATAGGCTTTATGTACCCGTGGATCAGATCCACCTGCTCCAGCGCTATGTGGGCCTAGATGAAGGGGCGCCGCGCCTTTCCAAGCTGGGGGGCGCTGAGTGGAGCCGGGTGAAAAAGCGCGCTAAGGAATCGGTTCAGGAAATGGCGGAAGGTCTGCTGAAACTATACGCGGAGCGGGAAGCTGCCCCCGGGTTTGCCTTTCCGCCAGACGGTCCCTGGCAGAGGGAATTGGAGAACTCCTTCCCCTATCAAGAAACGCCCGACCAGATCCAGGCCATCGAAGCGGTGAAGCGGGATATGGAAAAGGGCCGACCCATGGACAGGCTGCTCTGCGGCGATGTGGGCTACGGCAAAACTGAGGTGGCCATCAGGGCCGCTTTTAAGGCGGTGATGGGGGGCAAGCAGGTGGCGGTTCTCGTTCCCACCACGATCTTAGCCCAGCAGCACAAGCGCACCTTTGAGGAGCGCTTTGAAGGCTTCCCCGTGAACGTAGCCGTAGTGAGCCGCTTTCAATCGGCGAAGGAAATCAACAGGGTGCTCAAGGGGGCAAAAACGGGAGCGGTGGACGTGATCATCGGCACACACCGCCTGCTGTCCAAGGATGTTTCCTTTAAGAATCTCGGCCTAGTGATCGTAGATGAGGAGCAGCGTTTCGGGGTGGCCCAGAAGGAAAGGCTGAAGGAAATCACCAGGGATGTGGACGTGCTTACCCTCTCCGCCACGCCCATTCCCCGTACTCTGCACATGGCCATGGTGGGAGTGCGGGACATGAGCGTGATTGAAACCCCGCCGGAGGACCGCTACCCCGTGCGGACATATGTGGTGGAATATGATGAGCAGCTGATCCGCCAGGCCATCCTCAGGGAGCTGGCCCGGCAGGGACAGGTCTATTTTGTACACAACCGGGTGCACTCCATTGAGTACGTCTATTCGGAGCTGCAGAAGCTGGTACCCGAGGCCAGGATCGCCATCGCCCACGGCCAGATGGATGAGACGGTTCTGGAGCGGGTGATGCTGGACTTTTACAACGGGGAATTCGACATTCTGCTCTGTACCACCATCATCGAAACGGGGATGGATATCGGTAATGTGAACACGCTCATCGTGGATGAGGCGGATCATCTGGGCCTGGCCCAGCTCTACCAGCTCAGGGGGCGGGTTGGCCGCACCAACCGGGTGGCCTACGCCTATTTTACCCACCGCAAGGACAAGGTGCTCACGGAGGATGCGGAAAAGCGCCTTGCTGCGATCAAGGAGTTCACCGAGCTGGGTTCGGGCATCCGCATTGCCATGCGGGATTTGGAGATCCGCGGGGCGGGCAACCTCTTAGGCCCGGAGCAACACGGATTCATTGCCTCGGTAGGCTTTGAACTGTACTGCCGGCTCTTGGAGGAGGCCATCAAGGAGCTGAAGGGCGAAGAAAAGCAGGAGCTGCCCGATCCCTTCCTGGATCTCAAGGTCAATGCTTACCTGGATGAAGCGTATGTGCCCGACCCTGGGCAGAAGGTGGAGCTTTACCAGAGGGTTGCCGCCCTTTCCTCGATAGAGGAGTGCGACGATTTGGAGGAGGAGATCCAAGACCGCTTCGGCGATCTGCCAGATCCCGCCCGCAACCTGCTGCAGAGCGTGCGGGTGAAGATCCTGGCCCGCAAGGCTGGCTTGGAGAGCATCACTGTGCGCAAAGGCAAGTTCGAGCTGCGCTTCCTGGAGGGGCGGGGCATTGATGTGCACAAGTATGCGGCGCTGTACCAGAAATATCCCGGGAAGATCTCCTACCGCCAGAGCGGCGGCGGTCAGCTGCAGGTGGAAAAGCTGAAGGGTGATGAGCAGGCCTTGGCCCTGCTGGGGCAGGTGCTGGCTGAGATCGTCGATGAATAAAAGTGGTAACCTGCGCTTATACTAACCCTACACTAAATCAGGAAAAGGGGTGTGACGTTGAAAGCAACTGGCATAGTACGGCGCATCGACGATCTGGGTCGCGTAGTCATCCCCAAAGAAATCCGACGAACCCTGCGCATCCGGGAAGGAGATCCCTTAGAGATCTTTGTAGATAGAGATGGCGAGGTTATTTTGAAGAAGTATTCTCCCATTGGCGAGCTGGGTGATTTTGCTCAGGAGTATTCGGACTCGTTATACGAAACCACGGGCCATGTGGCCATAATTACAGACCGCGATGCGGTGGTGGCTGTTTCAGGAGGCCCGAAGAAACAGTGGATAGACCGCCCTGTGGTGGCTGTGGTGGAACAGGCCATGGAATCCAGGCGCAGCATGACCATTAGAAAAGGCGAGCACTCAGAGGACGAGGTCTGGGACTTTGCCATGCAGGTTATCGCTCCCATTATTGCAGAAGGGGATCCTATAGGGGCAGTCATCCTAGGTACTAACGAGACCAACCGCCAAATGGGCGAACTGGAACTCAAACTGTGTGAAACAGCCGCCGGTTTCCTGGCCAAACAAATGGAGCAGTAAAAAGAAAGCTTGAGGACTCCTCATAAGCTGTGCTTCCCAGGCGTAAGCATGAGTAGGAAGGGAAGGAAGGCTTATGACCAAGGAGTCTTTTTTGCGCGGAGCGGCTATCCTCGCGGCAGCCAGCGCGGTGAACCGCCTCATCGGGCTGGTGTACATGGTTGCCCTGCCCCGCTTGATCTTCGATGAAGGGATGGGCCTCTACCAGCTGGTGAAACCCATTCATTACTTCGCCGCGGTGGTGGCCATTGGCGGCATGCCCGTAGGCATTGCCAAGCTGATCGCGGAAAAGGCCGCTTTGGGTTCGGCGCAGGAGGTGAAAAGGGTGTTCCGCACGGGCCTGCTCCTGCTGCTGATCAGCGGCGGAGTGGTGGCCCTGGCCCTGAGCTTAGGTGCTCCCTGGTTTGCTAAGGTGCTGGCCAAAGATGCCGGCATCACCCCCACCCTCAGAGCCCTGGGACCGGCCTGCTTTTTTTTGGCCCTCAGTGCGGGTTTCAGGGGGTTTTTTCAGGGCCTACAGTACATGACACCCACTGCCATCTCCCAGGTGGCGGACCAGGTGGTGCGGGTGGCAGCCACCATTGGCCTCAGCCTCTACTTCAGGCCCCGGGGTTTGGAACTGGCGGTGATGGGCGTGGCCGCCGCTTTCATCTTAGGTGAGCTCACGGGCTGGCTGATTTTGGCCGGCGCCTATTTGCTTCAGGGGCCGCAGCTTCTAAGGGAGCTTAAGGAGAAGCGCCCTCAGCCGGAGCCGCGCAGGCAGCTGGCTGGACGCCTCATCTCCCTGGCCGTCCCCGCCGTTGTGGCCACCATCCTCTGGCCAGTCATGCAGCTCGCGGACAGCCTCCTCGTCCCCTTGCGCCTGCAGGCGGCAGGCTTCGATCCCGCGGCAGTGCGGGAAGGTCTGGGGCACTTAGGGATGGCGTTGACCTTGGCCCAGTTTCCCAATATAGTCACCGTGGCCTTGGCCACTAGCCTTGTCCCGGCCATTTCTGAAGCCTGGGCCCTGGCCCGGGACAGGTTGGTTAAACACCGCGCAGAAGAGGCACTGCGCATGGCTTTGATCTTTGGCATACCCTCCTGCGCCGCCCTCTATGTGCTGGCGGAACCCCTCTGCCAGATCCTGTTCAGTTACGGGCAGGTGGGGGAACCCCTGCGGATCTTAGCCGCGGGCACGGTAACCCTGGGGGTGATCCAAGCCACCACCGGCGTACTGCAGGGTTTGGGGGCCATGGCCGTTCCCGTGCGCAACCTTTGCGCTGGGGTGCTGCTCAAGTTCGCCCTCAACTTCCTGCTGGTGGCCAACCCCAGCCTGGGTGTATTGGGCGCCGCCTGGAGCACCACTTTGAGCTGGGCCCTGGTCGCGGCCCTCAACCTATTCTCCGTTTTCCGCCGGGTGGGCGGGGTGGTCAATTGGCGCCAGGCCGTTCTGCTGCCTGGTTTAGCCGCGGGCGCGGCCTCGGCCCTGCTGTATCTGCTCCAGGATACCCTGGCCCATTTTCTGCCGGCAGCCCCTGCGGCCTTAGGTCCTCTGGCCTTCTGCTTCATCCTGTATTTCCTGCTGCTCATGATTTGGGGCAGCCTAAGCAGGCGGGACGTGGAACTCCTCCCGGGCCTGGGCGGCTTTTTGGGCTCCCGTCTTCAGGCCTGGGGTTTCTTGCGGAGATAATCCTTGGCCCGGTCCCAGAGCTCGTTGAGGCCATCCAGGTCCAAGGCGGCCAGATCTAGATCCTCTTCTTGGGCGTAGCCTTCCAGGAGCCTAAAACGCTCCATGAACTTACCGGTGGCCTTCTGCAGGGCGAACTCGGGATCCACTTTGATGAAGCGGGACAGGTTGACGATGGCAAAGAGCAGATCGCCCAGCTCCTCCTCGAGCTCCGCCTGGCCCCCGTGGGCCGCTGCCTCTTCCAGCTCCCTAAACTCTTCCTTCACCTTTTCCACCACTTCGTGGGTGTGATCCCAATCAAAGCCCACTTTGGCTGCCTTCTTCTGGATCTTCTCCGCCCGCATGAGTGCGGGCAGATCCTTTGGCACGCCGTCGAGGATCGATTCCCTCTCTGCCCCAGCCTTTTCCTTACGCTTGATGGCATCCCAGTTGACCATCACTTCTTCCGGAGTCTCCGCTGAAACCTCGGCGAAGACGTGGGGATGGCGGCGCACCAGCTTCTCGCTGAGGTTGGTGATCACATCTTCAATGGTAAACTGGCCCTCTTCGGCCGCGATCTGGGCGTGGAGCAGCACCTGTAGAAGTACATCACCGAGTTCGTCTTTCACCGCTTCGGGGCGGCCTTGGTCAATGGCTTCCAGCAGTTCATAGGCTTCCTCCAGGAGATACCGCTTGAGGCTGGTGTGGGTCTGCTCCCGATCCCAGGGGCAGCCCTCTGGGGAGCGCAGTTTGGCTACGACGTTCACTAGGTTAGACCAGGACATGGATGAACTCCTTTCCGATAAATAGAGAAAACCCCCTAGAAGGGGGTGTTTTCCCGCCTAAGGGGCAGACACTTCTTACTTAGGAGCAACTGCTTCGCGGAGAGACTTGCCAGGTTTGAAGGCAGGTACCTTCGTTGCTGGAATCATGATCTCCTCGCCCGTGGAGGGGTTAACTCCCTTACGTGCTTGGCGAGCCCGCACTTCAAATGTACCAAACCCTACGATAGTGACTTTCTCTTCTCGGGCCAAAGCTTCAGAGATTGCCGCAAAAACAGCCTCTACTGCGTCACCTGCTGCCTTTTTGGTCATGCCAGACTTATCGGCAACATTGGCGATCAACTCAGCTTTGTTCACAAGTAGACCTCCTTTAGGGTGGAAATATACCCCTTTATTCTAGGATTATTCGGGTTTTCCTGCTGTGGTGGTAATATTTTCCCCAACATCTTGCAGTTTAACCCCCTATTTTAGGCGATTTTGGCGCGCTTTTGGGTGAAACTAAGGAAAAACCGAAGGAGGATCGCCCATGGCGAGGAGAAACCAGGTGGTGGTGCTGGGCTTGGTCTTGGTGGCCATTGCCAGCGTTGTGCTGCTGATCAGCTGGTCCAGCGATGACCGGAACATTGTGCGGGAGCTGGAAGAAGAACCCACCCTTACCGTTTACGTGAACGAAACGGGGGAAATAAAGGAAATGAAGCTGGAGGAGTACCTGGCGGGGGTGGTGGCCGGGGAGATGTTTCCAGACTGGCCCGTGGAAGCCTATGCGGCCCAGGCTATCTTTGCCCGCAGTTTCACCATGGACTTCGTTTCCCAGGGCGGGGTGAAGGATAAATACGGTGCAGATGTGTCCACATCCATCGAAGAGACCCAGGCCTACAACCCCCAGGCGGTGACCGAAGAGATCAGGCGGGGTGTGGAGATGACCAGGGGGGAGGTCATGACCTATGGCAATCGCTATGTGCGGGGCTGGTTCCACGCCTACTCCGGGGGGATTACCGCTCGCGCTAAGGAAGGGCTGGATTACCAGGAAGAAGAACCCCCCTTTACCAAAAGCGTCCGCCTGCCGGACAACGAACACGTCCCTGAAGATGTGAAGGCCTGGCAGGTGGAGTACTCCGCCGCGGAGCTGAGGAATCTGCTGGCACCCCGGGGCGTGAATGTGGGAGAGATCACCGGGGTGGAAATCACAGAGCGGGGGCCCACGGAACGCATCACCAAGATCCTGGTTAAGGGCACCCAGGGGGAGCAGGAGATCACTGGCCCTGAGTTCCGCCTGGCGGTGGATTCCACCAAGATGAAATCTACCCTGGTGCGGGAGTTTGCCTTCGAAAATGGGGTGCTGCGCATCGCCGGCACGGGGTACGGCCACGGCGTGGGTTTGAGCCAGTGGGACGCCTTTATGCTGGCCAAAGAGGGCAAGAGCCCTGAAGAGATCGTCCAGACCTTCTTTGAGGGCGTGACCATCCGGCGCATCTATGATTAGTCTAACCTGCCTCCTGCAAGCATAGAATGGTGCAGGAAGATACGGGCGCCTGGCGCTGCTGTGTGGGGAGGTAAGGCAGGTGGACGACAAGAGGCTGAGCAACGTGCGCCATCAGCTGGTGTTAGCGGAACGGGAGCGGCTCACCTTGGACGGAGTGATCCACGTGGAGAGCTTCGATGATCAGGAGATCGTGCTGGAAACGGAGCTGGGGGGCCTGGTGGTGCAGGGTGAAGACCTCCACATTAAGGAGCTTAACCTGGAAACGGGCAACCTCCTGGTGCAAGGCTACATCACGTCTGTGGAGTATCTAGGGGACTCCCTGGGCAAAAAGAGCAAAGGGCTTTTAGCCAGGCTGTTTCGCTAAGGGCGGGGAGGTGTGCATATGGAACCCCTGGGTACTCAGCTCTATGCCTTCGGCATAGTACTTCTGGCTGGGGTGAACTTGGGGCTGTTCTTCGATCTCTTCCGCGTGATCCGGGGGCTGCTGCGCCCAGGTCTCTTGGCCACTCCTCTTTTGGATCTGCTGTTCTGGGCGCTGGTCACCCCGATCTTGGTTCTGTACCTGATCTTGGCCAATTGGGGCGAGCTGCGCGGTTATGTTGTCATTGGCCTTGCTTTGGGCTTCTTCTTTTACCGTTTGATCCTGAGCAGCCTGGTCATTTCCTTTCTCCTATGGCTCGTGGACTTGATCCGGCGCTTGCTTAACCTGCTGGTGACCGGTGCGGTTTGGCTGGGTTCCCTGCCCGTTCAGGTTTACCAGGAAGTGCGCTTCCACTACGCCCATAGGGCGCAGGCGCTTGCCAGCCCTAGGCGGCTGTGGAGAATCCGCCCCAAGCTGCGCTGGAGGAAATGAAAGCCGCCATTTGGCAGGAAAACTTCACGGGAGGGTGAATGAAACACCCTAGGAGGTAATCGGCATGGCCCGTGAAGTGAAGAGGCAAAGGAAAGTGCGGATCAATGTAGGGCGCGTTCTCCTCTTGGTTTTGATCCTCTGGGTAGCGCTGGGCTTTGGCAAAAACGCCTGGGAAAACCACAAGCTGCGGCGGGAGATCGAAGGCCTGCAGAGGCGTATTGCCGTGCTGGAGATGCGCAGGGAGGATCTCGAGCGGGAGATTGCAGAGTGCCTTTCTCCGGAAAATGTGGAGAAGATAGCCCGGGAACAGCTGGGGCTGGTAAAACCCGGGGAGATCCTCTATCGGCTATCTGAATCCGCGGAGGATTAACACGGGCTGTGCAGTGCGGTGCTCTTGTTTTGCCGCTGGCCGCGCCTTGAGATCGGGAAGACAGTTTTATTGACACAAAAATTCCAATAATATATAATGACACTTAGCCGAGTGCCCTGCAGCGGCAAAATCCAAGAGGAGGAATTCTTTAACGTATGTCAATTGATGTCGGCAGCATTGTCGAGGGAAAGGTCACGGGGATCACCAATTTCGGGGCTTTCGTGGAGCTTTCCAATGGACAAACCGGTTTGGTCCACATTTCTGAAGTAGCTGATGCCTACGTAAAAGACATTAAGGACTATCTCAACGAGAACGACGTGGTCAAGGTCAAAGTTATTAATGTGAGCGAAGGCAGGATTGGTCTATCTATCAAACAGGCAAATCCGCAGCAGCAATCCCGTAACCGTGATCGCCGCAATTTCCGCAGGAGAGCCAGCAGTTCTGCAGATTTTGAAGAGCGGTTGACGCGGTTTTTGCGCGATAGTGATGAGAGGCTGTCAGCACTGAAGAAAAGCCAAGATTCAAAACGGGGAGGCCGGGGCGCGAGGTAAGATAGTTTCTGTATATTTCGTCAAAAATAGGCACCTCCATACGGGGGTGTTTTTGTCTAGGAAGTGATCTTCTGAAACAAACAAAGCCAGGCAAGGCAGTACTAAATGTGATCAAGCAGCAGATCGGCAGAGAGCCCCGGGGTGTGCTGGAAGTGAAAACCACCTGTAGGTGGGGCTATCCGCAGGTGATCGTGAACAGGCCCGTCTCGGCCCTCACTTCTGATCTAGAAGTCTTCCCCACCATGTACTGGCTCACCTGTCCGTATCTGTGCCGGGAGATAGCTGCGCTGGAAAGCGCTGGCGTCATTGCACAGTTTGAGGAGCGCATCGCCCAGGATCCGGAGTTCGCCGAGGCCATGGCGGAAAGCCATGCGACCTATGCCAAAGAGCGGCTGGCGCTTATCCCCAAGGATGTGCAAAAACGCCTGGAGCAGGAGTATCCCGAGCGCTATCAGGTCCTGGCCCGCAGTGGAGTGGGGGGCATCCGCAGCCCCCAGGGCGTGAAGTGCCTGCACACCCACGCCGCAGACTACTTGGCCAGGGGGACCAACGCGATCGGCGCAGAGACCCTGGAAATGCTGGGCAAACCCTGGTTCTGCCCCGAGGCCGAATGCAGGGAGTACGATCAATGAGGGCGGCCCTTGATCTGGGCACCAATTCGCTGCGGCTGCTGGTGGCCAAGGTTACTTCCCAAGGCCTGGAGCCCCTGCGCAAGGAGGTGCGCGTGGTGCGCCTTGGTCAGGGAGTGGATGCTGCGGGCAAGCTGAGCCCAGCGGCGATGGAGCGCACCTTAAGTGCCCTAGAGGAGCTCGCGGCCTTGATCCCCCCGGGGGTGCCTGTGGCTGCCTTTGCCACCAGCGCAGTAAGGGATGCCAAAAACGGGCAGGAATTCGCCAGCTTGGTGGAGGAGCGCCTAGGGATCCCCTTGGAAATCCTCTCTGGGGCCAGGGAGGCAGAGCTTTCCTTTGCCGGGGCAGTGTGGTCCCTGCGGCACCTCCGGCTTCCCGAACCCATTGCCGTGGTGGATGTGGGGGGAGGCAGCACCGAAATCTACACGGGCCTAGCAGGGGGAGAGCTGCTGGGCGGGGGCAGCAGCCAGGTGGGGGCAGTGCGTATGCTGGAGCGCTTCATCACCGCGCATCCCCTGCGCAGCCAGGAGCAGGAGGCCATGGAGGAAGAAATCCGGCGCATCCTGGCGCCCCTGGCCGAGCAGAACCGTGCCCATGAACCCAAGGCACTCATCGCCGTGGGCGGCACCGCCACCAGCTTGGCAGCGATCATGCAGAATTTGGAGCAGTACAGCGATGAAAAGGTGACGGGTTTTGCCTTTTCCCTGGCGCAGCTCGGGGAAACCTATAAACAGCTGGGCGGCCTGACTCTGCAGGAGCGCGGGAGGATCCCTTCCCTGCAGGCGGGCAGGGAAGATGTGATTGTGAGCGGCGCGGCCATTTTGGCCGCAGCTGCGGAGCTGTTGGGTGTGGGCAAGCTGCATGTCAGTGCCTGGGATCTGCTGTACGCACGGCTGGCGCTCCCAGTTGACTGAGCCAGTTAAATGACGTATAATGTTGTTTGTGAATGAGCCGGGGTGGCGGAATGGCAGACGCTACGGACTTAAAATCCGTTGGGCTTTTGAGCCCGTGAGGGTTCGAGTCCCTCTCCCGGCACCATGACAAGAGCCCGGGCACCTCATCATGTAGGTGTCTTTTCGCGCTGGAGGGGTAAGCGTTGAAACATCTGAACAAGAAGAGCGAACTGGAAAAGACCATCGCGGCAGGGATTCACGGTGCCCCGGAGTTGAGACCCGACGAAAAGCGGCGCTATTTGGGCTTTTTCCGGGAAAGGGTTATCGAAGCTGTTACCTTCGACCAGCTGCGGACTAAAGCGGGGCTCAAAGTGATGATGGAAGCTCTTAAAGATCCCCGGGCCGTGGAACTGCTCATCCGCCAGGAAGCCAGGGGCACAGCCATGCCCCTGATCGTGGAAGCTCGGCGGCGCGGAGTGGACTTCACCATCGTTTCCGACCCCAACTTCGTAGGCGAAGTTGCGGCGGCCTTGGTGGCTGCTGATGCGGTGGACATTGCGGAGCTGTATGCGGAGAAATAGACAGAAAAAGGGAGGTGCAGCTGCACCTCCCTTTGGCGTTAAAAGGGAACATCCTCTTCTTCTTCGTCCTCTGCTTCTTCTTCCTCGGGTTCCTCTTCTTCCGCCTCCACCACCACAGCTTCCTGGGTCCAGGCAGTTACCCTGGGCTCGGCAGGCTTTTCGTCCTTGGCAGCCTTAGGCTTTCCCGGGCGCAGCACCAGGGCGGTGAGCACTAAGGCCAAGCCGATGAACAAGGGCAGCAGCCCGAAGAGCAGCCAAATGCCCACGCCGATGGTGAAGAGGGCTATGGTGATGGCCAGGCCCACCAGGCCAACGATGAGGCCGGAAGCCAAGAGGAGTTTGCTTCTTTCTTCTACACTCTTCGCCTGCGGCGGTTCAAAGCCTTGGGAAATGAGGGCCATGCGCTCTTTGTAGCTGAACCAGCGCAGTGTAATCACGAGGATTACCCCCAAGGCTGTGAGGATAACGGGCAGCCATATGGCCATAGAAGCCATCCAAAATGTGTTCACTTCAATCCCCCCGATCCTTTTAGTTTGTTAACCTTAAAGAACCTAGCGACAAGGTCACAGAAATGGTCCCGCGCGGTTCACCTTGCCCGATAGTCCCCTGAATGCTGTTCTCCTTTTCCTGCCCCTCAAAGGGAACTCCCACATAGATTTCTCCCAAGCTGATCCTTCCATCTAAAACATATGATTCTTCCGCTGGAAGATGCAGTCTGGCGTCTCCCAGGTGTGATTCCAGCACGTTGGTCGTGGCCAAGCTGCCGCTGATCACTAAATCCCCCAGGTGACTGATGGCCCGCAGCTGTTCTGTGAACTGGGACGCACTTACATGAATGTCGCCCAGGGTTGTATTAAGGTGCGCACTGCCTTCGTAGTTTCGGACAGCAATGGTTCCCAGACTGGTAAAAGCCTTGAGATCGCCTTCGATCTGCTTGACCTCCAGATCACCCAGTCCCGAGCGCAGTTCCAGCTCCGTGTCCACCGGCACCAAGATGGTCAAATCGGCCTGGGCCTGCTCATTTTGCAGCAGCTTGGGTCTGCGCACAATGAGGCGGTTCTCAGCGGCAGAGGTGTTGATGTCCAGGTAGACTTGTTCTAACACTTCCTGGGCCCGCTGGGTTGAACCTGCGCTCACCTCAACGTTCATGGTGATCTGAATCTGATCCACCTCAGCTCCGCTGATCTCGATGCTGCCGTGGGGCGTTTCCACGTAGAGTTTGGGTCTGATCTCCACCGTGTGCTCGCTGGTTTCACGCGCCTTACTGGAGAAAACGCCAGATGATGCTTGCTGGGCGCCCGTTGTTCCGGCGGCAAAAGGCCAGGGGACTACTCCAACGCTGACCAGCATCAAGCCCAGCACTGCCACTAACAGCAGCGCCGTGATGACGATAGCTAACTTGCGCATAGACTCCTCCATCCTTTCTGGAGAACCTTCCCCAATACTTTCCATAAACCTGCTGCATTGTCCTGTCTTTTGCCCGGCGAAATTTGCGGTAAGTGTTGATGAATATGGAGGTTTGGAAAGAAGGGTATAGAACAACAATTGTACACATTAACCATGGGAGGCGATCGTATGTGGAGCAGATTCAGCAAGTTTAGGCTTGCGCTTATTCTCGTTCTGGCTGTGGTGCTGACAGTCAGCTTGCCGCTTTGGGCTGCAGAAATCGTGATCCTGCACACCAATGACGTGCATTCCCGCCTGGAATCCCACATTCCGGCTGAGGCCGAAGAGGAGCAGGGCGGCAGGGTGCGCTTGGCAACCCTTGTGGATGACATCAGGGCAGTCTATGGCAAAGAAGCAGTTATTCTCCTGGATGCGGGCGACTCCATCCACGGCTTAAACGTTGATAACCTTTTCGGAGGCTTGCCATCCATCGAAGTGATGAACTTCATGGGCTACAACGCCTTCGTTCCCGGCAACCACGACTTCAACTACGGGCAGGAGGTACTGCTGGAGCGCGTCCGGGATGCGAAGTTCCCGGTGCTGGCTGCCAATGTAACCTACGAGGACGGATCCTTGTTTACCGGGACCAGTGCGCTGATTCAGGAGTTCAACGGCGTTAAGGTGGGTATCATTGGCCTCGTCACCGATGAAACCCCCTTCGTAACCCATCCTAGGAATGCGGAAGGCTTGGTGTTCCATGATCCCATCGCCATTGCCAAGATGGTGGCGGAGAGGCTGCGCCCCAGGGTCGACATCTTGATCGTCCTCAGCCACTTAGGCTATCCCTTGGAGGTTGAACTGGCCAAGGCCGTTCCCGAGCTGGATGTGATTGTGGGCGGACACAGCCATACTGAACTAAAGGTAGCCGAGGAAGTCAACGGCGTGATCTTGGTGCAGGCTGATGAGTACGCCAACAATCTGGGCTTTTTGTACCTGGATGTGCAGGATGGCAGAATCGTGGACTACGAAGGGTTCCTGATTCCAGTCACTGCTGAAATTCCCAAGCATCCAGGGGTGCAGGCCATCATTGACCGCTGGAATGCTGAGATTCAGGAGCGCCTGAATTCGGTTGTGGGCCGCAGCGACGTGACCTGGATCGGCGAACGCGAATTTGTACGCACGTCCGAGACCAACCTGGGCAACCTGGTGGCGGATCTGATCAGGGAGACTGTGGGCAGCGACATTGCCGTCACCAACGGCGGCGGAATCCGGGCAAGCATCAACGCTGGAGAGATCAAAGTTGCCGATATCTACAGCGTACTGCCCTTCGACAATACACTGGTCGTTGTGGAGATGATGGGTATGGACATCATCGACGCTCTGGAGCATTCTGTGCGTGCCCTGCCGGAGCAGAGCGGCGGATTCCTCCAGGTTTCCGGACTCACTTTTGAGGTAGATCCCAAAGCCCAGCCAGGCGGCAGGGTGATCAACGTCAGGGTGAACGGCGAGAGGATCAGCGCGAGCAAGTACTACACTGTAGCAACCAACGACTTCTTGGCTGCCGGAGGCAACGAGTATGATGTCTTCAAGAACGCTAGATTGGTTGCCGACACGGGAATCATGCTCAGGGATGTGATGGTGGACTACGTCCTGAAGCAGGAGACCCTCACCGAGCCGGAGGCCGGCAGGATTATCATCCTCGAGTAGGTTCAGATAAAGCACACGGGCTGCCTTAGGGCGGCCCTTTTTCGTAGGCGCTGCCTCAACCCTTCAGCGCGGGATCCGTAAGCTCAGGGATGGTCCCTCCCGCGATGGCCCAAAGATACAGGCTGGCCACGGAACCATAGGGGGAGTAGCGCCTGCGGTACTTGGCAAACAACTTAGGGGTAATCTCCCGGTGGCGGTAGAGCGTGCGCATGCCCCGCTGGATGGCTAGATCTCCGAAACTCACCACGTCTTTGCGCTCCAAGGAGAAGATGAGGAGCATTTCGGCGGTCCAGGGTCCTATCCCCTTGAGCTTGGTGAGCCTTTTCTGTACTTCCGCATCGGGGAGGGTCCTTAGACTCTCCAGATCCAGCTCTCCCTGGAGCACCGCCTGGGCAATGCCCTGGATGTAGCTGGCCTTGCGCAGGGACATGCCGCACTGCTGCAGCTCTTCCAGGGGCGCGGCGGCAAGCGTCTCCGGCGTTAGGGGCACAAAACGCTTTTGGATCCGCCCCCAGATGGTGGCCAGGGCTTTCCCGGAAATCTGCTGGCCCACAACGGAGCTCACCAGTGCTTCAAACAGATTGGGCTCCACAGGCCTTTGAATCAGACCGATTCTGGAGATGGCCCAGCCCAGTTTAGCGTCCTTCTTGGCTAGATACGCCATCTCTTCGTCTCCGTAGGGGAAGTACCGCTTCGGTTCCATGTAACTGCCTCCATTCCTGAACGTAGTGGCAGAACTCTTCGTGCTCCTGTTGTAATTTTCCTGTGCCCTATCAGTCTATTGTTGATTCCAGCGGTTTCCATTGGTATGATCGAGTTCCAAGAAAAGGTGAGATGATGATCTTTCTTATCACAGGCATCATGGCCAGCGGCAAATCCACCGTGGGGGAGCTGTTGGCGCAGAATTTCCCCAAGTCGGTGCACCTGCGCGGTGACGTGTTTCGCAAGATGATGGTTAAGGGACGGGTCGAAATGAGCGAGAACCCCACTCCCGAAGCCCTGCACCAGCTGGATCTGCGCTACCGGCTGGCGGCCCACGCCGCCAAGGAGTACCACCAGGCGGGCTTTACCGTGATTCTGCAGGATAACTTCTATGGCGACTCGCTCCCCTACATGCTGGATCTGCTCGCTCCTGAACCGGTGCAGGTTGTTGTCTTGTGCCCTGACGTGGAAACGGTGAAGCAGCGGGAACGGGCAAGGGGCAAAACGGGCTACCACGGTTTTAGTATGGAGAAGCTCCATGAGGAGTTCATGCGCACCACTCCCCGCTTGGGCCTGTGGATCGATAACAGTGGGCAGACTCCGCAGGAAACAGTCGAGCGAATTCTTGAGCAAACGGGGGAATGATCATGTTTGCAGAGTTGATGGAGGCCCTAAAAGCGCGTTTTGAGGCGAATATGCAGCGCCATCCAGGGATAACCTGGGAAGAGGTTCGAGCAAGGTTGGAGGCCAACCCGGAGAAGCTCGGCGCCCTAAAGGCCATGGAGGAGACCGGGGGAGAGCCGGATGTGATCGGGCGGGATGCTGAAGGCAGGCTTCTTTTCTGCGATTGCTCAGCGGAGAGCCCCGCGGGAAGGCGCGGTCTCTGCTACGATGGAGAGGCCCAGGCCCAAAGGGAGAAGAAGGGGGTCGTGCCCCAGGGGAATGTGCTGGACATGGCCGCCGACATGGGGGTTGAACTTCTGGATGAAGAGGAGTACCGCAGGTTGCAGGAGCTGGGGCCCTTTGATACCAAGACCTCCAGCTGGGTGAAGGCGCCTGAGGAAATCCGGCAGCGCGGCGGCGCCCTCTTTGGGGATTTCCGCTACGGCCGCACGTTCATCTACCATAACAGCGCCGGCTCTTTCTACAGCTCCAGGGGTTTCCGGGGCATGGTCAGGGTATGATCTGCCCCCCGCATTTTTGACCTTGACATGCATTGAGAACGCGACTATAATTTATTCTGTGGTGTGGGCCATTAGCTCAGTTGGTAGAGCACCTGACTCTTAATCAGGGTGTCCTGGGTTCGAATCCCCGATGGCCCACCATTTTTTTATCCAAAAACAGAACATTTGTAGCCGATACCTGGATGGGGTATCGGTTTTTTGTTGTTATGCTCATTTCTCGAGGGAGCTGCAGGCGTCTGCCGGCCGAGGCAGCACCCAGAGGACCTATCTCCTCAGCTTCTCTCTGATTGCCGGGCCCGATGAGTACAACGACGTGAAGAAGGAAAACAACTATGTGGCCATCCAATGTGCCAAGTATCCCGAAAGGTTGATCGGCTTTTCTGGTGTAAACCCCTTGAAGGACTATGCAATACAAGAAATTGACAGGTGCTATGACGAACTCAAGATCCCTGGCTTAAAGCTTCATTTTTCCAACTCAGATGTTGACCTGGCTATCCCAGAGCATGTGGAGAAGACCCAGGAGCTGTTTTCGCATTGCGCCGAAAAGGGAATATCCATCGTGCTGCACTTCAGAAGCGAGAATCCCGAATTTGGGAAAAGAGACGCTGAGATATTCATCCACGAGGTGATCGCCAAGACCCCGGGACTCAAACTTGATATGGTCCACCTAGGTGGTTGGGGTGGATTTGATCAGGCGACTGAAGAGGTGATCTCAACGTTCATCGAGGAATTCGAAAAGAACAAAGACCTGGGCAGCATAGTGTTCGATATTTCCGGCGTTATGGTAACTGAAAAGGAAGAAATCCCGGGAATTTTGCCCAGGACAACTGAGGAACAGGGCGAAAGGATAGCGGATTACATTAGGGCATTGGGCATTGAAAATGTCGTGTTTGGCAGCGACTGGATTTACTGCTCCCCGGCGGACTATCTAAGTTACGTTGAAGAGCTGCTGCCCCTGAGCGAAGAAGAAATGGAGCAGATACTGAGCAATGACATTACTGAAAGAATGTTCGGCAGCAGCGAAATCAGGCACCCTGACCTCGCAGAACTCCTCAATACTTTAGAAGAGGGCGTTGATTACAATGCTCCCTTGGGTACAAGAGTAGGTCAACAATTAAAAGGCCACGTAGTCAGAAAGCAAGTCTAGCGGTTGTATTGGTCCTTGCTGCTTTTTTCAGTTGTTCGCCGTGACGGTGAGCGCGACAGAAGACCTGGGTGCTAAGGCCGCAGACATGGCCGCAATGCTGGTGCATGACTATGGCCTAAGAGCCTTTCAGTACGCCTTGATCGACGGGAGAGCATGGTTCTCTCGGGAAGTTACGGAGTCTTCGACAGCACCGCGCGTCCCGTAGCCACTAGCGACATGTTCGGCATAGGATCGACGAGCAAGATGTTCGCCACTGCCGCCGCAAAGGCGTAGATCATGAAGCCCCAGAAGGGATCAATTCCCTCTGGGGCTTTCCTTTCTTTTCAGCAACATTTTTTGTTGACTCCAGTTTTCTCCAGGAGGAAAATGGGAATATGCAACGCGGTTAACGGACGACTGATCGCAGGAAGGAGTGGCAGAAAAAGAAACGTTCGGGTAAAAGAGCTGGTCTGATGTTTGGTGTTCAAGAGACCGTCTCGGTTCCCAACCTTCAGGGGCTCTCCAACTACACAACCCACTTGAGTCCTGAGATGCAGGCGAGTACATCAAGAGGCAGTCCGCGCCTGAGACGGTGCCCACCGGGACCCCCTTGTTCTCTGCCGGGCTTGCCTGGGATTTTGCCGGAGCTCCGCATCTCAGATGGATGGGCGTTGAGGTGGTGGCTAAGAACGGGGGCACATCGTAGTACTTCTCCCAGTTATATGTGGTGCCAACAGAGCGCATCAGTGTGGCTGTGATCTTTGCCGGGCTGGGAAGCCCGGTACACCGCTCGAAAGCGCGGTGAGGACGTTCTCGGCTTTACCCCAGGCCAGCACGATCGTGGTCGAAGATGAGTATTCGCACATGGTCATCTTGCCGTACGGGAACGACTATCTCGACAGAAGTGCTGCGGAGTTCTTCCTGCAGCAGAAAAAGCCCCCTCGTTTAAGTGTTGTTGAGGGAAAGCCGCTGCCTTTGGTTCCATGACAACTTCAGCGAGGGAAGTTGGACGAGACGACGGTAATCCAGATAATTGACAGCGTTTTGGCTCTGACGATACAAAGGTGTTGTTAGGATGCGCAGATTGATCCCATTATTGTCCATGGTACTGCTTTTCGTCGGGTGTGTGCATTGCGGTTTCAGCAGTTACCCCAATGTCAGGGTTGAGTATGATCGAGTTGCGAACGTGAACAGCTATGCTGACATCGCCATATCGGCTGATCAGGAGGTGGAGATTCGGTTCTCGACGTACGGCGGCAGGATCGTCCACCGGCATAACGACAGAGTCATCTGGCAGGCCCCTAACGAACCAGGGTCGTACTATGTAGATGCGCTGGTGAGCAGCCGAAGCAGGTCCGAGTACGACAGGATGCCTATCAAGGTTGTCGAGTTTCCCGTCTCAGTCGTCGAGGTAGAGCTGCTTGATGATGGGACAGGCGGTAAGAACGCGAGGATCCAAGTCCTGAACCTTGAGCGAAAAAGGGTAACGGATTTCCGTGTCAAGCTCCTGCTGACCAACGGCAGCGGAGAACGAGTGGCCTACCTTGGCGATTACCAGTTAACCAGAGAAGTGTCCGAAGCCAACTTGGCGCCGCGTGACAAACAGTCGTATGTTTTGTCGCTGCAGGGAATCTCTGGGGTTTCAAACGTATACGCCTGGGTTTACGAAGCAGCCTTTGAAGACGGTACCGTGCTAAACTTGTATGAGCAGTAACGAGAAATTGAAAAGGCGGCTTTGAACATACGGGAGCCCCACTCCAGATAAGGAGTGGGGCTCTCTTCATTTCGTCATTCGTTTATGGGTCCAAGAAATCTGTTTATTCCACGGTGACACTTTTGGCGAGATTGCGAGGTTTATCCACATCATGTCCTCGAGCAGTGGCCGCATAATAGGCCATCATCTGCATGGGAAGAGCCGTGAGCAGGGGAGCCAGCATGGGGTGAGTCGGCGGGATAAGGAGAACCTCGTCTGCTGCTTGAGAATAATCCCGCTGTCCATCCATGGCAATCAAGAAGACCTCGCCGCTCCTTGCCTTTACTTCCCTCAGGTTGCTGAGGAGTTTATCTAGAAGATGGGGCTGAGTGGCCAGGGCAACTACGGGAACGCCCGGCTCGATCAACGCCAAGGTACCATGCTTGAGCTCCCCGGCCGGGAGAGCCTCAGCGTGAACATAGGCGATCTCTTTGAGCTTGAGCTGCCCTTCCATGGCGGAGGCCAAGTCCAATCCCCGCCCCAAGTAGAATGTGTCGCTCGCCGTTGCCAGACGCTGCCAGGCATACTCCTTAACCCGTTCCTCGCAGTTTTGCAGGATCGAGGTCATTTGATCGGGAATCTCCAGCAGCCCACGGAGCAGTTCGGGGTCATAGGCCCCTGTTGAGTGCAGCTGTACGTATGCAGCAACCAGGCACAAGCAGCACAATTGGGCGGTATACGCTTTTGTCGAAGCAACGGCAATCTCGGGGCCCGCGTGGGTGTACATCACTGCATCGGCCTCCCGTGCCAGAGTGGATCCAACAACGTTGGTGATGGCGAGAATACGCGCCCCGGCCGCCTTAGCCTTCCGCACGGCTCCAAGCGTATCCGCTGTCTCTCCAGACTGACTGATGGCGATGGCGAGTGTGCGATCATGGGCCCTGACGCTTTTGTAGCGGTACTCAGATGCCAACTCGGCGTGGACCTGAAGATCTGTGCATTCCTGAAGCAAAAAGGCGCCGTACAAGCCAGCATGGTACGCCGTGCCGCAGGCGATCAGGTGTACATCTGTGATCCCACGGAGAAGGTCGGCCGGAATCTCTTCTGCCAACCGCAGAGCTCCCCCAACCCCAAGCCTGCCTGAGAGAGTCTGCCTAATTGCCCGCGGCTGCTCATGGATCTCCTTGAGCATGAAATAGGAGTAGCCCTCCTTTTCGGCTTGAACGGGATCCCAGCTGATGCGAATAGTCTTTGGCTTTTGCTGTTCACCGCGCTGGTTGAAAATTGCTACGGACTCCCTTGTGATCCTGGCCATCTGCCCATCATCCAAAACGTAGGCAGTGCGAGTGAAGTCGAGCAGTGCGGGAACATCTGAAGCGAGAATGTACTCCCCCTTGCCCACTCCAATCACCAAAGGTGAATCTTGACGAACAGCGATCAGCTCATTTGGATGATGGCTGGAGACGACGGCCAATGCGTAGGATCCTTTTAGCTGAGTTATTGCCGCCTGTACTGCACCACACAGATCTCCCTCGTAGTACTTTTCAACCAGATGGCAGACAACTTCGGTGTCGGTTTCGGAGCGAAAGACGTGCCCTTCCGCTTCCAGCTCCTTTCTGAGCTCAAGATAATTCTCGATAATACCATTATGCACAACTGCGATCTGCCCAGAGCAGTCGCAGTGGGGATGCGCGTTTTCCCATGATGGCCGGCCGTGAGTCGCCCACCGAGTGTGGCCGATCCCCAGTGTTCCCTGGGGAGCGCCCCTCGTGAGCAGCGCCTCCAAGTCAGCGATCCTGCCCTGTGTCTTACAAACGTGCAGATGCGGCTCCACGACCGCAATGCCCGCCGAATCATATCCCCGGTATTCCAGTTTCTTCAAACCGTGCAGCAGCGGCTGGACCGCTGTAGTCCTACCAACGTACCCTACTATACCACACATAGATTCACCTCCGACGTATGTAAGCCTCACGCAGAATCACGTACACAGTAGGTACTCATCGAGTTCCCACTGATGGACCCGCGATGAATAACACTGCCATTCGATTTGCTTGGCCCGCACGAAGTTTGAGTAGACGTGCTCGCCAAGCGCCTCGCGGATTACGCTGTCTTCCGACATCAACCGGATCGCTGCCATGATATCCCCCGGCAGACTGACAATGCCCGCTTCCTGCCTCTGTTTGTCGGTCATCTCATAGATGTTGTCAAAACACTCTGGGCCAGGATCCAGCTGGCGCACAATTCCGTCCAAACCAGCCCGAAGGATGACGGCCAGGGCCAGGTAGGGATTGGCGGAGGGATCGGGGTTACGCAGTTCGATGCGTGTGGATTCCTGCCTGGTCGAGGAGGGGATGCGGATCAGGGCGCTGCGGTTGCGGCTCGACCAGGACACATACACCGGTGCCTCGTAGCCGGGTACTAACCGTTTGTAGCTGTTGATGATAGGGTTGGTGATGGCAGTGAAGGCTCGTGCGTGCGCCAGCAAGCCGGCGATGAAGTGCTTCGCCGTGTCGCTCAGCTGGAGTTGGCAGCCGGGACCATAGAAGACATTCTTTCCATTGGAATGGAGACTCAAGTGAAGATGCATCCCTGAGCCGCTTACTCCGAAGATGGGTTTCGGCATGAAGGAAGCGTGCAGTCCATGCTGTTGAGCGACTGTCTTAGTGACAGATTTGAAGGTGAGGATGTTGTCTGCAGTTGCCAAAGCACAGTCATGCCGGAAGTCGATCTCGTGCTGGCCAGCTGCTACCTCATGGTGAGAGGCCTCAACATGAAAACCCATCTGCTGCAGGGCAAACACGATCGCTTCCCTGGCTGCTTCCCCTTTGTCTACGGGAGAAAGGTCGAAGTACCCGCCTCGGTCGTTGGTTTCCACAACGGGATACCCGTTGGCATCCATCTTGAACAGGAAAAACTCAGGTTCGGGTCCCACGTTCAGGGAAAGCCCCAGCTTCGCTGCCTCGCCTAAAGCCCGCTTCAGAACGTAGCGCGGGCACCCTTCAAAGGGATTGCCGTCCGGAAGGTGCACATCGCAGATCAGGCGCGCTACCTTCCGACCGTTGCTGGTCCAGGGAAAGACGGCGAAGGTCTCGGGATCTGGCCAGAGGTACATATCGGATTCTTGGATGCGTACGAAACCCTGGATGGATGATCCATCGAACATGATCTGGTTGTCCAGCGCCCTGGGGAGCTGTTGAACACTGATGGTTACATTCTTGGCGCTGCCGAGAATGTCAGTGAACTGCAGCCTCACAAGTTCCACATTGTGTTCGGATGCAAGGGCCAAAACATCTTTCGCGGTGGTGGCCATAGTTCTCAGTCCTCACTGTATAGGTTTGTGTAGATGCGATCGGCAACACGGCAGTAGTACTTCCCGATGGTGTGGAGGGCAACGAAAAAATGAACAAGAAAAGCATACCAGAAAATGGTCCGCCGCGGAAGGTATTGATCGCACGGAAACCGCGAAAAAGTTGAGAACCAGGCACGAATGTCGTTAAAAAGGCCCATTCTTAGCCGAAAAAGGTAAGTCTCCTTGGTGAGGGCGGATATCAAGACGCTTTCGCTGTTTGGCATATTCCCAGGGGCAAGCAGGCCCAAAGAGCCGTCGGTGGAAAAACCATGTAATCGGTTGCGTTTTTTCAAGCGTGGCCCGCTGGAGAGGAAATCGATGGGAAATTTTGAAACGGTTGCGTCTGCACCGGACAACGCGGAAGATGACTTAAACCCCAGGTCGGTCTGTCTGGCCACCGCTTTCCTTTCTGATCACAATATATTTGCTTTCCACTAAGTAATTTCTAAGCTCGATTTTGATGTAACGTGATCTGCTTGAAGTGTTATCGGTCTTGTGATATTATGATAGAGAATCTTTTTTGGATGTTCATGTAAACGATTCCAATTCCAGGCAATGTGTAAAAGTGAGTTTAAAACGGGCTTCAAAAATGTTGAAATACACGCACAAAGGAGCACACCATGGCTAAACGATCTAGGGATTTTACCACAGGAAGTCCGGCGAAGCAGCTCTTAATCTTTGCGCTGCCGTTGATTGCTTCGATGATCTTGCAGAACCTCTACAACACAGCAGATGCGGTCATTGTGGGGCGTTTTGTTGGGCAGACGGCATTGGCCGCAGTTGGCGCCGCGGGTTCCTTAACCCGGGTGATCCTCATGTTCGTTTCCGGGACCACCCAGGGTATGGCGATCATTGTATCTCAGTTCTATGGTGCCAAGGACGAGACAAGCCTTAAGAAAACGATTGCAACCACGCTCTATATCATGGTGGGCCTCAGCCTAGTGCTGGGGACACTGGGCCCGATGTTTGCACGTGAACTGCTACAGGCGATCCGCGTGCCAGCGGATGTGTTGGATGATGCCATAGTTTACCTCAGGATCATCTTGGCCGGCACAATATTCACAGGGTTTTACAACATGGCCAACTTCCTGGCCAGGTCCCTAGGTGATTCCCTTACACCGACCCTGGTTTTGGTGATCACAAGCATTCTTAACGTTGGCCTAAACCTGCTCTTTGTGCTCACCTTCCAGATGGGCGTGGCCGGTGTGGCTTACGCGACAGTTCTGGCAACCCTTGTTTCGGCTATCGTGTGTTGGGCCATTGTGTGGAAGAAGATGCCCGTGGTTCGCCCCACCGCGGAAACGCTCAAACCGGAAAGCGCCATTGTGAGGATGGTGGTGAGGATGGGACTTCCCTCCGCCCTGCAGTACTCCATGGTCTCCATTGGGGCTTTGTCGGTGCAGACTATGGTAAACGTTTTTGGCTCCACGGTCATGGCGGCCTACAGCGCGGGCACTAAGATCGAGGCTTTGGTCTCTTTTCCTCCTGGAGGCGTCACCCAGGCCATGCAGATCTTTACTGGCCAGAACGTGGGGGCTGGTAAGGACGATAGAGTGCGCAGTGGTTTTAAAGCCGGCCTAGCCATGATAGCCATGTACTCGGTCTTCTCAGGGCTGCTTATGATCTTTGGAGGCCGAACGCTCATGGGGATCTTTACCAAAGAAGCGGGTGAACTTGTGCAAGTAGGGCACCGCTACCTGGTCATCAGCGGTTTAGGTGTGTTCTCCTTGGGCCTTTTGTACCTAAGCAGATCTACATTGGTGGGTGCCGGTGACGCTGCCGCTGGTGCTTACATCAGCCTCTTCGAATTGGGGCTGCGCATCGTCGCCGCCTATCTCTTGTCGCACTTCACTTCCTTAGGTTACATGGGCGTGTTTATGGGTGGGCCCATTAGCTGGACGGTGGCTGGCCTGTACTCCTATGTACGCTACAGGCGCGGTGATTGGATGTCCAAGCGTTTAACGGGAGAAGCCAAACCGGCATAAGACACAGCAATAACGTGCAGTTTAGCCAAAATCATCTGTAGGAAAGGGGTAGTCTGTTGTTTGAGAGCTTCTTAGTCAGAGAAGGCAGTTTACAGAACGTTGAGAAAGACGGGTTCATCGTAGGCTTCAAGTTCGATGTAAGGAACTGCGATTATCGCGGCTGCTTTTTGAGCCTCCATACCGGTTATTACATCGAAGTGGATGGTGAAGTGTTCCCGGTTGAGCTGCAGAAATTCGAGATCAACGGCAAGCCGCCGAGAAGCTTCGACGAGATTGCAAAATGCGTGTGGGAACACTGGGATTTCGATGATTGGGCCACAGTGTACGTGCAGAAACCTGGTGGGCTGTCCAAGGGCAAGCACCGTCTAGGGATCTATCAAGGTGTGATGGCTCAGTATGGCTGGATGCCCCATGACCAAGAGTGGATAGATAATCCGCCTAGTCCCCTGGAAATCCGCGGGAAACAGACTGGCATCTACTACTACGACCTAGAAGTTGAATAAGAAGGGAGCAGACAACATGGCGATCAAAAGAGGAGTGTCCTTATACAGCTACCAGCAGGCTCAGTTCTTGGGCCAAATGGATTACCGGGATATGGCCCGGGAACTCCGCGAGGGGCTAGATTGTGATGGCATTGAGATCATCAATGAAGCCACTGTGCCGGGCTATCCCTTCCCCAGCAGAGAGTTTTTGGCGGATTGGCACAACACCTTGGCCCGCTATGACCTTACTCCTGTTGCCCTGGACGGGTTCCTTGATACCCTGCGCTTTCGCGATCATGTCATGACCAAGGCCGAAGCGGCAGAGCTCATTAAGTTAGACCTGCAGTTAGCCCATGACATGGGGTTTACGCACATCCGGACCATGACGGGGCTGCCCGTTGAGGTTATTGAACGTGCACTGCCCACAGCTGAAAAGCTGGATGTGAAAATCGCCTGGGAAATCCATGCACCTATTCCCATCAAACCAGATCCCACGATTCAAGGGCTGTATTGCGAAAGTCCCGGAACCGCGGTGGCTGACACCGTAGAGTTCATCGAGAAGACCGGAACCAAGCATGTGGGCTTTGTACCCGATATGGGGATCTTCATGAGAGCTCCTTACCTCAGCGGCGTACACCGCCTCATCCGCACTCTAGAAGACAGGGAGCTGGCGGAGCAGATTAGTGAACTGATGGAAGAGGTTCCCTTGAGTGAGCTAGGCGCAGAGGTGGAAAAACGCTGGCCTGGGCGCTTGAATCCCCAACAAAAGCGGGCGCTGAGCTGGAAAATGCATGCCGCACCGGAAGATCTGGAACTGATCCTGCCCTATGTCTTCAGCATCCACGGCAAGGCCCACAACATGGTGGAAATACCGGGCAAACCCGGCCAGTATGAAGAACCCGCCCTCATGTACGCAGAAGTCATCGAAGTACTCAAGAAAAACGACTGGGACGGCTACATCTGTACAGAGTTTGAGGGTCAGCGTGCTTACCAAGACAGGGGTATTGAGCACTTGCTTGATGAGGTTGAACAGGTCCGGCGCCACCATGAAATGCTGAAGCGCTTGATCGGTGAGTAGGTTAGGGTTTGGGGGAAGGCCGTAAGGCCTTCCCGCAGCTGGCTTTCGAGGACAGCCTGCAGCCAGAGGACAAATTCGTGAGGAGTGGCAAGGGTGCTCAAATACATTACCAAACGCTTCTTGTATATCATCCCCGTTATGTTTGGGGTTTTGGTGCTGGTCTTTCTGATGAAAGTCTGGATGCCCGGCGACCCCGTGACAGAGCTGCTGCCCATCTCGGCATCGCAGGAAGAACGTGACCGCCTGCGCGAGGAACTCGGTCTCAACGATCCCATTCCCGTACAGTTTGTCAATTATGTATGGGGAGTTGTGACCAGAGGAGACTTGGGCACCTCCTACAAGACAAAGCAACCCGTTGCTGTGGAGTTGATGCAGCGCTTGCCCAAGACAATGACGGTTGCCTTTTTTGCCATCTTTGTCAGCCAGATCATTGCCACGCCACTAGGAATTTTAGCTGCGGTAAAGCAGAACACGTGGATTGACAGTGTGATTGTGTTTTTCACCATGGTTGGGGCGGCGATTCCCAACTTCTGGCTGGCGCTGATGATGATCATGTTCTTCAGTGTTGATCTGAAGTGGCTGCCTTCCATGTATAACGGAACTTTACCCAGCTGGATCATGCCCATCGCTGCCGTGGCGGTTGGGTCCATTGCAGCCACAGCCAGGGGTGTCCGTACGCACATGCTGGAGATCATCAGGCAGGATTACATCAACACAGCCAGGGCCAAGGGGCAAAAAGAAGGTATCGTCATTTTCAAACACGGCTTTAGAAACTGCCTGATCCCAACCATCGCCGGAATCGGTAATGCCCTGGGCGCCCAGTTGGGCGGTGCTCTCATCGTGGAAACCGTATTTGCAGTCCCAGGCGTTGGTAAGTACGTGGCTGATGCGGTGACGGCAAGGAACTTCCCGGCTGTGCAGGGTGGAGTTTTGATTTTGGCCCTAATCTATTCGCTGATCAACATCGCCGTTGACTTGCTGTACACGGTAGCGGATCCGCGTCTGAAAACCAACTTGATTCCCAAAAAGGCCAAAAAGGGCGCGTCCAGGACTGCTGTAGCGGCTGAAGGAGGTGCGTAAAAGTGCCAAAGATGGTAACACCAGCCATGGAAAAGTTGATGAAGAAGCGGAAGTACAACCCTTCAGGTGTGAGCACTCCAGGGAGAGAGGCTTGGAGGCGTTTGCGGAAGAACAAGACCGCACTGGCGGGAATGGTCATCATTATTTTCCTACTGCTCGTGGCTGCACTAGCCCCGATCATTGCCCCCTACGATTTTCGCACCCAGAACTACCAAGCCATTCTCCAGTCGCCAAGCAGAGAACATCCCTTCGGCACGGACAACCTGGGGCGGGATCTGTTCAGCCGGGTGGTTTATGGAACCCGCTATTCCCTGCCCATTGGGATCGCCTGCACGGTAGTGGGTCTGCTTGTAGGCGGATTTCTGGGCGTGGTTGCCGCCTATTTCGGAGGCAGAGTAGACAACGTGATCATGCGCTTTATCGATGTCATTCAGGCCATTCCCCCTGTGCTGATCTGCATATCGCTGGTTGCCATATTGGGCAACGGGATTGTTCAGCTGATTATAGCCATCGCCGCTGGGTCAATTCAGGGGATGACCAAATCGGTGCGAGCTGCCATCTTCATGGTCCGCAACAACGAGTATGTTGATGCGTCCAAATCCATTGGCGTCTCCGATTTCAAAATCATGCTCCGCCATCTGGTCCCCAATGCCGTGGGCATGATTGTGATTAACGCAGTGGGCAACATCTCTGGGAGTATCCTAACCATCTCCACTCTCAGTTATATCGGGATTGGTTTGGTGCCACCTACCCCTGAATGGGGAGCCATTCTTTCAGAGGGTAAGGCGTACATGTCCATCGCGCCTCACCTCGTGCTGTTTCCCGGACTGGCCATCGCCATTACGGTAGCTGCCTTTAACCTGTTCGGCAACGGCCTGCGGGATGCGTTGGACCCCAGACTTAAGTAGAGAGGTGAGGTTGTTGAGCTCAAACGAGAAACTGCTGGACATCAAGGATCTGGTGGTCCACTACGAAACCGAAGATGCAGTCATCGAAGCTGTGAACAACGTTTCGTTTGAGGTTAAGCGCGGCGAAATCCTGGGGATAGTGGGAGAGACAGGCGCAGGCAAGACCACCATTGGCCTAAGCATCATGGGTCTGCTGCCTAAGCCCCCAGCCAATGTGATTCAGGGGAGCATTAAGTTCAACGGGCGGGAACTCCTGCCGAAAACGCCAGTGCCAGCAAGCGCCGTTGACCTTGTGGCGCGGCGTCGGAGGCGGCGCGAAGAGAACAAGCTCAAGCGCATGCACCGCACCATCAGAGGGCGCAAGATGACCATGATGTTCCAGGATCCCATGACCGCCCTGAACCCGGTACTTCCCGTGGGCGACCAGATCGCTGAAGTGATCAGAATCCACGAAAATGTCTCTCCAGCAGAGGCGGTAAAGCGGGCTTGTGAGATGATGGAACTGGTCCGCATCCCGGCTACTCGCTACCAAGAATATCCTCACCAGTTCTCAGGGGGCATGAAGCAGCGGGTAGTGATTGCCATTGCCTTGGCCTGCAGGCCAGATTTGATCATCGCCGATGAACCCACCACCGCCCTGGATGTGACCATTCAGGCGCAGGTGCTCCGTCTAATGCGTGAGCTGCAGCGCAAATTGGGCACGGCCATGCTGTTTATCACTCATGACCTGGGAATAGTGGCTGAGCTCTGCGACAGGTGTATGGTGCTGTACGCTGGCGAAATTGTGGAAAGCGGAACGCTTGAGCACATCTTTGATAATGCAAGCCATCCTTACACCCAAGGTCTCTTTGCTTCCATTCCCAACTTGGAGGAGGAAACAGAGCGCCTCACACCCATTCAGGGACTCATGCCCAACCCTGCTGACCTGCCGTCCTATTGCAGCTTTTACGATCGCTGCCCCGTCCGGACGGACAGATGCAAGTTGGCCAACCCTGAGCTTGTGGAAGTGGAACCTGGACATTATGTGAGATGTATTCACGCTCAGCTGAAAAAGGGGTTGTAGAGAGTGGCATTAGTAGAGATTCGGAACCTCAAGAAGTACTTCGAGACACCTGCCGGCTTGCTCCATGCAGTGGATGATGTGTCCCTGGAGATCGAGAAGGGGACGACCATTGGGATTGTGGGTGAATCGGGGTGTGGTAAGTCCACCCTGGGCAAGTGCTTAATCCGCATGGTGGAGCCCACCGATGGAACCATTTGCTTTGACGGACTGGACGTCACGGCCATGACGGAACGGGAGTTTAGGAACATGCGCACGCGCATGCAGATGATCTTCCAAGACCCCTACGCCTCCCTTAACCCGCGCATGAGCGTTTCTGCTCTGATTGCTGAGCCCATCAAGACCTTTAAGCTGGCCAGGGATAAGAAGGAACTGGAGTCCATGGTGCTGGAGTTGATGGATCGGGTTGGGCTGGCCAGGAGGCTTGCTGGTTCGTATCCCCATGAGCTTGATGGGGGCCGCCGTCAGCGGATTGGCGTAGCCCGGGCGCTTTCGCTTAACCCCGAGTTCATAGTGTGTGATGAGCCAGTCTCTGCCTTGGATGTGTCCATTCAAGCTCAGATTCTCAACCTGTTGATGGATCTGCAGGAAGAAGCGGGATTGACCTATATGTTCATCACCCACGACATGTCTGTTGTCAAGCATGTCTCCGATGAAATTTGCGTCATGTATCTAGGACAAATTGTAGAAAGGTGTGATACTAGAGAGCTATTCGCGAATCCGTTACATCCGTATGCCCAAGCATTACTGTCAGCAATTCCTCGTCCTACAATTCACAACAAGAAAGAGCCCATCATTTTGGAGGGCGAGCTCACCAGCCCCATCAACCCTGTGGCTCGCTGCCGTTTTGCACCACGGTGCGCCCACGCTGTTGACATCTGTTTTCAAGCAGAACCGGAAATGGCAGAGTTTGGCAGCAAGAATCACTTCGTGAAATGTCACAGAGTTGAGGAGTTGAGCGGAGTCACCAAAATCGCCAACTGAGCCGTTTGGACTCAATGGCAATATCAACAGAAAGGAAGAAGAACATGAAGAAGAGATTGACTGTGGTGCTTTGCATGGTCTTGGCCTTCGTGGCCATTGCTGCACCAGCATGGCAGGCAAGTGCGGCTGAACTGAGCGACGAGATTATTACAGTAGTAGTCCAAGGCGAGCCCAACTCGCTCATCCCTGACGTTGTCTTCTTGGGCAACTACATTTCGTCGATCACGCGCCTGATCTATGAACCGATGATCATTGCTGACTATCAGACCCTGGAGCTCTATGACACAGGCCTTGTTACCAACTGGGAGCAGATCAGCGATACCCACTATCGCCTGACCCTCCGCCAAGGTGTCAAGTTCCACAACGGCGAGGAACTGACCAGTGCAGACATTCTGTACCAGTTCCAGCAGGGTGCTGTTGGTGCCCACACTGACCATTACGGTCTGTTTGATGTGGACAAGTTCGAGATCGAAGATGATTACAACATCATCATCGTTACCAAAGAACCTTGGGCGCAGGCGCTGGAGCTCTTGAGCTTCAACACCTTCATGGTTATGTCCAAAACAGAACTGGAGAAGGCTGGCGGCGCGCAGACCACCCAGCAGTATCTGACCAATGCTGGTACCGGTAAGTATCGCTTTAAGGAATGGGTTCCCGGGGAATACATTCTCCTGGAGCGCAACGAAGACTACTGGGATCAGGACAACCTTGGTTACTTCGCCGGTTTCAAGTTCGTATTTGTCAGCGACATCATTGCCCGTGCTTTGGCAGTACAGAGCGGAGATGCTGACATTGCTCTAGACGCATCCCTTCCCAACTTCAGAATCTATGATGCAGATCCGAACATCAAGGCACACATTCAGGAGACCAGCACCGTATCCACCCTGTTCCTGAACAGCGGCAATGGCGGGCCCCTGGAGGATGTGCGGGTACGTGAGGCCGTTTACTGGCTCATCAACAAAGAAGCCATTAGACAGATTGCCAATGCTGGCTTTGGCAAAATCGCCGACACGGTCATTTCACCCGACGGCCCCATGTGGGACGGCATCGTGGAGTCCGAAGGCAAGGCTATCGATGTGGAGCGGGCGAAGCAGCTCCTGGCAGAGGCTGGCTATCCCAATGGTGTAACCCTGAAGATGCGCGCCATGCGCGAAGCTGAAGTAAACACCATGATCCAGGAGCAGCTGCGTCAGGGCGGCATCAACGTCGTGATCGAAATCGCTGAGCTGCCGGTGCACTTTGAAGGCCTGGCCAGAGGCGACTTTGACATGTACGTCTCCTCGCAGCAGTTTGGTTACTACTCTGAAACGGTCCGGACCATGGACGGCCTGAAGTACGGCTACAGAGACGTCATGGGCGGCAGCGGCTACAAGAATGAAGAGATGAATGCCATCGCTGCCCGCTGCTACAGCGCCTTCGACATCGACGAGCGCAAAGCAGCCTACGCCGACTTCCAGAGGCATTTCCGCGAGAACTTCGCATCCATCGGTCTGCACACCAACGTGGGCCTGCTCATCTCCAGGCCGGACATCGAAGGCTACAAGCTGTTCGGCGTTGGCGTAACTGACCTTTCCGGCATCTACAGCACGAAATAGAACAGTGACTAACTTCCCCCGAGCCGACAGCGGCTCGGGGGCTTACTAAGAAGGAGGACGCGGCAGTTTATGAGAGAAGTTCGTGTAGGTATCATCGGTGCGGGGATGATCTCCCACCGTCACATGCTCATTTACTCAAATATTGAGCGTCATGCTGCGCAACTTGGTTTTAAGGCAAAAGTAGTGGCTTGCGCCGAAATCAACCCGGATCGCCTCAAGAAGTGGGGCGAGCAGTACGGCTTCGAGGAAAAGGACCTGTACACAGACTTCCGCAAGATGCTGGAGCGCGATGATATCGATGTGATTGACGTCTGTGTGCACAACAATTTGCACACCCCCATTTCCATAGCGGCCATGAAAGCCGGCTTTGACGTCTACTGCGAGAAGCCAGCGGCAGCCAGCTATCATGATGCCAAGCTGATGATCGACTGCGCCGAAAAACTGGGCAGGAAGTTCCATGTGCAGATCAGCTCGCTCATGACACCCCAGACCAGGGTAGCCAGGGACATGATTGCCCGGGGCGATTTGGGTACTCCCTATTTCGTGAACTTGGAGATGATCACCAGGCGCCGCCGTCCCGGCTATGACCTGCCGCAGTTTACCACTGACTTCTATTCCAAGCGCATGGCCGGACATGGTCCATCCATCGATCTCGGGGTTTATGTCATTGGACAGATTTTGCATATCTTAGGCATGCCCGAGCTGCAGAGCGTGAACGGCTTTGCCAAGCGCGGTGTGGATATTGACGAGCGTTTGGTCACCAACCCCGATGGCTTTGGCGTGGAAGATATCTGCCACGGTTTCGCCAAGTTTGAAAACGGTCTTGGCTTTCATTATTTGACCACGTCGGCCGCGAACTACAAGGACTACTCCATGACTTATATCCTGGGGTCCAAGGGCGGTTTGGAAATCATCGCTGCCGATACGGTAGGCGGTAAGCTGGCCCGGCGTGAAGGCGTGCGGCCTTTCTTCGGTGAGCCTGAGCTGAAGTTCTATGGCGATTTGAACGGCAGGAATGTTGAGATTGACCTCAAGTGCGATGAGAACGGCAATGTGGAGCAGCGCCTTGATCCCAGCATGCTGATGTACAACGACAACCAAGTCATGTTCCTCGCTTACTGGCTGGGTATTTTGGATGAGGAAAGCCGCTACAACACGCCGGAGATAGCTGCACAACAGCTGCTCTTTACCGACGGTATTTTCCTGTCGCAGGAGTTGGGTAGAGCAGTAACGGTCGATGAGATTAAGGCCATGTCTCCCGCTTTGTTCTTAACGGAGCAGCAGATAGGATCCGAACTAGTTAAGTTCGATATCAGCTTCTAAGCAGTAGCTCGGCCTACTCCGCGCAGCTGTTTTGCGCGCCGTGAGTAGGCCGCTTTTACGGCCAGATAGGCAGTTGACCCTGGCCAGCCTTGTACGGAAGGGGGATTGTGTTGTGAATGAGAAGTACTTGATCTGCGAAGAGGGCCTGCGCAATGTGGTGCAGGATGGCAAGAAAGTTGGTTGGGAGTTTTGGCTGCGGATCCCCTACTACGCGGGCGTTCCTCTATCCATGATTGACCATTTAAAGGTTACCATCGACGGTGAAGCTGTGCCCGAAGAGGCGATAAGGTTCAATACCAGCTGTGGTGAGGTTTTCACCCTCCAGGAGCTGGAAACAGTCACGACCTATCGCTGGGAGTATGGAGAAAAGGCGCGCATAACCGTGCTGCAGGATGGTGGCCTCGCTCCAGGCAGGCACAAACTAGAGGTTGATGTGGCACTGAGGATCATCTACATGCCCAAAGGGAACTCAAGCTACGCCTGGGCCGAGTTTGATGTAGAATAGCGGAAGGGGGAACCAGCATGGCAATTAAGCTAGGAGTGTCGTTATACAGCCTGCAAGAGGACTACTACCTTGGCAAACTGGATCTTGAGGGCTGTATTGAACGGGTCTCCAATGAGGTGGGGGCCGATGGTATTGAGTTTCTGCCCGACCAGATGCCCCTACCCGGGTGGCCAGAACTTTCCAAGGAAGCTGTGGATCTGTGGTTTAGCTGGATGGAAAAGTACAATACCGTCCCCACTAGTTACGGTGCCGTGTTTTTCGACACCATGTACAAAAACAGGATGCTCACTGTGAAGGAAGTGGTGGACCTCACCATAGAAGACCTCAAGCGCGCTGCCAGATTGGGTTTCAAGGTGTATCGCACGGGCATCATTAGGAAAGAGCACCTCGAAATCCTGGAGCGGTGCCTGCCCGTGGCTGAAGAGTTGGGCATCCAAATCGCCACAGAAATCCACGCGCCAAGGGGTATCCATACCTGGTGGACCCAGGAGTGGCTGGAAGTGATCCAGCGCACCGGAACGAAGGCTGGGGGTTTTGTGCCGGACATGGGCATCTTTTCCGTGTCTCTGCCCGTTCCTTTCGTCAAACGGCTCCTGCGCGAAGGGGCCAATGAGGCGATCATCGCCCGCATAGAAGAGGCCTACCGGGCCAAAGAGCCCCTCTCGGAGGAAGATGTGAGGGGGATGGGAGGAAACGAAAAGGACCTCCAGGCCTTGAGCAGTATCAACCGCCTGGTCTATGATGACCCCGAGTGGCTGCGTGAGGTGCTGCCCTACACCAAGCACATTCATGGGAAGTTTTACGAAATGACCGAGGATTATCAAGAATCCTCCATCGACTACGCCAACGCGATCCGTGTACTTCTGGATGCTGGCTGGGATGGGTACATCTCATCCGAGTATGAAGGCCAAAGGCATTACTTCGACATCGGCTGCGACACGTACATGGATCCCGTGGAGCAGTGCAGAAGACATCACGTGATGATCAAAAATCTGATCGCGAAGTTGTCTGGTCGTTAAACTTGGTAGTTCCGTATCCTTCTGGAGAGAGGCTCATGGCTGCGGCTGATGAGCCTCTCCGCGTTGATAAGTGAATCAAGCACGTGACCAAAGAATGGTCGGTATGATACAGCATCACAATTCAGGTGTTCGCGTGGTTAAGGAGGAAAAACTTTGAAGCAGTCGCTGGTGATTACTTGCCTGGCTGCCCTAGCCGTTATGCTTATAGCTTACGTTGTTGGAGGAAGTTCTCTGCTCGTTTCCGGGCTTTCCAAAGCCCTAAATACGGGGCTCAGATCAAGCCTCATGCTCGCGGCCTCATTTCTGGTCATCGGCCAGATTCAGGTGCTGCTTTCCCAAGAACTGCTGGATCGATGGCTGCAGAACTTTAAGGGGATTAAAGGGGTTGTACTCAGTGCTCTGGCCGGATCGCTTTTTCCTGGCGGTCCGTACATTTTCTACCCTTTCATTGCCAGCATTACAGAGAAGGCGATACCCTTTTATATTCTCATTTCGTTCATGTACGGAAAACTGTTGTATGACGTAACCCGGATCCCCATGGAGGCCAGCCTGATCAGCCCCACAGTTGCTGCGGTGCGCAATCTGCTTTCTTTTCCCATTCCGATCATAATCGGGCTTTTGGCAGAGCGGCGTTTTGCTAACCGGACCTTCACAGACATCTTTGGCAGGCAGGTGAAATAGATGGTTCAGACCACAGTAGTCTTAGGTCTGCTCGCCGGAATACTCATGTTGATTAATGCCAAGACCACTGGACAGCAGTGGAAAGGGGTACAGGTGGGCCTGAAGCAGATGCTGCAGACAGTCCCGCTTCTGGTGGCAGCCTTTATCTTAGGAGGGATGATCGAGGTTCTGGTCCCCGCCGAGTTTGTGGAACAGTGGCTATCCGCGCAGGCGGGGCTGCGGGGTATCCTGCTGGGTACATTGGGTGGGATGATTCTGGCCATGGGGCCTTACGCCGCCTTTCCCATTGTGGGCTCCATTCTAGCAGCAGGAGGAGGGTTGGGGACGCTTGTGGCCCTTCTGACCAGTTGGGGCATATCTGCCTTGAACAAGGCTCCATTTGAGATTGGGTTTATGGGTGCGAGATTCTTTGCCTACAAGTTCGTGTTCAGCATTCCCTTCTGTGTTGCCGCCGGCTTGTTGGCGCATTTTTTGGAGGTTGCGGTTCTGTAACGGATTGCAGGAAGTGGAAGCCGATGCCCTTGGGGTGTCGGCTGTTTTTTCTTTAACAAATTGCTGGCCATATTCGCCTTGTGAGACCTGCTTCCGGGTATGTCAAACCGTCACACAGTCCAGTTCTGTTTTCGGCATTGGTCAAAATGCCGATGGCACAAAAGGCACATAGAAGTAGACAAAATATTGCTTTTAGCGTAGAATATGTTATAGAACTAATTTGCATCCGGCATAAAATGCAGCGGGCTAGGAAACTTATTCATTCTGCCCCTGCTGTAATCGCCTATATCACACTCCACACCACACTCCCATTCCCACTAGTGACAGCGCCCACAATAGCCAAACTAGAACTGCTTGAAATCGTCCCGCTGCAGGCGTGGACGATTTCGATAAACCGCTTCTCAACGCATCAATAGTCAATCCCCAATTCCTAAGCGCATATAGCACACTTCTATTCACGTTCAACGGCCCGTATTTATTGATTAATAGATGAACAACCAATAGGTTGGCTATATAACTTGAGAGAATAGAAGGGGGAGGTAATAGGGCTAGAGCGCGCGACTCCGTAGGAGGTTTTCGAAAGGCTAGACGGGTTATCTTGATTGCGTCTAAAAAATTCGAGGGGGTTTATTGATGAAGAGGTTGCCATTACTGTTAGCCGTTATTTTGGTTTTGTCGCTTGGTACACTCGCAGCTGCCCAAGACCTGATTAAGGTCGGGATTGTAAATCTGCCTCCGGAAGAATCCGGCTATCGTCAGGCTAATGTGGAGGACATGGACGCTGTCTTCTCGAGAGAGAATGGATATGACGCAAAACAGACCAACACCGCCGACAACAGCGAGCAGATCGCAGCGGCCAGAGGGTATATCCGCGATGGCGTGGACTTCCTGCTGATTTCCGCCGCCAACGCATCCGGTTGGGACGATGTTCTGGAGTCGGCAAAAAGAGCTGGCGTAAGGGTCATTCTCTTTGACCGGGCCATTGATACGGACCCCTCCAACTATGAGGCGGCTCTGCTCTCCGACATGTACTATGAGGGTCAACTGGCAACAGACTGGATATTGGCCAATGTGCCCGAACCCATCAATGTAGTCCTCATCCGCGGGCAGTTGGGAAGCGCGGCTGAGATTGGCCGCAGCGCTCCGTTGCTCGAAGCTGCTGAAGCAGGTAAGCTCAACATCGTAGCGGACGGAACCGGTGGAGACACCTGGAGCCTTGAGGAAGCCCGCAAAGTGGTGGAAGCCGCGATTGCTGCCGGCAAGGACTTCAACGTCATCTACGCTCAAAACGACGGTATGGCGCAGGGTGCTGTTCAAGCGCTGGAGGCTGCTGGCATCAGCCACGGCAAAGACGGCAAGGTCAAGATCATTGGCTTTGACTTTAACCGTTTTGCCCTCAGGAACGTACAAGCCGGTTACTGGGATGCCGATGTACAGTGCAATCCCCGCCAGGCCAGCCAGATTGACCAGTGGATCAAGAGCGGCAACATCCCCAAGGGCATCATCTATCAAGAAGAGTTGATCCTCGATACGAACACAATCACCGACGAACATATTGAGAAGTACGGGATCAACGCCGATCCTGGCAAGGGTGTAATCACCCGGTAGGTTGGTGCAGTACACGCAGTGCGGTGTCCGGATCTCTCCGGTCAACCGCACTGCTGTTAATTTATGTTCTACCGGTAAGGAGGTCTTTGCTTGCAGTCAGAAATTATCCTCAAAATGGAGGGGATCTGCAAATCCTTTCCAGGGGTCAGAGCTTTGCATAACGTAGACTTCACACTCCGCAAGGGTGAGATCCATGCCCTCATGGGTGAAAATGGGGCGGGCAAGTCCACATTGATCAAAATCTTAACCGGTGTTTACCAAAGGGATGCCGGTAAGATTGACCTAGAGGGAAGGCCGGTGCACCCTAGGTCGCCACAGGATGCGCAGAATATGGGGATCGGTACGGTATTCCAGGAAATTGCCCTTTGCCCCAATCTGACCGTGGCCGAGAACATCTTTATCGGTCGCAGCCGGGACAATTTCGTCCACTGGAAAAAGATGAACGCCAAGGCAGCAGAGATTCTCGATTCTCTCGGTATCCCAGCCAGCCCCACCCAAGAACTAGCAAGCTGCTCCATCGCTGTCCAGCAGATGATTGCCATTGCCCGTGCAGTGGATATGGACTGCAAAATACTCATCTTGGACGAACCCACCTCTTCACTTGACGAAGACGAGGTGCAAAAACTCTTTGCGCTCATGCGCCAGCTGAAAGACCGTGGTGTCGGAATCATTTTCATTACTCACTTTATCGATCAGGTTTACGAGATTAGCGACCGGATCACCGTACTGCGTAATGGCGAGTTGATCGGAGAATACGAAACATCGGCCCTTCCCCAAATCGAGCTGATCTCCAAGATGATGGGCAAGGCGCTGAGTGATGTCTCGGCCATGAAAAAGCAAGAGCTGCGCAAATCCGACGACAGTGTACCCGTGTTTGAAGCCGTGAACCTGTCCAGTGCTGCTGGAGTTAAGCCTTTCGATTTCACGATCCACAAAGGCGAAGTGAACGGGTTTGCCGGCCTGCTGGGCTCGGGTCGGAGCGAAAGTGTGCGCGCCATCTTTGCCGCAGACAAGGTAACAAGCGGTGAAGTGAAAGTAAATGGCAAAAGGGTGAAGATCAAGTCGCCCCTCAACGCCATGAAGCAGGGAATAGGTTATTTGCCGGAGGACCGCAAGGGCGATGGGATCATTGACGAGCTTTCGGTGCGCGACAATCTCATCCTCGCCTTACAGGTCATGAAGGGCTTCTTCCGGCCTCTTTCCCGGAAACAGGCTGAGGAGTTTGCCGAGGAGTTCATAGAAAAACTGGATATTAAGACGCCGTCTACCAGCACGCCGATTAAGTCTCTGTCCGGCGGCAACCAGCAGAAGGTAGTTTTAGCCCGCTGGCTGCTTACCCATCCCAACTATCTGATCCTCGATGAACCGACACGGGGCATCGATGTGGGCACCAAGGTGGAGATCCAGAAACTCGTCCTAGCACTAGCGGAAGCGGGGATGAGTCTGACCTTCATCTCCTCAGAGATCGATGAGATGCTGCGTGTCTGTTCGCGGCTGATCGTGATGAAGGACCGGGAAATCGTGGGAGAACTCAGCGGCTTGAACCTGTCGGAGCAAGATGTGATGCACATGATCGCACAGGGAGGTCAATCATAATGCCGAGGCTAAAAACACAGGTAAATAGATCGTCCCATCTCTTCCTTCCCCTCTCTGTTCTGGCTATACTTATCATCATCAATCTGATCAAGGGTGCTGATTACTTTAAGATCACCATAGTCAACGGGGCGTTTTACGGGAACATCCCGAACATCCTCTTTGGCGCTTCAGAGCTGGTGATTCTGTCCATTGGGATGACCCTAGTTACTGCGGCCTCACGGGGACAGGATATCAGCATCGGGGAGAGCGGCGCGATCAGCTCTGCCATCTTTGTCCAGTATGTCCTGAGATCCGGAAACGTCACTTTGGGGACTATCCTGGTGGGATTTCTCATCAGCTGCGTGGCGGGCATGATCATCGGCGCCTTCAACGGCACCCTGGTTTCGTTCTTCAACGTGCAGCCCATGGTTGCCACCCTCATCCTGTTTTTGGGGGGCAGGTCCATCGCCTTTATCATTGATGGCAAAGTATCTCCCATCCTGGCTAATGAGATCTCCAATCGAATCGGCACTGTGATACCGGGAGTGCCGATCCACACGCCCATCATCCTGACTGCCGTCTTCATCGCCGTCGTTGCCGTGGTCCTCAAGACCACCAATCTGCGGCTCTATGTGGAGGCGGTAGGCATTAACCCAAATGCGGCGCGTCTAAACGGAATCAACCCGAAGAAGGTTATCTTCCTTACCTTTTTGATCATGGGGATCTGCGCCGCTGTGGCCGGATTCATCGCCGTGAACAAGGCGGGTCGTCACGACAGTGTCAATCTGCTCAAGTTTATCATGATGGATGCCATTCTAGCCGTGGCCTTAGGCGGAAACTCGCTGGCTGGTGGGAAGTTCAGCATCACCGGTTCTGTTATCGGTGCCTACACCATTGAGGTTCTGAACAGGACTCTGCTCCGGTTGGAGGTAAACCCCGAGGCCATCAAGGTCTTCAAGGCGGTCTTCATCATCGTTTTGATGATCATTGCTGCTCCGGAGGTCAGGGTTTTTGCCAAGAGAGTCTTAGACAAGGTGAAAAGGCCGTCGCGAACTACTCCGTACGCCAGGCAAGTTGACTAAACCAAGGAGCGGGTTCCATAACGGGCAGAAGAGGGAAGAAGGGGGAGTAGAATGCGATCTCTAAGCAGAACCGAAAGAAAAACGAGACTATCGAATTCCAATCTTCTTTTTATGATCGCCGGGATTATCTTCATACTGATGTATGGGTTTGCCCTGATCAGTTATCCGGGCAGTTTCATGCAGTTTCAGACCTTCTTTGATTTGTTCAACTATAACGCTGCGCTCTTCATCGTTACACTTGGCCTGTGCGTCGTGATGATTGGAGGCGGCATCGATATTTCCGTGGGCGCTGTGTGCGGCCTAGTGACTATGGCCTGTGCCATGCTCCTGCAATCGGGAACGGGGAGCGTTTTTGAGGCCTTGCTATTGGCGCTGGGGATCGGGCTGGCCTTTGGGATCATGCATGGATTTCTCATCGCCTATCTTGATATCCAGCCCTTCATCATCACGCTGGCGGGTATGTTCTTGGCGCAGGGGCTGTTGACCACCCTGCATAAAGAGCCGCTCAACGTGACCATGCGTGAATTTGTTGCCCTGCGGAACTATACTATTGAGATTCCCTGGCTGGGGACCGTAAACAGGCTGGGTGTCTTCATTCCGTGTGAGATCAAACCAGGCGTCATCGTTGTGGTGGTCCTTGTTATTCTCTACGCCATCCTCATGAAGTGGTCACGCTTCGGGCGCAATGTCTACGCCGTGGGCGGCAATCGTCAGAGCGCCCGGATGCTGGGGATTAACGTCAAGAGGACGATCTTTCTCTCTTACGTGCTCTGCGGATTGACCGCGGGGATTTCCGGTTTTGTCTTCCTCATGACAACGGGAGCCGGGAACATCGGAAACGGGTCGCTGTTTGAGATGAAAGCCATCGCCTCTAACGTCATGGGCGGCATTTTGCTCAACGGTGGTGTGGGGAACCTGCTCGGTGCGCCAATCGGTACCATGACCCTGCTCACCATCAACGAACTGATCCGGGCCGCGGGTGTCCAATCCAACTTGCAGGCCATCGTCAGCGGGCTTTTGCTGTATCTCTTCATCGTGCTGCAAAGCATCGTTATATCGCTGCGGGGAAGCGGCAAGTTCAGCTTCGCCCTCCCGCCCTGGCTGAAACGCACCTGATGGTGCATCTGTACAGCCAGCTGTATTGCTTTCGAAAATAGTGCGTCAAAAAGCCGATATCCGCAAAGGTATCGGCTTTTGTAGATCCGTCGCAACTGTTGGGCCATCTGGCTCGGCTCTTCCACTCGGTCACATTACAAGTACTCAATATACGAGCAGTTGTAGCAGATGACCATCCTCGTTCCCCCAGTCTTGCAATAAAACAGTATAGCGCGGAAAAGGTGAACGTTTCTGGAAGGAAGTGGCATGCAAAAGGGTACACCGGTAACTCTTACCGTTTCGAGGCTACCGCCTGGAGAACAGGCAAACAGTTATCGGCGGCTTCCTGGCCGAAGGTTCTCCCTACAAGTTGGGCCGCTTGGGCATCGAAGCCGCTGTGGACCACCTGAACGGCGTAGAGCTGCCGCCTCAGCTTCTGGTAGACCTGGATCTGGTAACACAGGACAAACTGCAGTAAACAAGTAACCTGGTCTGGCAAGGGTTTTATCCCTTGCCAGACACAACTACACCACTACACCACAAAAAAGGAGGAATCTAGTTGGCCATTGAAATTCCATTGAGCGAGTTCCGCGAGCGCATTGCTAAAATCCAGAAAGTGATGGGGCGCGAAAACCTCGACGCACTTATAGCGTTTTCCAACGAAGCTGAACCGGCTTATGTACGCTATTTTTCCGATTACTGGCCGGCATTTGAGACAGCAGCCGTCTTCATTCCCCAATCGGGTGATCCCACCCTGCTAATCGGCCCCGAAGCTGGTACTTTCGCGAGAAGCCGTTCCAAGATCGAAAAGGTCCTCAGTCTCGCTGATTTCCGCGAATCTGCCCAACCGGAGTATCCCGGTCTGGACATCGCAACTTGGCATGACGTCTTTGAGGGCCTTTCCATCGAGCGTTTAGGCCTGGCAGGTTTCCATATGTTCCCCCACACCATCTACATGAACATGACCAAGGCTCTAGGCGATGCACAGGTGGTTGACGCCGACAATATCGTAAGAGAGATCATGATCATCAAGAGCCCGGCGGAAATCGCCTGCTTGAGAGAATCGGCACGCATTTCCGAGCTCGGCTTCAAAGCAGTTGTGGAGAACATCAAGCCTGGGATGACAGAAGTACAGGTCGTTTCTCTCGCAACCGCAGCCATTTTAGGCAACGGTGCCGAGGCTGTTGGCTATCCGCTCTGGTGCTGCAGCGGCCCCAACTCTACCCAGGCCGTCTCCAGGCCAACCCATCGCAAAATCCAGGAAGGCGAGATCGTACACGTACAGATCGGTGCTAAAGTGGCAGGCTACAGCACTAGCGTAGCGCGGCCGATCGTACTTGGTCACTGCCCCGATGAGCTCCGGAAGTTCATGCAGGTTGGCTGCGATGCAGAAAACCTGGCCATTGAGCTGATGGTAGCTGGCGCACGCGCTGGTGACATTGCCAAAAAGGTGCATGGCTTCATCACAGACCAGGGTTACGGTCATACCATCCTTTACGGCCCAGCTCACGGCTGCGGACAGATGGAGTGCGAATGGCCCTTCATCGAAAGCACTTCCGAAGTTATCCTGCAGGAAAACATGACCTTCCATATCTGCATGTTCTTAGGAGACAAGCACCAAGGTTTCCGTTTCGAAGACTGCATTGTCATCAAGGACGGCCCAGCAGAACAGCTCTCCAACTACAAGCGAGAGGTCATTGTCCTCTAAGGACCCCAGGGACGCTGTCCAAGAAGTGGATAGCGTCCCTTTTGCTAAAATAACACATGGGCAACAAAAAAGCCCGCCGTGAGATCAATTCACGACGGGCTTTGTGCCATTTGCATGGTGGGCAGAGAGGGACTCGAACCCCCGGCCTCTACGATGTGAGCGTAGCGCTCTAACCTGCTGAGCTATCTGCCCGTTACTGCACCTTTAATTCTACCGCCACGGGATTTTCCTGTCAACCCTTCGCGTCGGTAAGAGTGAAAAAAGGCAACGGCAGGCGGGGACTTAACTCACGCCTGATGGACGGTGGGCTTCCTGTGCCCACGGAGATGCCCATTACTGGGATGTGCCCTGTGAGTAGTTTTGGATGAACTTCACCGCTAGCTCTACGGCATTCTCAGGCTGAACCCAAAAATCAGGCAGGAGTCCCACTCCCTCTTGATCCACAAAATCCCTCCGCATCTGTAGGGCGGTTCCGAACTGCACCCGCAGCTGTGAATTGGGTAGAGCAGTCTGCACAGGATTGCCCGCAAGGGATCTGCCGCTGGTATTGGTTCCCAAAAAGACAACATTGTCCATGGACCTAAGAAGCTCAACAAAGACCTCTCCGGCAGACACTGTCCAGGAGTCCATGAGGACTACGATAGCTACGTCATTGGGAATTCGTTCGGGGATTGGCCCCAGGGTGATCTCGGACCAGCCCGTTTCAGTAGTAACCACATTCTCTTCCAGCATCTCCGCCGGCACCCCATACAAAACCGGCCAAGACTTGAAGATTAACTCGCGCACAGTATTTGTGGCCAATTGTGCGCCTGTAAAAGGGGAAACCAGCGTGGCACCATCGGTGAAAACGTCGAGCCACCTTTTGGTATCTTTCTGGGCCACTCCCAGCTAGACAGCTGCAAAAAGTCAAAATGAATCGGCTTTTTCCTTCTTTTTTCCAGGCATACATGGTAAAATGCGCCTAGAAGGACAGTGCGGGTTGTGTTTGCTTGAGCAGCAAAGGAGTCACACCTATGGGCAAGGAAGAGAAATACAGGATATCGGTGCTCGGGGAGTTCATGGACAAGTCCCTGGAAGACGAGTTCCTAACCGATAGCTTAAGCAGTTCCAAAACTATGACCGCGTATCTGGCCTTGGTGTTCGGTCTGATACTCGGCCTTTTCCTCGCGCACAGCTACATCACGGAAGCAGGGACGCCGCTCTTCGCGCGGATTACGCCTATTAGGATCGTGTTCATTTTGGCTTCGGTGTTCGTCTACTTCATCTCGAGAAGTATTACGAAACCCAACCATCTCGTGCTTGTGGTTTCCTTCTACCAAGCAATGATGGGCCTTACATATTTGCTCACCTTGAAGCACTATGGTTCCCTCACCTACTTCAGTGTCTTAGGCTTGTTGGTCATCACTTTGGCCATGTACCTTCTGCCTAACCGAATTGTCCTTTCGCAGCTCATCACCCTGGCATTCAGCGTTCTGTTTTTCGTTTTTCCCAGCCGGAAGTTGGAAGGGCTGCAGCCCCACGAACTCCACAGGATCATTGCCTACCAAACCATCATGCTGATCCACTGCAACATCAACTACGGCTGGACTGGAAGAACCAAAAGAAGGCATTTCATGGCCAACAGAGAGCTTTTCGAACTCTCCATAAGGGATTCCCTCACCGGTGCGTACAACAGGAAGAAGTTTGATGATGCTGTGGATGAGTGGATTAAGATCTCCCAACGCTACGGCAATCCTCTTTCCATAATCTTCTTTGATATAGACAACTTCAAGGCAATCAATGATCAACATGGTCATCTCGTGGGTGACGGCGTCCTCAAGGATGTTGCTGCGGTCGTTGGGCAGCAGATCAGAGAGACAGACGTTTTTGCGCGCTGGGGCGGCGATGAGTTCGTGATCCTCCTGCCCAATACGGATCTTGTCCGGGCGGAACAGGTGGTTGAGCGGATCAGGGCCAGCCTTGGCAGCAGTGCTGCTTCCACCCTCAAAGGCATCACCTGCAGCTTCGGTGTGGCAGCCTGTGAGGAGCATGATACTAAGCTGTTGCTACTGCGGAAAGTAGATCATCTGCTCCTGCAGGCCAAAACCGCGGGCAAGGACAGAGTTGTAGGCTAGACTCAGCATGAGGACTGATAGAGGAGGAAGCACTATGAAGATCACGGTGATCACTGGTACGGAAGTTAAGGGTTGTACTTATCACCTGAAAGAGGCTTTTCTGGATGTATTGCGGGAGGGTAATTCCATCACCGAGTACGTACTTCCCCGGGATCTGCCGCATTTTTGCACGGGCTGCAAGACCTGTTTTATGAAAAGCGAAGAGCTTTGCCCCCATGCAGCCTACGTGCGCCCCATCTGGAATTCCATGCTCGAGGCCGATCTGCTGCTGTTTGCTACTCCCGTATACGGCCTGAGGTCCCCCGGGCAGGTGAAAGCCCTGTTAGACCACCTTTGTGTGCACTGGATGGTGCACCGACCCGATGACAGGATGTTTCCCAAGAAGGCCGTGATTTTGACCAACGCCATCGGCCCGATGCAACGAGGCACGCAGAGCGATATAGCTACGAGTTTGAAGTGGCTGGGGGTTTCCCATGTTAAGAAGCTGGGTATTGCGCTGATGGAGGACGCGTTCTGGCCGAAGCTGTCCCAAGGGAAACGCCAAGCTCTGGTCAGCAAGGTTCAGGCCCTGGCCCGACGGTATAGAGACGAAAGGCCTGCCCGCCTCAGTTTGAAGACCAAGACCCTCTTCGCCATCACCAGGATGATGCACCAGGGGATGGCGAGAAAAGAAGATCCCCTTTCCGCTGACAACCAGTACTGGCTGGATAAGGGGTGGATCAGCCTCTGACTGAGGTGAGCTGGTGTTGGCGGATGCAATAACGTAGATTGGGGGAAGCCGGATGTACAAAGTGTCGTTAGTGCCCATTAGTGCCGCGCTCAGGTTAGAGGATGCCCTCAATGATATCCTGAACAGTGTTTTAGAGGAATTGGGCAAGCTGCAAGGCTTTAGCTTCGCGCTCCGCGGCATGGAACAAGAGGCAGAACGCCCCTTGGTTATCATGATCATGTCCGGAGGTTCAGAAAGGAAGACCATCGACTATGTTGCTGACAAGCCGGGTCCCGTAGTGCTGCTGGCCCATCCTTTCAACAACTCTCTCCCCGCAGCCCTGGAGATTGCTGCCTACCTGCAGGGTATGAACCGGAGTGTTGCCTTGGTTCAAACGATGGGCAATTGGGCTCAGGAGCTCCGTGACGTACTGTGCGCCTGCATGGCGGCCAAGAACCTGCAGGGAAGCAGGATTGGCCGTCTGGGTTACGAGGATGAGACTAGGTACCCATTTCCAGGCGATCCGGTGGATTTGATCCAAAGCAACTGGGGACCGCTGGTGGTGGATATACCTTTTGCAGATCTGATCACCAGGTACGAAAAGTATCTTGAGCATCAACGAGCGGCTGAAGTGGTCCGGGAAATACTGGAGCACAGCTCTGGAAGCGTCGAACCCAACGAAGAAGACCTTCACGGGGCGGCGGCGATCTATCTGGCGCTGCAGGAGATCGTTGAAGAACACGGGCTGGATGCTGTGGCTCTCAAATGCTTTGATCTGCTGCCCATCCTGAAGAATACCGCCTGTTTCGCCCTGGCCAAGCTCAACGAAGACGGCGTTGTGGCCGCTTGCGAAGGGGATATCATTTCTGCTTTGGGCATGCTGCTTCTGCGGGAACTGACGGGCCAGCCTTCTTTCTTGGCTAATCCAAGTACCATCGATGTGGAGGCCGGGCGAATTTCTCTGGCCCACTGCACCGTCCCCCGCAGTATGTGCAGTGAACATGTGGTGCGTTCCCACTTTGAGTCTAACTTGGGAGTCGCTTTCCAGGGAACGCTGCACAATGATGTTTACACGCTCTTTAGGATAGGTGGCCCGACTTTGCAGGACCTGTATGCGGCCAAGACCATGTATGTGGGCAGCGGGCAAGACGACAAGTTGTGCCGCACCCAGGTCACGTTACAGTTCGCCCAAAGTGAACAAGCACTGCAGCTGCTGCGGAGGCCCCTTGGGAACCACCACCTTGTGGTCCGGGGTGAGCACTTGGGCAAGCTGAATAGCTTTGCGGAACTGATCCTCAAAAAGGAGCCTGCGCACCCCTGAAGGAAAACGAAACGCGTTTCCGCGGGAAGTACCAGTTCATAGGATCCTCTGCTAGGACCGCAGCGATGCGGTTCCTTTTTTTCCCCGGTAGGGAGGAAGGCAGCAGGAAAGCTGAGAAAATGTTGACAGAGGAAGCGCCATTGAGGCTTGACACCTCAATTTTGCATAGAACCGGTTGCGGCGCTGGAAAGGGGCGGAAGAATGCGCTTAATTATCCACGATTTGGAACCTGGCCGCTTTGAGCGGCTCTTCGCTGGACAGCTTGGTGATCTACATGTTATATCCCCCGATGCACCTATCCATCACTGCCTGGGCTGTTTCGGCTGCTGGGTCAAGACGCCTGGCGCCTGCGTGATCAGGGATCAATATGGGGATTTGGGTGAGCTTTTGGCTAGCTGCCAGGAAGTTGTGATCATCAGCCGCTGCTGTTACGGCGGGTTCAGTCCCTTTGTGAAGAACATCTTGGATCGCAGCATCTCCTACATCCATCCCTTCTTTGTGAACAGGAACGGAGAAATGCATCACAGACGGCGCTACAACCATCAAGCCCGGCTTAAAGTTTGGTTCTACGGCGAGGTCACAGAAGAGGAAAAGGTTACCGCCCGAGGGTTGGTGGCGGCCAACGCAGTCAACCTCTGGTGGGATGCCGCTGGCGTTTCGTTTTACCGCGATATCTCCGAGATGGAGGGTGAGGTGTTATGAGAGTCGGTTTGATCAACGGCAGCCCCAAGCTGCGCCGCAGCGCCTCGGGATGTATCCTGCAGTATCTGCAGCCCCTTCTGGAGCGGGAGGGGCATAACGTAGACACATTTGCTTTGAACAGGCCCCATGTGGATCCCCAGGTGGCCCGGGAGCTCAGCAGCTGCCAGACCCTGGTCTTTGCTTTTCCCCTGTATGTGGACGGCGTTCCGTCCCATCTTCTGAGCTGTTTGCTGCAGCTTGAGGAGGACCTGGCTGGGTCCGCCGGGGGAATCACGGTGTACGCCATCGCCAACTGCGGGTTCCACGAAGGACACCAAGCCAGATGGGCGCTGAATATTTTGGAACATTGGTGCCGCCGCACCGGGTTGAGCTGGGGTTTTGGGATCGGGTTCGGGGGCGGAGGAATGCTCACCAGCATCCAGAACGTTCCCCTTGGCGCTGGTCCCACGAAAAATTTGGAAAAAGCCCTTAGGGAGCTGGTTTCCAGCGCAAACCGCGGCGCAGGCGGTGAAAACGTGTTTACCGCGGTTAACCTTCCTAAGCTGGTCTACAAGCTGGCTGCAGAGATCGGCTGGTGCAGCGCTGCCAAAGCCAATGGCTTGAAAATTCGCGATCTGCTCCTGAGGAGAGGAAACTGACGGAAACGCCCATGAGGTCTGAATTTTAGACCTCATGCGGTCTTCGAAGCAGATTTTCTCAAATTTTTCACAGCAGGAGTCACACTTCCGCCCAAGAATTTAACATCAAGGGCGGTTTTTCTTTGGAAATTGATCCAGCAAAGGAGTTCCGGCCATGTTGAATGCTAAGAATCCCATCATCTGGGCGGACGTTCCTGACCCCAGCGTGATCAGGGTGGGCGATACATATTACATGAGCAGTACCACCATGCATATGAACCCAGGCGTGCCCATTATGAAATCCAGGGACCTGGTGAATTGGGAGATCGTGAACTACGTCTATGAGGTTCTCGGTGAACGGGATGAGCAGTGTCTGGAAAACGGCCAGAACGAATACGGGATCGGTTCCTGGGCCAGCAGCCTTCGCCACCGAAGCGGAGTCTATTACGTCGTGTTCAGCTCCCAAACAGAGAACAAGACCTTCGTGTTTCAGACACAGAACATCGAAAAGGGCCCGTGGGAGAAGTACACCCTGCCCTTCGTCCACGATATGTCTTTGCTCTTCGACGATGACGGCAAGGTGTACTTAGTCCATGGGAGCGGCGACATCAGGGTGCTGGAGCTGACCTCTGATGCCGCAGCAGTTCAGCCCGGCGGCCTGGACCAGGTGATCATCTCCAACAGCAGTGCCGTTGCCGGACCCGACATTGCCCTTCCGGCGGAAGGGGCACATATTCACAAGATCAACGGCATGTACTACATTTTCTTGATCACCTGGCCCAGGGGAGGCATGCGCACGCAGCTCTGCTACCGCGCCGAGAGCATCACTGGCCCATGGGAGGGCCGGGTGGTGCTGCAGGACGCAGGCATTGCCCAGGGAGGCTTGGTTGATACCCCCCATGGGAAGTGGTATGCGCTGCTCTTTGGCGATCGCGGCGCAGTGGGGCGTATCCCCTATCTGGTTCCTGTTAAGTGGGAGGCTGGCTGGCCTGTGCTGGGGGTCAATGGCCGGGTGCCGGAAGATACCGGGATCGGCACAAGCCAGGGGCTGAGCATTGTCGCTTCCGATGACTTCGATCAAGGAGCGCTGGGCCTTACCTGGCAGTGGAACCATAACCCCGATCACCGCAACTGGTCACTGACAGAACGCCCCGGCTATCTGCGTCTGCGGACAGGCCGCATCAGTGGGGACATAACCGCTGCCCGTAATACCCTGACCCAAAGGACCTTCGGCCCTGAATGTTCAGGAACGGTGGCTGTGGAAACCGCCGGCATGCGCAGCGGCGACTGCGCCGGCTTGGCTGTGTTTCAGAAACACTATGGTTTCGTGGGGGTTAAACTCAAGGGCTCAGAGAGGTATATAGTGATGGCGGATGCCAGCTCAGGTTCATGTGTTGAGGTAGAAAGCATCGCGGTGAGCCAAACCCGCCTCTATTTCAAAATCGACTGCGACTTCCGGGATCAAAAAGATCGCGCTTACTTCTTCTACAGCCTCAACGGCGAAGACTGGGTCCCAGTAGGGCGGCCCCTGCAGATGTCGTATACTCTGCCCCACTTTATGGGCTACAGGTTTGCTCTCTTCAATTTCGCCACAGAGGCGGCAGGGGGTTACGTTGACTTCGATTACTTCCGCATCGCGGGTCCAAGAAGCTAGAGACTGGGGGTATGGTGGTTGAGGGGAAGGCTTGGAATCTCGGTTGGGTTGGTACTGCTGGTTTTGATGGCGATTGGCGCCGGTTCTGGGCAGGCCAGTGAGCTGCCCTCCCTGAAGGAGATCTACAAAGACTATTTCGACCTCGGTGCCGCCGTGTCCATGGCCGGCTGGTCCGATAAAACCCTAGACAAACACCGCGATCTGCTCGCCCATCACTTCAACAGCTTAACCGCGGGCAATGAGATGAAGCCCGATGCCCTGCAGCCCTGGGCAGGCACTTTCCGCTTTGATGATGCGGATCGCATGATCGCTTTCGCCCAAGAGCAGGGCATGAAAGTGCGGGGCCACACGCTGGTCTGGCATTCCCAGACACCGCAGTGGTTTTTCCGGGACGGGAACAACCAGCTGATCTACGAGAAAGAGACTATCAGCGAAGAAGATCGCCAGGCGGTTATCCAGCGGTTGGAAAGGCATATCGAAGTGGTGCTGGAGCATTTCGGCGATAACGTATATGCTTGGGATGTGGTCAACGAGGCTGTTTCAGACGGAGCAGGAACGATTTTCCGCATGGATTCCCCGTGGTACAGAATCCTGGGGGAAGATTACATCAAGATCGCCTTTCGCAAAGCCCACGAGGTAAATCCCCAGGCGAAGCTGTTTTACAACGACTACAACATCGATGCCCCCTACAAGCGGGGCCGTACGTTGGAACTTTTGAAACAGCTGTTGGCAGAAGGAGTACCCATCCACGGCGTGGGCATCCAAGGACACTGGAGCGTTAACGATACCAGGATCAGCGACATTGAGCAGTCCATCCGTATGTACGCTGAGCTGGGGCTGGAGATCCAGATCACGGAAATGGATGTGGGCATGGAAGGGTTTACCGAAGAAGAACAGGCGGAACGCTACCGAGAGCTGTTCCAGCTGTTTAAGAAGTACAGTGATGTGATCACCAGCGTTACCCTGTGGGGGACCACTGACGACACTTCCTGGCGCAGGGATGAAAGTCCCCTGCTTTTCGATGCTAACCAAGAGCCCAAGCCCGCCTATTGGGCACTGGTGGATACGGAAAAGCCTTGGTATGTGAACAGGGCAGAGCACATGGGGGCGGTGGCATTTTTAGATGGTGCCGGTGAGAAACTTGGCGTACTGAGGCCCGGCGAATACTCCGTCGCCGCATTGGCCTCAATGGGCATCAAGCTGGAGCAAGCAGCGGGCCTAGAGGTGGAAAAGGGACACGTGATTACCTTCTACGAGCAGGAGGATTGCCGGGGCGAGGCTTGGCTTTTCACCACAACAGAACACTTCCCCGGCTGGGAGATGGCAGCACAGGCGCAATCCTTTTCCGTCCGTTTCCTGGAATCCGCCAACGTTGCCTTGAACAAGCCTGTCAGGGCCAGCGCGGCGGAGGAGCGGGCGGCCAGGGCCCTGGACGGCGACAAGCTCACCAGCTGGTCACCTTCGGCACAGCCCCCGTATTGGCTGGAGGTGGATCTGGAGGGCAGTTATCTGCTTAACCGGTGGGTTTTGCGGCTGCACGGCAGCGGGCCCCTGGGCGGGCAGGTGGAGGAAAGTCCCTTCAACGCCGCAGATTTCCGCCTGCAGGTGAGCGATGACGGGATCAACTGGCGCGACGCGGATGTGGTGGAAGGGAATACGGCGAGCGTCTATGAGGGGGATCTGAACCTGGCCCCAGCCCGGTTTGTCAGGCTCTATGTCACCAAGCCCACCTCTATTGAGCTCAATCAAAGCCTGGCAGTATACGAGCTTGAGGTTTATGAAACAACCTTGGGGTCTTCGGCCCAGGCATCTGCGGAAAAAGATGATAGCGAGGCACAGGTGATGAGCATGGTTGAAGTGAAGCAGCTGCCCTACGAATACCGCCAGGCCCTGCCCCAGGAGCAAAGGGGCCGCCTGGAAGAAGTCTCCTATCCGGTGAGCCACTACATCAACAGGGATCGGCAGCTGGTGGCTGGTGCAGGTATCAGCGCGGAGGAGGCGGGCCGGGAAGTCGTCGCCGGTGAGCCCATCACCAAGCAGTTTTACATCTACCTGCCTCCCGGCTATGATGCAGAGGACAAAGAGACCAAGTACAATGTGCTCTACCTGCTGCACGGGGTGGGCGGTTCCCGCTATGAATGGCTGCGGGGCAGCGGCACTGGGGCCCATGGTACCTATGTGATCTGCAATGTCTTGGACAACCTGATCGCAAACGGAGAGATTGAGCCCCTGCTGGTGGTTTTCCCCGAGGGGAGAAGCGCCCATGACTGGACAGATACCGCTTTCAATCCCCAGAAAACCAACCTCTTGGGTTTCTATTACTTCGATTACGAGCTGCGCCACGATCTGATACCTTTCGTGGAAGCCAACTTCAACACCTACGCCGATATCACAGACCAATCCCCTGAAGGGATTGCTTTCAGCCGTGAGCACCGGGCCATCGCGGGGCTCTCCATGGGGGGTATGCAGGCCCTGAACCTGACCTTTGGCGGCTACAGGCATGATTTCGCCAGCTTCACAGGTTCAGCGGGCGATCCCCAAAACGGCCTGGCTCCCACAGTCCAGGCCCCGGGCCTGTTGGATTTGTTCGCCTATGTAGGAGCCTTTTCCAATGCTCCAACCTCCAGTGAGGGACATGTTTTGGGCGAGGGAATCGCATCCTCTCCCCACAAAGCAGAGCTGCTTTATATTACCTGCGGCGATGCAGATACCATCGCCATGCACAGCTATCGGTCTGCCATTGGCGGGCTGAGGGAAGCCGCTGGGGACAGTTTGGGTGCGTTTTACCAGGTGGTTATGCCAGGCCGCGGCCATGATTTCAGCGTCTGGAACAACGGAGCTTACAACTTCCTCCGGCTCTGTTTCGGCAAAGTGGAAACGGATAGGCCGGTGGATATAGTGCTCACTTTGGATTAGCCGTAAACCACAGAGAGGTGAGAAAATGCTGAGGGAAGTACGCATTAAGAACGGATTAGTGCGGGGCCTGCCCGCTGCTGATCCGCGGATTACCAGTTTCAAGGGGATTCCCTTTGCTGCCCCTCCCATCGGCCAGAACCGGTGGCGGGCACCGCAGCCTGCTCCGGACTGGGACGGTTATTTGGAGGCTTTTCAATTCGGGCCCATCGCCATGCAGGCCACGCCAGGGATCAACAAGGACAATGTCTATGACTTTGAATGGCACGTGGATCCCCATGTGCCCATGGGCGAGGACTGCCTGCACCTGAACGTCTGGACGCCGGCCACCAGCCCCGAGGACAAACTGCCTGTCTTCGTTTGGTTCTTCGGCGGCGGGCTCCAGGTGGGTTATCCGTCGGAGATGGAGTTTGACGGTGAACGCATCGCGCGCCGGGGAGTGGTGGTGGTCACCATCAACTACCGCCTCAATGTGTTCGGTTTTTTGTGCCACCCAGAGATCACCCAGGAGGCTCCCGAGGCGCCGGCGAACTTCGGGCATCTGGACCAACAATTTGCCGTGCGCTGGGTCCAGGAAAACATCGCGGCCTTTGGCGGTGATCCCAGTAAGATCACCATCGGAGGCCAGTCTGCCGGGGGCGGCAGCGTGTTGGCGCAGCTCACATCGCCTCAAAATGAGGGCTTGTGCCAGCGGGCCATCATCCAGAGCGGCTTGTTTGCTCCTGTATACCCCGACAATAGGAGGCCTCCCCGGGGGATCAGCCTGGAGGATGCGGAAAGAGCGGGTGTGGAGTTCTTTGACTACCTGGGTGTTTCCTCCCTCCAAGAAGCCCGGGACCTTGATGGCGAGTTCATCCGGCAGAAGGCTTTGGAATACGGGCGGTTTTGGGGGACTGTTGTCGATGGCCAGTTCTGCGTGGATGACCCATTCAAGCTGTTCGTGGAAAACAAGCGCCTGCAGGTGCCGGTGATGGCGGGTCATACCTCCACAGAGTTCATCAATAGGCCGCAGGTAAAGACCAAGGATGAGCTGAAGAGCCTGGCCCAGGAGCTGTTCGCCGAGGACGCACCTGAGTTTTTGGCCAGGATCGACTGGGGTAACTCCAGCCTGGAGGAAGCGGTGGAGAAGGCGGCGGTGAACACCATTGAATACGCCGTGCGTGTTGCCGCCCTGGCCAATGCTGAAATCGCTTCTGGGCTTCCATTTTACTACTACAACTTCGACGCTGAAATACCGGGCCCGGATAACCCAGGCGCGTTTCATTCCGTAGATCTGTGGTTCTTCTTTGAGACCCTCGCCAAGTGCTGGCGGCCCTTTGTGGGCAAGCACTATGATCTGGCCCGCCAGATGTGCAACTACTGGGCCAACTTCATCAAGAGCGGCGATCCCAATGGGCTGGATGCAACTGGCGTAGAGATGCCGCGCTGGAAACCTTACACCAAAGGGGAACCGTTCGGGATGCTCTTTGGGGATGAACCCAAGTTTTCCAGGCAAAAGCCAAGCGCAGTGATGGATTTTCTGGTGAGCCAGTACTTTAAGGACTGAAGCCGGGAATCTTGCGCTAGTGGCACCCAACTTTGCGGCGTAACTTAGCATTTAGCTGGGATGGAGCTTACTTTTTTGTCATGAATAGATGATCTGAAAAAGGTATTTAACAACTCGGCGAGAATTATTCGATCAGAGTATTCAGAGAAGGGGGAAGATTAAAGGGGACAAACTCAAGAGTATCAGCTGATCCGAACGTGATGATTGGATGTTGGTTGCAGTACCTAGAAGAGAAGGGAGAGGAAAGTCTTGAAGAAGAGAGGATTATTGTTTCTGCCTCTGCTGCTGATTCTGGTTCTAGCTGGAACAGCGTTTGCAAAGGAGTATAAGGAGTTCACAGTCTTCACAGGCGAGCCTTTGCCAGACTATCCCGGCTCAACCATTGTCGGAGACATCATCGAAGAAGAAACAGGAGTTAAGCTGATCAGAGAAGCCCTGGTGGGCGATTTGGAAACAAAAGTGGGCTTGATGATTGCCAGCGGCGACTACCCCGATCTGGTAGTGGCAGCACACTTCACCAGCCTGTTGAAGGACGCTGGGGCGTTGCTTCCCCTCAACGACCTGATCGAAGAGCATGCTCCCAACCTCAAGCGTTTGTATGCTAACCATTGGGATATGTTGACACAGGAAGATGGAAACGTGTATTGGCTGCCGATTCAAGCTATTCCTTACGGCCCCGACACATCCCGTTATCCGTCCCTGGCTTTCTTCATGAACAAACGGGTGCTGAAAGAAGCAGGGTGGCCCGTCATCAAGACGCTGGATGAGTACTTCGGGCTCATCGAAGACTACATGGCCAAACATCCCACCATCGATGGCGAACCCACCATCGGTTACATTACTCTCTTTGACGGCTGGCGCAGCTTCGCCACCACCAACGTACCGCAGCACCTTATGGGCTATCCCAACGAGGGCGAATTTGTCCCAGTTATGCAGCAGGGCCGCTACGTAGTAACAGAGTACCACACGTCCCCAACAGCTAAGGCCTACTACCAGAAGCTCAATGAGATGTACAACAAGGGCGTTGTAGATCCAGAAACCTTTATCATGAACTACGACCAGTACATCGAAAAGCTGAGCTCTGGCCGCGTGCTGGGTACCTTCAACCAGTTCTGGCAGATGCAGGAAGCCCAGAACTATCTGCTGCGGGACAACCCGGACAGCATCTTCGTTCCCCTGCCCATCGTAATTGATCCGTTAGTAGAAGAGCGTCAGCGGGACATCCCCTACGTACAGCCCACACAGGGTATGGGTATCACCATCAATTGTAAGGATCCCGTTGGAGCCATCAAGTTCCTTGATTACCTGATCAAGGAAGACACCCAGAGGCTGCTCCAGTGGGGTATCGAAGGCGTACACTATGAAGTGGACGAAAACGGCCTCTACTACCGCACGCCTGAACAGCTGGAACTCTTCCGGGATCCAGACTGGGTACAGAACGTGTTCGGCAGACAGTACTTCTTCAACGCCTTCCCAAGCTTGAGGGGTGTTGACGAGAACGGCAACATGTTCTTCCCAGACACGCAGCCGCACCTGATTTACAGCGACAGCACCGATTCAGAGAAGGAAGTCATGGATGCATACGGCGTGAAGTCCTTCTCCGATCTGTTCAACGAGCCCATCTTCAAGAAGTACTTCCCGCTCTGGACCATCACCATGCCGGCTGGCTCCGAGGCTCATATCGAAGAGACCAGGATGAAGGACGTCCTCAACCGCTATGTACCCGAGCTGGTCATGAGCTCTCCTGAGCAGTTCGAGAGCATCTGGGCGAACTACGTCAAGGATATCAAGCCGCTCATGGTTGAGCAGATGAAGGTATACCAAGAGGGCATCGATTGGCGCATGGAGAACTGGTAAGACCTTGCGTTTTAACAGGTAAAAGGGGCGCTCTCGAGCACCCCTTTTACCCTATAATTCTTAAGTGAGTGAGTTGAGAAATATGAATACGTCAGTGAGTGCAGCTAGGCGCGGCAGCACCTTTTGGCACCGAGTAAAACAGCAAAAAGTGCTCATACTCATGACCATTCCTTTCTTGGTTCATGTCATCATCTTTAGATATGTCCCCATTTGGGGTTGGCTCATGGCCTTTCAGAATTATTGGCCGGGCAAGGGCATCCTTCAGCAGACGTGGGTGGGGCTGGAGAACTTTAAGCTCTTGTTCGATGATCCTGTTTTTTACCAAGTATTGAGGAACACGTTAGCCATGAGCATCATCAAGTTAGCCATGGGCACCATCAGTTCCATTGCCTTGGCGCTCATGCTCAATGAAGTGAGACGCATGTGGTTCAAAAAGACTGTGCAAACCATCTCCTACCTGCCCCACTTCATCTCCTGGGTGGTCGCGGCCAACTTAGTGAGGGATGCCCTATCCACAGACGGAGGCATCATCAACAAAGTACTCATGGATCTGCGCATCATCAAGGAACCTATCATGTTTTTGGGCATACCAACGCTGTTCTGGTGGATCATCGGCGCCTCCCATGTTTGGAAGGAGGTTGGCTGGGGCGCGATTATCTATCTGGCAGCCATTGCTGCCATCGACCCCACCTTGTACGAATCAGCCATGATCGACGGGGCAGGCAGGCTCAAGCAGATGTGGTATATCACGCTGCCCTCCATCCGGCCCACCATCAGTGTGCTGTTAATCATGAACATGGGTTGGGTCTTGAGCTCAGGCTTTGAACAGCAGTATCTGTTGCAAAACGGCCGGGTGATCGACTACGCCAGGGTCTTCACCATCTACGAGCTTGACTACGGGATCAAGATGATGCGCTACTCCTTTGCCACTGCGGTAGGTATCTTCCGCAGCGTTGTCAGCCTTGTCCTGGTGTTCAGCGCTAACCAGCTGGCCAAGCGCTGGGGCCAAGAACGGCTGGTGTAGTGGTGCATGGGCAATCAATGTGGGGGTGGAATGAATGATTAGAGTTGGACGCAAAACCTGGGAGGACCGCATCCTGGATGCCTTCATCTACATTAGTTTGATTTTTCTGGTCATAGTCACCCTGTATCCCTTCCTAAACACACTGGCCGTTTCGTTCAACGACGCCATGGACAGTTCCAGGGGAGGGATCACCCTCTGGCCGAGGAAATTCACTTTGTACAACTACCAAACGCTGCTCACCCGCAGCCAGATCTACCATGCTACCCTGGTCTCCGCGGCCAGAACCGTTTTGTCCACGGTGTTCGGTGTGTTCTGCACCGCCATGGCAGCGTATATTATCAGCCGCAGGGAGTTTGTCCTCAGGAGGTTTGTCTCGTTCATCTATGTTTTGACCATGTACATTGATGGCGGGCTGGTACCCACCTACTTCCTAATGCGTTCCCTGAAGCTGACGAACAGCTTCTGGGTTTATGTGCTTCCGGGGTTGGTGTCTGCCTTTAACCTCATAGTGATTCGGACTTATATCGCAGGCCTATCGGAAAGCTATGTGGAGTCGGCGCGCATTGACGGAGCAGGTGAGTTCACCATCTTCCTGCGGATCATCCTGCCTTTGTGCAAACCTGTGCTGGCCACCATTGCCCTGTTCATCGCCGTAGACAACTGGAATGCGTGGTTTGATACCTTCCTCTACAACTCGGCCAATGCCCAGCTAAGCACTTTGCAGTACGAGTTGATGAAGGTTCTGCAGAGTGCAAACACCATGTCGGGATCGCTGCTCCAGGCTCTGTCCCGGGCTGCTGCGGGAACCACGAATACGGTGACGCCTAGGGCCATCCGGGCCACCATGACCATCATCGTGAGCGTGCCCATCGTAGCAGTGTATCCGTTCCTGCAGAGGTACTTCGTACACGGCTTGACCCTGGGAGGAATTAAGGAGTAAAAGGAAGATGGCTCTGGCCCCGCCACGGCCGCCCAGAGTATACCAGTGCCCAAAACAACATTCTTGTCGTGAACTATGTCAGGGAAGCCCGGTTTTGCCGGGCTTTTTTGCCGCCTTGGCGCTGAGCTCAGTGCTCAACTCTTAGCACCAGATACCTTCATTCCGCCTGTGTTTCCTGTCAGTTGATTCTGTCAACCGAAATCAACTGAGAATCCATTGTGCAATGCACCCGGTCAATCTATAATTGAGCTGAGGTGTTCAACATGCGCGAGATCAACATCGGCAGGGTAATTATGCAAGGCCGCAAAGCCAAAGGGATCACCCAGGAGGAACTGGCCCAGTTTATGGGCGTTTCCAAAGCGGCGGTTTCCAAATGGGAGACGGGGCAAAGCTATCCCGACATTACTTACCTGCCTCAACTGGCGGCGTACTTCAACATTAGCGTAGATGAGCTCTTGGGTTACGAGCCGCAGATGACCAAAGAGGAGATCCGCAGACTCTATTACCGGCTTTCGGAGAAATTTGCCCAGGAGCCCTTTGAAGCGGTGATCGGTCAGTGCCAAACGATTATCAAAAAGTACATCTCCTGTTTTCCACTGCTTTTGCACATGGCAATATTGCTGGTTAACCATGCCGATCTGGCCCCTGCACCCGAAGCGTGCAAGCAGGTTTTCGGGGTTGTTAAGGATCTCTGCTTAAGGATCAAGGAGGAGAGCGACGATGTGACCCTCAGCAGGCAAGCTAATGCCCTGGAAGCCCTAGCTGAGCTGCGCTTAGGCAATGCCGCGGTCGTGGTGGAATTGCTGCAAGGGGCCCATGACCCCCCCTTGGGCGAAGAAGTGCTCTTGGCGGCGGCCTATCAAGCAGCGGGTGACCTGGAAAAGGCCCGAGAAACCTCGCAGGTGGGGGTACTTCGCCATCTCATTTCCCTGCTGGGCAGCATCCCCAGCCTTTTGCTGTACCATGTAGGCGATTACGCCAAGTTCCACGCCATCATGGGGAGAACCTTGGGGTTGATCGAGCTGTTCAACATCAAGACCCTGCATCCAACGATTCTCCTTAATATCTACTTGGCGGGTAGTCAAGGCTACCTGATGTTGGGGGATAGGGAAAAGGCTCTGGACATCCTGGAGGAATATGTGGAACTGGCCACTGCTGACCTATTCCCCCTGGAACTGAGGGGCGACGAGATTTTTGATCGAGTTCAGACCTGGCTCCAGGACTTGGATTTGGGGGTTATGCCGCCCCGCAGCGAGGCAATCATTCGGGACAGCATCGTGCAGGCTGTAACCAGGAATTCCGCCTTACAGGAACTCGCCGGTGAAGCGCGCTTTCAGCAGTTGGTGAGGAAACTGGAAAACCACTTTCAGAAGCAGAGGTGATAGGAATGGAGATGCTCAAGGAATACGGGCCTTTTCTCATTCCCTTAATCATTGCCCAGCTTGTTCTGGCAATAACCGCTTTGGTTCACGTCTTGAGACACCCCAACTATCGCTTCGGCACCAAAGGCCTGTGGATTCCTGTTGTTCTGCTGGTGCAGTTTATCGGACCGGCGCTCTATTTCGCTCTCGGACGCGGTGATGATCGGTGAACATCCTGGAGATCAATCAGCTGTACAAGGCTTTTGGCCGCAACCAAGTCTTGAACGGCCTGGACATGGCTGTGCCTGAAGGCTCCATCTTCGGGTTTGTGGGGCGTAACGGCGCCGGGAAAACCACCACCATGAAGATTGTGCTCGGCCTGCTTAAGGCGGATAGAGGCACAGTGACTGTCTGCGGGGAGGATGTGTCGTATGGTGCCACCAAGACGAACCGGCACATTGGCTATCTTCCTGATGTGCCTGAGTTCTACGGATACATGCGCCCAAGGGAGTACCTCCGGCTCTGCGGGGAGATTGCCGGGCTGCCTTCCAAACACATAGGAGAGCGTAGCGAGGAACTACTGTCCTTGGTTGGGCTGGGCGACGCCAACCGGAAGATCAGTGGTTTCTCCCGGGGCATGAAGCAGCGCCTGGGAATTGCCCAGGCACTCATGGGCAAACCCCGTCTTTTGATCTGCGATGAACCCACCTCAGCGCTGGATCCCTTGGGGCGCAGGCAAATTCTGGACATACTCTTTTCCCTCAAGAGCAGGACCACGGTGGTCTTTTCCACCCACATCCTCTCCGACGTGGAGCGTATCTGCGATCGCGTGGCCGTGCTGGAGGGAGGTCGCTTAGTCTTGTCCGGAACCATCGCTCAAATCCGCAAGCGCAATCGGAGCAATAGCTATTGCCTTAGGTTTTCGTCCTCGTCTACGGCACGGGAGTTTGCAGGCAGTCTAATGCTGCAGTGGCCTGCTGTCAAGATGGACAGGGAGGGCAGCACCTTGGTTATTACCACGGAGGACCAAAATGGCGGGCGTGTTCTAATCGATCTACTGGCGGCGAAGCAGATAGTTCCAGAGAGTTTCGAGGTTATGGAGCCCAGTTTGGAAAGTTTGTTTGCGGAGGCAGTCCAATGATCCACTTCGTGGTGTTCTTCAAGAAGGAGACCAAGGAAAGCATACGGACATACGCGCTGCTGATCATGGCTGTGGTCTTCGCGGTCCTGGGCATCATGAACCCCCTGGTGGCCAAACTGACTCCCGAACTAATCCCGAAGCTGATGCCTGAGGGGATCAACATTACCATGGCGGAACCCTCTTCCCTTGATTCCTGGAGCCAATTCTTCAAGAATATCCAGCAGATGGGATTGGTCGTAACCATGCTGGTCTTCAGCGGGTCACTCCCCAATGAGGTGGCCAAAGGCACGTTGATCAACCTCTTGACCAAAGGACTTTCGCGCCGAGCAGTGATCTTTGCCAAGTACGCTGCTATGGCCGCCATCTGGACGCTTAGCATGGCCATCTCCCTTGTGGTTACGTGGACTTACACAATCTACTTCTTCCCCGATGGCAAAGCCCAACATGTTCTCTTGGCTGCCTTCTGGCTGTGGACCTTCGGCGCCTTTTTGCTGGCTGTTATGCTATGCGCCGCAACCCTCGTTGTCAGTAGTTACGGGAGCCTTTTGATCAGTGGCGCAGCTGTAGTCACGCTGATGATCTTGAACGTGATCCCAGCTGTCCAAAAGTACAATCCCCTCTCCCTAGCTGGCCGCAATATGGACCTGGTGACAGGGAACATCGGTCCAGCGTCATTGGTTCCTGCCCTGATCATCACACTGGTGGCCATTCCCCTGCTGATTCTGTTCTCCGCGCAAAATTTTGCCAAAAAACAGCTTTGAAGCCCAGACTTGGTGCGTAGAGAAGGGCCCCGCGACCGCGGGGCTCCTCATCCTGCCTTTGTGCAGACCTGTGCTGGCCACCATTGCCCTGTTCATCGCCTCGGGATCGCTGCTCCAGCCTTGCGGCAGCGGTGTGCAGGCCGGTGTGCTCTTTATTCTCGGTCCCGGGTTCGTGCTGTCAAGAATCCTGCACAGATGGGAAATACGACGCGAAAGTGGCTGAACCACCAGATAGCGAACCCCCGATTATCACATGTGGTCAGTGGGGTGCAACAAGACATCAATGCCCCAGGTTCTTAACCCTGATCCTCCCCGTGGCGTTTTTCCCGGTGATCAGGAACACGTACTGATCGGTTTCAGCAATTCCAATCGTAAAGGTACGGGTGGGCAGATCATTGCCTGAGTACGGTTCATTGCCCCTGAGGCCGCTCACCACTAGGCCGATCTCACCGCCTTGGCGGTCTACCTCCACCTGTACCACGTCTCCCGCGGCTAGAGGAAGCTGGCATCTGTGGGTGGCATTGTACTGGGTGAAATCCATGGTGAAGCCGCTTAGGCTGGGATTATGAAGAATCACTATGCTCCCCGTGGGTGGGCAGGCCGAGAGCAGCACGGCTGGAAGCAAGACGCCGAGAATTAGTCTTTTTGGAAACATGCGAGTACCTCCTTCACGAACCTATCTCTTTCATTGATCCAAGGACTGTGTCCCGAATGCTCAAACCAGATGATCTCCTTTTCAGGCGCCTCCAAGATTTGCACGTATTCCTCAACCAGCGCCTTAGGTGCGTTGACGTCGTAACGTCCCAAAAGGAAGTACACGGGCACATCCAGTTTAGTGTAATCTTTCCTCAGGTCCATCTCATAAAGCTGCTGATACACATGGTTAAACGTATTAACGATGCCTCTCAGGAAGTTGATTTTATCCAGAATGCCGTATTCGGAGGAGCCCAAATCCCGCAGGGTGTTGTACCCGGGATTGTGGATGCCGGGCCCGCTTGCCATATAGGCATTTAGGTAATTGAGATAGACAGCGCTTCTCCGCGTAACATCCTTGCCGTAGTAGGGCGGCTCACCATTGGCCTTGAGTTTGGCCACCAGATCGGTGTGGCCGTTCTTTTCGGCGATGTCCAGGGCCAAGGCGTAATCTATCCGTTCAGTTTCGGCAAAGTCAATCATCTGCCCCGTACCGATAAAGGCATGGTAGGATTCGGGGTATCTACTTACCAGGAAGATTCCCAGGGCGCTCCCCCACGACTCTCCGATCAGGTAGATCTTCTCCTGGCCGAAGCGTTCCTTCAGATATTCCGTGAGAGCCCGGCCATCCTCAATATAGGTTTGGGCCGTGATGTTCCCGATCTTGTCGGCGTAGTAGGACTTGCCGGAACCTGGTTGATCCCAGTTCACCACGACAAAATGTTTCTCCAGCTCCGCCAGTTCATGGCGGACCGCTCCCATTTGAGTCCCGCCTGGACCCCCTGCCAGGAAGAGCAGCACCGGTTTGCTCTGATCCCAGCCCCGCAGGCTGATCCACTGCTTCCTCCCGTTCAGCTCCACCTGAGTCAGTTCTGCAATGCTGTTGGCAGAGTCAATGCTAGGAGTAGAAGCTGTTAGCTGGGAAAAGAGGATCAACAAGGCGTTCAGAGCGATAAGCACGGCCAAAAGCAGTGCTGCCTTCTTGAGGCGCGTGATCTGGCTGGGATTGGCCCTGCCGCGCACAACTGCAACCACGCGGCCGGACACCAAAAACAAGAGCCAAACCAGAACAAGGATGGTCGCGACAGTAAGAACCATAAAGACGATGATCTGACTCACGGCTAAACCTCCATCGATAATATAAAAGCTGTACTTCAAGTCCACTGCTACCGTAGTAACTATAGCAGTAGAACCTGTCGTACAGCTGAACCTATCCTTAAATCCACCTTAAATGGTGGGCAGCAACAACACAAAGGTGCTGCCCTGGCCGCCGCTGATCAGGGTGAGTTCGCCGCCATGGGCCTGGGCGATCCTGTGGGCAATGGAGAGCCCCAATCCACTTCCCCCCATTTCCGCACTGCGGGCACGGTCCCCGCGGACGAAGGGCCTGAAAATGTCTGCCTTGAGATCCTCAGGAATCCCAACGCCATCATCGCGGAAAGTAACGGCTGCTCTGCCGCCGCTCGCTGTAAGGCGGACGGAAATGGTGGTTCCCGGCGGGTTATAACGGATGGCATTACTGGCGAGGTTGTGGATAAGCCGGCCGAAGCGGCCCTGATCCAGAAGAGCATATACGCTCTCTTCAGGAATGTCGAACTCATACCCAAATCCGGCCTGTTCCAGCTGGGGCACGAGTTCAGCGCACAGCTGGCGCAGGATCTCGCAGAGATCAACCTGCTCCCTGCTGAGAGTGAACGCAGGGCTGTCCATTTGGGAAAGCTCAAACAGTTCCGTGATCAGGCCATTTGTTCTCTCGCTGTTGTGGAGGATCACCTGCAGGCACCCCTCCAGTTCCTCTCTGTTCATCCCTGGCTTTTGCAGGATGCGCTCCGCGTAGCCCTGGATACTTGACATGGGATTTTTCAGGTCATGGGAAATATCTAGAATTAGCCGGCGCCTGTCCTCTTCCGATTTCTTGCGCAGGGAAATCTCCTTCTCAATTCGGGCGGCCATCTCGTTAAAAGTGTCCTGCAGCTCCGCAAACTCATTCTTCAGATTGAGGCTTACCCTAGCCGAGTAATCCCCTTCCCTAAGCAGCCTTGTGCCCTCGGCGAGCCCGCGCAGGGGAACCGTTACCTGCGCAGCAGTAACCGCGGAATAAAGGGAGGTAAGGGCGAAGACCAACAGCAGATAGGCTGCTAGCACCGCACCGAGAATCATCCCGGCAATCCGCAGATCACCGGCGGCCGCCTTACTGTTGAGGATAAAGGCAAAATCAATGCGTATAGAAGCGGGGAAGGTAACGATGAGCCAAAACTCACCTTTTGGGTTATACAGGATGTCGTGGTGGAAGGGTGTGTTCTTGTGCTTGCTCCAGACCAAGAACTCGGTGAACTCAGCGGCGGTGAGCTGTTCTTGAGCCAGGGCATCTTCACCCTCGGAGCGTACCACGCGGAACTCCCGGTCAATTACGGTTACGCTGCCTCCGCTTCTTACCACAGGGGAAGCATCGATCTGAGCATAGACGTCGCGCATTAGGGTACTTGCGGGGTATCTGTTTGTGGCAAAAGCGCTGGCTGCCAGCCTGCTGGCGATGGCCAGGAAGGACAGGGCGAGTACCGTGGACACCAGGATCAGAAGGGATGCGACCAAGTAATGGGCAAAGAACTGCCGGGAAATCCTGGTCTTCATGATGGCTCACCTGTATAGTGCAGTTTATAGCCGATGCCGCGGATGGTTTTCAAGTACACAGGCCGATGGGGATCGTCTTCTATCTTGCTGCGCAGCCGGCTGATATGCACCATCACTGTGTTGTCGTCGAAATAGAGCTCCTCGTCCCACACCGCCTGATAGAGCTGCCGTTTGGTAAACACCCGCTCTGGATTCTCCATGAAATGCAGCAGCAGCCGGTATTCTTTGGCGCCAAGCTCAATGGGAACACCGTTCTTAAAGGCGCAGCATGCTTCTTTGTCAATGGCTAAGCGGCCGTAGGTGAGCTTGGCATCCACTCGGCCCTGGTGCGCCATGTATTCGGTATTGCGGCGCAGCTGCGCTCCAACCCGGGCAACTAACTCCGCCACGGAAAACGGCTTGGCAATGTAGTCATCTGCTCCCAAGCCCAGGCCCAACACCTTATCTACGTCATCTGTGCGGGCAGTCAGGAGAATGACAGGCAGCACGCTGCGTTCCCGGATCCGCCTGAGCAGGGTAAAGCCGTCCATGGCCGGCATCATTACATCAAGAATGGCCAAGTCCACATGCTGTGTGCTGAGGATGTCCCAGGCTTCCCTGCCGCTCTGCGCAGCGAAGACGGTGTATCCGTTTTCCTCCAGGTTGGTTTTGATCAGGTTGCGAATGTCCGCTTCATCGTCGGCGATGAGGATTCTCATCGTTCTGCGCCTCCCTGCTGATATCTGCTTGGGGAGCATCCCTGCCTGTCATCGGTGGCCACAAGCCGTTGGTCAGAGAGGCATGCAGGCAATGTCATCCCAGATGAATCCTGGTTTTCCATTCGGTATTACAAATCTCGCCTCCTTTTTGTCGCGAAAATAATGTCCTCACAAAAATGCCCAGTGACCTCCCATGCCGCCGGGCACAAACAACTGCAACCATTTATATGTTGGTACTTCACGGCTGTATCTATGCTGCCTGGGAATATGCCGGTCCTTCGGCAGCCTTGCCTTTACTTCACCAACACCACATTTGTCCAAGAAGGAACTGCTGCGAGCGAAAAAGAAGTACAACATTACTGCAAATGACAATTTCGCCGTAAGCCAATGATAATCCAGACGATAACGCAAATTTGTGTCCCATCTGGTCAATTGCAGAATCTTTGTTCAAAAAGGAATAGATATGGTCGCCAGTTATTCCTCACCGTCATATGAAGATGTCCTGTGGGCTAAGAAGAGTGACCGGCACGGTGTCTTTCAATGGTTGCCCCTAAAGCAGCACTTGATTGACGTTGCCGAAGTTATGAAACTGCTCTGGGAGCATTGGTTGAGCGTGCATCAGAGGCGCGAAATAGTCCGTTCGTTAAGTCAACCTAGTGAGGAATTGGCCAAGAATCTTGTCGGATTTTTGGGAGCAGTACATGATATCGGCAAGGCTACTCCGGTCTTCCAGACCAAGCCCAGCTTCTACTGTTCACCGGATCTGGAACGGGAGTTGATCGAGAAACTCGAAAGGATAGGGTTTGAGGGAATAACGCAGTATTACAGCCGCCTGATGGATCCTTCTGCGACCCCCCATGCCATGGCCGGCCAAGCTCTGCTCGAGAGTCTTGGGATCTCGAAAGGCATCAGCTCGATAGTGGGAGCGCACCACGGAAAGCCCCCCGATGACCAATCGGAAATCTCCTCGCAGCTGTCTTCCTACACCAACAACTACTTCCAGGAGTCAAACAAGAACAGCACAATCCATCGCAAATGGAAAGAAGCGCAGAGGGCGATCTTCGAGTGGGCCCTAGCCATGCATGGGTTTGAGTCAGTCGAGGATCTACCCGAAATCGCGCAGCCTGGTCAGGTCCTGTTAAGCGGCCTGTTAATCATGGCGGATTGGATCGCAAGCAATGAAAGGTTTTTCCCCCTCATTCCCATAGACCAAGCTTTGGTCGGCGATAGGCAAGGAAGAATAGAAGCGGGATGGCTGAAATGGCATCGGACTTCTCCGAGGACAGAAGAGTATCATTCAGACAATGCGTCGGCGTATCGGGAACGCTTTGGTTTTGAACCCCGTGATTTCCAGGCGAAGTTTTTCGAAATCGTACAGCAGACGGCCCGTCCGGGAATCTTCATATTGGAGGCACCTATGGGGATTGGGAAAACGGAAGCCGCTCTGCTCGGTGTTGAGCAGCTATCAGCGAGAACTAAAGTTAGCGGTATGTTCTTTGGGCTGCCCACGCAAGCAACGTCCGACGGCATGTTCGGACGCATCAGCCGATGGCTGGAGAGCCTGGACGAGGAAACGAAGTCCCTGCAGCTTGTTCATGGCAAGGCAGCGCTGAACGATCACTACGCCTCCTTGCCCCGCTCCAATGTCTATGATGAAGCGGATGGAAACGTCGTTGTGAATGAATGGTTTGCCGGGCGAAAGACGGCAGTTCTAGACGATTTCGTGGTGGGGACAGTTGATCAGTTTTTGATGACCGCTTTAAAACAGAAGCATTTGGTCCTCAGGCATTTAGGATTTAGCCGCAAGGTCATTGTCATCGATGAAGTGCATGCCTATGACGCCTATATGAGCCAATATCTGTATCGTGCTCTCCGCTGGATGGGGGCATATAACGTGCCTGTTATCATCTTGTCTGCCACTCTTCCGGCCGAAGTTCGTACTGCGTTGGTTCGGCATTACATGCGGGGACGCGGAGTGAAATGGAGAGATGTGCAGCAGCCCACAGGTTGGGAAACCAGCAATGCATATCCATTGGTCACCTACACTGACGGTTTGACGGTAAAGCAGTTTGGTGATTTTGAGACCAATAGCAACTCTACCGTTAGGATTATCCGCCTAGATGAAGAAAAACTGATTCCAACGCTTGCGGAACATTTGCGTGAAGGTGGAGTTGTTGGCATCGTAGTCAATACGGTGAGAAGGGCCCAGGAAATTGCCAAACTATGCAGTTTTCATTTTGGAGAAGCATTGGTAGATTTGCTGCACTCCAACTTCATTGCTCCCGATCGGATCAAGAGGGAAAACCAGTTGTTACGGGCAGTTGGCAAAGACGCCCATCGACCCGAGAGGAAAATCGTTGTAGGAACGCAGGTGTTAGAGCAATCTCTGGACATCGACTTCGATCTTCTTATCTCTGATTTGGCTCCTATGGACCTTCTGCTTCAAAGGATCGGCCGTTTGCATAGGCATCCGACGGTAAAGCGGCCGGAAATGCTAAGCAAACCCAAGGTGTTTGTACTGGGAACGAGCGATACCTTTGAGTTCGAGCCTGGATCAGCAGCGATTTATGGGGAATACCTGTTAATGCGGACCCAGCTCCTCTTACCAGAGGTTCTGCGCCTTCCCGACGATATTTCCACCTTAGTGCAGGCGGTCTACAGTGATGACAACAGTTTTGTCGAGGAAAGACTATGGGAACGATATGTGTCAGTGAAGCACAAACACGAAAGCGAGATTGCTCGCAAGAAACAGAGGGCACATGGGTTCATCTTGGATAGCCCCACTCCCGCGTCAGGCAGAAGCCTAGTGGGTTGGCTCAACTGTGAGACGCCTCTTGATTCTGAAGAATGGGTAGCTGCCCAAGTGCGTGACACCCAGGAAACAGTTGAAGTGATTGCCCTGAAAAGACATGGTGATGGGTATACGCTCTTTGGAGAGGAGCGCGACTTGTCTTTGGAGATAGTTGATCCGCGCGTGCAAAAGCGTATTGCTCGCCAAACACTGCGCCTCCCCCTGGCCCTTAGTACCCATTACCGTATTGAGCAGACCATCGAGGAACTAGAAGAGTTCAATCGGAGGTATCTGCCATCCTGGCAGCAATTGGACTGGTTAAGGGGGTTGCTCGGATTGATCTTTGACGAAGACAACGAGTTCATCCTAAATGGGTTCCGCCTGAGGTATTGCGAAAGACTGGGTTTGACCTATGAAAAATTGGCAGATGAGGGAGGAGGTGAGTAATTGAGCCGCTTTAACTTACTCGAAGAACCGTGGATTCTGGTCATGACCGATGACCGGGGCTCGTCTGAAGAAGTGTCATTGATCCAATTGTTCGAGAATGCGCATAGGTACAAGCAACTAGCTGGTGAGACACAGATGCAGAACTTCGCCATCCTGCGGCTTCTTTTGGCGGTGCTGCATGCAGTGTTTTCGAGGTTTGATGCTCGGGGAAAACCATATCCATACCTAGTGATCAACGAGAGACTCAGTCAGACACGGAGACTGGATGAAGATGACCTGGAAGAGCATGCGGATAACCTAATGGATACCTGGGAAGCTCTTTGGGGCAGAAAGGCCTTCCCAGAGATCGTTGTAGAGTATCTGGAACGCTGGAAAGACCGGTTCTACCTGTTCGATGACAAGCATCCGTTCTACCAGGTAACACGGGAGGAACTGCTGAAACGGCCCATCAAGGCAGGTCGTGGAAGTAATCCTACTCAAATCCGTCCAAAGACGTTGAACCGTACTATTTCCGAGAGCGGAAACAAGATAGCTCTGTTTTCTCCGAGATATGAGGCACATGCAAACAAGGACCGAATGAACGAAGCAGAACTGGCCCGCTGGCTTGTATTGTATCAAGGAGTAGTCGGAACGGGGGATAAGGCTGGATACGAGGAGTTCAAAGGAACCAATTCTAAGGGATGGATCTATGACATCGGCGGAGTGGCTTTGCGGGGAAGGAACCTCTATGAGACCCTGCTCCTCAATTTGGTGTTAGTCCATCCAGAAGAAGAGTATCGAGCCAGCATCCAGAGACCGTGTTGGGAACGGACAGGCGAGGACATCATAGGTGCCCTGATGTTGGGTTATCCGGTAGATAATCTAGCTGAACTCTATACTAACTGGAGCCGCGCGATATATATAGACCCTCACGCCGAATTGGACAAGGACTTTGCAATCAGCACCGTAAAGCTGCCAGAAATCGACCATCAAGATCAATTCCTAGAACCTATGACTCTATGGAGATACAGGACCCAAGGCCCCAACAAGGATTTCCGGACTCCTCAAAAACACCAGATGAATGCATCGTTTTGGCGTTCATTTGGTACGGTTTTTCTCACAAAGGATCCCAACGACAAACGGCCAGGGATCATCGACTGGTTCTATGAGATAGGCAGGATAACCAATGAAACCCATGCTGTAATTGAAAGCTACGGAATGGAGTCGGATGGCAATGCCACTTCTTGGCTTCCAGTGGATGAGTATTTTGACACCCTTGACATCAACGAGTTTGTTCTAGCCGATGTTCAAGAGGATGGCTGGGTTGTAAGGATAGACGGGGAAGTGGACAAAGCCAAAGAAGTGGTTGAAAACGTCCTGCGCCAATTTGTTAGTGAAGTGCAGAGAATCCGCAACTTGAGTGGCAACGAGTTTGTGAACAAGGTAGTGCAGCAGGCCTATTACAACATTGACCAGCCTTTTCGGCACTGGTTGAGTACCTTGGAAGTCAATCAGGATAAGGATGGTCGCATTCAGGAGTGGCGTCTGCAGCTCAGAGAGATCATCCGAAAACAGGCGGACGGCTTGGTTAAGTCGGCCAGCCATCGTGACTACAAGGGCGTATTTGAACAGGACAAGCCCTTTAGCAACATCGCCACTGCCTACAACCGATTTGATTATTGGTTGAACAGATGCTTGGGTTTTATCAAAAGTTAGAGAGGGGGATTGAATGACGACGCAACTAGCGACACGAAGCGTCTATGAAGTTACTGCCAGCATCTTGAACCTAGTTGCCAGTGATTTGCAGGCCAGTTCCACGAAAGCCTATTTGGCCGATCTACGCCAATCTGTCAACAGGGATGTCCATCGAGCCACAGGAGTGTTCCCCATCGTATTCGCCAACATCCCCGACCAGTATTTGGGGGAGTCCGGCAGTCTTACGGTTGGAGAGCGATCCATCATTTTGGCTCTGCAGCTCTTTGCCATGCACCAACAAGGTAATCAGCACCATGTCCATGCTGGGTACGACGAAGAGACGCAGAAGCTGTGGGTTGATTTGGGTGCCTCACTTCGAGCGCTCAGAGTCGGGGAAGACAGCCAGGCTGTAGATCGCAGGTTCAACGCCATGATCACCTCGGCTAGTCTCAGCGAACTGGCCAACCACCTGCGGCACTTGATCAAGCTGCTGAAGTCAAGAACTAACGCCAAAGTTGATTATGCACAGTTGGCTCAAGATTTGTATTGGTTCCAAATGGGATATCAAAGCAGCGTTCGCCTAAAATGGTCGCGATCCTACTATAGGCGTTCCGAGGAGCAGAAAGGGGAGGAAAGCGATGAGAGATAGTAGTCGACTGTTCCTGGATGTTCATGCCATTCAAACGGTCCCGCCGTCGAACATCAACAGGGACGATACCGGCAGTCCAAAGACAGCCCTGTATGGCGGGGTAACCAGGGCAAGGGTGAGTTCCCAGTCCTGGAAAAAGGCGATGAGACGGTATTTTTTGGAGTATGGTGGTCTGAAGAATGTGGGGATTCGCAGCCTGGAGATAGTTCGCTATGTAGCTGAGAAAATTGTAGCCATGGACGCGTCCGTTGATCAGCAGGAAGCGATGACACTAGCCCAGAGCGTTATCAACGCTGCAGGAGTCTCCACCACAACGGATTACAAAACGAGAGCGCTGTTCTTTATCAGTTCAAAACAGGCAGAAAGACTTGCTCGGGCGGCTTTAGAAGGGGATAAAAGCAAAAAGGAATTACAGGCGATGCTCAACAGCGATCCTGCCATCGATATTGCTCTCTTCGGGCGAATGGTGGCAGATGATCCCAAACTCAATGAAGATGCATCTAGCCAAGTGGCCCATGCTATCTCAACTCACGGAGTTCAGACGGAATTTGACTTTTTTACGGCCACTGATGACTTTTCCTCGGCAAACGATGCCGGTGCCGGTATGCTCGGCACCATAGAGTTCAATTCAGCCACCCTGTATCGCTATGCAAATGTTGCCGTTCATGAGTTTTTTAGGCAGATAGGCGACTCGAGTCTCGTAGTGAACGCAATAAAGCTGTTTGTCGAAGCCTTTGCCAAGTCAATGCCTACTGGGAAAGCGAACACTTTTGCAAACCAGACTTTGCCGCAGGCCATCTTGGTCTGTTTGCGCGGTGATCGGCCGGTCAGCTTGGTCAGCGCATTTGAGCGGCCAGTCGCCTCTTCTGACGGCTACGTGGAGCAATCTATCAAGCGGCTGAAAGAAGAGTATGAGTCGGTCATACGATGGGTAGAGGAACCACTATTCTCTGTGAGTTTGGGCATAGATGGTTTTGTCGGGGATCAACCGTCCTTTGATCGACTCCTTGAAGAACTGGGCGGGAAAGTGACCTCTTTGTTAGGGGTTTAGTGTGGGGAGGAAGTATGAATACCATATTGTTAAAACTGTCCGGACCCTTACAGTCGTGGGGGACAAGCTCACGATTTGAAAACCGTTCCACAGATCGTTACCCTTCCAAAAGCGCTGTGATAGGAATTCTGGCCGCCAGTTTCGGTTACTCCAGGGATGATGCGCGAACCGAGCGGTTTAACCGATTGGACTTCGCAGTGAGGGTCGATCAACCGGGGGAGTTGCTCCACGATTATCACATAGCGCAGAGGCTCAAGCCCAATGGAGCAGTGGATCAAGTATACGTCACCAATCGGTATTATCTGCAGGACGCTGTTTTTGTCGTAGCACTGGGCAGTCATGATGTGGAATGGATGAAAGAAATCGAACATGCTTTGACGCGTCCTTACTTCCAACCGTTTTTGGGTAGACGTTCCAATCCTTTAGGAGCTGACTTCTTTCTGGGAACGCGAAACCAAGACACAATAACAAGCCTTGAGCTGCTTCCATGGCAAGCCTCCAATTGGTATAGACGCAAGAACAAGGGTAAGATTGTTCTCCCGATATACGCTGATGCGCATCTACTAGAAGGTTATCCGCGCCAGATGGTGCGAGATCGGGTTGTCTCGTTTTCTCAAAGGGAACGCATCCATGGCGATAGGGCGGTGGCAAGAAAGGACATTGTGGTGACGCCATGCGGCGATGTGACCGAACATGATGCGTTTAACGCATTTTAGGAGAGGGTATGATGTACCTGTCGCGCGTTAAGATCGATATCAATAACAGACGGAAGATCAAGGACCTGAATCATCTGGGAGCTTACCATAAGTGGGTTGAAGACAGTTTCCCCGACGAGGTGGAAGCCGGCTATCGGTCGCGCAAACTGTGGAGAATAGACCCGATTGGAAATGACTCCTATCTGCTTGTGCTGAGCAGGGAAAAGCCAGACTTTGAGAGGTTGGAAAAATATGGCGTAAGAGGGAGCGCAGAAACGAAGGATTACACGAGATTGCTGGACCTTTTGCGAGCAGGGGACAAACTCCGATTCAGACTGGTACTAAATCCAGTCGTGTCCCTGAGCAGCGGAAAAGCGTCGGGGAAACGGGGCCGCGTGATTCCTCTTGTAACAGTGGACCAGCAGCTAAACTTCTTAAGGGAGAGAACGCAGAAACACGGGTTTTCAATAAGAGACGATGAGGTTATGATCACGAGCCGGGGGTTTGAAATACTGAGACGCAAGGACCAAAAGCCGTTGAAGATCTGTAAAGTCGCTTATGAAGGGTTGCTGACGATTGAGGATTTGGATTTGTTCACCCGGGCATTGATCCATGGAATCGGAAAGAAAAAAGCGTATGGTTGCGGTCTGTTGACGGTCATTCCGGGGAGAGGGCAATGAAAAAGCAGGTTGGCGCCAAAAAGGCGGAACTCCTTGAATTGCCGCGAGTCAGTGACCGGATCAGCTTCTTGTATGTTGAGCACTCCAAGATAAATCGTCAGGATAGTGCCATAACAGTGACTGATAGGCGTGGGGTAGCAAGAATACCCGCGGCCATGATCAGTGTGCTCATGCTGGGTCCTGGTACTGAAATAACGCACCGGGCCATGGAGTTGATTGGCGACACCGGTACGGGCATTGTATGGGTTGGTGAAAGGGGGGTTCGTTTGTACGCACATGGTCGCGCTTTGACCAGATCAAGCAGGCTTCTGGAATGTCAAGCCAAGTTGGTTTCTAATCGAAGAAGTAGACTGGCCGTGGCGAGGAAGATGTATCAGTTAAGGTTTCCCGATGAGGATGTGTCTGGCTTGACAATGCAGCAGTTACGCGGGCGTGAAGGCGCCCGCGTCCGCCAAGTCTACCGCGCGTATGCCAAAAAGTACGGTGTTAAGTGGACTCGTCGAGAATACGACCCCGAGGACTTTGAAAGCGGGACTGCGATAAACCAAGCTCTTTCCGCGGCCAATGTTGCCCTGTACGGCTTGGTGTACAGTGTGATCGTAGCAATAGGTCTCTCGCCAGGATTGGGATTCATTCATACCGGCCATGAGCTTGCGTTCGTGTATGACATAGCCGATTTGTACAAAGCGGATACAAGCATCTTGGTGGCATTTGAGGTTGTCTCCCAGACTGAGTCGGGACAAGACATCGGCCAAAGGACCAGGTTGAGGATGAGGGACGTGTTTGTTGACGGAAGAGTTATCAAATCCATTGTTCGAGATGTCAAATATTTGCTTGATGCGGAGGATGACTTGGATGTAGCGGAGGAAGTGGACATCATCCACTTGTGGGATGAAAGCGATCGCCATGTTAGGCACGGAATCAACTACAGTTATTTTGGGTGAGGTTGGGAAAGAAATGGCCATGACAGTTGTAACCATCTCAAATGCGCCGATGTCCCTGAGGGGCGACCTAACAAAATGGATGCAGGAAATAGCGACGGGGGTTTACATCGGAGACCTCAATTCTCGTGTGCGAGAAGAGCTATGGGAAAGAATCACTGAAAGCGTTGGCAGTGGCCAAGCCACGCTGAGTTATGCAACGAACAATGAACTCGGCTACCAGTTCGTGACACACCGGACAAAGCAAGTTAACGTGTCCTTTGACGGTATACCGTTAGTCATGATACCTAGGGACGGGAGTCAACAGGCAGAAGGATTGACATATGGTTTCAGCAATCAAGCAAGATTTAGGCAGGCTCGGAAATACTCCAGACGGAGAAAAGACGAACCCACAGTAGACCCAGGGCCGAGAACACCCTACGTAGTGATTGACATTGAGACCGATGGGTTGGATCCGCTGGCAGATAACATCATTGAGATAGGTGCTCTAAGGATCGAAGTCGATAGCATCGAGGATTTTCACGGTTTTGTTCGAAGTGAACGCAGACTGCCCAACGAGATTGTTGAGCTCACAGGAATAACAGATCAAATCTTGGCCGATGAAGGGCGTACTGTTTCAGAGGTTTTGGGAGCCTTCATGGATTTCGTCGGAGATCTTCCTATCGTGGGTTACAATCTCCTTTTTGATGTGGATTTCATCAATGAAAAACTGCGGGATATAGGTCAACCTGCCATCAAGAACAGAAGGATCGATCTCATGGGCCTCGTAAAGAAGGAAAAGCCGTTTTTGAGGTCTTACACATTGGAGGAGGTTCTAAGGTCCTACGACATAGAAGCCACTGTTTCCCATCGTGCCCTAGATGATGCTCGAGCGACGTATGCTCTGTCAATGAAAGTGAATGGATTTGCAAAGCAGCTGGATCGCAAATCCCGATGAAGAGGGGATCTATTAAGTGTGTTTCCCGCAGGCGCGGGGGTGATCCTAGCGTCGATCTCTGTCAATCCTTTAATGCGCTGTGTTTCCCGCAGGCGCGGGGGTGATCCCGGTACTCGATACCGGGCCTCCACCCTGTCCAGGTGTTTCCCGCAGGCGCGGGGGTGATCCTAAGTGTCGACGGTGATGCAACCTGCGCTGAAAGTGTTTCCCGCAGGCGCGGGGGTGATCCCGGTATGATCGACATTACACCGTCAAAGAAGGAGTGTTTCCCGCAGGCGCGGGGGTGATCCTTGACAAGCTACCTAAAGCAACGGAATCTATATGTGTTTCCCGCAGGCGCGGGGGTGATCCCGCGGTTTCGCAGATGTCGGCCCAAGGAAAATGGTGTTTCCCGCAGGCGCGGGGGTGATCCTGGCTGACACAGTGTTCTTGGCGAAGGTAGTGGGTGTTTCCCGCAGGCGCGGGGGTGATCCTGGCAAGCAACGCTTGGTAATCGAATTGGACGAGTGTTTCCCGCAGGCGCGGGGGTGATCCCGGCGCTAACTGAGTGAGGATGTATTCCATGGTGTGTTTCCCGCAGGCGCGGGGGTGATCCCTAGACCAGGGGAGCCTCTAAGGCTCCCTCTCAGTGTTTCCCGCAGGCGCGGGGGTGATCCCCGAATCCGATACTAAGCCTGTAGACGACTTCCGTGTTTCCCGCAGGCGCGGGGGTGATCCTACAAGACACCAGCAAAAAAAGGAAGTGATCGAGTGTTTCCCGCAGGCGCGGGGGTGATCCTGCGAGACTACCTAACCGCCAGGGGCATGACCTGTGTTTCCCGCAGGCGCGGGGGTGATCCTGGCGAAGGCAATGGCGAAGGCGAGAACTAAACGTGTTTCCCGCAGGCGCGGGGGTGATCCTGCGGTTGTATTGTTCGATGGGCTGATGGATTCGTGTTTCCCGCAGGCGCGGGGGTGATCCTACGACCAATAATGGTTCCAGCGGGGAGGATTCGTGTTTCCCGCAGGCGCGGGGGTGATCCTCAAGTCGTCCAGCTTGCCATGTAGACAGCACAGTGTTTCCCGCAGGCGCGGGGGTGATCCAGGGTGATCATGCTTACAGGCACCGGCATCCAGGTGTTTCCCGCAGGCGCGGGGGTGATCCCATGAAATGGGTGGCCGTTGACTACCTCACGGCGTGTTTCCCGCAGGCGCGGGGGTGATCCCAGCTGCGAATAAAAAAACCTAGCAAGTCCAGCGTGTTTCCCGCAGGCGCGGGGGTGATCCTGGACAGATGGGGTAACCCAACTCCACCTGAAAAGTGTTTCCCGCAGGCGCGGGGGTGATCCTGGCACCATCCCGCACCTGCGGATGCGGATACAGTGTTTCCCGCAGGCGCGGGGGTGATCCCGGTTTATTACAATTGGGATATTTGGGAAGATTGTGTTTCCCGCAGGCGCGGGGGTGATCCCGAATGGTACACATGAAGAAGGAACCCGAAAGGGTGTTTCCCGCAGGCGCGGGGGTGATCCTAGCCCGTGACGTTCCAGCCACCGCAGAAAGTCGTGTTTCCCGCAGGCGCGGGGGTGATCCTGGCTTCCGTGCAAGCATTCGGCGCTGAAGCTGGTGTTTCCCGCAGGCGCGGGGGTGATCCCGGTAGCGAGTGTATTTGGTTCTCCAGCGGTTAGTGTTTCCCGCAGGCGCGGGGGTGATCCTGTGTAGTCCGCATGTGTCGGTGTCGTGTGAGCGTGTTTCCCGCAGGCGCGGGGGTGATCCTAGACCCTTTCTTTGTTATTCATCTTCGACTCCGTGTTTCCCGCAGGCGCGGGGGTGATCCTGAAGGAATCCTCTGCGAAGAGACCACGGTTGAGTGTTTCCCGCAGGCGCGGGGGTGATCCCAGATGAAACAGAAACAGCTGCAGACCAAAAAAGTGTTTCCCGCAGGCGCGGGGGTGATCCTGTTGGATAACGTTGCTGAGTATAGCTGAAGGCGTGTTTCCCGCAGGCGCGGGGGTGATCCTCCTCGTCGCAGTCGGGTGAACCCAAGTGAACGGTGTTTCCCGCAGGCGCGGGGGTGATCCCCCATGTGCCTTCTTTGGTATCCGGCTCTGGACGTGTTTCCCGCAGGCGCGGGGGTGATCCCTGGACTGAGTACCAACAAGATGAACAACAAGTGTGTTTCCCGCAGGCGCGGGGGTGATCCGAGCGCAATGGCTAAGTGCGGTGACTGCGTACAGTGTGTTTCCCGCAGGCGCGGGGGTGATCCTAGTACAACCCCTAACCCCGGTTGCCTCCGCCGGTGTTTCCCGCAGGCGCGGGGGTGATCCCGGAACCCTCATATCAGCCGATTACTACCTTACGTGTTTCCCGCAGGCGCGGGGGTGATCCTAGCTTTTCCGCCACTTCGTGCATGGTTTTTACGTGTTTCCCGCAGGCGCGGGGGTGATCCCTGAAAAGTGAATTGTCTAGCGTGATAGAGGCTGTGTTTCCCGCAGGCGCGGGGGTGATCCTACCTCATTAAGAGACTGATTCTGATTGTCTTTGTGTTTCCCGCAGGCGCGGGGGTGATCCTAACCTTGTAGGTTGGGCACTACAGTGCTGCCTGTGTTTCCCGCAGGCGCGGGGGTGATCCTGTAGCAATGAAGCGGTATCCCGAGAGTCCAGTGTGTTTCCCGCAGGCGCGGGGGTGATCCCTCTACTGTGCTATAATTACAGAGATTCACGGCGTGTTTCCCGCAGGCGCGGGGGTGATCCCGGTTACGTCTACTTCCTCCGCAATCATTTAAAGTGTTTCCCGCAGGCGCGGGGATGATCCACAAAAACTCAGGAAAAACGGCTGAAAAAGCCGGTGTTTCCCGCAGGCGCGGGGGTGATCCCTAGAAAGCGAACTAAAAGCAAGCTATCACGAAGTGTTTCCCGCAGGCGCGGGGGTGATCCCCGATGATTGTCATTCACGGCTACTATGTCTATGTGTTTCCCGCAGGCGCGGGGGTGATCCTAGGCTTTCGCCAATCATTCCCTCTATAGTTCTGTGTTTCCCGCAGGCGCGGGGGTGATCCTCCTCCTGCTGCAAGTCGTAATCTTCTACGATGGTGTTTCCCGCAGGCGCGGGGGTGATCCTACCGTATTATTGTATCTACCCATTGGATGCTGGTGTTTCCCGCAGGCGCGGGGGTGATCCTACTATCGGCGTGCTGGTCGTGTCAAGATTTTTGTGTTTCCCGCAGGCGCGGGGGTGATCCTAGGCCCTGTGAGCTTGTCTGTGTCAAAGATGCGTGTTTCCCGCAGGCGCGGGGGTGATCCCCGCTGTAAGGGCTTCAGTAACATCGCCATCAAGTGTTTCCCGCAGGCGCGGGGGTGATCCTACACCGTAGACGTCATCATACTTCAGTCCAAAGTGTTTCCCGCAGGCGCGGGGGTGATCCTGGAGGCTCTGTCTACAGGTAAGCTAACACTTGGTGTTTCCCGCAGGCGCGGGGGTGATCCCGACCTCTTCTGCCAAGCCATCTGCGATAAATGGTGTTTCCCGCAGGCGCGGGGGTGATCCCACCGAAGCAAGTCGGTGAGCACTCGGAAGTCTGTGTTTCCCGCAGGCGCGGGGGTGATCCCTGGCGGCCAACGGCCCTCCAGCGTCAAGATTTGTGTTTCCCGCAGGCGCGGGGGTGATCCCCATACCCTATCCCAAGACCTTACCTTTTGGGCGTGTTTCCCGCAGGCGCGGGGGTGATCCCAGCCAATACAATTAAGACACCTCCAGCATTTGGTGTTTCCCGCAGGCGCGGGGGTGATCCTTGTAGCCCATTCATTTCACCTCATTCTTGTTTGTGTTTCCCGCAGGCGCGGGGGTGATCCTGGCGCTCAAAACCCGAGCTACACAAAGAGTATGTGTTTCCCGCAGGCGCGGGGGTGATCCCAGTCGGGCAATACACAGGCATGACAGATGAAAGTGTTTCCCGCAGGCGCGGGGGTGATCCTGCATCCGCTATCGCCCCAGCGTAGATCGGCCCGTGTTTCCCGCAGGCGCGGGGGTGATCCCGACCAGAACGGCATTAGGCGGAAGGCGGCGGAGTGTTTCCCGCAGGCGCGGGGGTGATCCTCATCGCCATATTGCTATTACCGATACTCATTTGTGTTTCCCGCAGGCGCGGGGGTGATCCTACACGTGCCCAAAATGTGGCACCACGGGACACGTGTTTCCCGCAGGCGCGGGGGTGATCCCCAAAAGATGACCTACAGTATTGCCCTCGGGTTGTGTTTCCCGCAGGCGCGGGGGTGATCCTAAGCTCATTTACCTTTTTGTTTAAGGTTGTGGGTGTTTCCCGCAGGCGCGGGGGTGATCCTACGACCAATAATAGTTCCAGCGGGAAGGATTCGTGTTTCCCGCAGGCGCGGGGGTGATCCCGTGCTGAAAAGATCCAACTCCGGCAGTAAAGGGTGTTTCCCGCAGGCGCGGGGGTGATCCTATTTCGACGGGCGAATCGTACAATATGGCTATGTGTTTCCCGCAGGCGCGGGGGTGATCCTTACGATTAATGTCTATGCGGCCGATCATGCAGGTGTTTCCCGCAGGCGCGGGGGTGATCCTAGATGGGACGATATGGAACAACTACAATACCAGTGTTTCCCGCAGGCGCGGGGGTGATCCCGGGGTCCTTATACACAGCCGCTCTGCAAATATGTGTTTCCCGCAGGCGCGGGGGTGATCCCTTTATCTCTCTCATCACGCACCTCCAGCACTGGTGTTTCCCGCAGGCGCGGGGGTGATCCTATTCCCCGAATCCCGCAAGTCCGCAAGGTTGGGTGTTTCCCGCAGGCGCGGGGGTGATCCTAGCTTAGAACAATTCATAAGCGACTTTACCCAGTGTTTCCCGCAGGCGCGGGGGTGATCCCGTGAACAGAGTGGAGACGTTATAGACAGTGTAGTGTTTCCCGCAGGCGCGGGGGTGATCCTGCGGGAGCCGGTTAAAAAGCCGGCTGCGGTCAGTGTTTCCCGCAGGCGCGGGGGTG
>FZPS01000187.1_pt110 | contig 105453 bp, 84 predicted proteins | sample 1817821 | NCBI WGS metagenome assembly FZPS01 (sample SAMEA104158645, study PRJEB21678) | metagenome | place: Germany | collected 2015-04-21
GAAAAGGTTGAAACTGAATTTGGAATTGTGGCAATGGCCCACAACTTCCTGAAATTAGCAGGCCATGCCAAGCTAATTTCAGGAAAATTAAAAAGAGCGAACTGGAGAAATTATAGATTTCCCAATTTGCTCTTTTTTTAAGGACTTTTTGGACAGCCCCGATTATTTATTTGAACTAGATTACATTTTTCTATGTTATAAAAAACTTACTCTCCACTATTAATTAAAGGTAAAAAGATTAATTACTCACAGATTAAGTGATAGGTCTTACCAGCTTCAACATTAAATAAGTACTCTCCATTTTTCACATCAATAAATGAACCTGATTGCTGATTAAATTGAAGTGTTCCTTCTGTTAATAGATTTAAGCGAATTAAACCAGCTTTCTTCGCTTTAACCTTCACCCATTTAAGTTTCATAGCTTCCCATTCCATTTCTAGCTCATAGCCACCTCGTGCTCTAATTCCTTTTACATACCCATTTGCCCAATCTTGTGGCAATGAAGGTAATAAATCAATTGAATCTTGGTGACTTTGAACCAACATTTCTGCAATTCCTGCAATTCCACCAAAGTTGCCATCAATCTGGAATGGTGGATGATTATCGAATAAATTTGGTAGTGTCGATGATTTTAATAGTTCTAATATATTTTGGTACGCAAGTTCACTTTCTCTTAGTCGGGCCCACATATTAATAATCCACGCACGACTCCAACCCGTATGACCACCACCTTCAGCCAAGCGGCGTTCTAGGGTAACTTTTGCGGCTTTAATTAACTCTGGTGTATCCTTATGATTAATTTGCTCACCTGGGTGTAATGCAAATAAGTGTGAGATGTGACGGTGACCAGGCTCTGCCTCATCATGATCTTCTAACCACTCTTGAATTTGTCCATGTTTTCCAACTTGAATTGGAGGTAACTTTGCTTTCATTTCTGTTAATTGCTCTGCAAACTCTTGATCCGTATCAAGTAGTTCACTTGCTTTAATACAACTTGAAAATAAAGCATGAATAATCTGACTATCCATTGATGGAGCTTCACATAATGTACCACTTTCACCATTTGGCAGAATATATGTATTCTCTGGCGAAACAGATGGTGTTGTAATTAAGTAACCCTCATCATCCTCTACTAAGAAATCAACAAAAAATAGGGCTGCTTCCTTAATAGTTGGATAAACCTGATGTAGGAAGTCAAGATCTTGATTGTAACGATAATGCTCCCATAAGTGTAATACTAACCAAGCCGCACCCATTGGCCAATATGACGCTGGTAAGTGCATATCTTGTGGAGCTGTATCACCCCAAATATCCGTGTTATGGTGAGCAACAAATCCTCTAGCACCATACATGACTTCAGCTGTCACACGACCTGGTTCTCTCATACGTTCAATATGATCAAATAGTGGCAAGTGACATTCTGCTAAATGACAAACTTCAGCAGGCCAATAGTTCATCTCAGCGTTAATGTTGATTGTATATTTACTATCCCATGGTGGCGTCATATGTTCGTTCCAAATGCCTTGTAAGTTAGCTGGCAACGATCCAGGACGGCTTGAGGAAATTAATAAGTAACGACCGAAATTAAAATAAGTTTCAATCAGTTGCTGATCTTTAATTCCAGCTTTAATATTTGATAGCCTTTGATCAGTTGGTAGATTTATTTGTTGATCTGTATCACCTAGACGAAGACTCATTCTGTTATAAAGTGATTGATAATCATTAAGATGATCTTGCTTAAGTTGTTGATATGACTTTTGGATGGCTTTATTTAAGACAGTAAGTGCGTGTTGACCAGGCTCATCATATCGGAATGTCGTTGCTGCAGTTACTAATATGACAGCTTCAGTTGCATTTTTAATAATTAATCGATTTCCGATCGTTTCAACCGATCCGTCAATTACCTTTGCTTTCAATTCGCCATGAAACGAAACACCATGACCCCCTGTCTCACCAGCCATAAATAATCCATCTTCACCTCTTGCCTTAAGTTGATCGAGATACCTTGTATGTCCACGATCTAACCATGCCGTTAAGTTAATAGATTGCTTCTTAGATGCGCTTAAATGGATGACGATCACTTGATCAGGGTAACTTGCAAAAATTTCACGTTGATACTCAATATCTTGGTAGCGATAATTCACCGTCGCTTTACTTTCTTTTAAGTCTAGCGCTCTTTTATAGTCTTCAACTTCATCATGTCCAAAATGGATATACAAATCACCTAATGTTTGATAGTGACGCTGTGATTCTGGTAATCCTGACATGCTTAAATTGGCTAGTTCCTCCGCCTCACGAATGCGTCCTTCTTTTAATAGCTGTCTAATTTTAGGTAAATTCCTTTTTGCATCAGGGTTTTCCCGATTCCTAGGACCACCATACCAAACGGAGTCTTCATTTAGTTGAATTCGCTCTTGGTTCGTTAGGCCAAATATCATCCCACCTAATCTCCCATTACCAACTGGAAGTGCTTCATTCCACTCATTAGCGGGTTGTTTGTACCATAGAGTTTGATTGTTCTTCATTGTTTGCTTCTCCCCTTTACTACTCTATTTATCGCAATGAAGAAGCTACCTAATTGGTAGCTTCTTCGTTAATCTTGTTATTTCGATTTTACCGTTTTCCTTTTAATTTGGTAAGCTAAGTAACCTAATCCTATTACAACAAGGCTCGCACCAATTAATAAATAATTGTAAATCGGTGTTGATGTGCTAGGTAACGGTGTATAGTGCTCAGTTATTGCATAATATGAGTCTTTTGCTTGAAGTTCGTGATCAAATACGAACGGAGCGTTTAATCTCCCTTGAACTGGGAAGTTATGCAACCACGTATGGTCATCACCAATTCCCCAGAATACAACACTACTAATCTTATCTGATGAATCTCTTAAAGCATCAAATAATTCTTTATATCGTTCAGTTTGTACTTCTAGTACATCTGCTGGAATATTATCATAAGTTCCATATGATGCTTGTAAGTCAGATGAGTAAATGCTCATATCTAGCTCAGTAATCTGATTATCTAAACCTAAACTTGCCATTCTTTCAATGGACTCAACCACATGATCAATTGATGGCCATGTAATCGTCATATGCGCTTGATGTCCAATGCCGTCGATTGGGATCCCCAATTCTATCATTTCTTTTGCCATGTCATGGATGAGTCGACTTTTAGTTGGATCTTGGGTTTCATAGTCATTATAGTAGAGTTTTCCTGTTGCACCTTGTTTATCAAGTTCATCTCTTGTTATTCTGAAGGCCTCATGAATAAAGTCTGTACCTGTCATAATGTAGTAATCACTTTTACGGTAGCCTCCACCTTCAATGGCCTCATTCACAACATCCCATGAATCTATATCATGTGCATAACGCTCAACAATTGTTCGGATATGCGTTTCCATTCGATCTAATAGTAGCTGTTTATTCGTTTCATAATTATCTGGGTCAGCTACTTCACCATCTACAACCATTGGATTCCCTTTGGCATCACGGAAAAACCAATCCGGTGTCTGATTGTGCCAGACTAGCGTATGAAAACGAACGGCCATATCATGCTCTTTAGCAAATGCAATCATCGCATCAGCCTGGACAAAGTTAAATTGCCCCTCAACCGGCTGAATCGCATCTGGCTTCATAATATTTTCAGCAGTGAGCATATTATAATGTTTTGTCAGAAGTTCACCATGAAGACCACTCTGCTGAGATGGCATAATTGCTGCACCAATATGGAAATAGTCAGCGTAAGCATCTTTTAATGGTGTAATGTCCTCAATACCTTTTTCAACATTTTCACCACTTGAAAGAATAGTAAACTCATCTAAGTAAAATGAAGCGCCTGTAGTTTGATCAGGGTCATATGGCTCTTCTATATAGAAATAAATCTTATTCAAGTCTGGCTTTCTAGTATAACTTGCTTCTAATAGAACCCATTCCTGATCTGTCACAGTTAGTGCTGGTGAAAGATTCTCATAATGTGTATCTCCAGACATAGGCTCTTCTTGCACTGATATTAAAAGCTCAATTGGCTCCTCACCTGGTACTAGTTTAACCCATGCTTGTAGCTCATATTTGTTATCTTCAGTTATTTCAGTTGTCACATCTACGGTAGGACCAGCTGCTGATCCAGTTCGATTTTCTGTTAGTAGACTAAAATCACCTGTCTTTGCTGAATCAGTAGTAACAGATAGTTGCTCAGTATTGATTCTCGGTAGCCATCCTTGGGCTGTTTCATCTTCAAAATCAAATCTAATAATCTCTGTTAATTCTTCTGCTTGAACAGGCAAAGCTTGAATAATATTCGGTATGACAATAAGTATCATCATGATTATAACAATCAAACGACTGAGTTTTCTTTTCGACATAACTGACCTCCTATTTTTTTGACTGCTTCCTCTTATAAAAATGATCAACTATTGCAATGTTTTTTTACAGATCATTAAATTACACCTCAAAGAAAGCGGTTACTATTTCCAGTATAAACGAACTAAAGTTAAAACGATACCGGTTAAATCCTAGATTTATCGATTTATTACTGCTTCATTGATGCGCTGTAAACTTTAAAAAAATAACTCAAGCCAATACAAAAATTTGGTTGAGTTAAATCGTTATTAGAGACTTTCACGGTATTCTTTAGGCGTGTTACCGGTCATTTTTTTGAAGAATCTCGTAAAGGAGTGTGCAGAATGGTAACCAACTCGTTCACTTACATCACGAATTTTTAAGGATGGATCTTTTAAATATTTCTTTGCCTGACGAATACGGTAGCGATCAATGTACTCTGATAAGTTAATGCCTTTTTCTTGTTTAAATAAGTGAGATAAATAGGATGGATTGAAATAATGAATTTCTGCTAATCTCACTAGTGATAAATCTTCGTGTAAATGGTTTTGTATATAATGACAGACGCGATCAATCACTTTCGATGATCGATCTTGATCATCTGTTTCTTTCACATTAAATACCTGCTCTGCTACATGCTCTAAATACTGTATACTGCTTCGAAATGAGTCATGGCGATCAATTTTAAGTAATTTATCAAAATCACTCACTCGATGCTGCAGATTATTTTGACTAATTGCTACATATAACACTAGTGCGATTGAATAATAGACTTCAGTTATTTGATGATAACTTGCTTCTTCAAGTGATTCTGTTAAATCCGAAAACTCAGCAAAGAAGTCCTCTTTCCGATTTGCTGATAAATGTGCTGTTAAAATATCCATCTTAGGGGTTGAATGTAATCCATCAATTGATTGGTCTTTATTATGGTGGTACTCCTTAATAATACTTGGATATCTTGTGTCTAATTTAAGTTGTTGCAACTGGCGTAAAGAGGCATACTTACTTGATACAGACTGCCAATTGGTTAACCCACTACTAAGTGTAAATTGAATCGTCAAATTAAAGAACTTTAAGCACTCATCTTGAATGATCTCAAGCGACCCCTCTAAAAAATCTGGCAATCGCTCTGAATTAGGTTGTTTGCCTTCATACGTTTGGATAAACCAGACAAGTCCACCATAACGATCAACAATACTAATACTTTTGATTTGCTTAGAAAAATGACGCTCCCACTTTGTTCGGACATAGTTAAGAATTTGTGTTTGCTCTGTGTACGTTTTGTTTTTTGGATAAGTCAGGCTACCTAGTACGAGATAAACTTCTTCACTTGAATCTAGTGGTATATTTACTTGACCAAACTCTTGCGCTAAGCTATTAACATCACTGCAGACCGTCTTACTATTTTGTAATACATGGCGCATAAAATCACTCTGTGCCATTAGTTCATAAGCATATTTTTCTTCCTCTGTTAGTTGAAGTGCTTGTTCATCAATTGGTGCGTTGTCTAATTCATCCACGATCGTTTTGATCGTTTCGATTACTTTATCGTAGCCTTCTGTTTTCAATAAATATTTTACATTGTTCATTTGGATTGCTCGATAAACGTAGTCAAAATTGTCATACCCAGTTAAAAACACAACCTTACAATGCGGCCAAAGTCCTTGAACCTCATCAATTAACTCTAAACCTGATAAACCAGGCATCGAAATATCAGTCAAAATAATATCAATTCGTGTTCGTGCCATCCATTCAAGTGCTTCTTTTCCAGAGTAGGCTTTATATACATCTAATTTATCGGGCATTAAACGACTAAAGACATCAAAAAGTCCGTCTGTAATCAGTTCTTCATCATCAACTATTAATAAACGGTACATGGTTAGTCCTCCTTAATCACAAGCCGAATGACTACTTTCAATCCACCTAATTCGCTTTTCGATAAGTATAGTCCACTTCCTTCAGCGAAAGTCAGAACAATTCGACGGTGAATATTCACTAGTCCAGTTAATTCTTGTTGTGACTCTGTATCTCTTAGTCTTTCGTTTAGTTTATCTATTTCACATTCATCAATTTTCTCGCCATTATCCTCAACGGTAATATACACATCGGTAATATCACTTGAAAAACTTACTCTTAATAATCCCGCTTCAATTTTGTTCTCTAAACTATACTTATATGCGTTTTCAATAATTGGCTGAATAATAAGCTTTGGAACTTTTGTCTTTTCCAGTTCTTCGGGCAATGTTTCAAATTCAACACTAATCCTCCGTGAAAATCGCATATTTTGAATTTCAGTGTACATACGTGCATGCTTGACTTCACTTTTTAAATCAACTAAATTTTCCTCATTACGGGTGATAAACTTGAAATATTCACCTAGCATTAAGGTGAATTGCTCAATACGTTCAATATCCTCAGTTTGAGCAAGAGAGTTTAAGATAAAAAAGCTGTTATATAAGAAATGCGGGTTAATTTGTGATTGTAATTGTTTAAGCTCTGCTTTTTGTACCATTAATGTCTGCTTATAGTTACGATCAATTAGCATTTGTAATCGACTAATCATCTTATTAAAACGATCATAAATATAACCAAATTCCCCACTGTTATCTTGTTCGATCGGCTGATCTAGATTTCCACTTTCGACTCTTCTAAATGCGTCTACAAGCGTAAATAAAGGTTGGTGAACAAGTCGATAAGTTGAATATGCATAGCCTACAATGGCAATGACAACAAAGATCCCAAAAATCCAAACCCAATTTTTAAATATTCCTAACGGTCGCTTAACTACTTCTTCAGGGATATAGCTAATTACCGTTAAGTCACGTTCGCTAAGATTTGCCTGGTTAAATTGGTAGTGATCCTCGCCAATTTTAATAACTTGTGTGTCATTCTTTTCAAACGGAATCTGTTCTAAATAGTTATCTAGTATTTCAAGAGAAGCTTCAGATGACCTCCATAATAGTTGTTGATTACTTCCTAAAAGAAATAAGCCATTGTCTTCATATAAATTAATTGAATCTAACGATCGTGCTAACTTATCTCTATCTAACTCAACTTCTATCAAATAAAATGGCACGCCATCTATATCGCGACTCATATTTCCAACAGTTAAGGTTAATGATTCATTTAAAATATTGATTGCGTGAGTTGGATTAGTAAAGCCAGAATAGATTGAAGCATAATGATTATCACTAAAATCCTGAACGCCATAAATGGATGATACCGTCTTTCCGATTGAGCGAATATGGATTGAAATATTTTCAATATAAGCACTTGTTCCTTGGATTGCCCTCAAGCGATTAACTAAATAATGCATACTTTCTTTTCGTTCAACATTATTCATAACATCCCAAGTTACAGCAACCGTCTGAAGATCGTTATCTTGAAGTAAGTTATATTGTTGACTTTCCATCCAAGCAAGCTCACGATTTAATCCATCTAAATACATATTTAATTGATTCTCTGTATGACGAGAAATTTCCTCACTAGCATTGTTATAACTCCATATATATAGGTATAACCCTAAAATAATAATTGGAAGAATGACAATATGATACATAATTAACAAGCGATAAAATAGTCTCTTTCTATAGGATTGATGTATAACACCTTTCACGTTGCATCCCTCCTTTTCTTAGCCTAATCAATCTGATGTTCTTGGTAGAGCTGATTAATTTCTTTCGTAATTTCTAGCCCGCCCAATTCATACCACTCTTCAACAAATTGATCAAATGTACTCAGTGATTCACCTAAAATAATATTTTGATAAGTATTTAATTTACGATTGTGCAATAAGCTATTGAGTTCAATCATTGTTTCTGTCTGAGGCCAAACTAATTCATCATACAGAATTTGATCATTCTCAATAAACGATTCAAGTATGGCGTAGGCACCATTTTGGCCATACGTTTTTTCCCAACCCCAACCGTTTTCATTATTTTCTTCTTTGTACGATGTTATAAGTTCATAGATTTTCTTCGCTTCTCCTTCAAGACCTGAAGTCGTATTGTTTCGTCTTGCTTGTTCAATTTCCCTAAATGCTTCTAAGTTTTTTAGTGTAGGAAATGGGCGAACGGGTGATAATTGCCAGACAGGATATGGCGTACTGTAGTATCGCTCATACTCTGCTGATTGACCCCAGTTCTTCTCTAAATATAGGTTAATTAATTTTACAATAGCCTCAGGATGTTCATAACCTTCACGTACGACCCAAAATCGTGATACCTTATAGGTAATTGGCATTTTAGGTGGTTCACTTGTTGCTGACATGATTGGATAGGCCTGCCAATCTGCATTTGGATCATGCTTTAGACTCTCCTGTACAAAAAATGAAGCCCACTGTTCACCATATAACATCCCGATCTCACCATTAATAATTTGCTCTTTAACCTTTTCACCGTCTTTAAACATAAATTCACTATCAATTTGGCCATCTTTATACATCTCACGAAGGACAGATAAAACTTCTTTGACCTCTGGCTGAATTCCTCCATAAACGAGCTCTCCATCTTCATTCTTGAGCCATATATTTGGATAGGCTTCAAATCCCGCCATAAATCCAACTAGACCAGTTACATTATTCCACCAATAATCACTGACAGCTAGACCTAGTGTGTCATCAATCCCGTTTTGATCTGGATCACCATGTGTAAACGCTTTCGAAATTGCTAGTATATCATCCATTGTTTCTGGTGGGGCAATATTCAAGTTATCCAACCAGTCCTGTCGAATCCAAATATATTGCATTGCATCAACTGAAGATTCAACTTCTGGTATTCCCATTAACTTTTGTTCGATCATTGCTGCACCAATTGGATCGATCATCTCTTGACTAAGTACTTCTTTAGTAAACGGCGTGGCATATGTATTGTACACACTTGTAAGGTCTTGGATTAATCCTGCACTTGCAAGCTGTCTCATTTGTAACGCATCGACTCGGATGACGTCAGGTAAGCGTCCAGATGCTAAATCATTAGCTAAACGCTGATGATAAAATGTGCTTTCAGCAATCCAATCATACTTAATATTCACACCTAAAACATCATAATAGAGTTCAGTCCAACGGTTATGACTCAATGTTTCACCAGTCGTAAGCTGATTTTCTAGTTCTCTAACATTATCACTTGTCTCACCAACGAATGTAACTTCAATATCTTCGTCGTACCTTTGTAGGCCTGGATGTAGATAAATATTTTCATGAAAATCTATTACATCGCCTGTTGGTTGACCCGATTGACAACCTATTAATAGAAATACAAGGATAAATAGACATAAAATAAATTGATATTTTACTATCTTTTTCAAGACTCGCGCCTCCTCATGTAAATTTAACGCTCTTAAAGTTTCGTTGGACATTTTCTATCAATTATTTTTTCTTCACCTCTCTATTTTAGCATATCGTTCAATCGGCCATCACAATTTTATTTTAAAAAAGAAAAGAACACTTCGCTCATTCATGCAAATTTCCGTGGCATGAATGAGGCTGAAGTGTTAGTTCCTTTATAATTAGTCATACAAATTTCAAATAAATTAACCAACAATCCCTGTTCTCTCAACACTCTCAACGAAGTGACGTTGAACAAACAAGTATAGAATAATTAATGGTAACATCGCTAATAAAATACCAGTATCTTGAACCATACTTAAGTAGAATGGGTCGGCACTTGATGCTCCACCACTTTCTAAATAGATTGCTAGGTTATGTGGTAGTGATGATAGTTGTGTTGACATAACGTTTGCAGAAGTTAAGTACGTCGTCGTATAGAAACTATCATTCCACTGCCATACAAATGAGAATAGCATTACTGTTACAAGTGCGGGCTTTGCATTCGGTAGCATAATTGTAAAGAATGTCTTACCAACTCCAGCTCCATCAATATAAGCCGCTTCTTCAATTGCTTTAGGTATCCCTCTAAAGAATTGATTAAAGATAAAGATGTATAATCCCGCTTTCAATGAGTTTGCCGTAATTGATGTTAAAATAAACGGCCAATATGAATCTAGTAAGTTAACTGTATCACCGGTAATTAACGGAATTAAGCCACCTAGTCCAAAATCCCTCAAGTTCATATACATCGGAATTAAAATCGTTGTTGGTGGTACGAGAATCGTTAATATAACACCGAAGAATAGAACCTTACTCCCTTTAAACTGCAGCCTTGCAAATGCATAGCCTGCTAGGGCACATGATGCTGTTGTGAGTAATGTTGTAACTGCTGCCAATACGAATGTGTTAAGTAACGTTTCACCGTAGTTCATAATTGACATTGCATTTTTAAAGTTATCTAAAGTAAATGTTTCTGGTATCCAGATTACGATTGGAGAATAGAGATCGCTCTGGTGTTTAAATGCCGTTGAAATCTTTTGTAATATCGGATAAAGAATTACAAAAGATAACCCCGCCATTAAGATAAACCTTACAAACGACCAACTCCATCGTTTTACTTTATCAAACGTAATGAATCTAGCTAGTTTATCTATTTTCAATGGACTCATCCTTTCTGATTGAAATTAGGTTTTTCTCAATTTGGTCATGGTAGATTAACATCAACAATGCTTTAATATTAATCTACCGTTGTTTCTATCGATTATTTTGATCTTACTCTTGATAGAAGACTTTCTTAGAAATCAAATACGAGCTAATTCCTAAAATCAACATAATAGAGATAAAGTAGATCCATGCCATCGCTGAGCTCAGTCCAAAGTTAAAGTTGTCAAACCCTATTGACATAATTAAGTCGGTAACTGGGCTTCGAGCAAATGAGTCGATAATCGTATAAATTAAGTTAACTAGGATGAGTGGACTAACCATCGGTAGCGTAATCTTCCAAAACGATTCATATCCAGTTGCACCTTCCATTTTAGCGGCTTCATATACAGATGGTGAGATCGTTTGAATTCCCGCTAAGAAGATAAGGATTTGAACACCCGATAGACTAACAATCTCATAAATTCGACCTACTGCTCCTGTTAAATATTCAACAATTGTAACGTTAACACCCGCACCTATCATAATTCTTTCTAGTTCAAATGCTCGTAATGCATTTGAGATACCACCCATAGCAGCGTTTTGCTGATTAATCTCTTGAACTAAACTCTCAGCTTCTAAACCAACAATAACACCTGAAGCTAAAATAACTGGTAGGAAGAAGATTGAACGAGCTACTGATCTTCCAACGAACTGTTGGTTTAAAATAACCGCTATAAATAAACTAAAGATTAGGATAAGTGGAACATCAATCATAATATCCATAATCGATTCTAATAACTGTCGGTTAAAGTTGGGGTTAACAAGAACCGCTTCAATATAATTCGCAATCCCTACAAAGGTTGTTTGCACCCCTGTGGAGCTTGCTTCAACCTTACTAAAGCTATATTGAAGAGACGTTATCAGTGGGACTAGGAAAAAGAAGAGAAACCCTAGCAACCAAGGTAACACAAAGATAAAACCCCAAAGTGCTTTTTGGCCTTCATATGAATTTATTGACCGTTTAATTTTATCTATGGTTTTCATCCTTCTTCACCACCCGTAATATAACTTTGAGGTTCAATTGTATAACCATCTACATTAACTGCTTCCAGACCATAATTGACAATCACGAAAGCACCATTTTCATAAGTAGTTCGATAAACGTCTGCGTCAATTATTTCATGTGAACGTATTGGTTCACCTTGTACATGCTTTAGGAAGTCGTTAACTTCATGATAGATTTCCGCTGCTTGATCAATCCAACGCTCATAATTTACAGCATATAAATGATCAAACTCTGTATCCTTTAAGACATCATTTGATTGATAAATCCATTTGAAGTTAATATTCGATCCATACTCTAGTGCATTTAATACATAATCTCGGTCATTTAAATATGTCGATAAGTTAAATGGCGCTGTAGCATAGTCGACATATCCTCGCAAGACCATTTGATAAAACGGGATTGACTCATCTTGAATTTTAAAGCCTGAATTTGAGACTGGAACATCAATGACGTCAGTTAAGTACTGTAATGCATATAAGTTACCGCCATGAGCCATCAGCTCAAGATCTTGATTATACATTTCCTCTAGTGCATTTTTAGAAATGGCTTCCGATTCAAATCGGTCAATTTGCTCATTTCTACGGAAGTCACTATTTAGTACATCAGCCAAATCTCTAAGTGTTAATCCTGTTGTACCAAGTGGAACAAACTCATCAATAAAGCTACTTGTTATATCCTCGACATATCGTGGTGATAAGGTATAGCTTGGTAATTGCATCCGATCTCGCTCTGCCAATGCTCTATTGATTGGATAAGTTGCTGTCGGAATATTTGTTAATGTTCGAGAAGCTTCAGTTCGTGGTTTAAAACCTGAACTATTATGAACCTGTAATAATGCTGTTTCAGGGAAAATGCTAATATTCTTTTCATCAGCATAATCAATAAAATCAGTTAAGCCGCGTTTGCCACCAATCACTCGGTCAACTTTTACTTTGTCAGGAACACGATGATTTACACCTTTGTTAAACCAACCAATATAGTTAACACGTATATTGTTGACATCATGTTCAATCATTTGTTCAAGTATTTCTTCTGCTTGCTCAAATGTAGTCAATGGTTCAAGTGCTTGATATGGAATACCTGCAAAGTGCTGTTGCTTATTAATGCTACCAATCAACTGTGTATAGAATGGGATATCTTCACCTGGTGAATGTTCCCGATTTTTCTTCAGTAAACCGGCATCAACTAAATAATTCTGATAGTACTTTGCCATGCCACTGTAATTAGCTTCTTCACCGGCTAAGAACACATAGCGTACAGTGAAGTCTGATTTCATTTTTTCTTCTTGGAATCTTGGTAATGAACGTTCTTGGTCTTCAGCTTGTAACGTTACATCATCTTTATTAATGACCGTAAAGCTTGGGTAAACAAAGTTATAACTGTTTAAGCGGCCACTTATATCAGCACTAATTGTTGCACTAGCTGATCCTTCTTCAATAATACCTAACAATGCTTTGTCTTCCTTAATAACTCCAAATACCGGCAATCTAATCGCTTCGTCTGTACGTACGTCACTAGATTGTAGTAAAGGTAAGTCCTGACCGTATACGTCTTGCTGGTACGATGGAACATTCACACGTCCATTATTAAAGTGGATCAAAGCACCAGAACCGTCCGGAACAAATAGCGAACCCTCTTCTTCACTATTTCCAGCTCCAAAGAATCTCATGAAGGACACTTTATCAACTGGAAAATCAGGCTCAAAGAAAATATCTTCTACAGGTACTCTGACAAGTAAATTATCTTCATCTAATTGATACTCAATTGAAGCAATAAAGACACGATCTTCATCACTTTCTTGAGTAAAATTAAGTTCTTGCATATCCTGTTCTAAATCTTCTTCTGTATAACCTGCGTCCTCAAATGCTTGGAATGCACGTTCTAATTGCATACCACTTAATGCACCATCATTTCGATCATAAATTCCGGTTTCTTTATTTTCGCGGTAGGCAATCATAAGTGCTCGCTGTCCAGTACTATCTAATCGGCTAGATAGCTCTTCAAAACGCTCTGGACTTAACATTAAGGGTAAATCAGAAGCAGATCGTTCATTTCGACCAAACTGGAACTGTACTTTAATACCATTCTCAATTGGCTCAATATTGAATTGCTCATAAGCAACACTATCTGAGTATGAGTTCATATTACTTCTTTGACCAAAACTGTTATAAAAACTAATTTGCATCTGGGATGATAAAATATCACTGTTTACACCAGCTGCAATCGGATCCTGATCTCGATCAGGTGGATTGCTATACCAAATGCTGTCATCAATTTTATTAACTACTGCAATACTCGCCGTTTCCTCATCTACAAATAACTGTAGCTGATCATTCTCTGCAACACCGATCATTCCTTCTAATCGGTTATCAACAAAGGCTGCACGCAGAGGTTCCTCCTGAGTAACTTCAATTTCAGACAAGTCTTCCTCATTTTCATCTTGAATAGTATCAACATCTGTACAGCCTGAAATCAGGATCGTCACAAGAAACAATGCGAGTAGTCGTTTGATTATGACTTTGCTCATTTTTGACTCTCCTCCCATTAGTACCTAAAGACAATCTCTCGGTAAATTGTAGTGAAAAACGCAAAAATTTGTTGAATTAAGCTAAAGAACAGCAAGCTAAGGAAGGCGAGAAAGCCCATAGCAACAAGAATTAAAAAGATTGTTACCACCGTTTTTGCTGGTGTGTATTGGTGAACAGTTAGCGTTCCAACATATATTAAAAAGACAAACCAGATTAAAGCAAAGCTTTGCGACAAATAGTAAAACATTGCTTCTTGGTGTGATAAAACATTACTTAACCAGATCCAAGGAAAGTTAATGACAACTAATGGAGTTAAAGCAAAACAAGTCGCAATAAAGATTTCAACAAACTTTCCTTCACCATCCATCAATGTTGTTAATGACCAGTTAGCTATACACCAGAATAGCAATGGGACAACAACATAGACAATCTCCATAATACTGTTCATTTCATCAGGATTATAGATATTTACAACAAAGCCCGCATATTGGCTACTGAGGATGTTAGTCACAATGAGTGCAGCCAAAATTATAAAAGCAATAATTAGATTAGGTTTTGTATTGAGTTCATACTTAAGCTCCCAAAAACCTTGGAATGGACGCACCATCAATTGAAAAGGGTTTTTTATGTTTTCTTTATCCAATTAAAACACCCTCTTTCTTTTTGTCTTTTTCCGATACACGGAGAAGCCAATCCACAAAGCAACGACTAAGAAAATAATGCCCATCATTAATGAGAAGTTCTCACGAAGCACTTGGTTTCTATATAATAGATACGCTTTAGAATAGTTAGCTTGGTCAATACTTTGTTCAAAGTTATACATCGCTTCTTCATAGCGATCTTGACGAAGTAGTGCCTTTCCTATTCCTGTATAGGCAAATTCAAGGTTAGCGTTCATATTAACAACTTCTTCAAATAATTCTTGAGCTCTTTCTTCATCACCTTGTTCATAACTTCTTACCGCTTCATCAATAGAGCTCCCATATGCTGTTGCATTAAAGACAGTGATCTCTCCAAGGTGACGATCCAATACTAAGAAGAAATCATCAAATCGTTCAATTGCTATTGGAGTGTGGAATTCTCCAAGTTTGTTGCCTAATCCACCAAAAATGTACATCAGGAATCCATCATTATTGTAGGTAAAGATTCGTCCTCTTCTTGAATCTAAGACTGAATAGATACCATTATCTGCAACAGATATATCAATTAGATATGAAGGACCTTGATCTCTATCGTAGTCAATATCACCGATTGGATTATAGTAACCTTCTCTTCTTAAAATATCGTCTCCTCTAGCATTGATCTTCTTAATCACATCATCTGCTTCATCGACGTTTGTTGCATAGATAAATCCATCTTCATCAATATCAAGACCAGTAAATTCAGTTGGAATAAATAATACCATCTGACTTCTCTGTTCTCTTGTGGCAAAACGACGCCATAAGTATTCAACTGGGTCAACCTGTACTCTGTTTGCGCCAATAAATGTTGTAAAGTGACCATCTACGGAAAACTCCATAAACCCGTCAAATACACCCTCTGACATAACAAACGTACGCCCAGCATTATCTACTGCTACTTTTCTAGGTCTAAAATTAAATGTAGAAGTTAGCATCTCTGACTCTGGTTCATCAATTATTTTGACAAACTGATGATTTTCATCTAAATGAACAACTCTTTGGTTACCTGTGTCTGCGATATAAACATGATTATCTTCAGTAACAAATACACCTTCTGGACTTGAAAAAGTATCTCTTGAACCATTTGCTACAAATGATTCAATTGTTGTTTCAAATTCAAACACATCATTTAGGACAACAATTCGATTATTTCCTGTATCTGCAACATAAACATGATAATCAGAAGATACAAATATATCATTTGGAGAGTCAAACGGCTCAATCCCTAATGCCTGACCATCAACGGTCATTGTCGGCAGATAAGCTGGCGGAGCTGGAACTGCTTCTCCCCAGTACGAGTAGTTGTATGATGTTTGATCCGCACTTGCTTCTACCGGTGTAATTTTCAAACCAAACATTAAGCTCAATACTAGTACAGCAAGAAGGGATATAGAGAGACTTCTGTTTTTTACTCGTTTCAAAACTATTCAACCCCCTTCTAATCTTTCATACCAGAACTTGACATCGTTTCAATAACATTACTCTGCGAAATAATAAACATCCCAATTGGAACAGTCATAAGAATTAACGCAACAGCTGCACCTACACCTGCTCGGGCAATACCAGCATTTGTAATTTGTTGTAATGCGTAATTTAGCGTCTTTAATTCTTCACTGTAAACGAACGTTCCACCATCTGTTCCCCATAGCATTGGGAATTGCAAGATTAGTAACGTTAACCATGCTGGCTTAACGTTTGGCATTACAATTTGCCAGAAAATACGAAACTCGCTTGCACCATCAATCTTCGCTGCCTCTAACATTGGATCCGGCAGTTGCTCCATAAATTGTTTCATTAAGAACAACCCAAGCGGGAATGCCATAGACGGAATAATGATTGATAGGTGTGAATCAATCCAACCAAGCCCTGACATAACCATATAGTTAGGAATAGATGTAACGTGCGGTGAAAACATTAAAGCCAATACGACAATTTGGAATATTGCCTTTGAACCAGGGAACTTATATTTCGCTAATGGATACGCTGCCATTGAGGCAAAAATAATATGTCCTCCTGTACCGAATACTGTGATCATGATGGTATTAAAGAAATACCTAGTCATCGGTACCCACGAATCACTCATAACTGACGCTAGATCATAAAAGTTATCTAAAGTTGGATTGCGTACAAAGAATCTAGGTGGAAAGATAAAGAGCTCATCTAGTGGTTTAAAAGCGTTATTTACCGCGTAAACTAAAGGTAATGCCATAAACACACCAACTAGTGCTAAAAACAAGAATAATAGAATCGTAACAGGCACTGATCTGTTAAGCTGTTTTTTAAATATGCGCATTTTACGTTCCCACCTTTCTTAGTAGTTTTTGAACGAGCATGTTTGTACCAACCATCAATAGAAATAGGACTGTTGCAATCGCTGATGCATATCCCATTTCAAATCGAATCGAACCGTAGTCCATTAAGTGTGTAACAACAGTATGAGCTGCATAGTTAACACTTGGGAAACCTGCGAGTGCGATTGAAATATCAGCTACAGCAAATGATTGCGTAATTTGCATGACCGCACCAAATAGTAGCTGTGGTTTCATTGAAGGTAGCGTAATATACCATAACTCTTGCCACCTATTCTTAATTCCATCAATTGCTCCCGCTTCAATTAGCGTTTTATCAAGTGATTGGAAACCAGCAATAAATGCAAGGAAACTCGTCCCTAAGCTCAACCAAAGTTGAACTAGTATAACAACGCCCAATACATATTGCTCATCTCGCAACCATTGAATCGGTTCTAAAATGATCCCTAATTCCATCAGAAAACCATTTAAATAACCGTAAGCATCACCTGAAAATATAATTAACCAAATAAAGAATACGTTTCCTGCAATCGACGGGGCATAAAAGATTACCGTCATAAACGCTCTTACTTTTGGTGATAATTCATTAATAATCCAGGCAAATAAGAATGATGCAATGTAGCTAAGTGGTCCGGTTATGACAGCAAATAATAGTGTATTTCTTAAAGCTGTCATAAACACATCATCAGTTAAAAACAATCTTGCATAGTTATCCCAACCAATAAATTGTGGAGGTTCTAACATGTTAAATGAGAAAAAACTTAAAACTAATGACGCACCAACTGGAAGAACAGTGAATAAAAAGAAAATAATCATGAATGGTGCCATCAATAAGTAGTAATGTTTGGCAGCTTTCATATCACGAATTAAACGTTGTCTCTTCGTCTTTTGAGTTGGTTTCATTGATTCATCAGCTTGAACAGATTTTCCATTAACTGTGTCTGGCTGTTCACTTGCTTTTGTTTGCATCTACCCCACCTCCTGTTCTAGTATGGTAAATTAAATTCTTTCCGTTTAATTTCAATTTCATCATTTATATAGCGGACATAATCTTGCAATGCTTCTCTTGGGTTCTCATTTGCATTAACAACTCTTCGGAACGCATTATCTAGATGTCTTCCAGTAAAGTATCCACCTGGAATTTGTGGGATTCCCTTCACCCACTGCCACTGTTCTGATAGGTTTTGATAGTCTTCTACTGGCCACGGTAATTCTGCTAATGCCTCAACGTTAGCTGTTGGGTAACGAGCAGCTTCACCGAGAATACTCTCCATTTCCCTACCGTATGATAATTGGGTTTCTTTATCTGTCCACCACTTCAGGAATTCCCATGCTGCTTCCTTCTTCTCAGAGTTCTCCAAGATCATTGATGCAATGCTTGTACTTGGTACAGTGTGGTCAATTTCACCATTTTCCTTCAACGTTCCTGGAACTGTCGTAAACTCCCATAGACCTCTAATTTCTGGTGCTAAAACTGTTAGCATATTATAGGTCGGGTACGGTGCAATTCCTATAGGCATTTCTCCAACTCTTAATCGGTTAGGGAAATCAGCCATTAAAGGAAACTTATAATTTGTATAGAACTGTGTCCATTGGTTAAATGCTTCAATTGAAATTTCTTCATCTAATGCACTTGACTTTTCATCATCTGCATAGAATTTACCGTCTCTTTGGAACAGAAGCATACCAAATGTTTGGTTTGGAGCCAGTAATGTTTGGTTTTGTGCCATAGGATCATCAATCTGTAAGTAAAACTCTAAGTTGTTTCTTTGAAGTACAGAAATCATGTTATATACGTCATCCCATGTTTCTGGTGGTGTAAGTTCTAATTCCTCTAAGATATCTTTTCGATAAAACATTACAGGGAACATTTGTTGTTCTGGTAATGCATAAACCCCACCATTGTATTCAAATGGAACCATTGCACTTTCATGGAACCTTTGGGCTACTTCATCGAAATCATTAAATACCGTCAGATCGGCTGAAGCACTACGCATCGCATAGTTTACTGGTACGTCTTCACCCATATTTAATGCCACATCTGGCCCTTCTTTTGCTAACGTAGCTGGTAAAAGAACCTGTGGTTGAACTAATCTAATATTGACCGATATACCTGAATATGGTGTAAACATATCATCAACCATGCCTTTAAGAATTTGCGCTTGGTCACGGCCCGTTGTTACCCATACTGTAATTTCTTCATCGATAGCGTCTTGCTCTCTTGTACTACCGATACTGTCGTAATCTTCAGAGTAAGATGCAAAGAAAGCTCCAACTTCATGCTTAACTTTCTCAAAAGTTGTTGCTTGAGCTCTTGGCATTTCAGCATCTGGTGATGAAACAACTAAATAATCAAGTGTTAGTGGTTGCTCACGAACAGTTTGAATCCATGTTCCTAATCCACCAACATTCATTTTGAATGAATCAAGTTGACGAGCAATCGTTTCTGGCTTTTCAACCATCTTCTCTAACTGAGTAACCGTTGAGTGAAGTACAGCAACTTTATCACTTCGTTCGCCTGTTATTAGCTCTAAATGGTTTCCTACGCTACGAATGATGTCAGCTTGTTCTGCAAATACATCTAACATATCTGGAATACGCTTTTCTAACTGGTAATCTCTTAACGGGTCTGGAGAATTTGATGTAATCATCAAAATTTTTCGGTACATTTCGTTCAAATCAAGAACACTTGATTCGATCGTTCTTAATAATGGCGCAACGTCACCTAACGTTACTGTTAGTCGAATTGTATTTGTACCTTCCTTTAGATGGAATAAGTATGGTTCATCATCAGATTTTCCAAGAATATCTGTTGTCCAATCTAAATTGTAATTAAATCGGATAACATCCATTTCTTTAAAAGGAACTTCACCATTAACAGTTAATGTTCTTGATGAGTAAATTCCTCTTAATAGATCTTGTTTTCTCTTTAATGCGATCTGATAGAGACCTTCTTCCTCTACTTCGACTTCCCACTCAATCCATTGACCTGGTTGTCGCCAGTTTTGTCCACCAATTGTATTAACACGTAACTTTGATACGTGATATGGTTCTACGGTTGGACTTGAACGATCAGTTAACGGAAATAGAGTTGGCGAGGATTTTCTAACAGCATCTTCAGCCTGTACTTTTATGAATGTGTCTGATACCGGTTCAAGATTATTAGCTTGGTAGTCTACTTTCACTTCTTCATATGTTGGTGCTGATTGATGTTGATAGAGTTCTATATAATCAATCACCATTGGTTCACGTTTTGATGTTAATGTGATGGTTTGAGTCCCTTTTTCAAAATAAAATAGGTAAGGTTCATTAAAATAACCTTCACTATCACGGAATGGGGCGTTAACCCATTGTGGAACTTCTGTTTGTCTTGGTCGTAAATCGTTATCATTTTCATCTCTTCTAATCTCATCATCTTGATCAGCCCATACACGGTCAAAAATAACATAATCGGCACCCGAAAACGGTAACTCACCATTTATGTTAATTTCACGTTGAATTGCTGAACTTTTCCCTTCAATAGGATAATAATGGACTCGCATGTTGTATAAACCAGCCTCTTTAATATCCACTTTCCAGGAAATCGAACCTTCTTCCGGGGTCAAAACAGATTGCTCATTCAAGTCATTAAACTCATCTATTAAACTAAAACCAACGCCCTCTGTCTCAATAAAGTCTTCACCCTCGATTCGAATCACTTGATCCGGTCGAGCTGCATTTGCATGCTTTTCAAGATAATGATCATAATTATCCTCATTACTTTCAGAGACAATAGCGTCAAATTCAACCATGGCTTTTGAATAATGTTGATCTGACTTTTTCCTAGAATCTAAGATCCATACGGAAGAAAAAATGATGACAAGGACTAAAATAATACGTACTAACTTGTTCCTAAATATCCGCACTATTTTTGCCTCCCTTAATCTCTAATGAGTGGATAAAGTGCCTACACAAATAAATTAGTAGGCACTTTATTTTAGTTTATAAGTTATTTATTAATTTCCATAAACGTCATCAATTGCTGCCTGGAAGGCTGGCGCATGACTCTCAATAAGTGTTGATATTGGCGTTCCATCTAGCAATTCAGCTTGGAAGCTCCAGAACACATCGTTATCAAACGTAAAGTGGTCAAGTACGTTTAAGCGTTCCATAACTAATCTAGCATTCTCAATATCGTCTTCATTAGAGAACATTGACTCTAGTGACGCTTGACCTGGGTAATCATAGATAGAATGAATATCAAAGATTTTCTCCCAGATATAAATTAATTGCTCTGGATTTTCTACTGTCTTCGGAATCGCGATCGCTTGAATATCCGCTTCATATGTGCGGTATCCATCAGCGCTCGGTCCAATTGGGAATGGAATAAAACCAATGTCATACTCTGGCATATCGTTTACAATACCGTTATACATGTAGTCTGCACCTGTAATGAACAATGTATTTCCTTGACGGAAGAATTGTTCTGGTTCAGTCCAGTCTCCACCTTCAGTTGGTCTTGCAATTTTGAAAATTTCAGCTGCAAATTCTAACGCTTCAATTGTAGCTGGGTTATCTAAAGTTTGTTTGTCTGCATCAGTTAATGCAGCATCGTTAGCTGCTAATGCACGCTCTAATACAGATGGGTTAGCTAAGCCCCAAGTGTCGATGTTACCATCGTTGTTTGTATCTTGGTTTGCTGACTCAACAACCTCTGCGAATGTTTCCCAATTCCATGTACCTTCATCAACATACTCTTGAATCGGTTTTAGTCCTAACTCTTCCATTAAAGTACGGTTATAGAAAATACCTTGGACGATATTTGCTTTTGCATCTGTAAATGCATAGCCTCGACCTTCATGTTGGAAAACTTCTTCTGTATACTGTAGGTTAAATGCATTTGGGTTCTTAACCCACTCATCAACTGCCCAAATTAAATCTTGTTGAGCAAATGAAGGAATTGTGTATTTCTTACCTACACGAATTAAGTCACCAATTGGTTCATTTGCTAATAGTGATGCTGTAATTCGTTCTTGATATTCACCGAAATCAATTGCAATATACTCAATATCAAAGTTGTGCTTTTCTTTTAGTGCTTCTAGGTTTTCACGTGCTTGGACACTATCAGGGTCTTCCCCTGTAATTTCCATATCCCACCAAGCAACTACTTTAATTGTTTTACCACCTAAATCAAAATCCATTTCAGGTGTTTGATAGTAGTCAACTTCGTCTTCTTCTGCTTCATCTTCTACATCTTCCACTTCTTCAGTCGTATCTGTATCGACTGGATCCTTGTCAGCGTTACTATCTTTATCAGTACCGCCACAAGCTGCAATTACTAACATTAAGATCAACAGAACAACTAATCTTAATTTCTTCATCCCTAAACCCCCAAATCAATTTGTAGTGAATTCATGATAGAATTCCTTGTGCTAAATATAGCGCTTTCACTATCTCTTAACAACCGGAGGCAATTAAGTTATATAGCCGGTCAAACTCTAGGTATGTTGATATATCAACGTTTAGCCCGACTATCTAACTGTTAATTAAAGTAAATAATACCCTATAATTGTTATCAAGGCATGACAAATATAAGTTTTTCACCTTACAAAATATTTATTTTGTAAGCGATTCCAAAAAGATGTGTTAAATACAAAGATTTGCACGTTCTTAATTTCTGTTTTGTCCATTAGAATATAAGTAGTTACTAAATTAATTTAAGTAACATAAAAGAGGAGGAGTAAATTCAATGCACAAAATTTTATTGATTGATGCTAACCAGCAATCAATAGAGAGTCTAAAAAGAGTAATTAACTGGTCTAACTATGGCTTTGTCATTCAAGACAGTATAATGTCAATTGCTGATGGTCTATCGTTAATTAACGAGCGTACTTATGACCTCTATTTATTAAACTTGACAGATCTTGATGTGTTTGGATTTAAATTTTGTGAGGAAATTCGGAAGTTGACTGCCAATCCAATCCTAATCATTGGAGGGGACAAAGACTTCAATCTAGTTCGACAAGCAATGAATTTGCGTGTAAATGACTACCTCCCTAACCCGCTTAAAAAGAGTGAGTTAATTGATAGTCTAGTAAAAATCGGCGAAACGATTGATGAGAAGAAAGCTAAAATTTTAACATATCGATCTAAAGGTGCAAAACAGGCACAACCTAAAGTTACTTCTAATATTATTGATATTGTAAAAGACTATGTTGAACAGTCTATTCATGAAAATATTACGTTGAAAGAGATTTCTGACACTTTACATTATAATGCCTCATACTTGGGACAGAAGTTTAAGTATCACGAAAATATGACTTTTAACCAGTATCTTTTAAAGCAAAGAATGGAAAAGGCAAAGCATTTACTCCGATACACGGATATGAAGATTTATCAAATTGCCTATCAAGTTGGTTACACTGATTTAGATTGGTTTTATAAAAGGTTTAAATCTCATACAGGTGTTAGTGCGTCTGTTTATCGTGAACAGAATCATGAAGCGTCGTATAAGCAACACTCAATGTGAGTCAGATATTTTGCCAAATGAATAATAGTCTGTCTTATAAATTTAAATTATATAGATTTCATTTCTACTCCCGATAAAATTGGCCTTAACCATGAAGATGTTAAGGCCAATTTTCTTATAATATTTTCCTAAAGAGGCGGATACTTTTTTTATCTAGTTCATTTAAATTCTCGATATAAACTTGTCGACTATCATGTTCTTTGATCATGATTCTACCATTTCGATCAGCTTTAATATGATCATGGACATTACGGATATAAAATTCTATCTTACCTCTATCAGTTAAAAACTCTAACGTCCAAAGCCCTGGTTCTTGTTTAATTGATAAAATTTTACGCACTTTTGGAATCAAATAACGAATTTGTAGTTCTTGCTTTATCATTTGTTCACTTGATTGATCTAAATCTGCTAAATCATGAATTAACCCTAGTTCCTGCTTATTTATGTCACGAATAGATATATACTTAAAAGGGTGCTTTCTTGGAAACGTTCGATGCACTGACACCTCATGATAAACTTGATCATTAATTTTAACAGATATTAATCCACCAGCATCACGTATAAAGTTAATCTGGTTTGGATCTAAATAACTTACTGTCTCCATTAACGTACAACTCCTTTAATTTGCGACATTTCACGCTGCGCTTCAACTAAACGATAATAAATTCCTTTTTGATCTAGAAGCTCATCATGACTTCCTACTTCAGCAACTCTACCTTTATCAATTACGACTAAGCGATCGGCGTATCTTAATGTTGACAAGCGGTGGGCAATTGCAAAAGTTGTCCGGCCTTTAACTAAGCGTGCTAAAGCCGTTTGAATCTTTTTCTCAGTCTCCGTATCAACAGAAGCAGTTGCTTCATCTAATATAAGAATCTTCGGGTTATGTAGGACAGCTCGTGCAATAGCAATTCTCTGCTTCTGTCCTCCAGATAATAATTGACCTCTTTCTCCAACCGGCGTATCATACCCTTCTGCTAAATCAACAATAAAATCATGGGCATTGGCGACTTTAGCCGCTTCAATAATCGCTTCAGGACTTGCATCAGGCTTTGAGTAAGCAATATTTTCCGCTACAGTTCCATCAAATAAAAAAGTTTCTTGCAAAACAACTCCAACATACTTATGGAGATCTTCCTGATCGAGGTCACGAAGATTGTATCCATCTATCAAAATATCGCCATGGTCAGGATCGTAAAATCGGCTTAACAAGTTGATTAAAGTAGATTTCCCTGCTCCTGAATGACCGACTAGCCCAATCATTTCCCCAGGTTCAACTACTAGATTTACCTCTTTTAACACAGGAAAATGAGACTCATAGCCAAATGTAACGTTTTTAAATTCTACTCGACCTGTCATCTCTTCAATTTTAATTGGTTGATCTGCTTGAGGTACGTCTGATTTCGCATCAATTATTTCAAAAACACGGTCAGCAGCAGAAAATGCTCGGCTCATCCAATTTATCGCTTGGCTAATCCAACGTAATGGTCCAAAGAACATCCCTAAATAAGAGATAAATGCCATCAAAACTCCAAGTGTCATTTGGTCATTGACAACTAATTGTCCGCCAAAATACCAAATTAATAATGTCCCTGTACCAATAACATAAGTGACAATTGGGAAAATACCAGACCATAGTCCATCTGTTCTAATATTCTCTTTCATGACTTCTTCACTGCCTAGATAATATCGCGTTTTTTCCTGCTGTTCTTGCCCAAAGGCTTTCACGACGCGAATGCCCTGAAGTGAGTCACCTACAATCATATTTAATTGATTAATTGAGCGCCATTGACCATAACGTCTATTCCTAATAAGGGGCCAAATGACTCGAGTAAAGAATATGACAAACGGAGTTGGTAGAGTAGCCAGTAAAGTTAGTTTCCAATTCATTGAAAACATTACAATAATAATTGAAATCAACATAATCATTTGACTTGTGATAAATAATACTCCATCTGTTAAAAATTGACGAATTGATTCTACATCACTGTTTACACGACCTATAAATTGAGATATTTGATTTCGATCAAAAAAACTAAGCGATAAGTCCATTAATGCATCATAGGTGCGTTTTCTAAAATCACGCATGATTCGGCTACCAATCCAAACACCTAAATAACCTGTACCAACATCTAGTCCAGCCTGCATGAGTTGAGTCATACCCAGTGTCAACACAAGAAGTAATAATAAAACACCAGGCGTTTTTACTGTTAGTACATCATCAACGATAATTTTAGTTATATAAGGTGGAACTAATGTCATAAGTGTTGTGATCATAACCATTATTGATGCAAGCACCATTTTACCTTTGTACGGTTTAGCATATGCCAAAATCCGAAAAGCTACTTTCTTTTTATCAATACATCTAGGGCATTGTGTTAGTTCATCTTGAATTGGGCGCTTACACTTACTACAGTAATGGGGTAAGTCCCTTTTTGAAAGAGGAGGTAGATCTTCTCCTGTCGCTAAACTCTTTATGACCTTACATGCAACCGAAAACACTTTAACTTTAATTCCAGTAAATCGGTTTAATACGATTGATCCTCCATAAGTATCGACTACTAAATAACCGCCGCCGATGACATGATTTAAACGTGCGTCTTTAACATTATCAAACTTAATATCTCTTAGTTTAGTTCCATCTTTTTCAAACAACATAATTGCAGACGCTGTAATGACAAGCCATTCTTCACACATATTCCCGACAACATCAACATCAGAAGCAGCAGAAAACAAAACGAGTTCATCAACTTGGATTTCATTTGGCATCTTTTCAATAATAGACATAATCCAACTCCTCAGGTTTAGATTTATCTGTGCATTTAATTTATTTAATGAAAAAGGCCCCCAGCGCTCTTTTCGTTTATTCATTGGGGACCTTTTTGCTATGAAGTAAATATGATTATTTAAGTTAATTTAGTTCTGACTATTTAAGTGACCAGCTAGCTAATTCTAATAGTGGTTGATCTGCATTACCCTTAAAGACAAAGTAGATATCACGAACGCCTTTAATTGTCGATACAGCTGTTCGAACATCAACCCAATTATTAGAGCCACCTGTATTTGGAACATCAATTGTCCCAACTAATTCACCATCAAGTTGATCTAGACGAATTTCAATTTTACTATCATTTGTTTCACTTGATAGCTTCATGACGATTTCTTGAGCACCGTCACCAAAGTCTGCTGATGCAATACCAACCCAATCACCATGATTAATATCTGTTAAGACATGCTTTAATTCAGTTTGAGCTTGATTTTCAAGTTCTCGAACCCTTACGCCTGCCTGCCAAGCGATTGTCACTGCTGGGATTGTTTCAAATGGATCTAAGTTTTTAACCTTTTCAACACCTTCCATAGTCGCTACAATATCTTGAATGACGCCATTTTCATCAAAGTAGACTTTGTTTAAATGCGTTGAACGATAACCATTTGAAACGCCCATAGCTGCTGAAACAGTTTGAGCATGATATGCAATGTACCAAGTACCATTAAATTCGAACATCGCATGGTGGTTGTTACCCGATACATCAAAGAAGTGACCTGGATTTTTTAAAATTGACTTTTGATATGTCCACGGTCCCATTGGGTTATCACTAATTAAATAAGCAATCTCACCTGCACCTGGAGCTCCTTCTGGTCGTTCTCCTGTAAAGAAGTTTGAGCAATATGAGTAATAATATTTTCCGTTTCGTTTATTAATACCTCCACTCTCAAACATAAATGGTGCAGGAATTGGCTTAGCCTCTCCAACCACACTAATCATATCGTCACCTAGTTGGATTGATCGCGCTGTATTTGGCATTTCAAATTGTCCTTCAGGAATTCCACCACCAAAGTAGAGATATCCTGTCCCGTCATCGTCTACTAAAACAGCTGGGTCAAATAACCATGGAACACCTTCCACACCAGCGACATCACGTGAAATGATTGGTTTATTAATTGGATCTACCCAAGGGCCTAAAGGTGAATCACTAGTTAGGACACCAATATTGCTACCGTTGTTAGCAAAGTAAATAAAGAACTTATCTTTACCGTCAATCACTTTATGAGCAATTGCAGGAGCCCATGAGTTAACAGCCCATTTAGCCGCTCCATTCGGACCTGCTGCTTTAATTTCTCCATGATCAGTCCAGTTAACTAAATCATCTGACGATATGACTGTCAGTGTATTAATATTTCCATACTTATTTTCAGTTATATTTCCTTGTTCGTCATATTCAAATTGGTCATTTGTCGCATATAAATATACACGATCATTGTAAACTAACGCATATGGGTCTGCACCAAATTTATGAGAAACGAGCGGGTTACCATATGGCGGTTTCTTAGCTAATGGCTCAGTAAGTTGTTTAGAATTTTTTAGATTCACTTTATAAACACTCCTTTATATTTAAACTCAGCATAATAATCCATTTTATTCTTACATTGTAAACGGGCTGTTAATTTTCAACAACCCGTTAAGTTCGTCTATTTAACCCTATAATATCTAGCTTTCTAGTACTATTTATCTATCACGAGTCATTATCACCTAAACACCATTTAATTGCTGGCTCGATCATTCGGTTCCAAAAGCCAAAATCATGGCCACCTTTTTCCTCACGATAGATCAGTGGAATCGACTGTTCCTCAAGCGATTTTACAAAATCACGCGATGCTTCAATGAGCCAATCTTCTGATCCACAAGCAACAAATAGTTCAGGCATTTTACCATTTGTCGCTTTAATCTCATCTATTAAGTATTGAGGGTGATAGCGACTATCTTTGACTTTCTTTAAGTCTCCAAATACTAACTTGTAATAATCATAGTTTGCCATTGCTTGATGAGTTTCTTCCATATTCTCTATTGTCTCAGTTATAAGTGCAGCAGAAAGGACAAATGATTTATCGTAGGTTTGATTGTACTCCAAGGCTGTTAGTAATGCGCCAAATCCACCCATTGAAAATCCACCTATAAAGGTATCTTCTAATTTTTTTGAAAGATTGAATGTGTCTTGGACATAGTTTATCAGTTCTTCACCAATAAATTTGCCATATTGTCGTCCAGATGATGTTCCATCTGTATAGAAACTGTTCTCTCCACTTGGTAGAATTACACACAGATTATATCTAGCTGCTAGTTCGGAGATTTCACTTTTATAAAGCCATTCTGTTGAAGAACCAAAATATCCATGAAGGAGCATTAATGTCTTCATTGGTCGTTCATAGTGCTTATTATTCTCTTTATAATATGACATCACATCATTCGGTAAAATAAGATGGAAGTTTACCGTCCGTTGTAATGCATGTGAGAAATACTCAATATTTGCAACTGCCATTTCCATTCTCCTTTTTTTATAGTTGAGTCAATTTCATAATACAAAAATCTAGTTAAGAACACGAACAATTACAAATGAAAATACAATATCATACGTAAATAAAGAAGCCTAATCAAGTGATTAGAACGGCAGGCGGCGACTCCAGCGGGAACAATCGTGTCCGAAGATCCAGTGATAAAAGCTTGGAAAGCTTTTATCAATTAGCTGAGTTTAACGAAGGCAAGCTAAAACCGTCACGTCGTGTGACGACGCTTGCATGACCTACATCCTGTAGGCCCGAAAGCGTCCGCCTAGAGTGGAAATCACCGCGTCACCTGTAACCCAATTGTTCGTGTTTTATAGCCAATTAAGTCATTATGAAATTCATTCAATTAAGATCAATTATAAATTAAACAAAAGAAAGCGCAATCATTTCTATCAACCTATTCTGACTGATTGAGATGTTTTTGTCGATATTCCTTCGGCGTCATACCGATTAATTTTCTAAAGTTCCGATTGAACGTTCGTGCATTTTGGAAGCCCGATTTATCAGAGATCTCAGTAATTGAGTAGCTTGAGTTCTTGAGTAAAAAACATGCGTGGTTGACACGTGAATAGTTTAATAGACCAGGGAACGTACTATTTAAATGTTCCGAGATTAATTTAGACACGTAGACACTACTATAGCCTAAAGCCTCACTTAATTGATCTAGCCTTAAATTATCATGGAAGTTATTTTCAATATAAATTAGTAGTTGTGCTAATAACCCTTGATTATTTTTCACATGGACAAGCTTTGTCTTTTGTTCAAATTGATACAAAATATAATAAAGTGCTGACTTTCGATAATAATACGAATCAGTGTTAAATAGAGGCTCATGTAGTTGTTCAATTTGTTCATCTGATAAAGATATAATTGGGTGATCAAATGCATTGTATTCAGTCTTTGAATAAAAATCTTCTGTATACTCAGGTGAAAATATTAAAATGTCTAATCTAGATTGAATAGGCGTTTCAATAAAATGTGTCTGAAATGGCAAAATTAACGCAACATCACCTTTAGTCAACGAATACGATGTTTGGTTAATATTTAAGACACTATGACCTTGCTTACATATAATCAACTCAAAGCTTCGGTGTACATGTTCTGGATAGGTTAATGACTCTGGATGGAACTGAAAGACAGCTAAATCCTCGCCATAATGATCATGTTGGAATTCTATCATCATATACAACCCCTTATACTTTTTGTCTATTACTATATAGATTATGTCTTGTCTTTGCAAGCCTTTACACACTACAATATCAGTATGAGATATGTTATTTGTTAGATTACTATTTTATATTTTACTAGTCATACAGATAACCTACCTCCAATTGAAGCAGTTGTTCAAGTTTACGTTAAACTCATATTTAAATAAATATCGTAACACATTCAACCGAACAACTATCCGGTATTAAATGTTTAAATCTATTTAATCACCTTAATTTTAATTATTTATTTGAGTCAATTTCATAATACAAAAATCTAGTTAAGAACACGAACAATTACAAATGAAAATACAATATAATACGTAAATAAAGAAGCCTAATCAAGTGATTGGAACGGCAGGCGGCGACTCCAGCGGGAACAATCGTGTCCGAAGATCCAGTGATAAAAGCTTGAAAAGCTTTTATCAATTAGCTGAGTTTAACGAAGGCAAGCTAAAACCGTCACGTCGTGTGACGACGCTTGCATGACCTACATCCTGTAGGCCCGAAAGCGTCCGCCTAGAGTGGAAATCACCGCGTCACCTGTAACCCAATTGTTCGTGTTTTATAGCCAATTAAGTCATTATGAAATTCATTCACTTTAAAAGGAGAAGATACTAACATGAATAAATTCACAAACCCTGTTATTGAAGGATTTGCACCAGACCCATCTGTATGTGCAGTAGGGGATGATTATTATTTAGTAACATCCACATTTGCCTATTTCCCTGGTGTTCCTGTTTATCACAGTAAAGACCTTGTTAACTGGAAGCAAATCGGTAACGCCTTGCATCGAGAAGAGCAATTAAAACTATTAAACGCAGAGCATTCTGCTGGTATATTTGCTCCTTGTATTCGTTATCATGAAGGAACATTTTATATGATTACTACTAACGTATCTCATGGTGGTAACTTCTTAGTTACAGCAACCGACCCGGCTGGTCCTTGGTCAGATCCATACTTTATTGACAATGCACCTGGAATTGATCCTAGCCTATTCTTTGATGATGACGGAAAGTGCTACTATGTCGGAACTCGCCCGAATCCAGAAGGGGTAAAATACAATGGGGATTGGGAAGTATGGTTACAGGAATTTGATCTTGAAACAATGCAACTAACTGGTGTAAGTACGAAGCTTTGGAAAGGTGCTTTACACACAGCGATTTGGCCAGAGGCGCCTCACATCTATAAAAAAGATGGTTACTATTATTTATTAATTGCAGAGGGTGGTACAGGATTTAACCACGCTTGTACGGTTGCTCGTAGTGAAAGAGTTGATGGTCCATATATCGGAAATAAAAACAACCCAATCTTAACACACCGTCACCTAGGTAAAGATTTCCCTGTTCACAATGTTGGACACGGTGACTTTGTTGAAACACCTGATGGAAAATGGTATATCACATTATTAGCTAGCCGAATTTTCGATGGATACAGTAACCTAGGTAGAGAAACATTCTTGGCTGAGGTTGTATGGGAAGATGGTTGGCCAGTTGTTAACCCAGGTGTTGGACGTCTGCTTGAAGTACAAGAGCATAAGCTACCATTAGTACCTGTTGAGCAAACTAAAAAACATACATTTGAAACGATTAAACCAGAATTTATGTTTTTACGTAATCCAGATATGAGTAACTTCGATAATAAAGTAAGAGAAGGATGGTTACGTCTACATCCAACTACTACAACAATCAAAGACTTAGCTTCACCTACATTCTTAAGTGTTCGTCAACAATCAATGTGGTATAAACTATCTACACATGTTGAGCTAGCACTCGCTCCAGGTGGAGAAGCAGGTCTAGTCATTTTACAAAATGATAAGTACTCAATCCGCCTTGTAGCTGTTGAAGAGGAAAATCAAACAGTTGTTAAAATGATTACAATGATTGACAGTGAAGAAACAGTAGTAGGATCAGAAATGATTACTGAGAAAGACATCGTTCTAGAAATTCACGGCACAGGACAAAGAGTTAAAGGTATTTGCCGAGTAGGAGATCAAGAACTAGTTATTGCTGAAGATGTTGATGCTCACTATTTAAGTACTGAAGTTGCTGGTGGATTCGTTGGCTGTACATTAGGAATCTACACAACGTCAACTGCTAAAGAACCTGGATATGCTGACTTTGAATGGTTAGAAAATAAAAAAACAAATAAATAATGAGATAGGGCTGAGCTTTGGCTCAGCCTTTTAATCAGTTATTTTCAAGAGGAGGATTTAAATGTCTGAAATAGTTAAAGCGATTAATCCAATTATCCCACTAGATTATCCCGATCCTGATGTCATTAGGGTTGATGATACGTACTATATGGTCACAACGACAATGCATTTTATGCCAGGTTGTGAAATTCTACGTTCATATGACTTAGTTAACTGGGAGCATGCCGCTTTCGTTTATGATAAGTTAGACAGTACACCTGCCCAAAGACTTGAAAATGGTCAAAACATTTATGGTAAAGGAATGTGGGCAGCAAGCATTCGTCACCATAAAGGAAAGTTTTACGTTATATTTGCTGCAAACGATACACGCAAAACATACCTATTTACAGCAGAACAAGTAGAGGGGCCATGGAAAAAAGGCGAGATCGAAGGCTTCTATCATGATTCTTCTTTACTTTTTGATGATGATGATCGCGTCTATCTTGTATATGGTAATAGAGATGTCCAACTAATCGAACTTGAAAGTGACCTATCTAAACCAAAAGAAGGTGGAATTAACAGGACAATCGTATCTGACCGTGACAACCCTAATTTAGGTTATGAAGGTGCTCACTTCTATAAAATTAACCAGAAGTATTATGTGTTCTTAATCCGTTCACTGCCGGATCGATGGATGCGAGTAGAAGGCTGTTTTGTTGCTGATTCAATAGATGGTGAATTTAAAGGTGGAGACATTTTCATAGATGATCGTAATTACTGCGGTCAAGGCGTGGCTCAAGGAGGCATTGTTGATACACCTGATGGAGATTGGTATGCGATTTTATTCCAAGATCATGGAGCAGTTGGACGTATTCCAATTTTACTACCGATTAAATGGGAAAATGACTTCCCAGTATTCGGTGCTGAAGGAAAGGTACCAACTGATTTTACAACAAAAAGCACAAGACCTAATTATTCATATCAACCATTAGTTAACTCTGATGATTTTAAGCAACGTTACGATAATACTTATGGATTAGCACCAATATGGCAATTTAATCATGAACCAATTGAAAGTGATTTTTCAATTAATGAGGATAATGGTTATTTCGAATTAAGAACAAGTAAAGTGACAAATAATATACTAGATGCAACAAATACATTAACAACTAGAATGCTCTTCCCTCACTGTGCCGCTGAAGTCACTGTTGATGCAAGCCAAATTAAAGATGGCGATGTGACAGGATTTAGCGCATTTCAAGGAGCGTATGGATTTGTTGGCATCACAAAGCAAGATTCAAAATACTATTTAATTATGCGAACTAAGCCACTAGATAACTTAGAGATGCAATCATTTGACCCAAATGAAACACCTGAAAAAGAGTGGGAGCGAATTGAAATTGATTATCCTAAGATGACATTTAGAATTGAAGCGGACTTTTGGCAGATGAAAGACGAAGTAAAATTCCTTTATCAAAAAGACGATCAATTTATTCAGATAGGCCCTAATCATCAAACGGCTTTTAGACTAGATCACTTTACCGGATGTAGATTTGGTTTATTCTACTATTCAACAGAGCAATCTGGCGGCACTGTTCAATTCAGTCAGTTTAAATATATAAAGTAATACAGTTAAATGAAAGCATAGATAAACTTTGGATTAATATTGACCAGAGATCATATCTATGCTTTTTTCTATTTTCACCTAGAGTTTCCCCTGTTAAATAACTAACTTCTGACCTGTGTTATTTTTATTTGGAAGCGCTATCATTTAAGGTGAGGACAACGGAATCAAAACAAAGTGGAGGTCTATATATATTAAGCTGATTTCGTGATCCAAATTATATATTTGGGGGTATAAAGGTGAAAAAGCGGGTATTGGCAATTTTATTAGTACTTATTTTTGCACTTGTAGCTTGTGGAGATAAAGATACTGCTTCTCCAAATGACGTTGAGGGTGACGACACCGACAATACTGAAGAGACGACTGATGAGGTTGAAGAAGAAGAGCCCACAGTTGACTATGAACAAACACCAGAAATGGATTTTGACCTAGGTGGCAGAACACTCAAGCTTGTATCATGGTACGATGAGCAAGTAGGTGAAGGTAGCCCAGACAGTATTGCTATTTCTGAGAATATGGAAGCACTAAAAGAAAAGCATAATTTCGATATTGAATACGTTGTAGTTGATTACGGTGAGTATCAAGAGAGAGTTACTGCATCATTAATTGCTGGTGAACCTTTAGGTGATATTATTAGACTTCCAAGACCATGGATGATTCCTACACTAACTAGACAAGGGTTATTCCATCCAGTAGATGAGTACGTTGTTAATGAAAATTCATTTGTTCTTCAATACACTGAACAACATTCTGAGTTTGACGGTAGAGGTTATGGATTCCGTGTCGGTATCGCAGGAGCTGCTGGTGGTGTATTCTATAACCGAACACTTATGAATGAGTTAAACTTAGATCCATTACAGGCTTATGTTGATAATGGCGAGTGGAATTGGGAAACATTTAAAGCAGTTGCTGAATCAGCAAATCAAGACACTAACAATGATGGTACTATCGACACGTGGGGACTTGCAACATCAGGCATTCTCGTCCAAGCACTTGCAGCTAACGAAGCAGCAATTGTACGTGACGGAAAACAAAACTTAGAAGACCCAGCTACTATTGAAGTTATGGAGTTTATTTCTGAGCTTGGTGATGGTATTGCTCGTCCAACTGAAGGTGGAGACTGGACTGAACCTAAACAGTTCTTCTTACAAGGTAATACTCTAATGTATGTAGGTCAGGACTATGAGATGGCTGACTTTATTGATGGACTACCAGACCATGATATTGGATTCCTTCCTTTCCCTATGGGACCAAGTGCATCAAGTTACCAAACACATATTACAATTCCTAACTACTACACAATTCCAAGTGCTGTAGAGGATCCAGATAAGATTGTTTATCTGTGGGAGAAGATGTATGACATTGAATCAATTTATGACTATCCAGAACAAGCTAACTTCGAAACACACTTCAATAATGCAGATGATATTAACAACGCTAGATTAGCTGTTCAAAGTTTCCAAGTTATTGAGCAAATTGACTATTACCCATCAATGCCTTATTACGAATTTAGTGGTGAGTTAAGTGATGGTGTTAATATTTCAACACTCATTGAATCATATGGTCCTTCATTCCAAGCAGCCATTGACGAGGTTTGGGGCGAATAATAAATAATTCAAAAGCTAATCATAAAGCAGTATCCTATGTTTGAGTAGGATACTGCTTAAATTTTTTATCCACTTTCTTATCCACAGAACTCATTATATTGCTTTATCCACTGATACTACACAGGTTAATCACAACTTTTCCACACTTTGTTGAAAATTTATTTTTTTCAGTTAGACATTTTGTGTGGGAATACCCGTTCTGTACTATATATTGAAAGTTACACACAACGTTATGCACAGTCTGTGGATAACGTTTGGTTTATCCCCAAAACCTACCCTGTCTAGCTCCTTTTAGCCTTATACCCAACTGATTAGACTTGTATTTAATACATTTTAATCCCTGTGAACACCATATATATAAAAGTTTTTCAAGCAAATTAAAAGTGTTAGCATAACACTAACACTTTTAATAAGGAACTATATATGGTATTTTAATTTTACTGTTTTGTTAATTCAACTATGACCTGTTCTGCTTGACCCATTCGGTAAAAGTCGACCACCATCGTATCACCCGGTTGTTTCTTTTGATATAAAAACTTCCTTAGATCAACGATCGTATGGACGGGTTCCCCGTCTAATTCAACAATGACGTCATAAGGTTGTAATCCTGCATAGTCTGCGGGAGTAAAGGGTTCAACTGATTGAATGTAAATACCACCCATCACGTGATCAGGTAATTGTAAGCTTCTTTTCCACTCTGTTTTAGGAACGTCAATTAGTGAATATGCCTCAACACCTAAAAATGCGCGTGTCACTTGCCCTGTTTGCTCTAATTCTTGAATAACAGGTAGAGCTTCATTAATGGGTATCGCAAAGCCAATTCCTTCAACCGCTTCCTGATTAATTTTCATTGAATTAATTCCGATTAACTGTCCTTGCATGTTAATCAGAGCACCACCACTGTTACCTGGGTTGATAGCAGCATCCGTTTGAATAACATCTGCTTGCCAATCTGCTAATCCATCACCACTAAAGTCTTGAGGTATTGAACGTTGTGTGCCACTAATAATCCCTTGTGTGACAGAGCCTGACAATCCTAAACCTAATGGATTACCAATTGCAATCACTGGTTCTCCAACTTTCGTTAGCTCAGAATTTCCCAACTCAATGACGACATCAATATGTGTTCCATCAACCTCTAGTACAGCTAAATCAGTGTATAAATCACTACCTTTAAGCTCAGCAATTAAGCGTGTATCGTCTTCTAAAATAATCTCAATTTGATCTGCACCTTCAATAACATGATGGTTCGTCACAATATAGGCTCGATCAGCTTCTTTTTTATAAATAACGCCTGATCCCGTCCCACCATCATAACTTGCCTGATCCCAAAAGTTAAATGATTTCGTTTGGAGATTCTCAACCCCAACTACAGCTGGCGTTACACGTTCAACAATCGAGGTTACTTGTGTAGCAATATCAACACTTACAGGTCTAATTAGATCTAATTTATAAGTGGACTCTTCTTGTGTAGTATGCATCATCTGTCCAACAATATTTCCTTGTTCGGATACGACATAAAATTGATACGGTAACAAGTCCAATTCTATTAGTTTAGGTAAAGCTACAGCAAACAAAAATGCACCTAAAACTACTCCTATAACTAAGGAGAGGAATAGATTTATTGTATTTCGTCGATAACGTTTATTTCGGCTTCTATTCGTACCATCATCAAAATATACGATCCTGATCAACCCCTTTACTACCAATGTGACTAGTTTACCTCAAAAAGTTGAAGTTTAAACCACTTGATAAAGAGGCGTAGGCACTAGAGGATCTGTATCATGAATTGTAACTGTATCACCAATTGGAAAATCAGCTTGCTTTAGGTGATTTTCTACTGACATTCGTGCAAGTTCCTTCATATTGTTATCTTTACTTAAATGAGCCAGATAAATTCGTTTTGTTTGGTCACCAATTATATCTTCTAATGCAAGCGCGCAGTCATCATTTGATACGTGACCATAGTCACCCAAAATACGACGCTTAACGTTCCAAGGGTATCGGCCCATTTGAAGCATTGAAACATCATGATTAGCTTCAAATATTAATGCATCAGCATTTTCCACTGTTTTCTTAATTCGTTCGGAAACATAGCCTAGATCCGTTACAATTGCAACTTTCTTTCCTTGGTGGTGAAATGCATAAAACATCGGCTCAGCTGCATCATGTGATACACCAAAAGATTCTACATCAATATCACCAAATGTTTTAACTTGTTCCATCTCAAAAATAAATTTTTGATCAAGTGAGATTTTACCAATGGAGTGCTCCATTGCCTTCCATGTTTTTTCGTTTGCATAAATCGGCAAATTATATTTTCTTGCGATAATGCCGAGCCCTTTAATGTGGTCACTATGCTCATGAGTAACTAAAATCCTTGATAGTTCTTTGGGATTTAAACCCGATTCTTCAAACAATCGATCGATCTGCTTTCCGCTAAGCCCAGCATCGACTAAAATTTTCTCTTTATCTGTCCCTATATAAAATGCATTGCCTGAACTTCCTGAGGCAAGCACTGAAAATTGAAACGTCATTCTTTATCCACCTCAACTATATTTTGATGAACACCTAATAATGTTTGTGTAATTTTTGAAAGTAAATCTTCTCTTTCTTCCTCTAAGTGATAAAATTTCAGGTTATCATCGTGTTCTGATTCAAGCAAGTCTACTAAACTGATGATATTTTCTAAAAAAAACTGATCATTTTGTGGATAATTATGACCTTCAATCGCATTAACAAAATGATGTTGACTATTATTTACTTGAATATTCCAAGTTGGATTGAGTAATTGCTCACCATTAGGTAATGAAACTAAATTATGATATCCCAAAGAAGCATTTGTGATTGTATCACCTGTTCTTAAAGCATTTAAGTGATGATATAGTCGGTAAACAGCATCATATTGTTTAATCAATGATCTCTCTTCATCCGCACCACCAACAACCCTTAATTGTGTCTGTTCATATTGTGTAATATGCCCTTCAGAATTCAGATGAATCAACAGAATAGCATTAGAATTATAGAATACAGGGTGTTCGATACTTTGAAAATAGACCAGTACTCTAGCTTGTTCAACTTCATCCCAATAAGTATAGCGATCGCCGTTTAAAATAATATCACTTAGTTGATTATCCTCATCAAGAAAATCAAAAGCAACTGGCTCATCAAAACGAGAAAACAAATAAAAATCATCGATCACTACAATTTGTTGATTAGGTAATTGTTCAAGTTCTTTTTGGGCATATAAATTATAATTATAATTTTGCGTATGAATTAGCGGCGCTGTGTAATTCTCATCTGAAAGGTTATCTAAACCACTAATGTTGAATTCCAACTGTTCTTCACGGGATGTAATGGGTATAGTAGCCATGTCCTCTTCTTGCCGATCAATCAGCTGTTTCACTAAAAATATGTTTAGAATTAAAAAACAAACAATAAATAAATTTTTAATTTGGCCCCATTGCATTTGAATCCCCTCCTATACCTTCCGGCGGAATTACTAACGGACTCCAGCCATTAATCCCCTTAACATACCAGGTCGGAATCAATTCATACACTTGGCCTTGACCACCTATTTGCTCTCTAACACGATAACCAACAGTTACATCATAGATTGCTGATCTCCGGTAACTATCACCACTCAATATTTGGATAACTTCATTAGCACTAATTAAATTTGTCATCTCCCTAGCAACACCACGCTGTTCCACTAAAGTAATTAATGGGTGACGATATTGATAAACAACATGATTATGCCAAGCAACCGAAATAGTCGATAACGGTGATTCTGAGAAAATTGGAATCCCATTATAAGATAGTGAAAAATCTACACGATTCGTCTGTGGTGTCATCTCTAATCGAGAAATAAAGTAACTAAATGGTTCCTCATACGTGTAACCCTTATGTGTATTGATAAAATCATTTACTTCATTTAGCAACTCATAATACGTTAGATCTTCATCCGAAATTCTTTGTTGATTTGTTTGATTGGTAAATGTTATATAATTTGATTTATGTGATAGCTCTCTAGTGCCATCAATAAAAATTGTATCTCCTGTTGAAGTTCTTGAACTTCGAACAATTGATGGGGTACTAAAGAGGAAATTCTTAAACGGATCGATTGGGATATCTCGATAAGAAAAAAGTAAAACTTTAACATCTAAATAATTCGGCAAATACATATTTGTCCCACGACTACTTTCATGGACTTCATATGTTATTGACGGCTCAGTCGAAAATACTCGCTCAATCCGCTCTACTCCTTCCGCATATTCCTGTAAACTAGCCCCAATTACCCGATCTTCTAGATCATTCCTAAAAATGAGATGAAATCCTTCATGATTTAAAATAATTTCGATTCGATTAAAAATACCTTCTGGAATATCTGTTGATTGATCAACTGAAAATAAATCATAAATTGTTTCAGACGGTAGTTCTGTCGCAAATACGATTTCTAATCGATCATTATTTTCTTCCCACCACTCCTCATCTAAATTAAAACTCGTAAAATTATATAATGAATATTCACGGATTCGCTCAAATAAATGAACTTCTGCTAATTTTCTTGCTAAACCGATTGGTTTTTCCTCGCTTTGCTTATGCATAATTAGATAGATGGGCTTTAAAATTTCTGAGCGTGATAAACGATAACCTGATTCAATCTCTGGATCAACTAAATTCTCATCATTACCAGACATCTCAAATTTAGGCTGGTGGTTCCAAATTGCTAAAGTTAAAAACATACTTGAAAACACAAGTAATACGAGTATGATTGTTTTTAATTGTTCCCGATTCATCGTTAATCACCCTGCTTTCGTGCAATTAAAGGTAATGAGAAGAATACTCTCGTTCCTTGCCCCTCAATACTCTCTGCCCATATTTGACCTTGATGATTGACAATAATCTCTTTAGCAATTGCTAAGCCTAGGCCTGTACCACCACGTTCTCTTGAACGAGCAGCATCAGCACGATAAAAACGATCAAATATTTTGTCCAATTTACTTGGTGAGATACCAGGGCCATTATCAGCAATCATTACCTTTATGCGATTTCGCTCTTTCGTTAATTTAAACCGAACAGCCTCATCTTGTGGTGAATATTTTAGTGCGTTTGACATAATGTTATCAACGACTTGAATAATTTGATCTTTATCCATCCATAAGAAAATACTTTCACGAGGGATACTCCGTTCAATTTTAATTCGTTCATCTTTATTCATTTCAAATCGATCAAGTACATGGTGGAAAAACGGCACAACGTTCACTCGTTCTTTTACCATTTCGTGACCTTTATTGTCCATTTTAGATAATTGTAATAAGTCATTAACGAGACGAATCATTCGTTCAGTCTCATTTTGAGTCACTTCTAAAAATTGGGGCGCGATCTCTTTATTCGTCCATGCCCCGTCAATAAGAGCCTCTAAATAGCTACGCATTGTCGTTAAAGGCGTACGTAGTTCATGGGATACATTAGATACAAACTCTCGACGTTCCCTTTCAACCTTTTCCTGTTCAGTAACGTCACTAATCACAGTAATATATCCTGAAAATCGGCCATACTCATCTTCTACTACAGTAAAATTAGCCTTTAATAATAAGAATTGATTATCATCACTAAAATCAATTGTAATTGAACTCGAATCTTGCATTTCAACTAATTGAATCATATCTTCACTTAAATTAAGCACATCAAAAATAAGCTTGTTCTGTACTTGTTCAAAGGTTTGACCGATTAAAATTTCTGCCGGATCATTCATTAAAATGATTTGCCCTGCCTCATTAGTAGAAATTACACCATCAGACATATTTGATAAGACCGAACTTAGCTTTCTTCGCTCTTCCTCAGTTGTATGATTAGCAATCTTAATATTTTCTTTCATTTCATTAAATGTATTTGCTAACTGACCAATCTCATCAACACCATATACGTTTACTTCTTGTGAGAAATCACCGCTTGCTAAAATCTGCGCCTGTTCACGCATTTCAGTAATCGGTTTTGTAATTGATCGAGCAACTAAGACACCAACAATAGCTGATATACCAACTGCAATTAAGGTACCATTAAGGAAAATCGTATTAATACTAGCAAGTTGCTCATAAATACTCTCCATTGACGCCTCTAAATAAATAGCACCGATTGGCTCATCATCATTGTTTGATAATGGGTGAATCTTAACAAGACGCCTTTCACCAGTAACAGCATCTCTTTGAATCGATCGTGATTGGGTTCCTGATATTATCGATGGTCTTACACTACTTTCACCAGTAACAATCTTGCCAATGTCTTCTTGATTATTTGTACCAATAATACGGAATTGACGATCTACAATTTGTAACTTCGAGTATGCATCACTTTGACCATATAGTGCAATGATATTTGCAATATCATACTCTAGCGAGCGCTCTAAATTACCCTCTGATCTATCTGCTAATATTGCATCTCTAATGTTATAACTCAAAACTTCCAATCGTTCATCAATCGATTCTTCAAAACTCTGCTTAAGCTCTTTCTCTAATCCTTGAGAAAAATAAGCACCAATAACTTGGATCGCTAATAATAGAAGTAAGATCATAATAATGATGATCTTCCATTGAATCGATTGAAATAGTCCTACTTTTTTCATGTGTTTACTCCTGTTCAGGATTTCGTAAATAGTAGCCTACACCTCGGCGGGTAATGATCCAAACTGGATTACTTGGGTTATCCTCAATTTTTTCGCGAAGTCTTCTGACCGTCACATCAACTGTTCTCACATCACCATAATAGTCATAGCCCCAAACAGTTTCTAATAGGTGCTCACGTGTCATGACTTGACCAATATGTCGCGCTAAGTAATGAAGCAATTCAAACTCACGATGAGTCAAATCAACCTGCTTGCCTCCCTTAGTCACCGCATAAGCATCTGGATGAATAATTAATGTCCCTACTTGAATATCTCTTGTTACACTTGTCTGATCATATGGTTGTTGCTGACGCCTTAAGTTAGCTTTAACTCTGGCAATTACTTCTCGATTACTAAATGGTTTTGTCACATAGTCATCAGCACCAAGCTCTAGACCTAAAACTTTATCAATTTCTGAGTCTTTAGCTGTTAGCATAATTATTGGCATATTGTGTGTCTTTCTTATTTCCCGACAAACTTCATTACCATCGCGTTTGGGTAACATGATATCAAGTAATAATAAATCTGGATTTTCTTTATGTGTTAATTCAATCGCTTCATCACCATCATACGCACATATGACCTCATAACCTTCATTTTCTAAGTTGAATTTTAATATATCTGCTATTGGCTTTTCATCGTCTACCACTAAAATTTTATGATTCATGTCGATATTGCCTCCCGATAATATATTATCCTATTGCCTTATTTTAACGCACTTTAAGCAAAATGTCTTATGGTGAAATAGATTTTTGTATATTTTAACTTTTTTCATTTCAAATGGATGAAAAAAACTCTGTTCTTTTACTGGTTCAATGTCAAATAGTGTTGGTAGGTTTTATCATTAGCCGAGAATAAATGTATATTAATTTTCATTAAGATACAACTTGTTCACCGCAGGTGACATACACTCGCTTTTCGCGGGCACGGCTTTTAGCTAACTAAGGCAAGCAAAGAGCGATTGCCTTAGTGGATCTTCAGCTCGTGCTGGGACTGCGATTACTCGTCCCACCGAAAAGATTTATTCCCGCAGGAGTCTCGTGTATTTCGCCTGCTGTTTTTCACTTCTTAATTAAATGGCTGCTATTTTAACTAAGCAGCTTCCTCTTGCTTTCATTTCTCGATAAATGTAAGTGATTTAACCCTTCATCTTTAATATTAAATATTTTTCGTATACAATGAGCGTAGGCTATGTAGATTCTCCTTTAAATTGGTTTTCGTCGACTTAATGATAAAGGAGTCTACGGGCCTTTTTCTATGGAAACGCAAAAAAGGTGCCAGCAAATTCGAAAAAAGAACTCACCAACACCAAAAATTATAGAACCTCTTTACTAACAGAGGTTTTTTGATTAATTTAATACTTCAGTAGGGTTAATATTTGACCCGTTTTTCTTCACTTCAAAATGCAAGTGGATGCCTGTTGAACGGCCTGTTGTTCCCATAGTACCAATCTTCGTTCCCTTTGGTACAGTGTCACCTTTACTCACTTCAATGCTTGATAAATGAGCATACAATGTTTTATAGCCATTGTTATGGTTAATCTCTACAAAGTTACCATACCCGCTATTATAGCCTGTTCTTTCAACAACACCATTGTCTGATGCAAGGATGTTATGATTTGTTGGTCGAGCAATATCGATTCCTTTATGATGCGATCCCCAACGCGAACCATAACTACTTGAGATGTAGCCACCAACTGCTGGCCAAGCAAAATCACCTGTTCCACGTGATGGAATCTCTTTAGTCCCTACAAGCGTAATATCGTGCTTCACTTCTTTAATAATTTTCTCATCCAAGACTTCTCGTTCAACGACTTGTCCGTTTACTTTTTCAATCGCTAGATGAACTTCTTTTTTACCGTCTTCTCCAGCTTGCTTTTTCTTTGTTTCGCCTCGATAAAGCTCATCAGTTTCTTCAGTCTTTTTCTGAGCTTTTATTACTTCTTCTTTACGCTGTTCTTCATAAACAACTACATTTACTAATGGCACATAATCCGTTACATTAATTTCTTGATCAAGTTGTAAGATACTATCTACATCTAAATCATTATTAAGCTCTAATAATTGGTCTTGTGATAGGTTATATTTTTCACCTATTGAGTAAAGCGTATCGCCTGAGACCACTTGATGAATCATATCTTCTAAAGTACCTTTTTCTAATAGTCTAACGGCTTCTTTCACTGTTAATAATTCTGATTCTGAAACGACTGACTCTGAAAATGTAACTTCTTCAGATAGCTTAACGTCAGTAATAATAGTTTCACCAACTTTTAGCTCTTTATTTTGATCTGTTTCATTATTTTCTAGACGTTCTAATACCTCTTCATCTACATATAATTGCTTATAATCGTTGATTGCTTGTTCAGCATCTTCTTTTGAAGCAAAGTGCCCTAAGATTTTCTCGCCAAATTGGACAGTAGTAGCTTGAATACCAAGAACTAGTTGCTGATCAAGCACTTCTAAAACTTGATCAATATTTAGGTTGGCGGAAAACACCCATTCAGGAATAAAAAGGATCTCTTGTCCAAATCCATAAATATATTGATTATCTGAATTGTTTTTGTCTGCAACTTTATCTGAAATAAAATTATCAATCGTTGATTGATCGTGAACAGAGCCTATATATTCATCCTCAAGATATACGTGATAAATAGTTGAAAGCTGTGTATCATTATTTGCATATGTAACCGGGGATTCTACCACGATTAATCCTAAGATACTCACGAGAGTAACTAGTAAGCTCGTCGCAAATATGACTTTAATTCGACTAGTAAGGCTAGTCTTAACAAACGCTTGCATAGTTCAATCCTCCTGCATCAATTTGCATAGATGGTTTTTTCATCTCTAGTAGATTAACATACTATCAATTCAGATTTAAACCCATTTAACGATAATGTAATATAAACGTATAATTAATTCCATTTTATACCTTGTATTAAAAGAAAAAAACTGCCTTTTCTATTGATTAGAAAAGGCAGTTGAACTTGAAATACTTATTTCACTCGGTATACATTTCTTACTTCATTTGTTTGTGTTCGATCTGGACCAACAGAGAAAATGGACAATGGAATCTGAGTTAGCTGTGAGATTCGCTCGATGTAATGACGTGCATTTACAGGTAATTCATCTAAAGTTCGTACACCCGTAATATCTTCCGTCCATCCTGGTAATTCCTCATACACCGGCTCACATTCTGCTAATACTTTTAAGCTCGCTGGGAATTCTTTAATAATCTCACCCTTATACTTATAAGCAACACAGATTTTTAGTGTCTCAATTCCTGTTAATACATCAATTGAGTTTAATGATAAGTCAGTAATTCCACTTACTCGACGCGCATGAGATACAACAACACTGTCAAACCAGCCTACACGTCTTGGACGTCCTGTAGTTGTACCATATTCATTCCCAACTTCACGAATTCGATCACCAATTTCATCATGTAATTCAGTAGGGAAAGGACCGTCTCCAACTCGTGTTGTATAAGCCTTTGAAACTCCAACAACATGATTAATTTTTGATGGGCCGACACCTGAACCAATTGTAACTCCACCTGCAATTGGGTTAGAAGACGTTACAAATGGATAAGTACCTTGGTCAATATCAAGCATGACACCTTGAGCGCCTTCAAAGAGAACACGACGTCCTTGGTCAATGGCATCATTAAGTACTACAGATGTATCCACTACATACTTAGCGATTTGTTGACCGTACTCATAGTACTCTTCTAATATATCCTCAACTTTAATTTCTTCTACTTGATATACCTTTGTAAATAAACGATTTTTTTCTGCTAAATTTTGCTCCAGTTTCTCACGGAATGTCTCTTTATCTAATAAATCAGCAATTCGAATACCAACTCGGGCTGCTTTATCCATATATGCTGGACCGATACCTTTTTTAGTTGTGCCAATTTTATTAATCCCTTTTTCTTCTTCTTGTAAGAGATCTAACTTTAAGTGGTAAGGCAAAATTACGTGTGCACGATTACTGATTTTTAATTTTTTTGTACTAATGCCTTTATCATGTAAATAAGCAATTTCCTCATTAAGTGCTTTAGGATCAATGACCATACCATTACCTAAGATACTTAGTTTATCTTCAAAGAAAATCCCTGAAGGTATTAAATGTAGCTTGTAAGTAACACCGTCAAACTTAATCGTATGACCTGCATTGTTACCTCCTTGATAACGAGCTACAACCTCTGCATTCTGTGATAAATAGTCTGTTATTTTCCCTTTACCTTCATCGCCCCACTGTGTTCCAACAATTACAACTGTTGACATAGTCGGCACCTCCATCAGTCAATTAATCAAATGTTATATATTTTAAATACTAATATGACTTAAAATTAGTAATTTACTTAATTCCAAACCATAGTGTACCAGTGAAAATTGTAAAAGTCAATCAATTTACGAACATTAAAATGAACATTTTACTTATTGTTCGACTTTAAATGTTTTAATTTTCTGTTAATAACTTTGTGGAAATTAGCGTTTTTAGGGAAAATAAAAAGAGATGACTAAATTATTATTATCTAAAGGGATACCTTTATACTTTAGTCATCTCTATTAATTTATTTGCCTAATCTAGGCTGGTGGTATATCAGAAGCTGCATAACGATGGTCTAAATCAACAAATTTATTATATTCTTTGATAAATGCTAAATCTACCGTTCCTACAGGTCCATTTCTCTGTTTAGAGATAATGATTTCAATGATGTTTTGCTTTTCAGATTCTTTATCGTAATAATCATCTCTATATAAGAAGCCTACGATATCAGCATCTTGCTCAATACTTCCAGACTCACGTAAATCCGACATCATCGGACGCTTGTCTTGCCTTGATTCAACACCACGGGAAAGCTGTGATAAAGCAATCACAGGAATACTAAGCTCTCGAGCTAGTGCTTTTAGTGATCGAGAAATTTCAGACACTTCTTGTTGTCTGTTTTCCTTTGCACTTGCTGCACTACCCTGAATTAATTGTAAATAATCAATAATGACCATGCCAAGTCCGTGTTCCTGTTGTAGACGTCGACACTTAGAACGAATTTCATTAACTCGAATCCCAGCAGAATCATCAATGAAGATTCCTGCATTTGATAAGCTCCCCATTGCCATAGTTAGCTTACCCCAATCATCTGGTTCAAGCTTACCTGTTCTTAGACGTTGAGCGTCAATATTTCCTTCTGCACATAACATACGACTTACGAGTTGATCTGCGCCCATTTCCAAACTAAAGATTGCCACATTTTCGCTTGTTTTCGTTGCAACGTTTTGAGCAATATTTAACGCAAAAGCAGTTTTACCCACAGATGGACGAGCAGCAATAATTATTAAATCATTTCGCTGAAAACCAGAAGTGATTTTATCAAGATCACGGAAACCCGTTGGAATTCCTGTTACATCTCCACCATGTCGGTGAAGTTTTTCAATATTATCATAAACATCAATTAAAACATCCTTAATATTCTTAAATGCACCTGCATTTTTTCGATTACTTACTTCAAGAATGTTTTTCTCAGCATTACTGATTACTTCCTCGACATCGTCTTCTTTAGTGAAACTTTCAGTTACAATATTAGTTGCAGTTGATATTAGCCGTCGAAGTAAGGCCTTTTCTTCAACAATTTTCGCATAATAAGTAATGTTAGCAGCAGTTGGTACGGCATTAGCTAGTTCAGTCAAATATGAAACGCCACCAACTTCTTCTAATAACTTAGCATCGGCTAACTCTGTCGTTACAGTGACTAAATCAATCGGTTCACCACGGTCCGTTAGCTTAAGCATGACCTGATAAATACGTTGATGTGCTGCGCGGTAAAAGTCTGTCGGCTGTAAAAATTCTGCAGTTGCTGCCATAGCATCTGGCTCTAGAAAAATAGCGCCTATCACCGCCTGCTCCGCTTCTATATTATGGGGCGGTGTTCGTTGCTCTTCCCACATATCACTCATTAAAGGTCCTCCTTCTTCAGATATCTCACCATATGTAAAAGAAGAGGGCAATTAACCCCCTTCATTAATTAAGCCTGAATTACGTGTACTTTAATGACTCCTGAAACTTCAGGGTGTAATTTTACTGGCACGTTTGTATAGCCTAAAGTACGAATTGGCTCATCTAATTCAATTTTACGTCGATCAATTTTAATATTATGGCTTTTAGCTAGTTGATCACCAATGTGCTTGCTCGTAATTGAACCAAATAAGCGGCCATTTTCTCCAGCCTTTGTCTTGATTTCCACTTCAATTTTTGTTAATTTCTCTTTTAAACTTTTTGCTTCTGCTACAATTTCCGCTTCTTTACGTTGTTCCTTTTTTTGCTTTGCTTTTAATGCATTTAAATTACCTGGTGTTGCTTCAATCGCTAGATTGTTTTTAAATAAATAGTTACGTGCATAACCTTCTGAGACGTCTTTAACTTCCCCTTGTTTACCTTTTCCTTTTACATCTTTTGTGAAAATTACTTTCATTTATTCATTTCCTCCCTCAATCGATTGATCAATTATTTCAATAAGTTGTTGATAAGCTTCTTGAACTGATATGTTTTCGAGTTGTGTGGCTGCATTTGATAAATGCCCCCCACCACCCATTTGTTCCATAATCAGTTGAACATTTATATCACCAGCGGATCTAGCACTTATGCCAATACGCTGATCTGAACGCTCTGAAATTACAAATGAAGCTAATATATTTCGCATGCCCAGCAATGTATCTGCTGTTTGAGCAATGACTACTGAGTTAAATGTTTGCCCAGGTTCTGCTACGGCAATAGCAATATTGTTTTTATAAATTGTAGTTCTTTCAATTAAGTGACTTCTCTTTATGAAATCCTCTAAATCATCTTTTAAAAAGTTTTGGACTAAAATTGTATCTGCACCTTTTGAGCGTAAGTATGACGCGGCATCAAATGTTCTTGATCCTGTTCGGAAATTAAAGTTTTTCGTATCAACAACAATCCCTGCTAATAAAGCAGTTGCCTCAAGTCGACTTAATTTAACTAATGGTGCCTGATACTCAATTAATTCCGTGACAAGCTCTGCTGTTGATGAAGCATATGGCTCCATGTAAACCAAAGTTGGATCTTCAATAAATTCTTCACCGCGGCGATGATGATCAATAACGACAATATGATCGGTTTTATTTAATAGACGACTTTCAATTACTATCGATGGACGATGGGTATCTACAACAACAATCAGAGAACCTTTTGTCACTAATTCTATTGCTTGATCTGGGCTAATGATGTAATCCCACAGTTCAGTGTCTTTAAATTCTTGAATGAGTCGACTAACACCAAAGTTTAATTCATTAACATCTAAGACGATAAATGCTTCAATTTCATTCGCTAGCGCCATTTTTAAGATACCTATTGCTGAACCAACTGAATCCATATCAGGAGATTGGTGGCCCATAATAAAGACTTGCTCACTTTCAACCATTAGCTGTTTAAGTGCATTTGAAATCACACGAGCACGTACGCGTGTCCGTTTTTCCATCGGATTAGTTTTGCCACCAAAAAAGCGAACCTTTCCTTCTGTATCTTTAATGACTACTTGATCACCACCACGACCAAGCGCTAGATCTAAACTTGATTGAGCCAACTCTCCCAATACAGTTAATTGGTCTGATCGGTGACCAATGCCAAAGCTAATCGTTAAAGGGACATTATTATTATCTAAAATCAGTTCGCGAAATTCATCAAGTATTTCAAATTTTGATTTCTCCAAAGCTTCTAATATTTGTTGATTTAAGACTGCTAAGAACCTGTCTTGAGAGATTCGCTTTAAATAAATTCCATAATGATTAGACCATTTGTTTAATATTGATGTTACATGGGAATTCAACTGACTTCTCCCTGTATCATCCATTGTCTTTGTTGTTTCATCATAATTGTCTAAATAGATGATCCCTAGCACGGGCTTAACATTGTTGTAATGATGTTGGATTTTAATTTGCTTAGTCTGATCAAGAAAATATAATAAACGCTCTTCTTTTTTTATCGTTACAGCAAAATGACAATTTTCTAAATAAAAATTCACTTTAGGTTTATCTTCTTTAATAGCAGTAATTATATCTTTAGAAAAAACGTCTAAGCTTTTACCAACAAAGGTTCCTTCTTTAACAAACTGATTTAAGTAAGGATTGACCCACTCAATTTCAAAAGATTCATTATAAAGCAGAATACCGACAGGCATTTCTAATAGTGCCTCTTCTCCTACTTTCCTCACTCGATGAGATAGAGTCATAATATATTTTTCTTGTTCCACAATCTCTCTTTGTTCTTGACGGATTGTGTAATATAGAGAAAGCCCAAGTAAAATTGTCATTACTAATCCTAAGATCCATTGTAAAAACCAAGTGAATCCTAATAGAATAAATGCAATTAAGTAAATAAGGATAATATGCATGCTTGGACTATATTTTTCAATTGTATTACGCATACCTTTCAGCTCCTAAATAGCTTACACGATTCATGATCATTATAATTTATTTCTTAGGTTGAATCCTACATCAATTATACCTAAGATTCTAGTTAGATACATCCCTAGAGGTAGAAATACTACAATAATTATAATGACTAATACTGAGACAATTTTAGGTTGTCGCCTTTTTGCCAAAAGATCAATAATAAAAGACACTCCTTGAAGCGTGAATAAAAATCCTAATATAAGACCGGTATTGAAAAATATTAGCCCTAATAATGAAAGTCCTTCAAAGTTAAACCATGACAAAATGACGATAAAAAAGTAAATAGTTAAAATAACTTTCGGGATTTTAAACGAACGAAACTTTGGAAAAGCTAATTGACCTTGGTCAAAACGATTTAATACTTTATGGGTTAACCATTGTGAGACAAAACCATATAACATTGAGACCATGATTAAAATCGACGGTATTAGGTCAAGTAACAGCATCATATCTTTCTCAATTGATCTAATATCATCTGTTGATAATTCGATTCCTGCTTTACTTAGTAGTAATTGGGTTGAATCAAGTGATTCTTTAATCATTAATTGATATTCTGTAATGAGACTTTGATCTGATAAGAAATGAATCATTAATAGTAGAATCAAAAATCCAATGGCATAGCCGATTGTTCCTCGACTCCACACTTCATATGGATGTCGTTTACTTTTTAGTGCCTCACCGATAAATACTCCAGCAATAATTGCTACTAAAGTAATCGGTAAAGATATGATAAAGAAATAAAAAGCAAATAGGGAAATAAGGAGTAATATAATCACACTAAATATTGTTGCTGATTTCCAACCATACCGATAACAAAAGACTGCAATTGGAACCGGTAACAGCAGAATCGAAAAATAGCCTATAAAGGGAATGTATAAAGTTACAAGTAATATTGCTAAAATTATTGCCCCTAAAAGAAAACCATCTTTAATTAAGCGGCTCTGTTGTCTATCCATCTGCCACACCTCATTAATATTTTTATTAAATGTGAGAAAAAGCACAGCATGTGGCTGTGCTCTAAGTAATCTAAAATTTAATCGTTTCTTCATTAATAATTGACAATAAATCTACTTTCTATTATAGCTAGTAAATTTTAAAAAAACAAACGATACAATAGTCTTACTCTTTCGAATAGTATTTCTTTTTCCTGAGATAAATTGATATAATAAGCCTAATTAATCAAAGGGGGACGCATGTCATGATTACAACACTATTTTTTGATCTAGATGATACATTACTATGGGATAAAAAAAGCATCGAAATGGCCTTTCGATCTACTTGTCAACATGTAAAAGAGTTAGATCCTAATGTACTTGAACAAGCTGTAAGAAACGAAGCTAGAAAGTTATATGAAAGCTACCCTACTTATTCATTTACTCAAATGATTGGCATAAATCCATTTGAAGGACTTTGGGGAACATTTAATGATGCTGGCGATAACTTTGAAAAAATGTACCAACTTATGCCTGAATATCAAAAAGCAGCCTGGACTAACGGGTTAAAAGCTTGTGGGATTGACAACCCAACCTTAGGAGATACACTTGCTAAACAGTTTATAAAGGAACGACTCAACCATCCGTATGTCTACCCTGAAACATTTGATGTACTTGACCAACTAAAAGACAAATATCAGCTACTACTATTAACTAATGGCGCACCATCATTACAGAATACAAAATTAACGTTAACGCCTGAAATAGCTGAACGATTTAATCATATTGTTATATCAGGTGATTTTGGGCGCGGGAAACCAGATCCGGGAATATTTGAGTATGCACTAAATATAGCAAATGTAACAGCTGAAGAAGTCATTATGATCGGTGATAACTTAATGACTGACATTCTCGGTGCTAACCGAACGGGGATAAAAAATATTTGGATTAATCATCACAAGCAAACTGCTGACAATGTCATCCCTACTTATCAAGTTGATAGGCTAAAAGAAATCATTCCAATTATTGAATCTATTTCTAGACAAAAATAACATTTGGAAGGTTAATCTTTGTTGTTATTGACGCACGGATTAACCTTTTACTGTAAAAGTTTAATTAAATTTTTAGCTGTTAGTCCAAACTTAATTTGCCTATGCTATAATTGCCTTCAAAATACAGTTATTTGAATAGAGGTGAGGAAGATGACAAAAGTATTTGGGCATCGGGGTAGTAAAGGTTATTTCCCGGAAAATACTTTGCTCAGTTTTCACGAAGCTATAAGGGCGGGCGTCGATGGAATAGAGCTTGATGTCCACCTAACTAAAGATCGTCAATTAGTTGTTATCCATGATGCAACTGTTGATCGAACTTTTGACGGAAGTGGCTATGTTAAAGACTTTAATCTCGTTGATTTGAAAAGATTGAAGCTTAATCAGTCATTTAAATCATTTACACATTATCAATCAACATGGGATTTAGAACGTATTCCTACATTAGAAGAAGCCTTAGAAATTTTTGCGTTAGCCAAGATCGATCTGAATATTGAATTAAAAACAACTCAATTTGACTATCCTGGTATTGAGGATATGGTAATTTCCTGTGTAAAGCAATATGCACCATCATTAAACGTTATCTATTCTTCCTTTCATTTACCAACACTTGCCCGATTACGAGCTTGTGATCCAAATTGTAATATTGGTTTTCTAGTCGAACAACCTATCCCATTATTACAAGATTATTTAAAGCAATTTCAACTAAACAAGATCCACCTTGATAAGTCACTGATTAAACATATCAAAATGACTTCAAACATTAGTATGCAAGATATTAGAGTTTGGACTGTTAATAAAACAAGTGAATTAATTTATTTTCTGAACAAAGAGGTTGATACGATTATTACTGATTTTCCAGATCGTGCACTTCAAATCCGACATGAATTAAAGGCAAATTCGAGTTAAAAATTAATGTTGATACTTAATCAATAGACATCCTTCCATTTGAAAGGATGTTTTATTGGTTCAATGTCAAATAGTGTTGGTAGGTTTTATAATTAGTCGCGAATAAATTTATATTAGCTTTAATAAAGATACAACTTGTTCACCGCAGGTGAAATACACTCGCTTTCCGCAGGAGTCTCGTGTATTTCACCTGCTGTTTTTCACTTCTAAATTAATTGGCTGCTATTTTAACTAAGCAGTTTCCTCTTGCATTCGTTCTCTAAAAATGTAAGGGATCTAACTCTTCGTCTTTAATATTAAATGTTTTTCGTATACCATGAGAGTAGGCCATGTAGATTCTCCTTTAAATTGGTTTTCGTCGACTTAATTATAAAGGAATCTGCTGGTCTTTTTCTGGAAACACAAAAAAGGGGTTAGCAAATTCGTAAAAGAACTCACCAACACCAAAAACTATAGAACAGTTTTATTGTCTTATTTGTCTTTGGCTATTATATCTGCTAAGATACTAACGGTTAACAACTTACATACATTTCAATTCTATGGTTATTACACTTGTCAAAGTTATTTGTGGTATAAAAGGGAGAAGATATCATGTATCACGCTGAAACATTAAAAGATAAATTTCTACTATTCTTAAAAATATTATGGCCAATTATGGTCACTCAAATTAGTCTAGCACTTATGAACTTAGTTGACACGATTATGGCAGGTCAAGTTGGAACAGAAGACTTAGCGGGGGTTGCTATTGGGACTAGTCTATGGTCTCCTGTATTTACTGGGATGAATGGTATTATCCTTGCTGTTACTCCTATTGTTGCTCATTACTTAGGGAAAAATGAAAATAACAAAATTCACTTTACTGTAACTCAAGCTATCTATTTAGCTGTCATAACTGCTGTTTTGATCATTTCTGTAGGTGGAATCTTCTTATCACCGATTCTTAATTACATGGATCTTGAGCCAAATGTAAGACACATTGCGCTAAACTATTTAATTGGTCTTTCAATTGGAATTATCCCACTATTTGTTTCTAATGTTTTACGAAATTTCTATGATGCACAAGGTTATACGCGTATTTCAATGTTAATTACACTTATTGCTGTACCATTTAATATCGTTCTCAATTATTGCTTTATCTTTGGAAAATTAGGTTTGCCTAAAATGGGTGGTATTGGAGCAGGTTATGCAACTGGAATTAGTTATTGGATAACACTAATGATTAGTATTTTTATGACCTTTAAACTTCAAAATGTTAGACATTATCGTCTTTTTGTTAATTGGGTAAAACCTTCTGTGAAAAGTTGGTTAGAGCAATTGAAAATAGGTGTACCCATTGGATTATCTATTTTCTTTGAATCAAGTATTTTTTCAGTTGTAACACTATTAATTGGTATGATGTTCTCAACAGTGGCAATAGCAGCAAACCAAATTGTGATAAGCTTTACAACGCTTATCTTTATGATTCCATTAAGTATATCTATGGCATTAACTATAGTTGTTAGCTATTCTGTTGGTGGACGCCGACTTAAGTCGGCTAAACATTATACTTTCCTGGGCGTATCTAGTGGGATGACAATTCTGATCCTCACTGCAACGTTTATGTTCTTCTTCCGTGAAGAAATTGCTAAGCTATATTCAAATGATCCTGAAGCGATTGCACTTGCAGCTCAGCTCTTCCTCGTATCTATTCTCTACCAATTGTCTGATAGTGTACAAGCTGGATTACAAGGAGTGCTAAGAGGGTTTAAAGATGTTACCGTCCCATTTTTTATCGCTTTTGTTTCTTATTGGATGATTGGTATGCCTGTCGGGTACTTATTAGCTACACAAACTAATCTCGGTCCAGCTGGTTTCTGGTTTGGTATTTCAATTGGCCTAACTAGTGCTGCAATTGGCTTTATCATTCGTCTACGCTTTACTTATCGTAAAGAGAAGCTGAAATTACAAGCACAATAATAAAATAGCAATGTCTAACGAATTTAATCCGCTGGACATTGCTATTTTTTATTTTATAACTCAACTGCACTAACTTTATAAATATCTTTAAGATCAAGTAATACTTGTAATTCTTCATCGGTTACTTCTTCATCCACTGAAAGCAGCATAATCGCCGCACCACCAATATCTTTACGTCCTACTTGCATTGTTGCAATATTAATACCCTTTTTAGCAAGTTCAGTACCGACTCTTCCAATTGCACCAGGCTGATCTTTATGGTGGATATAAATTAAATGTCCTTCAGGAACAAGATCAACACGATATTCTTCTACCTGAACAATTCGTGGACCAAATCCTTTTAATAATGTTCCTGCAATAGCTTTTGTTTCGGTATCTGTTTTAATTTCTACTTTTATTAGATTTGTAAAATCTTTTGGATGACTTGTTTTATGTTCATTAATGACAATACCTTGCTGTTCAGCTAAATATGCTGCATTGACATCGTTAATTCTCTCACCATAGTGAGGCTTTAACAGTCCTTTAACTGTATTTCTTGTGATTGGTGCAACTTCTACGTTATGGAGTTCCCCTGAATATGAAATTTTAATTTCTTTAATCACTTCATCAGTAAGGTTTGTTAAGAATCTCCCAAGCTTTTCAGCTAGATAAAAGTACGGTTCAATTTTTTTCATAATATCTTTTGGAACTGCTGGCATATTGACTGGATTTTTGACTGGTTGACCATTAAATAATCGAACGACATCATGACTAACATCAATTGCAACACTTTCTTGCGCCTCAACGGTACTTGCTCCTAAGTGTGGTGTTGCAATAACTTCAGGTAATTCCAATAATTTATTATCTACTGCGGGTTCCACTTCAAATACATCAAGTGCTGCTCCTGCAACTTTCCCTGCTACAATTGCATCATAAAGGTCATCCTCATTGATAATCCCGCCTCGAGCAACATTTATTAGCTGTACGCCTGGTTTCATCTTATCGAACATTTTCTGATTGATTAAATTTTTCGTTTCTTTTAATAATGGTGTATGGATTGTAATAAAATCAGCGGCTTGAACAACTTCTTCAACTGTTCCTTTAGTCACGCCAATGTGCTCCGCTTTTTCATCAGTTAAAAATGGGTCATAGGCAATGACATTCATACGCTGTCCTTTTGCTCTAAGGGCAACCTCGCGGCCAATTCGACCCAAACCAATGACACCTAACGTCTTTCCTTTTAACTCAACACCGACATAAGTTTTTCGATCCCACTTTTTATTCTTGAGTGCATAATACGCTTGTGGAATCTTTCTAGCTAATGCAGTTAACATGGCAATTGTATGTTCCGCTGCTGAATTCGTATTTCCATCCGGAGCATTTACTACAATGACACCATGTTCTGTAGCTGCTTTTAGATCAATGTTATCAACACCAACACCTGCACGACCAATTATTTTTAGTTTTTTACCCGCTGCAATAACTTCTTCCGTTACTTTTGTTTGGCTTCGAACGAGCAATGCATCATAATCAACGATTGTCTTAACAAGCTCTTCTGGTGTTAGATCAGTTATAATATCTACTTCTAAGTTATCTGCTTCTCTTAAAGGATAAATACCATCTTCGCTTAATGGATCACTAATTAATACTCGATACGTCATTTGATCATTCCCCTTATCTAAATTTTATTAACTTTGTTAATAACAGCTTAATAGTTAAGATGCACCCCTTTCCTTTAAAATAAAAAACTTTTCACCCATTACGTACACTCGTAAGGGGCGAAAAGTTGCTATTCTGTTTCCGCGGTGCCACCCTAATTTTATTGATTGATCTTCAATCAATTCTTAATTGGATTCTTGGGTAACGTCCATTAACGATTAAGCTTACTAATATCGTTCAGCTTAACAACTCAGAAGTGGAATTTATTAAATAACTTACTGGTTCGCACCACCCACCAGCTCTCTAAAAAAGTTTAATTCAATAAATATGTCTTCATCCTCGTTTTTATATTATCTAATTATTTTGAATTTTTATTATATACTAGCATGTTTATTAAAAATGTCAATTAAAATTATCAATTTTTTTAAAAAAAAGAGTGGGACAAAATAATTTGCCCACCCCTAATCGACACTTACTTATTTAAGACTATTTCTAAATATACGTTTTTTATGCCCATAAATTCTAGGTGCTAAATACTTATCAATTGTTGGTGCTAAAGCATTCATAATTAATATAGCAAAACCTACACCACCAGGAAAATTAAATACGATTCTTATCACTGCCGTTAACATTCCACAGCCAATTGCAAATACTGTTTTCCCATCTGGAGTTAATGGACCCGAGCTATAATCAGTCGCCATATACGTGGCACCAAATAAGAGTGTTCCACTTAATACGTGTGACATCATATACGTAAAACTAAAGTCACCGTAGATTGACATGATAATGGCAACAGTTAAAACATATAACACTGGAATTTTAAGATTAATTATCCCTCTAATGACTAGATATGCTAATCCAATTAATATAGCTAATTTTGATGTTTCACCAATATTTCCACCTAAACCAATACCTAAAAATAAATCCCATAAATCAGGTATTTCCTCTGGTACAGTCTTTGAAAAGTGACCAATAGATTCTAAAGGAGTCGCAGTAGCTACAACATCTGGTTCTGGCGTAACCCAATTTGTTATCCATGGTGAGAAAAATAGTTTTAACATAACTCGAGCAGCAACAGCGGGATTAAATACGTTTCTTCCAATTCCACCCGGAATTTGTTTAACGATTAGTATAGCAAATCCACTTCCTAGAATAATGGACCATAGTGGTGCCGTAACTGGTAAGCTAAGTGCTATTAACATTCCTGTCACTACAGCACTATAATCGGAGATCGTAACTTTTTTCCTACTTATTTTTTGATATAAATATTCGAACAACACACTTGAAAAGATTCCTACAAAAAGCATCATTAAGACCTGTAAACCGAAGAAGTATGTGGCAGCTATCGCAGGGAAAATTAATGCAATAATCACCTGTTGCATAATCCAAGCTGATGTTCGCTTTGAAAATAAATGAGGTGATGGAGACATTACTAAACCATTTGTATCAAATTCATATTTCTCCACCATTATTTTGCCTCCTGACGTGAGCGAATTTCCTTTTTAGCTGCTCTTATATTATCTAGTAGTGGAACTTTAGCAGGACAAATATATGAACAATTGCCGCAATCAATACAGTCTAACGCCCCTAGTCTCTCGGCTTCATCTAAATCGCCATTTTCATATGCTTGACTAATTAATATTGGTTGCAAACTAACAGGACACACGTTTAGACATTCAGAACATTTTATACATGACGTCCGATCAGAACGTAACGCTTCTCCCTTTTCTAAAAAAGTAATAACGGATGTTCCTTTAGTAATTGGAATTCTACCAGAATTTATTGTTGTACCCATCATTGGTCCACCGTGTATCATCTTGCCTGGATTAGTACAAAAACCATGACAATCATCAATTAAATAGCTAATTGGGGTGCCAATTCTAACTCGTAAATTTTTTGGTTCTTTGATAGGCTCACCAGAAACAGTGGTAATTCTTTCAATTGAAGGACGTCTTAAATGAATGGCTTCGTAAACGGCTAAGGCGGTTGCTACATTAACTACAACCGTATGTACATCTGCAGGTAATCCACCAGAGGGAACTTCACGATTTGTCAATTTCTTAATTAGATTTTTTTCTGATCCTTGAGGATAAATCGTTTCTAATTCGACGATGTCAATATGATCTTCTTGATCGATAATTTTTTTCATTTCTTCAGCACTATCATGTGTATCACTTTCTAATGCAACATAAACTTGATTAACATCTAAAATCCTGGCTAATATTCGTACACCTTCAATTAATTCAACTGCATGTTCAACCATTAATCGATGATCAGCGGTTGAATATGGTTCGCATTCTGCACCATTAATAATCAAAGTATCAATTCGTGTACCACTTGGTGGTGATAATTTTACTGATGTAGGAAAAGTTGCACCACCCATACCGACAATCCCAGCTTTATCTATGACTTCTTTCATTTGCGTAACTGTTAATTTATCATTTTCACTATAGAATGGTTCTTCCCACTCTTCTTTATAGTTATTTTTGATTGTTATACATGGGGCAATTCCCTTTACAGTTGGTTGATCAGATATATCAAATACCTCACCTGAAACTGAAGCATAAATATTAGCAGATATATGACCTTTTTTCTCTGCAATGAGGGTTCCTATTTTTACTTTATCTCCTACTTCAACTATTGGATTTGCAGGAACTCCTATATGCATATTTAACGGAAATACAAGATATTCAGGTACTGTTGCTGCTTCAATTGGACGTTCATCAGTGCGCTCTTTTCTCACTTCATTATAGACACCTTCTCTTTTTCGCATTAATTTAATTTTCATCAATTTTCCCTCCTTAAAGTTTAGTACATGTAATAAATACATTAGTTAAAAAAGTACCTCATTTTTAAGCAGTTTAAACCTCTTTTTTAGTAATATTCGAATTTTTCACAACAAAAAAACCTATCTCTAATGTGTTCGATAATTTATCAAACACAAAATAGATAGGTTTTAGAATGTTATCTTATTCAGCTACAAATGGTAATAACGCCATTTGACGAGCACGTTTAATTGCTCTAGTTAATTTACGTTGATATTTAGCTGAAGTTCCTGTTACACGACGTGGTAAAATTTTACCGCGTTCTGAAATGAACTTTCTTAATAAATCAACATCTTTATAATCAATATGTGTAATGCCATTTGCTGTGAAATAGCATACTTTACGACGTCTTGAGCGTCCTCCTCGACGAGGTGCCATATTCAACACTCCTTTACTCACTAAAATGGTAGATCATCATCTGATATATCAATTGGTTCTAAGTTTTCACTTACATTGCTTTGCTGATTGAATTGATTCTGACTTGGCATTTGCTGTTGGTTCTGGTGTTGCTCAAATGGATTACTTCCAGACCCTTGTTCACCACTGCCCGCAGAAGTTCCTCTGTTACTATTTCGACTTTCTAAAAATTGAACAGTATCAGCTACAACTTCTGTAACGTAAACCCTCTTTCCATCTTGTCCATCATAAGATCTTGTTTGGATTCGACCATCTACACCGATGAGGCTTCCCTTACCCATGTAGTTTGCCAAGTTTTCTGCTTGTTTTCTCCAAATGACACAGTTAATAAAATCTGCTTCTCGATCTCCTTGTTGGTTTGAAAATGGTCTGTTTACGGCTACAGTAAAATTAGCTACTGCAGTTCCATTTGCAGTATAGCGCAAGTCCGGATCCTTCGTTAATCTGCCAACTAATACGACACGATTTAACATGAGAACCCCTCCCTATTATTAGTCTTCTTCACGTACGATTAAGTGACGAAGAATATCATCAGAGAATTTAGCCAAACGATCGAATTCGTTAATTGCTCTCTCATCAGACTTAAAGTTGATTACAACGTAGTATCCATCAGTGAAATCATTGATTTCATATGCAAAACGTTTTTTGCCTTTTTCATCAACTTTTTCGATTTCCGCACCATTATCAGTAAGAATTGAGTTAAAACGTTCAATAACGCCTGTTTTTGCCTCATCTTCAATATTTGGTCGGATGATGTACATAATCTCATATTTTGTCATCCGTCTACACCTCCTTTTGGTCTTAGCGGTCCTTTGAAATTTCAAAGAACAAGGAGTAACTAGTTTCATTACTCACAATCAAAAATTATATCAAAACATTGCTATATTAGCAAGTGTTAAGATGTGAATTTTTACGATTAAACATTAAAGCGGAAATGAATCACGTCACCATCTTGCACAATATATTCTTTTCCTTCTAAACGAACTTTACCACGTTCTCTAGCAACAGCCATTGAACCTGCATCTAATAAGTCATCATAAGATACTGTTTCAGCTCGGATAAATCCTCTTTCAAAATCTGTGTGAATAATTCCAGCTGCTTGAGGAGCTTTCGTCCCTTTTCTAAAGGTCCATGCCCTAACTTCTTGCTCACCAGCTGTAAAATATGTTGCTAAACCTAATAGATGATACGTTGCTCTAATTAATTGATCTAAACCAGATTCAGGAATACCTAATTCTTCAAGGAACATTTGTTTTTCTTCCCCGTCGAGTTCAGCTATTTCTGATTCAACCTTAGCACTAATGACAACTACTTCTGCTTGCTCTTGTTCAGCATACTCACGAACTTTTTGCACATATGGATTTTGATCTGCATCTTGAATACCATCTTCAGATACATTCGCTACATAAAGAACTGGTTTTTGAGTTAATAAATGCAAACCTTTTACATACTTAATTTGCTCATCTGTAAATTCAATAGAACGAGCTGGTCGCTCTACTTCAAAAGCATCTCTAAGTTTAGATAAAATTTCAAATTCAAAAATTGCATCCTTATCTTTTTGTCTCGCTAATTTTTCTACGCGGTCAATTCTTTTTGAGATAGTTTCTAGATCTGCTAGAATTAACTCCAAATTAATTGTTTCAATATCTGCAATTGGGTCAACTTTACCTGATACATGCGTAATATTTTCATCTTGAAAACAACGAACAACATGACAAATTGCATCTACCTGACGAATATGTGATAAAAATTGATTCCCTAATCCTTCACCTTTACTTGCACCTTTTACAATCCCTGCAATATCTGTAAATTCAAATGCAGTTGGGACTGTTTTTTTCGGCTTAACTAGTTCTGTTAATTTACTCAAACGATGGTCTGGTACCTCTACAATCCCAACGTTTGGATCAATTGTACAAAACGGGTAGTTAGCTGCCTCTGCTCCCGCCTGTGTTATCGCATTAAATAATGTCGATTTTCCGACGTTTGGAAGGCCTACTATTCCTGCTGTCAATGCCATACTAATTTCCACTCCTTAATATTATACCCGTTACAATAACGTTACTTCTGTTCTATTATAGTTTTCATCTTAATAAAACTCAAGTTTGTTATAACAGCTATTCTCAATAGTTTTTATCGTTATTTTTGCATTAATTCAGGTTATTTTTATAAAACCATTGCAAAATTAGATTAATTTAACAATGTTTCACGTGAAACATTTATATTTTAACCTTCGACATCTGAACTAATAACCTTTTTTATCCCTTTTTCGAACTTTTTACGTGGAATTAATACACTGTGGTTACAACCTTGACATTTTATTCGAATATCCATACCCATTCTAATAATTTGCCACTTATTCTCACCACATGGATGCGGTTTTTTCATTTCAACATAATCATGCAATTGAAATTCTTTATTCATTCCGAATCATCCCCTTAAACTATTCTTTCATTATCATATCATTTTTTATTTATTGCGTCTTTAATTGGATATAAAATTAATTTAAGTAATATAAAACTATTAATGACGCCGTATACTGGATAGATCAGTTCAATTAATGTTTGAAAACCCGAGAAAGCAAATGGTGTTAAAACAGTAAATAAAATCACAACAATTTTCAGTTGGCTTACGTTATATTTATTTTGTATTCTCGTAACTAAACCTAGCAATAAGCCTACCACTGTTCCAAATATTGCAACCCAAATGATGATTGACACGACCAATAGCACGTAATTAGGAAATCTAATCAAGATTCCGTATATCGGCATTTGAAATTGGTCAATTTCTAATTGAATCAGTGTTAAACCATAATTATATATTAACGTAATGGTTCCTAATATAACCGAAGATATTAAGCTCGTATAAAATACAATTGATTTATTACTAATTTTATGACCGATTGCCCCAATTACAGATATAATCGGCAATAAATTCACCGATGTAAAAGCAATTGTTTTAATATAATTCACTGGTTGTTGAGCATACTCAAGGTGTTGTTCTTTAGCTAGAAAACTAATTAATACCGCTAGCAATAAACTAATTAAGATTGGCACTAATATAGAGTTTAATTCAATGACTTGGTCAATCGAAAAACTAAATGCCCAAATAACCATAATGCCCATTATTACAATCCCTACCCAAACGGGAATGTGATATACCTCCAAAACCGCTCCACTACCGGCAATCATAATTATTGTCGTTAATAGTAAATATACAAACATAAGTAAATCGTATATCCAACTCGTACTTTTATGAAATAATTGATCAAATATTTGTTGATAGTGATGCGTTTGATATTGGTAAGCAATTTTTAATGTACAATAACACGCAACTGCAAAAATTAACGTAAATAATATGATCGCTCGTCCACTATTAGGGCCAAAGAATAACCATATTTCCCTTCCTGATGCATAACCTGCTCCAATTACAGTTCCTAAGATTAAAAATATTAATTGTATGATTTTTTTCATTAACTATCCTCCATTTTTACGTATAGAATGAAATCTTCAATCGTATACTAATAAAAATATGTTGGAGGATAACAAACTATGAAATTATCTCGTCATTCTCATAAACAAACAACAAAGGTAAGTGTATCTTATAAAGATTCATTTATTGAACAATATATCGGTCAATTTATTTATCAGTGGTTACCCTTTGATTCATCAGAATTTGTTATTGCCTGTATTGGTTCAGATCGTTCAACCGGTGATGCGCTGGGTCCGCTCGTTGGTTCTTTACTAAGTAAGCGAAAGCATTCAGTCTATCATGTTTATGGAACTTTAGAAAAACCAATTCATGCATTAAATATTAAGGATAGATTAGATTATATTAAACAAAAACACCAAAATGCATTTATTATCGCAGTAGATGCTTGCTTAGGAAGTAGCCAATCTGTTGGTAATATAAATGCTAGTATTGGTCCATTAAAGCCTGGTCTCGCCTTAAAGAAGGATTTACCCGAAGTTGGTCATTTAAATATCACAGGAATAGTCAATATCAGTTCGCCAATAGACTTCATAACATTACAAAACACACGTTTAAACCTTGTATTTAAACAAGCTGAAATTATCTCACGCGCACTTTCTTATGCTGAATATCTATTTTTTAATCATGATAAAATTTCTAATCAATCTTAGTCTATAATTAAATGTTTCACGTGAAACATTTAATTAAAAATGGACTATACTTTATACTTGACCGTAAAATAAATTACAAGTAAGCACAACATAGTCCAATAATTAATTAAATATTAATCTAACAATTCTACTATTCGATTTAAATCATCTTGATTAAAAAATTCAATTTCAATCTTACCTTTGTTTTTCCCTTGAACAATTTTCACACCTGTACCTAATCGTTCTCTTAGCTTGTCTTCAAATTGTACAATAAAAACATCTTTTTTCGTTCTTGATTTAGAGGGTCTGCTTTTCGTTTCATTTAATTGATGAACGAGCTGCTCAACCTGTCTAACATTCATTTTTTCCTTTGTAATTTTAGCAATAACATCTTTGATTTTTGCTTTATTTTTCAAACTTAACAATGCTCGACCATGACCCATTGATAATTCGCCACTATTTAACATTGCAATTGCCTGTGTAGGTAATTGTAGTAATCTTACATGGTTTGCAATATGTGGACGGCTTTTTCCAAGTTTTTTAGATAATTCTTCTTGAGTAAGCTGATATGACTTCATTAAATTAACATAAGCCTGTGCTTCTTCTATTGGAGTGAGATTTTCTCGTTGTAAGTTCTCAAGCAAAGCAAGTTCCATCATTTTTTGGTCATTTAACTCTTTAACAATGACAGGAACTTTTTCTAAATTTGCTTCTTTTGCTGCACGAAAACGTCTTTCACCGGCAATAATCTCATAACCTTTTATTGCTTTCCGCACGAGCAATGGTTGAATTATACCATATTCAATAATTGAATTTTTTAATTCCTCAATCGCTTCTACTTGAAATGATTTTCTCGGTTGATATGGATTTGGTCGTAATTCTGTAATATCAAGTTCGATAATTTGATTAGCGTCATCTTCTTGCGTATCTAACTCAGGAAAAAATGCATTAATTCCCTTACCTAACCCTCTCGCCACTTCCCATCACTTCCTTTGCTAATTCAAGATATACTTCTGCACCTTTAGATTTAGGATCATAAGTAATAATTGGTTGACCATGACTAGGAGCTTCACCTAATCGGACGTTTCGAGGAATAATTGAGTTATAAACTTTATCCTGAAAGTACTTTTTCACTTCTTCAATCACTTGTATGCCTAAATTTGTTCGGGCATCAAGCATTGTGAGTAATACACCTTCAATTTTCAAATCTTTGTTCAAGTGTTTTTGTACAAGACGGACAGTATTTAATAACTGACTAAGTCCTTCTAACGCATAATATTCACATTGTACTGGTATAATCACGCTATCGGCTGCTGTTAATGAATTCAATGTCAATAAGCCTAATGATGGAGGGCAATCAATAATGATATAGTCATATTTATCAATAGAAGATTCTAGTGCTTTTTTCAATCTAATTTCTCGTGAAATTGTTGGTACTAGTTCTATTTCCGCACCTGCTAATTGAATCGTTGCGGGTATAACATCTAAATTTGGAATATTTGTTGATACACATACGTCCGCTGCTGTTAAATCTTCTATAAGTACATTATAAATACACCGATCAATATCGGCTTTATTAATTCCTAAACCACTAGTGGCGTTCCCCTGTGGATCAATATCTACTAATAACGTTTTATTACCTAGGTGTGCTAGTCCAGCACTTAAATTCACTGCTGAAGTTGTCTTACCTACACCACCCTTTTGGTTGGCTACGGCAATTACTTTTCCCATTATGTCACCTACCTATTTTAAAAAACTCTTATTTACATTCTAACATTTTTTCTAACAATATACATCGTTATAAAGTTGTTAATCTCAAATCTATTTAAGTAACTAATAGTTTTTACAAATTATCAATAAAAAAACGACTGACTCCTGAACATTATACAGTCATCACTCGTTTGAAAAATAACTTATATTATAATAGCTCTACTTTCTGTTCTTAGGAATTTTTATAGTAATTTGATAGTAGTCCTCAAGATCTTCTTCTTCAGTTTCTAACTTAACACCTGCATCTGAAACCATATTTAGTGATTGACGAATTGTATTCATTGCAATTCTCATATCTTTATTAAAACCTTTTAACCTTGGTTTTTTCTTTACTGTTTCTTTTGATAAGATTTTTTTAACACGATCTTCGGTTTGCTTGACGTTTAAGTGTTTATTAATTATTTCATTTAATATTTCAATTTGCTTATCATGTTCTTTTAACGCGATTAATGCACGTGCATGTCTTTCGGTTATTGATTTATTTAAAATAGCATCTTGAATAGCATCCGGTAATTTTAGTAATCTTAGCTTATTAGCAATAGTAGATTGACTTTTACCTAATCTTTGAGCTAATGCTTCTTGTGTTAGTTCATGGATTTTTATTAATTGTTCATATGCTTTTGCTTCTTCAATAACTGTTAGTTCTTCTCTTTGTAAGTTTTCAATTAAGGCCACGGACGCTGTTTCTTTATCATTCATTTGACGAATTAATGCAGGAATCTGCTCCCAACCTAATTGTTTAACAGCTCGGAAACGACGTTCACCAGCTATGATTTCATATTTCTTATCAGCATCTGTCACTTTACGCACAACAATTGGTTGGATCATTCCGTGAGTATGTATTGTCTGAGCAAGTTCATCAATTTTGTCTTGATTAAAGATTGTCCGTGGTTGATAGCGATTCGGTTTAATGTCATGAATCGATAATTCAACAACTTCATCTTGTTTAAATTGCTCTTGTTCAACTGACGTTCCTTTATCACCCATACCAAACATACGACTTAATGGAGGTAATATAGTAAACACCACCTTTTCTTCAATAATTACTTATTAACTAACATCAAAATGTTTCACGTGAAACATTTTTAATTAGTTACTATTTTTTTGAATAGAGCGACTACTATATACTTCTATTATTCTATCATAAATTCCTTTAATATCATAAAAAATATAAAATTAAACTTTTTTTGCGCGAAACTTAGAAAAAATCCACGTAGCATAATGATGGCTACGTGGATATATTTATTTAATCAAAGGTTCTCGATTAGGTGTACCTGGTTTCCTTGGATAAGTTTTCGGAGTTGATTTAATTTTATCAATCACTATAATATTACGTTCTCCTTGATCACCAGGTAATTGAATCGTATGCAAATCTTTTATTTTTCCACCTAATAACTTAATCGCATATTTTGCCTCTTCAAGCTCTACTTCAGCATTAGGTCCTTTTAAAGCGACAAATTTCCCATTTTCCTTGACTAGAGGTAAACATAGTTCAGTTAATATTGCCATTTTAGCAACTGCTCGTGCAGTTACAATATCAAAACTTTGTCGAAATCGTTTGTTTCGAGCAAATATTTCAGCTCGATCATGATAAAATTCAACGTTTGTTAATTGTAATTTTTCAGCCAAGTGATTTAAAAATGTGATTCTTTTTTTCAATGAATCGACAATCGTCACATGTAATTGTGGAAAACATATTTTTAGCGGGATGCTTGGGAATCCAGCCCCTGCTCCGACATCACATATTTTAATTGATTGATTCAAATCAAGATAAAAGCTAGCTGTAATAGAGTCGAAAAAGTGTTTTAAATATACCTCAGACTCTTCAGTGATAGCTGTTAAGTTCATTTTTTCATTCCACTCAACTAATGTTTCAAAATATATATGAAATTGATTGATTTGATGTTCTGATAAGTTAATTCCATTTTTACTCAATTCATCAATAAATTGTTCAACCTTCATCTATTCTCAGTCCATTCATCATAAATATTCAGTATCTTACTCTGTTTTCGCTATTTTACCTTGTTCTATATAGACGAGTAAAATTGAAATATCAGCAGGGTTAACACCTGATATCCGTGATGCTTGCCCAACCGATAATGGTCGAACCTGTTTTAATCTCAGTTTTGCTTCTTGTTTTAAGCCAGCAATCGCATCATAATCAATGTTTTCTGGAATTTTTTTATCTTCCATTTTTTTCATTCTGTCTACTTGTTGTAATGACTTATCAATATACCCCTGATATTTAGCTTGAATTTCAATTTGTTCTATTACGTCTCTCGGAATATCTTGGTCTGCTGGTGTAAATTGGCTAATTAAGCTATAAGTAACTTCTGGTCTTTTCAGTAATTCCAGCGCTTTAATCGGTTCTTTTAAATGGGTTTCGTTAATTTCTTCCAATGCTTTATTTAATTCATCAGAAGGCTTAATTGTTGCTTTAGCTAATCTCTCTTGCTCTTCTTTAATTAAATTTAGCTTTCGTTTGAAGTTTTCATAACGCTCTTCACTAATTAACCCAATTTTATATCCTATTTCAGTTAATCTTAAATCAGCATTATCATGACGTAATAGTAATCTATACTCAGCTCGTGATGTTAACAAGCGATAAGGCTCGCTAGTTCCTTTAGTAACTAAATCATCGATTAATACGCCAATATAAGCTTGTGAACGATCAAGTATGAGCGGCTCAAGATCTAATGCATGTGCTGCACCATTAATACCTGCCATGATTCCTTGACCTGCTGCCTCTTCATATCCAGAAGTACCATTAATTTGTCCTGCTGTGAATAATCCACTTATATTTTTTACTTCTAGTGTTGGCCATAATTGAGTCGGAACAACAGTATCGTACTCAATGGCATAGCCAGATCGCATTATTTGGGCATTTTCTAATCCTGGAATTGTTCTAACCATCTTTTCCTGAATATCTTCTGGTAATGATGTTGAGAGTCCTTGTACATATACTTCCTCTGTATTAAGTCCTTCTGGCTCTAAAAATATTTGATGACGTGGTTTATCATGAAATCGAACAATTTTATCTTCGATTGATGGACAATATCTTGGGCCAGCCCCTTTAATCATTCCGGAATACATCGATGAAAGTGTAAGGTTATCATCAATAATTTTGTGAGTCATTTCATTTGTATATGTTAACCAACATGGTACCTGATCAATGATTTTGTCTTCAGTTTCATAAGAAAAATGACCGGGATCGTAATCACCAGGTTGTATTTCTGTTTTGTCATAATCAATTGACTGTGAATGTACTCTAGGGGGTGTACCTGTTTTAAAACGAACAAGCTTAAAGCCTAGTTGCTCAAGGTTCTCTGATAGTTTAACTGATGGTCTTTGATTATTTGGACCACTTTGATAAGATATCTCACCAATATTCACAGTTCCGCGCATAAATGTACCTGTTGTAATGATTACAGATTTAGCATAATATGCAGCGTTTGTTTCAGTAATAACCCCTTTACAAACTCCATCTTCGACAATTAGTTGTTCTACCATAGTTTGTCGAATTGTTAAATTATCAAGTTGCTCAAGCTGATGCTTCATTTCTGCTGCGTATAATGCTTTATCTGCTTGAGCTCGTAATGCACGTACAGCAGGACCTTTTCTTGTGTTTAGCATTCGCATTTGAATATATGTTTTATCGATTACTTTACCCATTAAACCGCCAAGTGCATCAACTTCTCTAACAACAATCCCTTTAGCTGGACCCCCTATTGAAGGGTTACATGGCATGTAAGCAATCATATCTAAGTTTAACGTTAGCATTAACGTTTTTGCGCCTCGCTTAGCAGCAGCATTAGCCGCTTCTACTCCAGCATGTCCTGATCCAACTACAATAACGTCATAATGACCAGCATCAAAAACCATTTTACTCACTCCCTTTTTTCCTTATTTACCTAAGCAAAATTGAGAAAACAGTTGATCAATTAAACTATCATGAACTGTATCCCCTACAATTTCCCCTAGAATTCTCCATGCACGTGTGACATCAATTTGAATTAAATCTAACGGCATATCCATGTCGATAGCATTCTGAGCTTCTTCAAGTGCAGTTAAAGCTTGTTTTAATAATTGGATATGTCGGGCATTTGATACGTAAGATACATCAGTACTTTCTAATTGCCCTTCAAAAAACAGCTTCGCAATTGCCTCTTCTAAATCATCAATACCTTGTTCTTCAATTAACGATGTTGAAACAACTGGATGATCCCCTGCTAATTTTTCAACTTCATTCTTATCTAATCGTTCTTCCAAATCGGTTTTATTAATGAGTACAATTAATTCAAGGTCAATTGTTAGTTCAAACAGTTGACGATCTTGATCTGTTAATGGCTCATTATTATTTAATACAAGCAAGACTAAATCAGCTTCTTTTAAAGCCTGTCTAGATCGCTCAACACCAATTTTTTCAACAAGATCATCAGTTTCTCTTATTCCAGCAGTATCAATTAAACGCAATGGAACACCACGAACATTTACATATTCCTCTATAACATCTCTAGTTGTTCCTGGGATATCTGTAACAATTGCCTTATTCTCTTGAACAAGTGTATTTAATAACGAAGACTTCCCTACGTTGGGACGACCAATGATTGCAGTAGAAATTCCTTCTCTAAGGATCTTCCCTTGTTTAGCCATCGTTAAAAGTCTTTCAATTTCTTGATAAACATCAGTTGTTTTTTCCAATAATACCGATTTAGTCATTTCTTCAACATCATCATACTCTGGATAATCTATATTTACTTCAACATGAGCTACTGTTTCAATTAGTTCTTGACGTAACCGTTGAATTAACTTCGACAATTTACCATCCAACTGTTTCAATGCTACATCCATTGCTCTATCAGTTTTAGCACGGATTAAGTCCATCACAGCCTCTGCTTGAGACAAGTCAATTCTTCCATTTAAGAATGCTCGTTTGGTAAATTCACCGGGCTCAGCTAAACGTGCTCCAAGCTCTAAAACTAACTCTAACAATCGATTTACTGAAGCTATACCACCATGACAATTAATTTCTACGACATCTTCTCGTGTAAATGTTTTCGGTGCTTTCATCACACTAACCATTACTTCTTCAATCATATTATTTGTATGTGGATCAATCATTTTTCCGTAATGAATCGTATGTGAGTTAACCTCATTTAAATCTGATCCAGAAAAAATTTGATTGACAATATTTATAGCATCCTTACCACTTAATCGAACAATACCTATCGCCCCCTCACCTAATGGTGTAGATATTGCCGCAATCGTATCAAACTCCATTACATTTCACCCCCATTAATTAAATATCTATCTAAAATAAATTATTTGTTTAGCAATAAATATCACTAACATGTTAGAGTAACACATTCGAATCAAAAAAGAAATAAAAAGATTTTTACTAATTTAAGGACATGTTAAGTTTAATTCACTTCATAGTATCGACAATAATCTATATTTCATAAAAGGTTATTAACAAGTGGATAACTTTTTATCAGAGTTTTTACTAAAAAAAGAAGTCCACAATTGGACTTCTTTTATCAAATTTATTTATTGACAGGTTTAATAACTACAAAACGATTAGGATCAGTACCATCAGAATGTGTCTCTACCTTTGGATTATCTTGTAATATGCTATGAATGATTTTCCGTTCATAAGATGGCATCGGCTCAAGCGTGACATTGCGACGAATTTTTATTGCTTTATCCGCAAGTCGAGTTGCTAATTGCTGGAGTGTTTCCTCACGTCTTGCACGGTAGCCCTCCGCATCTACAATAACACGATAAAAATCTGATGATTGACGATTTAACATCACTTGAACAAGATGCTGAATAGCATTTAATGTTTGACCACGTTTACCAATTACCATAGCAATTTTCTCACCTGATAAGTTAAACGTAACTTGCTCATCTTTATTAACGACGTCAACATTAATGTCGTCTGCAAAAGAACGTGTAATATCTTCAAGATATTTTTTCGCTAAATCTATTGGATCTTGCTTGATTGATACTTTAACAATTGCACGTTTGGCACCAAAAATACCAAACATACCTTTTTTACCTTCATCAATAATCTCAACTTTAACCTGATCTTTGCTCGCATTAAGTTGCTCTAATGCTGATTGAACCGCATCATCTACAGTTTGTCCAGAAGCAGTTACCTGTTTCACGATTATTTTCCTCCCGCTTGTTGTTGGAATTTAAATGGCTTTCTTATAAAGATTGTTTGGAAAACCATAAACACGTTACCAACTACCCAGTATAAAGATAAAGCTGCTGGGAAATAAAGTGACATAACACCAATCATAATTGGCATCATATACGTCATCATTGACATTTGTGGATTTGCTGCTTGATCTGTTCCTTTCATCATTAACTTCTGTTGAATAAACGTCGCCGCAGCTGCAATGATTGGTAAAATATAATAAGGATCTTTCTCAGCTAAATCAAACCATAAGAATGTCCCTTCTTTTAATCCAGGTGTTCTCATGATCGATTGATACAATGCGATCATAATTGGCATTTGTACAAACATCGGTAAACAACCAGCCATTGGATTAACATTATGCTCTTGGAAAAGCTTCATTTGTTCTTCTCGCAACTTTTCCTGTGTTTTAGCATCTTTAGAACTGTATTTTTCTTGTAATTCTTTAATCTTAGGTTGAATTTGCTGCATAGCTTGCGAACTCTTAAGTTGTTTAATATTTAATGGAACTAATAATGAACGAATCAGGATCGTAACGATAATAATAGCCCATCCGTAGCTTCCACCAAATATACCTGCAACTGTTGTAGTTAGCCATGATAGTGGATAAACAAAGAATGAATTCCAAATACCTTCACTCTCAGCAGTAATAGGTTCATTTATATTTCCACAACCAGCTAACACTAGTACTAATAAAAGTAAGGCCACGACAATTAAGACCTTTTTCTTACGCATAATTTCCCTCCTTGAACTTACATTGATACACATATATGTAAAACTCAATTGCTATTTTACCATGATCCCTACATGAATACTACAAAACTAAAATGAGTATATAAATGAATGAATTTCATAATGACTTAATTGGCTATAAAACACGAACAATTGGGTTACAGGTGACGCGGTGATTTCCACTCTAGGCGGACGCTTTCCGCGGGATCGGCCTCAGCTAATTGATAAAAGCTTTTCAAGCTTTTATCACTGGATCTTCGGACACGATTGTTCCCGCTGGAGTCGCCGCCTGCCGTTCCAATCACTTGATTAGGCTTCTTTATTTACGTATTATATTGTATTTTCATTTGTAATTGTTCGTGTTCTTAACTAGATTTTTGTATTATGAAATTGACTCAAATGATCATTTATTTCAATAACTTAGAATTAAGTAGCACATGAGTTAAACTTTTTTTAATTTGATGAAAATCCATCGACTTCACAGGCTGTCTAGCAATAATAACAATATCAACATCTCTTTTAATATCGTCTTCCATTTCTAGAATAGCTTGTCTTAAATATCTTTTGACTTGATTACGTACTACAGCGTTACCAATCTTTTTAGATACCGATAAACCGACTCTAAAATTAATTTGATCTTTTTTTGGAAGATAATACACTACTAATTGGCGGTTTGCAAATGATTTCCCATTTTTAAATACATTTTGAAATTCATCATTTGATTTTAATCGGTTAATTTTCCGCATAATCTATCCTCCAATACAAGCCCTATCTTATCTTTAAATGGAAAAAAGACCACTGAAATAGTGTCAGTGGCCTATGCTGATAATACTCTTCTTCCTTTTTTACGTCGACGTGCTAAAACATTGCGACCATTCTTTGTACTCATACGTTTACGAAATCCGTGAACTTTTTTACGTTGACGGTTTTTCGGTTGAAATGTGCGTTTCATATTATATTACACCCCCTGAGGAATAAAAATCCTACTAAAACAAACCATAACCTAATATATTATAAAGAAGAACGACTGATTCTGTCAACATAAAAGTCATTATTTTTTCTCCTCTTTACTTTTAACAACTTGTCCACAATCTATTCTCTTTAATTTTTTTATATTTTTTTATCCACACTACATATAGACAAATTAATCACAAATTAACTACCTGTGGATAATTTTTGTGAACACATGTGTTTTTATGTGGATAAGTGTCGAATCACCTTGCAAAATCAATTCTTTTTTGCTAAAATCGTTGTTAATAATTAATATAACTTTTACAAACAGTGAGTGGCTATCCACAGGATGTGAATAACTTGTGGACAGTTGTTCACATCTGTGTAGATTGAATGATTAACATATATGTGGATAACTGTATAAGTTTTATGATACTATATAAATCTATTTTATACACTCCCGCAAAGTTTAAACCTTTCGATCTATTTGTGTTTATTGATAAAGATAGATTGCGAGAGGTTTTTTTTCCTCATTTTTTTATAAATTCGAAATTATATTCAATTGTATGGAAATCATTAATTTCACAAAGAAAGGGGCACTATAATGGAACATATTGATGATTTATGGGCGAGAACTCTCAATAATATTAGACAGAAAGTTGCTAATGAAAGTTTTGAAACTTGGTTTAAAAATACCAAAGCCCATCATCTAGACAACGATCAGTTGGTCGTTTCCGCTCCTAATGAATTTGCACGGCATTGGTTAGAAAATCGTTATACAGAGCTTATTTCTGACGCCATTTTTGAAGTAACTGGAGCAAAATTAAACACACATTTCATTTCAGCTGAAGAAGATAAAAACGAAGAAAATATTAGTAAAGTGAAGCCGAATCCTGCTGTTCTCAACAATAATCAAGAACAACGATCAAAAACTATGTTAAATGATAAATATACTTTTGATACATTTGTTATTGGGTCTGGTAATCGATTTGCCCACGCAGCTTCACTTGCTGTAGCTGAAGCGCCAGCAAAGGCCTATAACCCTTTATTTATATATGGTGGAGTTGGTCTTGGAAAAACACACTTAATGCATGCGATTGGCCATTATATTCTTGATAATAATCCGAATGCTAATGTTGTCTATTTATCTTCAGAAAAATTTACAAATGAATTTATCAACTCGATTCGTGATAATAAGACAGAACAATTTAGAAATAAATATCGTAATGTAGATATTTTATTAGTTGATGATATTCAATTCTTAGCAGGAAAAGAACAAACACAAGAGGAATTTTTCCATACATTTAATACACTTCATGAGGAAAGTAAACAAATTATTATTTCTAGTGATCGTCCACCTAAAGAAATTCCAACTTTAGAAGACCGATTACGTTCTAGATTTGAGTGGGGACTAATTACAGATATTACACCACCAGATTTAGAAACAAGAATCGCTATACTACGGAAAAAAGCAAAAGCAGAAGGATTAGATATACCTAATGAAGTTATGTTATATATCGCTAATCAAATTGATACGAATATCAGAGAATTAGAAGGTGCACTTATTCGTGTAGTAGCCTACTCATCACTAATTAATCAAGATATTGATGCAGCATTGGCTGCAGAGGCCCTAAAAGACATTATTCCTAACTCTCGTCCAAAGCGTATTACCGTTAGTACAATTCAAGAATTAATTTCGAAAAAATATAATATTAAGCTAGAAGATTTTGCAGCTAAGAAGCGAACGCGCTCAGTTGCATTTCCACGTCAAATAGCTATGTATCTAAGCCGAGAATTAACAGATCTCTCTTTACCTAAAATCGGAGAAGAGTTTGGAGGACGAGATCATACAACTGTTTTACACGCACATGAAAAAATCTCAAAATTAATTACTGATGATCAATTATTCAGCCAAGAAATCGATGAATTAATTGAACAATTAAAATCTCTATAAAATTTTTCTATTTATACACAGTGTGGATATTGTTAATTTGTTTTTATCTTTATAAACATTTTATCAACAAGTGGATAACTAAAGGTTTGAAGTTATACATTATGTTATCCACATACTCACAGGCCCTATTACTATGATTACTATATTTATTAATAATTAATATATAATAGACTCTCATTAGGAGGATTTTTTATGAAATTTACAATTCAAAAAGATTTGTTACTAGAAAGCATTCAACATGTTATGAAAGCTATCTCTTCTAGAGTAACAATTCCAATCTTGACAGGAATTAAAATTGAAGCAAGTTATGAAGGTATTAAATTAACTGGAAGTGACTCAGATATTTCAATTGAATCATTTATACCTAGCGAAGAAGATGGAATCATTCATGTTGAAAATATCGAACCAGGAAGCATTGTTGTTCAGTCTAAATATTTCCCTGACATTATACGTAAACTACCGTTAAAAACTGTAGAAATTAATACAACAGAAGATTATAAAGTTAATATAATCTCAGGTGGTTCAGAATTTCATTTAAACGGACAAGATCCAAATGAATATCCACAACTTCCTGTTTTATATACTGAAAATAGTTTTACTTTATCAAATAGTGTATTAAAGGAAATTATTAAACAAACTGTCTATGCAGTATCAACAGTTGAAACTCGCCCTATTTTAACTGGTGTTAATATGACATTAAACAATGATTCATTAAATTTTGTAGCCACAGATAGCCATCGATTAGCTTCTCGTCATCTATCGATTGAATTAGTAGAAAATCAATTAAATTTAAAAAATGTTGTAATTCCTGGTAAGAGTCTTGGTGAGTTAAATAAAATTATTGAAGAAAACGATGATCCAATTTCAATTAGCGTGACGGAAAATCAAATATTGTTCCAAACTAAAAACCTGTACTTCTTATCACGTTTACTAGACGGTAATTATCCTGAAACATCACGATTAATTCCTGATCATAGTAAAACGACAATATTAACAAATACGAAACAATTATTAAATGCGATAGATCGTGCATCATTATTAGCTAGAGAAAATAAAAATAATGTTGTAAAGCTTGAAACAAAAGGTAATAATCGCTTAGAAATAAGTGGACACACACCTGAGGTTGGTCAAGTAATTGAAGAAGTCAATGCTGAAGCGATTGACGGCGAAGAATTAAAAATTTCATTTAGTGCAAAATATATGTTAGATGCACTTAAAATTATTGAAAGTGAAAATGTTAAGATTGAATTTACAGGTGCTATGAGACCATTCATTATTAAGCCTGAAAATGATCATGATATACTTCAATTAATTTTACCTGTAAGAACTTTTTAAGTGAGATGAAATAGGGTGTAATAACACTCTATTTCTTTTTTTATTAGCTAGAAAACTTGATTAGAATCGACACTTTGCTTATCTTGTGAACTTTAGTAAAATAGATAGAGGGACATGTACGGATTACATGATGTTTAGTAAAAGAAGGAGTAAAAAAATGAAACCCGAAAAAATTCAAATTAAAACGGACTATATTCAGTTAGGCCAATTTTTAAAATTGGCGAATATTGTTGATTCAGGTGGTAGTGTTAAGTACTTTTTAAATGACTATGCTGTTTTTGTTAACGGAGACCAAGATCAGCGCAGAGGCAAGAAGTTGTATCCTGGTGATATAATTGAGGTAGAAGAAATCGGTCAATTTCAGATAGTAAAAGAGTAGACTACCTGGTCTTCTTAAACAAAAGGTAGGCATGATCTAAATGTATATAAAACATATTAAATTGTCACATTATCGAAATTATGAACAATTAATTTTATCTTTTGATAATGGCATTAATGTTATTATTGGCGAAAATGCACAAGGAAAGACAAACCTAATGGAAGCTATCTATCTTCTAGCTTTTACACGCTCCTATAGAACGTCAAAAGATAAAGAATTAATTCAATGGGATCAAAACTATGCTAAAATAGAAGGGTTAATAAGTAAGAGGAATCAACAATTCCCTGTAGAAATTCAGCTTTCTAATCAAGGAAAAAAAGCCAAACTAAATCATTTAGAACAAAAACGTTTAAGTGATTATATTGGCGCTTTAAATGTTGTCATGTTTGCGCCTGAAGATCTCAATCTAGTAAAGGGTAGTCCACAAGTAAGAAGGAGATTTGTCGACATGGAGATTGGACAAATCCAACCTGTTTATATATATCATCTCGGTCAATTCCAGAAAATTTTGAAACAACGAAATCACTTGTTAAAAAGTCTACAACGAAAACAGACTAATGACTTAGTGATGCTAGATGTTTTAACTGATCAACTAATAGGACATGCCAGTGTCGTTTTAGAAAAACGATTTTTGTTTTTGGAATTATTAAGACGTTGGGCAATTCCAATTCATAAACGAATTAGTCAAGGTAAAGAAACACTCGAGATTCAATATCAAGCCTCAATTGATGTATTAGAATCAGATAATAAGGAAAAAATAAGCAGTATCTACTCAGGAAAGTTCACACAAAATCGTGATAAAGAAATTGAACGTGGAACGACGTTATATGGCCCTCATCGTGATGATCTATCATTTTACGTCAATGATCGTGATGTACAGAAGTTTGGTTCTCAAGGTCAACAACGAACAACCGCATTGTCATTGAAATTAGCTGAAATTGAATTAATTAAGCAAGAAGTCGGTGAATACCCGGTATTACTGTTAGATGATGTGTTAAGTGAGCTTGATCAATACCGTCAATCGCATTTACTTGATACGATTCAAGGTAAAGTTCAAACTTTTGTATCAACAACTAGTGTAAGTGATATTAAACACGAGACAATTGAAAAAGCTGATCTTTTTTATGTTAAGAGCGGTACGATTATAGAACAGAAAAGAGGCTAAGGAATGTTTTTTGATATAGGTGACCAACAACTTGTTAAATCAAACGATATTGTGATGATGATAGATCAACAATATGTCGATTCATCAGTCATTAACGGCGAAATGATTGAATGTCAACAGAATTTAAATGATAAGCAGAATCAAACTGATAAACCAAAAACAATTGTTGTCACAAAAGATAACATTTATTATAGCTCTCTATCTATTACAACATTAAAGAAAAGGTCTAGTTTACAAATGATGATTAATCACCTTGATGACTATACTGATGGTGATACGTTTACTTAGTGAAATTTTAATACTCAATATACTAATAGATCATATTCGATTTCAAATAGAAAATAATAAAACTTAAAGACTAAGTTTTATGGAAAAGTGTAGGTGAATCAATTGGTTATGGAAGATAAATCATTAAATGTACAACAATATGATGAAAATCAAATTCAAGTTTTAGAAGGCTTAGAAGCAGTTAGAAAGAGACCAGGAATGTATATTGGCTCTACAAGCTCTAGAGGACTCCACCATTTGGTCTGGGAGATCGTTGATAATAGTATTGATGAGGCATTAGCTGGATATTGTGATGAAATTCAAGTTACGATTGAAGAGGATAATAGTATTACTGTTACGGATAATGGACGAGGTATCCCAGTAGGAATCCATGAGAAAACAGGACGACCAGCTGTTGAAGTTATTCTGACTGAATTACACGCAGGTGGTAAATTTGATAATTCAGGTTATAAGGTTTCTGGTGGTTTACACGGTGTAGGTGCATCTGTTGTAAATGCTCTATCTACATCATTAAAAGTATACGTTCATCGCGATAATAATATTTATTACTTAGATTTTAAACGTGGTGTATTAAATACAGAAATTAAAGTGATCGGACAAACGGATACAACAGGGACGAAAATCCACTTTAGTCCAGACCCAGAGATTTTTACTGAAACAACAGAATTCGACTATGAAACTTTACTTTATCGGATTAGAGAACTGGCATTTTTAAATAAAAAAATCAAGATTAGTATAGAAGATAAAAGAAAAGGTAAAGAGCGTAAACAAACGTTTTACTACGAAGGCGGTATTAAAGAGTACGTTGAGTACATGAATAGATCAAAAGAAGTTTTACACGAGACGTTTTTCGCTGAAAAAGAAGAAGAAGATATTATTGTTGAAGTAGCCCTTCAGTATAATAGCGGTTATTCAAGTAATATTTATTCATTTGCAAATAATATTCACACTCATGAAGGTGGTATGCACGAATCTGGTTTTAAAACAGCACTGACTCGTGTGATTAATGATTATGCAAGAAAAACAAAAATTTTCAAAGACAACGATGAGAATTTAACAGGTGATGATGTTAGAGAAGGGATTACAGCAATCGTCTCTATTAAACATCCTGATCCACAGTTTGAAGGACAAACAAAAACTAAGCTCGGTAACAGTGAAGCAAGAACAATTACGGATTCAGCATTTAGTGAAATGTTCTATAAATTCTTAGTAGAAAATCCAGATACAGCAAAAATTATCGTTAATAAGGGTGTCATGGCTTCTCGAGCACGTATGGCTGCGAAAAAGGCGAGAGAATTAACAAGAAGAAAAGGTGCTTTAGAAATTTCAAGTTTACCTGGTAAATTAGCTGACTGTTCATCACGCGATGCGTCAATTAGTGAACTCTACATTGTGGAGGGTGACTCAGCGGGTGGCTCGGCAAAACAAGGTAGAGATCGTCATTTCCAGGCGATTTTACCTCTTCGTGGAAAGATCCTTAACGTTGAAAAGGCTAGACTTGACCGAATTTTATCTAACAATGAAATTAGATCAATGATTACGGCAATGGGAACGGGTATAGGCGAAGAATTCGACATTACCAAAGCAAGATATCATAAAGTTGTTATTATGACTGATGCTGATGTTGACGGTGCTCATATTCGGACATTATTGTTAACGTTCTTCTATCGATTTATGCGTCCATTAATTGAAAAAGGATATATTTATATTGCACAACCACCACTTTATAAAGTGCAACAAGGTAAGACAATCAGGTACGCATACGATGATCGTGAATTAGAATTGATTTTAAGCGAATTACCGAAACAACCAAAACCAGGCTTACAGCGATATAAAGGTCTTGGTGAAATGAACGCAGAACAATTATGGGAAACAACAATGGATCCTGAGAATAGAACGTTACTTCAGGTTAAGCTAAATGACGCGATTGAAGCAGATCAAATCTTTGATATGTTAATGGGAGATAAAGTAGAGCCTAGAAGAGAATTTATTCAAGAAAATGCAGTCTATGTGAAAAACCTAGATGTATGATGTAGTGAGATTATAGTTTTACAATAAAACAAATGTAAGATTATCAATAAGTAGTACGATTAAGTATTTTGTTATTTTCAAATAGATCAAATAGGTCCTCAGTTTGATAGGAGGTAATTTAATGGCGGATAATCAACGTCCCCAAATTCAAGAAATAAGTATAGGTAAGGAAATGCGGACATCTTTTTTAGATTACGCAATGAGTGTTATCGTATCACGTGCTATTCCAGATGTTCGTGATGGTTTAAAGCCTGTGCAACGTCGAATTCTTTATTCTATGAATGATTTAGGTATGCATGCAGATAAAGCTTATAAGAAATCAGCTAGAATCGTCGGTGATGTAATCGGTAAATATCACCCACATGGCGATTCAGCTGTTTATGAAGCAATGGTAAGAATGGCGCAAGATTTTAGTTATCGCAATATGTTAGTAGATGGTCATGGGAACTTTGGTTCTGTAGATGGTGACCCAGCTGCTGCAATGCGTTACACAGAAGCAAGAATGTCGAAGATTTCAATGGAATTATTACGAGATATCAACAAAAACACAGTTGATTATCAAGATAACTATGATGGTTCTGAACGTGAGCCAAAAGTTTTACCTGCACGTTTTCCTAATTTACTTGTCAATGGTACTTCGGGAATTGCTGTTGGTATGGCAACAAATATACCACCACATCAATTAGGAGAAACGATTGATGCAATTCTAGCAGTTAGTGAAAATCCTGACATTACAATTGATGAATTAATGGAGAATTATATTTATGGTCCTGATTTCCCTACTGGTGGAATCATATTAGGCCGATCAGGGATTAGAAAAGCATTCGAAACAGGAAGAGGCTCAATTACTATTCGAGCTAAAACAAGAATTGAAGAACAAACGAATGGAAAATCAACCATTATTGTTAGTGAATTGCCTTATCAAGTGAATAAGGCAAAACTAATTGAAAAAATTGCTGAATTAGTTCGTGATAAGAAAATTGATGGTATCACAGATTTACGTGATGAATCTGACCGTAATGGATTGAGAATTGTGATGGAGCTACGTCGCGATGCCAATCCAAATGTATTATTAAATAACTTATATAAGCAAACCGCTTTACAGTCATCATTTGGGATCAATATGCTAGCATTAGTAAATGGTCAACCTAAAGTATTGAGTTTGAAGGAAACATTGATTCATTATTTGGATCACCAAAAAGATGTTATTAGAAGAAGAACACAATATGAATTAAATAAAGCCGAACAAAGAGCTCATATTTTAGAAGGATTAAGAATTGCACTTGATTACATCGATGAAATTATTGCATTAATTCGTGCATCTAACACTACTGATATTGCTCGTGAAGGATTGATTCAAAACTTTAAATTAACTGAAAAGCAAGCTCAAGCTATTCTAGATATGAGGCTCCAAAGATTAACAGGCTTAGAGCGTCAAAAAATCGAAGAAGAATATGAAAAATTATTAGAATTGATTAAAGAGCTAAAATCAGTTTTAGAAAATGAAAATAAATTGCTAGATATTATTCGTGAAGAATTAATTGAAATTAAAGAGAAATATAATGACGAACGTCGGACAGAAATAGTGATGGGTGGAGTAGATTTCTTTGAGGATGAAGATTTAATTCCAGAAGAAGATATTGTTGTCTGCCTAACACACCGTGGTTACATTAAACGACTTCCATCATCAACTTACCGAACGCAAAACCGTGGTGGGCGAGGAGTACAAGGTATGAGTACACACGATGATGATTTTGTTGAACATCTTGTGACTGCCTCTACACACGATACGATTCTCTTCTTTACGAATAAAGGAAAGGTCTATCGTCTAAAAGGTTATCAAATTCCTGAATATGGCCGTGCTGCAAAAGGTTTACCAGTGATAAATATATTAGAAATTGAAAAAGACGAATGGGTAAATACCGTTATTTCAGCTCCAGAATTTGATGAGGAAAAATTCCTTTTCTTCACAACAAAATACGGTATTTCAAAACGAACATCATTAAATCAATTTGCAAATATTCGTCGTAATGGAATCATTGCACTGACATTACGTGATGAAGATGAATTGATCTCTGTTCAACTAACTGATGGTAGTAAGGATATTATGATCGCAACAAGAAATGGCTACCTAATTAGATTTGATGAGCAACAAATTCGATCAATGGGACGATCAGCAGCTGGAGTAAAGGGAATCTCCTTACGTGATGATGATGAAGTTGTTTCAATGGAAATAGTTGAAGAGAATGACTATATATTAAACGTCACTGAAAATGGTTATGGTAAACGTACTCCAGAATCAGATTATCGAATGATTAATCGAGGCGGTAAAGGTGTATTTACTGCCAATGTTACAGATAAAACAGGCTCAGTTGTTGCCGTTAAATCTGTTAATGGAGACGAAGACTTAATGATTATGACTGATTCAGGTGTCTTAATCAGAACACCAATTGAGGCAATATCAATTACAGGTAGAAATACACAAGGTGTGCGTTTAATTCGCCTACAAGAAGATCAAAGAGTTGCTACAGTTGCTTGTGTAGAAAAAGAAGAAGAACAAGAAGACGTAGAAGATAATTAATTATTACTATATTAATTCTAGGTAGGTGTAACAAATTGTTTGTTCATCCTAATCAACTTGTTGAAAAGTGTTTAATCGTAAGTGATATATATGGTCCATCAAATTATCCAATCATTAAAAAAGATACCGTCATCACTGCAACGCATATTAAAGTATTAAAAAGTTTTTTAATTGATCTGGTTGAGGTTGACCCTAATTTAGTTAATGGTCAACCGTTTAAACCAAATCAAGTTATTAAAGTTGAAGAAAAGCCTATTAAGAAAAGAAAGGCGACTATGATTAATCAGTCGCCTTTCTTTGAACACTATCAATCTGTTGTATCAGAATATGAAAAACTATTTCTACAATGGCAAAGTGGATCACCGTTAGACATTAATAAAGTTAGACAAATAATTCTCCCTTTATTAGAGCGAGTTGACCAACATCAAGGGTTAATCTTTCTATTAGGCAAATATACAACAAAAGATAAGTACTTATACCAGCATAGCGTAGCTGTTAGTTTACTAAGTACAATTTTAGCTAAACGCCTTGGTTTTGAAAGAGAATCAATTCAAATAGGTATTGCTGCATTTATTGCTGATAGTGGTATGTCTAAAATCAATCAACGTATATTAAATCTTAGTCGTAAATTAACTCATGCAGAATTAAAAGAAATAAAGAAACACACAACATATTCATATCGTCTAATTGAAAAAAATGCTGCTTTAACGCGTTCTGCTAAATTAACTGTACTGCAGCATCATGAACGTGTTGATGGTAAAGGGTATCCTTTAGGTTTACCAAAAGAGAGAATTGATCCATATGCAATGATCATAGCAATAGCTGATGCTTTTCATGCGATGACATCAAATCGCTTATATCAAGAGAGAGTTTCCTTTTTTGAAGCGATCATAGAGATGAAAAAGTTAGCAAGTAAACAATTTGATGAACGCTACTTAAAAGTATTTACTACATGTTTAGAAGATGCATTATTAGATAGGAAAGTTTACTTGTCAAACGAACAATCGGGTACAATTGTTGCTTTAAGATTTACTAATATACCTGAAGTGATCATTCAAGTTGATAACACATATGAAATTATTTCATTATTAGATCAAAAGGATATTAAAGTTAAGTCAATCATTTAAAACTAAATTGATCATTTGAATCAAATAGAGTTGTCATTGTTATGCAACTCTATTTTTGTTAAGATAAATTTATAGATAGTGATGTTTTGAGCAATAATTTTAACGAAACAGTTGAAATATGCTTGAAATTAATCGCCGGTTATCGTATTGTATTTAACAATAGAAATAGAACAACTAATTGACAAAATTGAAGGAGGAGTTAGAGCAGTGAGGGAGGACAAGTTTACAAAAGAAGGTATTACATTTGATGATGTGTTATTAATACCTGCGGCATCTGAAGTTTTACCGAGAGATGTATCTATCCAATCAAAATTAACTAAAAATCTGACATTAAACATTCCAATTTTAAGTGCTGGTATGGATACGGTAACCGAAGCTGAAATGGCAATTGCTATGGCAAGACAAGGTGGACTAGGGATTATCCATAAAAATATATCAATTGAAGAACAAGCTGAAATGATTGATCGAGTAAAGCGTTCTGAAAGTGGTGTTATAACAAATCCATTTTTCTTAATGCCAGATAATCAAGTATTTGATGCAGAACATTTAATGAGTAAATATCGTATTTCAGGAGTACCAATTGTTAATAATCCTCAAGATAAGATCCTTGTTGGTATTTTAACAAATCGTGATCTTCGCTTTATTGAAGATTATTCAATTAAAATCTCTGATGTTATGACGAGTGAGAATTTAATTACTGCTCCAGTAGGTACTACTCTAGATGAGGCAAGCAAAATTTTACAAAAACATCGAATTGAAAAATTACCATTAATAGATGATCAAGGGGTACTAAAAGGCTTGATCACCATTAAGGATATTGAAAAAGTAATTGAGTTTCCAAATGCAGCTAAAGATAGTCAAGGCCGCTTACTGTGTGGCGCAGCAGTTGGAGTAACTGCTGATTCAATGACTCGTATTGATAAATTGGTTGAAGCAGGCGTTGATTGTATCGTCATTGATACTGCGCATGGTCATTCAAAAGGCGTAATTGATCAAGTAAAACTTGTACGCGCAAAGTATCCAGAATTAGATATTATTGCTGGTAATGTTGCAACAGGTGAAGCAACAAGAGCATTAATTGAAGCGGGTGCGTCAATAATTAAAGTTGGAATTGGACCTGGTTCGATTTGTACAACACGTATCGTTGCAGGTGTTGGAGTTCCACAAATTACAGCAGTATATGATTGTGCAAAAGTTGCTGATGAATATGGAGTACCTGTTATAGCTGATGGTGGTATTAAGTATTCTGGTGATATAGCTAAAGCTATAGCAGCAGGAGCTAAGGCTGTTATGCTTGGTAGTTTACTTGCAGGGGTAACAGAAAGCCCAGGTGAAACAGAAATATTCCAAGGCCGTCGTTATAAAGTTTACCGTGGTATGGGATCAGTATCAGCAATGAAATCTGGTTCCAAAGACCGTTATTTCCAAGATACTAATGATACTAAGAAATTAGTTCCTGAAGGTATTGAAGGTCGTACAGCTTATAAAGGCCCACTTGCAGACACAATCCATCAGCTCGTCGGTGGTTTACGTGCAAGTATGGGATACTGCGGATCTAAAGATATTGAAACATTACGCTTAGAGGGGCAATTCGTTCGCATGACTGGCAATGGTCTGCGCGAGTCACACCCACATAATGTTCAAATTACAAAAGAAGCACCAAACTATTCAGTTCAATAAAACTACTCATATACAAGGTAGGATGCAATGTATCCTATCTTGTATTTTTCTATAAAAATCATCGGAATATAACTGTAAAACGAATGTACATATTAAAAATCATATAGTTATTTTCCATTATATAACGTTAGTTAAGTTAATAATGGGTTAGAATTCCAATTAAAGAACATACCTAAATAGTTTATGATATGTTAAAATACTAGAGTAAAAGATTTTAATGGGGGGTAAAAAATTGAGACATAATAAGAAAACTATTGTAAAATTAATCATTTTAACATTTCTATTAAGTATTTTTCAACCAAATTTATTAAAAGTGAATGCACAATCACTTAATATAGAAGCAGAATCAGCTATTTTAGTAGATGCAGAGACTGGTGAAATCCTTTTTGCGAAAAATGCCGATTTAAAGTTACCACCAGCAAGTATGACAAAAATGATGACAGAGTATTTAGTTTTAGAAGCAATAGAGACTGGCCAAATTAGTTGGGATACAACAACTTGGATTAGTGACTATGCTTATTCGATTTCAGCTAATAACTCTTTTTCAGGAATTGGTTTAAAACAAAATAAAAATTATACAGTTCGTCAATTGTATGAAGGCATGTCAATTATCTCTGATAATGCGACGACTATTGCACTTGCAGAGATGATTGCTGGTTCAGAAGGCGAATTTGTTAAAATGATGAATGCAAAAGGCCAAGAACTAGGATTAACTGATTTTGAATTTGTTAATTCAACAGGATTACCGAATTCAAGCTTAGGAGAAAACTATCCAGAGGGCACAGATCCAAATGGTGATAATTTAATGTCTGCTCGTTCAGCAGCACTTTTAGCTTATCATTTAATTAATGATTATCCTGAAGCATTAGACTTTTCAAGTACGATTACATCAGAATTAGATGACCAGCCACTTGAAAACTTAAACTGGATGCTTCCGTGGAATAATACTAACTTCGCTCAATATTATGTTGAAGGCGTAGACGGTTTGAAAACAGGTTACACAGATGTAGCTGGTTACTGCTTTACTGGTACCGCAATTAGAGATGGACGTCGTTTAATTACTGTTGTAATGCGTGCGGATAGTTATGGTTCACGCTTTATAGAAACAGCTAAGCTATTAAACTACGGATTTGGAGAGTTTGAGAAACTTGAATTATATGAAGCTGGTTATCAATTGGCTGATTATGAAACGGTAGAAGTAGCAAAAGGAAAAGAGGATGTTGTTAATATTGAGTTAGCTGATCCAATGTCTACTTTAGTTCGTTTTGGTGAAGAAGAATCTTATTCAATTGAGTATATTTTAGATGAGTCAAAATTAAATGAAGATGGAAAATTGGTTGCACCAATTGAAAAAGGTGAGAAAATTGGTGTAGCTAAATTAAACTATAACGGTAATGCTGATTATGGCAATATCTTATCAGATCATGATGGACAGACAGTTGATTTGATTACGTCAGATAGCATTGAAAAAAATAATTGGTTTATGTTAATGATTGGAGCAATTGGCGATTTCTTTGGTGAGCTATTCTCATCAGTTGCTGAATCAGTATCTAATTGGTTTTAATTAACAGAAGTTCAAGAGTAGCCATTATACTTTACTCTTGGACTTTTTTATTAAATCAAACTTATTAACTTGCGTTCATACAGAAGGTAATATAAAATATTAGCTAACTAAAAATTTGAAATGTCAATTAATTTAAATAATTTAGTAGTTAGTAAATAATTTAGGGGGAAAATAAACATGGCAGGAAAAGTTGATTTTAGAAATGGCGGCGTCATCATGGACGTTGTTAACGCAGAGCAAGCAAAAATCGCAGAACAAGCAGGAGCGGTAGCTGTTATGGCATTAGAAAGGGTACCTTCAGATATTCGTGCTGCAGGTGGTGTTGCCCGAATGGCTGATCCAACAATTATCGAGGAGGTTGTCAATGCTGTCTCGATCCCTGTAATGGCTAAAGCTCGAATTGGTCATATTGTTGAAGCACGTGTATTAGAAGCACTAGGCGTTGATTACATCGATGAGAGTGAAGTATTAACGCCTGCTGATGACGTATTTCATTTAAATAAGCGGGATTTTTCAGTACCGTTTGTTACTGGATGTCGAAATCTGGGAGAGGCTGCTCGCCGAATTGGTGAAGGTAGTTCAATGCTACGAACAAAAGGTGAACCAGGTACAGGTAATATTGTCGAAGCGGTTCGTCACTTAAGACAGGTTAATGCAGAGGTAAACAAATTAATTCATATGTCAATTGATGAAGTGATGGTATACGCAAGAGATCTCGGAGCTCCTTATGAAGTGTTACTAAAAATTAGAGAAGAAGGACGCTTACCAGTTGCGAATTTTGCAGCAGGTGGTGTGGCTACTCCAGCTGATGCGGCACTAATGATGGAATTAGGTGCAGATGGTGTGTTTGTAGGATCAGGAATATTTAAATCGGAAAACCCTGAAAAATTTGCTAAGGCAATTGTTCAAGCCACTGAAAATTATCAAGATTATCAGTTAATTGCAAATGTCTCTAAAGGATTAGGTGAAGCTATGAAGGGACTTGAAATGAGTACATTAACTGTCGATCAAAGAATGCAAGATCGTAGTGAATAATTTTTATTACAAACTTGCATCTAGCACTACTTTTAGTTATGATAAATTAAAATTGTTTAATATATAATGCGTTGAGAGGAAATAGTAATTATTTTTTCAACTTTAGCGAGCTGATGGTTGGTGAAAATCAGTGTGGGAAAATAGTGAATCCGTCCTTTGAGTGATATGTGGTAAAAAACATGTCCGGTTAAATCACCGTTATCTGAAATCAAGCTGGGGGATTTTTTTATCCCCAATCAGGGTGGTATCGCGGGAGTAGCTCTCGTCCCTATATTTATTTAGGGACGAGAGTTTTTTGTCTATTTATTTAATAAAACAACATCAATATTAAAGGAGGAAATCTGATGTTAGATATTAAGTTATTACGTCAAAATTTTCAAGAAGTGAAACAAAAACTACAGGCTCGTGGAGAGGATTTATCTGATTTAGAGCAATTTGAAGCGGTTGATCAAAGACGAAGAGAATTAATTGCAAAATCAGAAGTACTAAAGGCAAAACGAAATGATGTATCAAAGGAAATTGCTCAATTAAAGAGAGAAAAACTAGATGCTGAAGCGATGATTCTAGAAATGCGTACTGTCGGTGATGAAATCAAGACAATCGACGATGAATTAAAGGAATTAGATGAAAAGCTAAATAAAATCATGTATTCAATCCCTAATATCCCACATGAATCAACACCAATTGGAGAAACGGAAGATGATAATGTTGTGGCAAGAACCTGGGGAGACGTTGTTAAACCAGATTTTGAGCAAAAACCACATTGGGAGCTTGCAACAGATTTAGACATTTTAGATTTTGAACGAGCTGCAAAAACAACTGGAAGTCGATTTGTTTTTTATAAAGGCTTAGGTGCTCGATTAGAGCGTGCATTGTTAAACTTTATGATGGATCTTCATTCAGATGAACATGGATATCAAGAAATGCTTCCACCTTATCTGGTAAACCGTACAAGCATGATTGGTACAGGACAACTACCTAAATTTGAAGAAGATGCATTTAAAATTGAGGATTGGGAGTATTTCTTAGTACCAACTGCAGAAGTACCGGTAACAAATTATTTACGTGAGGAAATTTTATCTGTAGATGATTTACCACAAAAATTTGTAGCCTATAGTGCATCATTCCGTTCTGAAGCAGGTTCAGCTGGTCGTGATACGAGAGGTTTAATCCGTCAACACCAATTTAATAAAGTTGAACTCGTTCAATTTGTTAAGCCCGAGGATTCATATAAAGCACTAGAAGAATTAACAGGGCACGCTGAGAAAGTTTTACAATTACTAGAATTACCTTATCGCGTGATGAGTATGTGTACAGCAGACTTAGGCTTTACAGCAGCGAAGAAATACGATATTGAAGTATGGATGCCAAGTAATGATACGTATAGGGAGATTTCATCATGTTCAAACTTTGAAGCTTTCCAAGCAAGAAGAGCAAATATACGCTTCCGCCGTGAAGACAATGGTAAACCAGAATTTGTCCACACATTAAATGGTTCTGGATTAGCGATTGGTCGAACAGTAGCTGCAATTTTAGAAAATTATCAAAACGCTGATGGATCAGTGACCATTCCAAAAGTGTTACAACCGTATATGGGTGGGAAAGAAGTCATTAAGTAATTTATACTTAATTGTGCTAATATTGGATGTGAATGTAGTATTATGTAGATGCAATGACTGATTCAATAAAGGAGAATCGATCATGAGAAAAATCAAACTTGGAACAAGTGATTTAGACGTAAGTGTTATTGGTTTAGGCTGTATGCGAATGAACGGATTGTCGAATCAAGAAGCAAATCGTGTCATTCAAAATGCACTAGACTTAGGGATTAACTTTTTTGATCATGCAGATCTATATGGACAAGGAAAATCTGAAGAAATTTTTGCAGAAGCCATCGACATGAATCCATCAATTCGCGAAAAAATGGTTATTCAAACGAAGTGTGGGATTCGTAATGGTTACTATGATTTTTCAAAAGAGCATATTTTAAATTCTGTTGAAGGTAGTTTAAAACGACTAAAAACAGATTATATAGATGTATTTTTATTACACCGCCCGGATGCATTAATGGAACCAGAAGAAATAGCAGAGGCATTCGATGAGCTCTATCAAAGTGGTAAGGTTCGTCACTTTGGCGTTAGTAACCATACGCCTTATCAAATAGAATTGCTAAAAAAATATCTTAATCAAGACTTAATTGCGAATCAACTCCAACTAAGTTTAATGTTCACCCCAATGATTGATGAGGGAATCAATATGAACATGGAAGATAAACCAGCATATGTGAGAACTGATGGCATTTTAGATTACAGTCGACTTCATGATATGACCATTCAGCCTTGGTCCCCATTCCAGTATGGTTTCTTTGAAGGTGTATTTATCGATCATGAAAAATTCCCTGAAGTCAATCAAAAACTTCAACACTATGCAGATAAATATGGTGTTACGAAAACGACGATTGCTACTGCTTGGTTATTACGTCACCCTGCAAAAATGCAACCAATCGTTGGTACAATGAATACAGATAGACTAAAGGAAATTGCTAAAGCATCTGATATTAACTTGCTTAGAGAAGAATGGTATGATCTTTATCGTGCTGCAGGTAATCGATTACCATAAATCTATTCCATATTAATAGAAAGATAAGAATATGAGAAAAAGTAAAAAAAAATTGCTAATAAATATTGACAAGTATAATTAGAACTGATAATATAAACTTTGTCGTCAGTTCACGGAGGAATACCCAAGCCCGGCTGAAGGGATCGGTCTTGAAAACCGACAGGGGCTTCACGGCCCGCGGGGGTTCGAATCCCTCTTCCTCCGCCATAATTATACAATTTATTAGACGAAATAAATAAAACTTAGCTAACGGATGTTAGCTAAGTTTTTTCTATATAAAGTTTCTGTGATCGGTAAGAAGGCTTTAAAAGTAATGCATGATAATTAAGCTTGCAGTAAAAAAAATAATACTTATATTTATCATCAGCACACCTAAAATTGCAAGGTAATTTTTTTGTTTCTTTAAATGATAACAAAAATGTAGGCAATAGTAAGTTAAATATAAGCAAGCTAATGTAAATGCAAATATAATCATGTTAATCTCTCACTTTATCAAGGTTTGTATCAGTTAGTGTTTTTCCAAACTGCAGTCTTTTTAGCTTATATTCAATATTTATTTCTGCATTTGGGTAAATATTATTATGCCAGTCTGCCTCTTCATAGCTAGGAATGTCTTTAAAATATTTACGTATATAAATTGACCAGTAAAATGGGTCTGATCGATATTTCTTTTGTGTTTTTTCAATGAAGTTTTTAGCTAAAGTAGTATTAACTTCTACTAAGTGCTTTTCTAAAATTTGTTTATTTTCGCTGCTTTTTGCGTAATTCGTTAGACTCGGGATTGCTAATATTTCAAATTCAAAAGGAACAGTTATATTGATTGTTGCATGATTTTGTTTAGTGTTGTAATCAATCTTGATCTCTGGATCTTTCCTTTGAATATAGTTCCCTGATATGAAGAATTCAGGTGATATCGGATCAAGGTAAGTGACTAATACATCACTTAAAGGGACTGATTTATCTAATAAATTAGCGATTCTAGTTTCTTGTCCAGTTAAAATATCAATCATTGTGCCTTCTTTAAAAACAGCCGATCCCATAAATTGTGTGTCATTACCGCCCTTTTGCAGCAATTCTCCTGCAATATATTGATCTTCACTTTTTTCTTCTTCCTCTACTTGCTGATGTTGGGTCGTTGCATAAATAGCTAAAAATAAATCTGCGTCTCCCTCGGTAATTTGTAGAAATCGGTGTAAATCCGCATCTGGAATAATTCCTGTTTGTCTCGTTTGAGTAATCTTATACTGAAAATATTTATATGGCCTTTGATCTAAGGAAGGATGATTATTGTTTAAAAATAACTCCGCCCGTTCTTTAGAAACAATGATTTGAATATCGTGTCGCATGTGACTTGTTCGAGATGCAGGCTGAATAACCCGTAAAAAATCTCCTGATCGCGCAAGTTCTTCAGATATAACAAACACAACCGTATGATCTAACGATATTTTTTTAGTAACAATCGTATCGGCTTTATCTTTTGCAGTCATAATATCTGAACCGAGGATAGAGATAATTTCATCTGGTTCACTTCCTCCATTTCCCATCATGGAATTCGCTATATTCGGGTTAGCGATTTGAAAAGTAAATAGATAAATACCATCTTGATTAGTTCGATCGATTCCAACGGCTATCACAAACGATTCTCTTTCTACTTCAATCATATCTTCACAGCCAGATAAAAAGGTAAAAAGAGCTAAAAACAGTACCAATTTAATTCCCTTATGCATGATTATCATTCCCTATTTCTTTTTAAAAAATGGCTAATGAGTAAGATCAGTGGAAAAATGTAAATAAAAATAGTCGTAAAATTGAGTAGTTGATTTCGATAAACAAATTCAGTTACAACTGTATTACTAGGAAGTAAGCCAACTACCATCATTAAAAATCCGATTGGTAAAATGAGTAGTTCAAATTTATCAATATTGAAAATGGCACCAAAAAACCAAGTGTTTAAATAGAGAAGTAAAATGAAATGAATAAAAGTAGCCAATAACCAAAAAGTCATAAAAAGTGTTTCTATATTTGTGAAAAAGCTCCCAAAATCAATGTAAAGTGTAATATCATGAAAGGGAAATGCTGTTTTTTCAATCGAATTATAATCAAAAAAAGTTGTATAGATAAAAAACAACAAAACAATTTGACCGACAGAAATAATGAGTCCAAAAATAGTTCCTTTATAAAAGTTTTCTGGTTTTCTAACAACGGGAAGGATCATCATTAGATAAATAAAGCTAGAAAATAAGGAACCTTTAAACACACTTTCATGGATTACCTGATCAAGTCCACTCCCGAAAATAGGGTATACTCGCTCGATAATTAGTGAAGGAAAGACTAAAACAATTAGCAGAACAAGTGAAAATTGCAAAAGCGGGAAGAAGACTTTTGCTGTATATCCAATGACTTTAATTCCTCTAATTGCACCAAAAACACTAATAAAGATAAGTAAAATAAAAATAATCAGGAGTGATGATTTTTCAAAATATAACAGTTTGATCTGATTAACATAAATTCTATAATCAAGTGCACTTAAGCAAAAGCCAAGAAAAAAGATGAGTAGACTTAATATTTTGCCAAAACTTTTTCCAAGTAAAATTTCACAAAGATCAACAAGGTGTTTTGCGTTATTTTTTTTCAATAAATATAAGAGGATCAGAAAAAAAGGAAAAATAATGATAAAGGATAACAAAGGCACATACCAAAAGGCATTTTGTGTATTTTGAGACAGTAAGATAGGCGTTGTATCTGATAACTTGATTCCAATAAAGATAACTGTTAGCGCACATATTTCATAAGTTGAAAGCTTTGTGTTAACCTTCACTTTTATATTCCTCCATTATTTTTTCATCATCTTTAAATCTTTTGGTAATAAGTAATTAGGACGCCATTTTTCATCTCTTAATGGTTTTCTGAAATAAGTATCCTTGTTTGATCGATAGCTTGGGGCTAAAGGTGCAAAATAAGGGACACCAAATGATTTCAATGAGACTGCATACATTAACCAAAGTGTAAAAGTGATCATTAAGCTATATATGCCGAAGAAACTAGCTCCAAAAATAAAAATAAAACGCGTGATCCTGACAGTAAAGTTAAAGCTAGGGTCACTAATAACAAATGAGGTAAGTCCAGATAAAGCTGAAATAATCACGATAATTGGGCTAATGATGTTTGCTTCAACTGCAGCTTGACCAAGAATTAAAGCACCTACAATACCAATTGTTGGTCCTAATGGATTTGGAATTCGAACTCCAGCTTCTCGAATAAGTTCAAAAGCAATTTCCATTAAAAATACTTCTAGAATTAATGGCAAGGGAACACGATCCCTTGCCGAGGCAATTGCTAATAATAAATTTAGTGGAATCATTTCCGTATGAAAATTAGCTAAAGCAACATAAAGTGCTGATATCATTGTTGTTAAAAATAGAGCAAGAAAGCGAATTGCTCTTGAAAAGTTGCTAAACATAAAACGAGAATATCGATCTTCAATGTTATGAATAAATGACCAAAAGTTAATTGGAACAATCAAACAAGCAGCTGAACTTTCCATTAAAAGTACAACATGACCACGATTAATATAGGTAGATGCGTTATCAGGACGTTCTGTATATAATATTGTTGGAAAAATTGAGAGTGGCCGATCTTCAATATATTGTTCTAATAATTCAAGATTCTGAACGGAATCCGCATTTATTTGATTAATTCTTGATCGGATATCTTCTAATAATTGTTCATTGACAAGATCATCAATATAAACTAATTGGACATCTTGCTTAGAACGCTGTCCGACATGTTGTACTTCTGTTACGAGATGTTGATTTCGAATCCGTTTACGTATTAATGAAATGTTAACGTGAATGGATTCAGTAAAAGCTTCCTTTGGTCCACGAACGACACTTTCATTTTCAGATTGAGTGACATCACGATGTTCAAATTTTGAAACATCAATTGAATATGCTTGGGAATGATCTTCCATAAATAAAATAACTTTACCACTGGTGATATTATGATTAATTTCAATACAATCAGTCATGCTTTTAATCGATTCCACTGTTATGATATTGATAATTTCTTGTCCATCTTGTTCAAGTAATGGTTGGATAATTGATTGCTCAATTTTGTCACTATTCACAAGTGAAGCTAGATAGCATAGACAGATTTCTCTCTGATTAAACTTGGCTGTTAACAATCGAATGGAAAAGTCATTATTGATTTGATAGGAAAAATCAGCTTTAATCTTATTGATATTTTTAGTAAGATCAGAACTGATTTGATGATCATTATTTTTAAATTGTTTTTTTCGTAGCAAGGAACTCACCTCATTTTCAAATCTAGTTTGAGTGATTTTAACAATTCTATACATGATTGATTAAGATAATTTTGAATGATAATCAAAATTAAATCCCACCTCATTTGTTTAATGAAGTGGGATTTAATTAATATTTTTTAATGGTAAAATGATCACTTAGTAGTAGCCAATTTTGTGGGAAAGATAAGCCGAGTTTCCAATAACTAATCCCTCGTAAATGCTTCTCTTTAATTAAATCAAATTTTGCTTGAATCGAACGTGCATCTTCAAACCAAACTTCGTGTCTATTACCTTCACCGTCAGTATATTGGAAATAAGGTGCTTGGGCTGTTGAATCGTAGGAAATGGCTTGATTATTTTCATGCGCAAGCTGGATCGCTTGTTGTGGACTAATTGCACGAGCGTATTGACTGCCAGGTTCATAGGGCAGTGTCCAATCATAACCATATAAATTTTGACCGAGCATAATTTTCTTAGCAGGTATCTCTGTTAATGCATAGTCAACAACACGACGGACCTGATCAATTGGTGAAACAGCCATCGGTGGCCCGCCACTGTATCCCCATTCATAGGTCATTAAAACAACAAAGTCAGCAATTTCACCATGTGCCCTGTAATCATGTGCTTCATACCATTGTCCTGACTGAGTAGCGCTTGTCTTTGGTGCTAACGCAGTTGACATTAATAAATTTTCCTGACTTAATCTCGTTTTAGCTCGTCGCAAAAATTGATTGTATGCCTCTCGGTCAGTTGCAGGTAGAAATTCGAAATCAAAATGAACATCACGATAGCCAATTTCTTTTGCGGTTGCAATAATCTGATCAAATAATCGATTTTGGACGTTATGGTCATTGACGATCAAACTGCCTAACTCTTCACTAAAAGCACCATCCTCCAAATTGGTCACGACTAACATTAATGCTGCCTGATTATTTTGTGCGATATTTGGAAAGTCATTAAGTAAAGGTGCTTGTAAACTCCCATCACGTTTGACTTGATAACTAAAAGGAGCAAGGTATGTCAACTGATCAGCATGCTTTTGGGCTGCATTAATCAATGTATTCGATACTGTACTTCCAGTCGGCTCAACATAAGCGTTTGATTCAATCATTTGTTTTGGTTGCTCAGGAATATAAAGTCTCAAGTTTACTGGTAATGGTCGGTTAGGATCAATCGCATTAATTTGTGCCAACTCAGCAATTGTTAAATTAAATTTTTGGCTAATCGTGTAAAGGCTATCTCCAGGTCTAACGAAATAAAATTGTCCGACAATAGGAATAACGATTGCTTGACCGACTACAAGTGATTCAGGGGTCTCTAATTCATTTGCTTGCACAATATCGTCAATCGATGATCCAAACGAATTTGCAATTTGGTAAAGGGAATCCCCTAGTTGAACAAGATAAATTTGCACAATAAATCCTCCTATCTATATTCTCGGGTTATCCTATGCAAGAGAGATTGGGCAAGTGACAGGAAATCTAATTCATTTTTCCATAAAAAATTGATACACTTAGTGATAAGATCTTGATTTAAGGAGAACATAAAATGACAGATAAAGATTATATGAATCTTGCCATTGATGAGGCTAAAAAGGCAGGTCAAATAGGAGAAGTTCCGATCGGGGCAGTGCTCGTTCATAATAATGAAGTTGTTGCGAGTGCTTATAACTTGCGTGAATCATTGCAAACAACAGCTTCACATGCAGAGATGTTTTTGATTGAAAAAGGTAATACTCTGTTTAAAAGTTGGCGTTTAGAGGATTGCACACTATATGTCACGTTAGAACCATGTCAAATGTGTGCAGGAGCGATTTTGCAAGCCAGAATTCCGCGGGTTGTTTTTGGTGCTTATGATCCTAAAGCAGGTTGTGCAGGTTCTATCATTAATATATTAGAAGATCAACGATTTAACCATCAAGTGGATTTAGTCGGAGGCGTGAGAGAAGAAGAATGCTCAGCACTTTTAACAGACTTTTTTAGAGGGCTCCGAGCAAGTCGGAAAGGGAAAAAATAACAACTATAAAGATTTGATTTTTTCCTAAAAACAGACTATACTAGTAAGTGCGCTAATAAGCGCTTTAAACATGATATCAAACTTGCCGTGCTAGGTGGGGAGGTAGCGGTGCCCTGTACTCGCAATCCGCTATAGCGAGACTGAATTCCTATCTGAGGTGCAGAGCAATAAGGTCTGCCTTAACGGAATGGTGTTGAAGTTTGGGTCCTGCGCAACGTGAACCCGTGAACCCTGTCAGGTTCGGAAGAAAGCAGCAGTAAGCGGTCTTTCATGTGTGCCGTAGGGAAGCCTGAATTGAGCCAAGAACTTAAGTAACGCTTAGGGTTATGTGATCGACGATAGGTGCACGGCGTCTATATAATAAACAAATGCTCTTGCCTAGATAGGTAAGAGTTTTTTATTTTTTAAAGTGAAGATAAAGAATGATTTGTTATCGTTCCCATTTAGCTGCAAATTCAGTTATAATAGAAAGGAATTCCATGTTGGGAGGACAAAGTTAAAATGAGTTATCAAGCACTTTATCGAGTATGGCGACCACAAACATTTAATGATGTAGTAGGACAAGTACATATTACGCGTACTTTGCAAAACGCAATTTACCAAAATAAGTTTTCACATGCATATTTATTTTCTGGTCCAAGAGGGACAGGGAAAACAAGTGCAGCGAAGATTTTTGCTAAAGCAGTTAACTGTCAATCAGCTCCTGTTAAAGAGCCATGTGGGAAATGTGATGCATGTATTGGTATTCAAGATGGGACTATCTCAGATGTTATTGAAATTGATGCGGCATCTAACAATGGTGTAGAACAGATTCGTGATATTCGTGATAAAGTAAAGTATGCACCGAGCGTCGTCGATTACAAGGTGTATATTATTGATGAAGTGCATATGTTATCTATTGGTGCCTTTAATGCATTATTAAAAACATTGGAAGAGCCACCTCAACATGTTATTTTTATCTTAGCAACTACTGAACCACACAAAATCCCACTAACGATTATTTCGAGATGTCAGCGATTTGATTTTAAAAGAATTGGTCATTCATTTTTAGTTGAACGAATGAAGCAAATTATGAACGAAGAAAAGATTAGTGTAACAGATGAAGCCTTTCATGCGATTGCGCTTGCAGCAGAAGGTGGTATGCGTGATGCATTAAGCTTACTTGATCAAGCTATTTCATATAGTCAAGATGTGGTTGAGTTAGAAGATGTGTTGGCTATTACAGGCTCAGTTTCTCAAAGTAATTTAATTGAATTAATTGACGCACTATATCATCAAGATGCAAAAACTGCATTAAAATTAGTTGATTTATTTATTCAAGAAGGAAAAGATCCTGGAAGGCTTGTATATGACCTGATCTATTTTTTAAGAGACTTATTAATTTATCAGGACACAACGGATTCTGAAGATTTACTCGAACGAGCAATTGTAGATCAGGCATTCAAAGAATTACAGCAGAAGCTCACTAGTAATTGGATTCAAAATTCAATTACCGAATTGAATCAATGTCAACAAGAAATGAAATGGACGAATACGCCGAAAGTATTTATTGAGATTACAGTTTTAAAAATTGCAGATCAACAAGCAGAATCAAAAAGCTCGGTACTTGATGATAAACAACTTTTGCAGTTAACAGAAAAGCTTGATAAACTAGAAAAAGAATTGCAATCAGTAAAACAAAATTATCATAAAGCTTCTGAACCTGTGAAGGCAAGTGCTCCAAGTAATCGTAGAAGTCCTGGAGTGACAAAAAATAAGTATAAAATTCCGTATGAACGAATAAGAGATGTGTTAGCTCATGCAGAAAAGCAATATTTAACAGACGTTCAACAAAAATGGCCTACTTTTATGAATATGTTAAAACAGCAGAGCGCTCCAGCACATGCGGTTTTACAAGATGCAAAACCAAGTGCTGCCTCAGCGGATAGATTGGTAATAGCATTTAGATACGATATTCACTGTTCATTAGCTTTAGATCATCAACAACTGATTGAATCACTACTATTAGAGATACTTGGTAAAGTGACAACATTTATCCCAATACCAGAACAAAGTTGGGTTGAATTGCGCCAAGAATATGTTGAAAAACAGCGCCAGCAATCTCAAGAAGTCTCTTCAAATCAAACTGAGGAAGACCCAATTGTTGCTCAAGCAAGAAAGCTTGTTGGTGATGATTTATTAGAAATACATGAATAATAATTTTTTATATTAGGAGGAAATCACAATGCGTGGAAATATGGGTAATATGAATAAAATGATGAAGCAAATGCAAAAAATGCAAAGAGATATGATGAAGGCACAGGAAGAACTACTAGAAATGACTTTTGAAGCTTCTTCTGGTGGTGGTATGGTTAAAGTAGTTGCAAATGGTAAAAAGGAAATTCTTGATATTGAAATCAGTGAAGAAGTTGTTGATCCAGATGATATCGAGATGCTACAAGATTTAATTATTGCAGCAACTAATGAAGTATTAACAAAAATAGAAGATACAACAAATGAGAAAATGGGTAAATTTACTCAAGGCATGAATTTACCTGGAGGCTTGTTCTAGGAGGTTAATGTCTTGTACTATCCAGAACCGATTTCAAAGCTAATTGATAGCTTTACAAAATTGCCAGGTATAGGACCAAAAACGGCGGTTCGACTGGCCTTTTTTGTACTAAATATGAAAGAAGAAGATGTATTAGATTTTGCTAAAGCGTTAGTAAGTGCTAAACGTGAACTTACACACTGTCATATCTGTGGTAATATTACTGATCAAGATCCATGCTTCATCTGTCAGGATCAATCGCGAGATCAATCTGTAATTTGTGTGGTTCAAGATCCTAAAGATGTGATTGCAATGGAGAAAATGCGTGAATATAATGGTTTATATCATATTTTAAATGGTGCGATTTCACCTATTGATGGTATTGGTCCAGAGGACATTAATGTACCGAGCTTGTTAGATCGACTAAAGGATGAGCGTGTTACAGAGTTGATTTTAGCAACTAATCCTAATGTAGAGGGAGAAGCAACAGCAATGTACATTTCTCGACTCGTTAAGCCGTCAGGAATTAAAACAACTCGAATTGCTCATGGGCTACCAATGGGTGGCGATCTAGAATACGCTGATGAAGTGACTCTCTCTAAAGCATTAGAAGGAAGACGCGAACTGTAAAAAAGGATGTGAAAACTCATGTTTGGTAAGAAAAGTTGGAAAAAAGAAAAAGAGAAACTCTTAACACAAATTTTTCAGCTCCAAAAAGAGTGGAAACAGCTAAAATCTATTTTAGATCAAAGTGTTGACCCGTCTGATGTAGGTCGAGTTGATTTGAGAGTTGCTGAAATAAAGTATTTCTATTTATTAAGAGAAGCTAAATATTATCATTTAAATGCGAATAAGTAATTTCAAAGAATGTTCATTAAGTTGAACGTTCTTTTTTTTTTTCGCTAAACATATATTTAGGGTAAAGGAGTGGAGGTTTATGAAGACACTACTAACAATAGTATTGGTAATAACTATTCTATTCATATTATTTAATGCGAAATCACTAAAGTGGATACCGTCAGCACTCACTAGACTTGTAATTGGGGCATTAGTAATATTTTTCTTAAATCTAATAGCCAATAACTTTGGATTACATATACCGATTAATATATTTACCTCAATCACTGTCGGTCTTTGTGGTTTACCAGGTATTATTGCCATAGGTTCATTGTTTTTGTTTATCTTATAATGCTGAATAATTACAAATTGGCCTAGGAACCATAAATTCTCTAGGCCAATTTTTCTAATTGGATAAATATAGATTAGTAGATAAATATTTTAAAAATTTTCCGTTACATAGAAAATGTTCATAATGTTTTAATAAATGATTAAATTACTTTAAAAAGCTTAAGTAAACACCCAAATATCTAAGGATATTATATATGTGGGAAAAGAAACGTTGCAAAAAAAATAAAAAAACCATTAATATAGTCTTACAGTTTTAAAAATTGCAATTAGTCAAAAAAATTAGAAGAGATTGATAAAATAATTAGATTAGTTATTGTTTTTTTATAACTTATTAACTATAATGTTTTTAACCTACTTTCTTTAGTCTCGAAATCATGAAGAAGTAAATCAAAAGTTAGTATATGTTAAATTATCAGAATAATTGCTTTATTTAGATTTGTTTAAATTTACAAACGGATGCATAGGAGGATAACGTTGAATAATAAATTATTAGAAATAAATCAGTTGTATACCTCCTTTCGAATTCGTGATGATTATTATGCGGCAGTTGACAATGTCTCATTAAGTGTTAAAAAGAATGAGGTCTTAGCCATTGTGGGAGAATCCGGGTCAGGGAAAAGTGCGTTAGCTTTTTCAATCATGCGCCTGCATAATCGCGCGAAAATTGAAGGGGAAATCTTATTTAAAGGTGAGAATGTAATTGACATGTCAGCTTCACGTCTTAATGAGATGCGAGGTAAGGACATGGCGATGATTTTCCAAGACCCATTAACTGCATTGAACCCATTAATGACAGTAGGGCAACAGATCGGTGAGGCGCTCTTTTTACATGACCGTAAATTAACGAAAAAGGATGTTCAAGATCGAGTAATTGATTTGCTCGATCAGGTAGGTATTCCTCGACCAAATTATGTGATTGATCAATATCCACATGAATTATCAGGTGGGATGCGCCAACGTGTCATGATCGCAATTGCGATTGCTAATGACCCAGAGTTGTTAATTGCAGACGAACCAACTACTGCTCTGGACGTAACAATCCAAGCGCAAATTCTTGATTTGATTAGGGACCTTAAAGAAAAAATGGACGCAGGTATTATTTTAATTACGCATGACCTCGGGGTTGTGGCGGAGATGGCAGACCGTGTAGCGGTAATGTATGCGGGGGAAATTGTTGAGATTACCGATGTGAAAACATTATTTGAAAACCCGAAACATCCATATACACGTTCATTATTAAATTCAGTTCCTAATTCAACAGATTCTAAAAAACAAGAGAAGTTACATGTTATTCAAGGGATTGTCCCTTCATTAGCTCACTTACCACGAGTAGGTTGTCGCTTTAAAGATCGGATTCCTTGGATTGATGATTCTGCACACGAGGAACACCCAGAATTAAGAGAAATTGAGCCAGGACACTTTGTCCGCTGCTCATGTTATCAACATTTTTATTTTCCAGATAAAGAGGAGGTCAAAAAGAAATGACCTTTCTTGAGATAAAAGATTTAAAAGTTCATTTCCCGATTCGAGGAGGAATCTTGAATCGTAAAATCGACGCAGTTCGTGCAGTCGATGGGGTATCTTTTCAAATAGAGCAAGGAACGACTTATGGTCTTGTTGGTGAATCAGGTTCAGGTAAGACAACAACAGGTCGAGCTATCATTGGTTTAAATGATATTACATCAGGTCAAGTGCTATTTGAAGGAAAAGATTTATATTCGAAAAAGAATAAAAAATTAGACTTTAGACGAGATATTCAAATGATCTTCCAAGACCCGTATTCATCACTTAACCCGAAAAAACGTGTCCTTGATATCGTCGCTGAACCACTTAGAAACTTTGAAAAGATGACGAAGAGAGAAGAGTTATTTGAAGTTATCGGTTTATTGGAGAAGGTTGGTTTATCTGAAGAGAGTATTTATAAGTACCCTCACCAATTCTCAGGTGGACAACGTCAACGTATTGGGATTGCCCGTGCGATTGCTTTAAAGCCAAAACTGATTATTGCTGATGAGCCTGTATCTGCACTTGACGTATCAGTTCAAGCACAGGTGCTTAACTTTATGCAAGATATTCAGAAGGAACTGAATTTAACGTACTTATTTATTAGTCATGATTTAGGAATTGTTAAACATATGAGTGACCGGATTGGCATTATGTATAAAGGTCGTTTTGTAGAAGAAGGGGATACAGAAGATATCTTCTCTAATCCACAACATATTTATACGAAGCGCTTAGTTGCAGCCATTCCTGATATTAATCCAAATAATCGAGCAAAGCAAAAGGAATTTAGAAAAGCTGTTCAAAGAGAATATGAACAAGATTATGATAAATATTTTGATGAAAGTGGCTTAGCTTATCCATTGCGTCAACTCTCAGACACTCATCTTGTTGCTTTGCCAGGAAGAGGGTGAATGACAGATGTGGAAATTTATTATTAGACGCTTAATCACAACATTACCACAAATTCTTTTACTAAGTGTGCTGATCTTTTTAATGGCACAACTCATGCCAGGTGATGCATTAACAGGTTTAATTGATCCAAACCTTGACCCTGCAACAATCGCAGAACAGAGAGAACGTCTTGGTTTAAATGATCCTTGGTACATTCAATACGGAAATTGGATTTCAAATGCGTTACAAGGTGACTTAGGTCAATCGTTCCGATTTAAAATGGAAGTTACTGAGTTAATCGGTCAACGTTTAAACAATACGGTTTGGTTATCACTAACAACGTTAGTGTTTACGTATTTAATTGCCATTCCACTTGGTATTACAAGTGGTCGTTACAATGATACGTTACGTGATCAGTTGATTACAGGTTATACGTATGTTGGTTTTGCAACACCATTATTTATCTTTGCCCTTGTTGCTTTATGGATTTTTGGTTTCAACTTAGGTTGGTTCCCAACGGGATCAAGTGTGCAAGCAGGTTTAACACCAGGTACATTTGAATACGTGTTAAGTCGAGCGCATCACTTAATGTTACCATCTTTATCAATGGCATTGATTACAACGGTAAGTACCGTTCAATATTTACGTAATGAAATTATTGATACGAAACAAAAAGATTTTATCTTAACTGCTCGTGCTAAAGGTGCTTCAGAATCACGTGTCTATAACCGTCACGTGCTGAGAAACTCACTATTACCGATTGCTGCGTTTTTCGGATTTGAGATTACAGGGTTAATTGGTGGGACCGTGTTTATTGAAAC
>FZPS01000171.1_pt43 | contig 105184 bp, 90 predicted proteins | sample 1817821 | NCBI WGS metagenome assembly FZPS01 (sample SAMEA104158645, study PRJEB21678) | metagenome | place: Germany | collected 2015-04-21
TGAACACCTGGGTTCATCAGAACTTCCATGGTTGCATAGTGAATTGCCTTAAGTTCGTCATTAGTAAAAAGGTTTAATTCTACACCATTAAGTGCATTAAATCCTGCAACTGCATTATTTTTTGCCACTTTTTAGCCTCCGAATAAGAATAATTTAAGCCAGCAGCTCTTTTGCCTTTGCCACTGCCTCACTTGCGTTTTCGGCATAGCAGTCAGCACCAATCTTGTCGGCCCATGCCTGGGTTGCAGGTGCGCCACCGACCATGACTTTTATTTTGTCCCTGAGCCCTTCTTCCTTGAGGAGCTCGATTACGTCCCTCTGTCCCTGAAGAGTTGTGGTCATAAGGGCGGAGATTCCAATCATATCAGCATTGACTTCCTTTGCCTTCTCAATAAAATTCCTGGTTGGAACGTCACGTCCGATATCATACACCTCAAAACCAGCAGACTGGAGCATTGTGGACACGATTGATTTTCCAATGTCGTGCACATCTCCCTCTACGGTACCGTTCACAATAACACCGAGCTTTGAGCCGGAAGCCCCTTCAGGCATAAGATCCTTAAGAACTTCAACTCCTGCAGTCATTGCATCGGCGGCCATCATTACATGTGGAAGGAAAAGTTTTCCTCTCTCAAAAAGGATACCTACCTCATTCATACCTGCAGCGAGCCCTTTTTCAATTATTTCGGAAGGCTCCAGTTCTCCTTTAGCTTTTTCAACAGCAGCGAGTACTGTATCTTTCTTGCAGGAAATTATAGCATCTGCAAGTTCCTGAAGCAATTCTTCTTTGCTAATATTGCATCCTCCGTTTTAATTTTTAAATTTTAAAGACACTTCTTCCTGAATATCATGATCATATGTGATATTTAAGCCGTAAGCTTATGCCACAGAATGAAACAATGAAATATACAGGAAGATACTCACGATTATCATGGGTGGGAAACCATGATACCATAAGCGAGACAATGAAATCATGAAGAATTCATGATTATGCTGACAGGGATTAATGAGCATTTTAACAGTGTAGCGTTTTTGTGCCACCTTAATCCCGTCTGATCACTCATCTTATAGATGTCTCAATAAACAGGTAACTTTTCCCCTATATATATTTTTTTAAAAAAATTGAATCAAAATTAGGGGATGTATATATATTTTTCGGTATTGCACATTTTATAAGTATATTGAGGAAGAAATCAAAATGAGATTACCAAAAAATATAAATATTAGATATTCAAACTGGATTTTTATAAAACTCCTTAAGTAAATCCAAAATAGGAACTTTATAAAAAATATACACAATAAATCAAGAATTAATTGTAAATAAATTATTGGCATCCTGTTAATCTCCAAACATTATGAAGGATAAACAAGGCGATAACTGCTAGTTTTGATTCTAATTTGATTTTGTCTTTATTTATATATTTTAAGAGAAATCTTGAAGTTCATTTTTTTGATAAGGCATATTTAATTTTTCAATTATTTTATGCTACTAATTGAAATTTCCTAAAAATGAAAAAATATATATACATTTCTCAGATCACGATATCTTATAAAGAATAAAGAATATGGATAACAGGGTGCGGGCAGCAAAATACAGATTACGCGGTACAGATGTAAGCACAAATCATAAACTTTCCGTTATAAATCGTCAGATTTCCCGTATCCTGAAATGCAGAGTCTGTAAGCTTTGTTGATGAGTTCAAGCATTCTTGTATCTTCCCTCTCAATTTTTATTCCACAGGCGAGGGAAAGATATTCTGCAAGGTCGAAAACTTTTATTTTTTCACCCTTCCCGGCTTCAATAAGATTCTGCATGCAGCCCCCACAGTTTGTGATAATTACATCGCAGCCCAATTTTTCAGCAGCCCTGTAGCGATCGGAAGCTATATCTAGCGATTCGGATGGGTAATTGACCCTTACCCCACCTCCGAAACCGCAGCAGGCTGAATTTTCCGTGGTTTCGTTGGCAAGTTCGGTACCCTGTATACTCTCAAGCACATCTCTCGCTTCCTGGTATACGCCCATTGCCCTGGTCAGATGGCAGGGATCGTGATAAAAGACTCTATGCTTGAGGACAGTTTCAGGAATAAGTTTTCCTTCTCTTACCAGAAGTTCAAGGTACTGGGAAACGTGCAGCACCTGAAAATCAAGTTTATCAAACATTCTCGGATAGATATCTTTAAACGCTTTAAAGCAGCCTGGACAGGCAGTAATAAGAATTTTCGCTCCTCTTTTTCTAATTTCCTCAATATTGCGCTGTCCGTTTCTGCGCATAGGTCCAGGATCGCCTGCGCCTGCGGACACAGCTCCGCAACAGTACTCAACCCCGCTAAGGACAGTATAATCGACTGCTGCTTTCTCCAGCAGTGCAACTGCAGACTGCGCCATGATTTTGTTGATATATGTGCCTGCACAACCGGGAAAATACACTACCGAGCCTGGGCTATTCTTATATATAGGGGTTTCATCAAGCTCGGCAATTTTCCTGAAAAGGTTGTTTTTAGATTCGGGATCTACCATCGTCTGCCTGTCGGTAAGCCCGTTTTCATTAGCCCATTTCTGTCTGGCAGGAGAAATAAGCATTTTAATTCCCAGGGTCTCGGGGCAGGCATCCACACAGAGCCCGCAGGTCAGGCAACGCAACAGGGACTTGGGATCAATCTCTGCTTTCCCCTCAAGGTAACTGTAAAGCCGGCCAAGCAAGCAGAGGTCATTGTAGCGAGGACAGACTTCAAGACATTGTCCGCATTCCGTACAATTTGACCTGTGCTTTTCTACTATTTCCATTTTTCAACTCCATATCATTTTAAGCTAGTGAAGCTTATTCTATCTTAACAGGCATCTTTTAAAGATATCTTTAATATGGTCATTGAAACTACCTTTTTGATAGAATATCACTAAACATTCCTTCTAATATGAAATCTTAAAGGTTCTTTCTAATAAGAAATCGTTGGAAAACTACCAGAAACATGTAGGGTAATATAGGGTAATTACTAAAACTCTCGGTCTGGATGGGATTTTTTCACTGTCCAGTATGTATTCTGTACGGAGAATTGTCTCTAGGACTGTGAGAAATCTTCAGAAGGAAATTAAAATAACTTGACAGATTTTTCCAAAAAAGATAAGCTAATGTTCAACGATATCATCATTATATAAGTAGCTATATATGTAGTCGGCAAAAGGATGGGATATAAATCTTCGACGAACTCAAGAACAGCGCAAGAAAATTGATAATACCCTTTGCCTGCCTGATTCCCTTGTCTCCAAATACCCTTACTTTACTGGGTTTTGCCGTTAGCGTGGCTGCAGGAGCAGCATTCACTCTGGGAAAACCTTTTGCGGGAGGGCTTCTGATCCTTTTCAGCGGGATCTTCGATGTTCTTGACGGGGGAGTCGCAAGGGCAAAAGATCGGATCACACCTTTTGGGGGCGTGCTTGATTCGGTTTGCGATCGTTACTCTGATGGCATAGTGTTCCTGGGGATAATCGCAGGTGCGGTTAACGGCAGGCTTGTTCTCTCTCCAATCCTGCAAATAGAAGTCTGGCTATGGGCAGGCTATGCCCTGATTGGCTCCTTCCTTGTAAGCTACACCCGTGCCCGCGCAGAATCCGCAGGCTGCCGGAAACTGTCTGTCGGTGTTGCCGAACGCACGGAAAGGATGATTATTCTGGCTCTGGGAGGGCTTTCAGGTTTTCTTGGCTGGGCTCTAGTTTTGATAGCCGTATTTTCCCACATTACCATTATCCAGAGAGTCCTGCGGGCAAAAAGTATACTGAGCAAGGCTTCAGAAGCTGATTTTCAAAAACCTTGACAGCGCAGGTAATGTTAGAAAAGCCAGAAATAGTGACATCTGTAAATTCCGAATTATAACTGAAGAAAGGTTAAAGAGAATATCTTGACTTTCTTCTACCGATACTCATTTATACTACATATTTGATTACAATAGTTGACGAGGCAAACAAAGAAAGAGATTTGCCATTGAGAAGTATAACCTACCCTGTGGGGCCGTAGGGTAGCCTGGTCCATCCTGCAAGACTGGGGGTCTTGCGACCTGAGTCCAAATCTCAGCGGCCCCACCAAAATTTTTATTAGATCTTATTTTTAACACTTCTTTACTCATTGTCCTACATTATTCTCGATATTATTGGCTTTTTAGCCCACAGTTAAATTTCAAACATTTAATTGTTTTATCACCGCTCGAGTATGATTTTGGAGCCTTATGTAGAATTTTGAATAATTTTTTTCATACATTGCATCCTTCCTGGTACAAAGCAATCTACATTTTCTAAAAAAATATATGAAATCCAAAGATCACTCAATTGAATTATAAAAATTTAGTAGGATGTAAAGTTATTTAGAAAAATATATTCACTACTATGAAATATCAATAAATATTATTAGTCTTGTTTATCTTTGCTCATTTCACTTATTCTTTCACGTTTATACTTCTCTCGAATTTTTTCGATCATCTCTTCATTAGCCTCAATAACGAAAGCTCCTATATACCCGCACTCCTTGCAGTGGTAAACTGTGCCTGCATACCCGCCAACTTCATAGTATAAATCTGCGTTTCCGCATACAGGGCAAACTTCAATGAGTTTTTCCCTTTCCAGAGCAAATCCTCCTTCAAGACGGCTTGCAATACCGAATTGTTAAATATATATAAGAAGGATGATTTTAATAAAAATATAGCATCTAACTATCAAGTACCAAAGGGTACTAACTATTTTTCAGGGAACCCTGATAAGGATAAGGCTGTATTCAGGGAGTCCTGAAATACCCGGAACTCTTTGTAAAATTCACAGCTTTACACAGAAACATTCAAGACTTACAGTGAGTAAAAAATGAAAGAAACGTTGACCCCTGCAATGCGCCAGTATTATGAAGTCAAGCAAGCATATCCTGACACCCTGATCTTCTTCCGTATGGGAGACTTTTACGAATCATTCGGAGAAGATGCAAAAACTATTGCAAAAGAACTTGAAATCACTCTTACAGCCCGGGGAAAAGACAGGTCCGGAAAGAGAATGCCGCTTGCAGGAATACCCTACCATGCAGTTGACACTTATCTGCCGAGGCTAATAAATAAAGGGTACAAAGTGGCAATTTGCGAACAGCTTGAAGACCCGAAGCAGGCAAAGGGAGTTGTAAAGAGAGGGGTTGTCAGGGTGGTCACACCCGGCACGGCAATTGATTCTTCCATGTTTTCGGATGCCTCTAACAATTACTTGATGGCAGTTGCAGGGCGGGAAATCGGAAAGTCCAGCAGGAATGCTGAAAAAGAAATAGAACTTGGAGTCTCCTTTCTGGACATCTCGACAGGAGAATTCCTTACAACGCAGTTTCGAGACTCGGAAAATTTTGAAAAGCTTCTAAGCGAGCTTGCCCGCATGCGGCCTTCCGAATGCATCCTCCCTCCATCCCTTTATGGAAATTCCGACCTTACAGACCGACTGAAAGCTCAGACTATTGTGCAAGAGTTTGTTCCTCAGGTTTCAGAAATCGAGGAAGCCGAAGAACGACTGAAAGCACATTTCAAAGTTGAAACCCTTGAAGGCATGGGCTGTGAGAAACTTGGCTTTGCAATTTATTCAGCCTGGGCTGCTCTCGAATACGCCCAGACAACGCAAATGAGGGAGCTTACTCATATCAATACATTGAGAACCTACTCAAACTCCGAATTCATGATTCTTGATTCCGTAACCCTGCGGAATCTTGAGATTGTAAAAAACGTACGGGATGAGGGGGACGCAAATTCCCTTTATCGCATTCTTGACTGCACAAAAACACCAATGGGGAGCCGTACTCTGAAAAAGTGGCTTTTGAAGCCTCTACTTTCCGTAGAGAAGATCAACCTTCGGCTCGATGCTGTGGAAGAGCTGGCAGCAAATCCTCTGCTCCGCTACGACCTGCGGAGCTGGCTTTCCGAGGTCAGGGATATAGAACGCCTTGTAGGCAGGATAGTGTACGGGAACTCAAATGCAAGGGATCTTGTAGCCCTGAAAAAATCACTTGGTGTCCTGCCTCCTATCCGCGATTCCCTCATGGAGACAGTCAAGTCTGAACTTTTAAATGAGATTGCAGTCGAACTTGCATCATTTTCCGAACTTGAAAACCTGGCAGAAACAATAGGCCGAGCAGTTGTTGACGAACCGCCTGTCTCGGTCCGTGAAGGAGGTATGATAAAGCCGGGGTACAGTGCAGAACTTGATGAGCTGCGGAATATCGCCAGCAGCAGCAAGCAGTGGATTGCAAATTTTCAGCAGAAAGAAAGGGAACGAAGTGGGATAAAATCCCTTAAAGTGGGGTACAATAAGGTTTTCGGATATTACATAGAGGTAACCAATGCCAATAGCAGCCAGGTGCCTGAAGACTATATCAGAAAGCAGACCATGGCAAATGCCGAGCGTTTTTTTACCCCAGAACTCAAGGAGAAAGAGAGCCTTATCTTAACTGCCAATGAAAAAGCTATAGCTCTCGAATATGAAATCTTTACCGAAATCGTGAATACACTGTCAGCCCATTCAAGAGAACTTCAGGAGATTGCCGAGAGAACAGGTTCACTTGATGTCCTTGCAGCTCTCGCTGAAACTGCAGAAACTAACAATTACATAAGGCCCCAGCTTACTGACGATTGCAGGATTCTTATACGGGACGGAAGGCATCCAGTAGTTGAGAAAACAGTATCTGGCGGCTTTGTGCCTAATGACACCGAAATGGACTGTAAGGAAAATCAGTTTTTGCTGGTAACAGGCCCGAACATGGCAGGAAAGTCTACCTACATGCGACAGACTGCGCTTATCGCTATTATGGCTCAGGCAGGTTCCTTTGTCCCTGCATCCTATGCCTCAATAGGGATTATTGACCAGGTCTTTACAAGAATAGGGGCTTTTGATGACCTTGCAAGTGGGCAAAGCACGTTTATGGTAGAAATGATTGAGCTCGCAAATATTCTGAATAATGCAAGCCCAAGAAGTCTTGTGCTGCTTGATGAGATCGGCAGGGGAACAAGTACCTATGACGGATACAGCATCGCAAAAGCCGTTGTGGAATTCCTGCATAATAGAGGAAGAGTTGGAATGAGGGCACTGTTCGCAACTCATTACCACCAGCTTACATCGCTCGAAAATAAACTGAAAAGGGTTAAAAACTACCATATTGCAGTAAAAGAAGAAGGTCACGAACTTATCTTCCTGCGAAAGATCGTGCCAGGTGCAACAGATAGGAGTTACGGAATCCATGTTGCAAGGCTTGCTGGCGTCCCGGAAAAGGTAATCGAAAGGGCAAATGAGATTCTTAAGGAACTCGAAAGAGAAAACGTGCTTGAGGAAGCTGAAGGCGGCGAGAATGGGAAAAAGAGAAAAAGCAAAGCATCCACACGTTATACCCAGATGATGCTTTTTGATCCCGGAAGCAGCAGTGGAAACCAATTAGAGGAAAACAGACCCAGTCCCGTAGAAGTTGCTCTGAAAAAGTTGAATGTGGAAGAAATGACACCAATAGAGGCTCTGAATAAACTTCATGAGCTGAAAAGATTACTCGATTGAGAAGGCTCTGAATAAGCCCAATGAGCTGAAAAGCTGCTTATTGAAGGGTCGATTAAAGGATATCCGATAAAACCTCTCTAATTTGGACGGAGTAAAGCAATGAAGAAAGAATATCCTGAAGGGAAGGAAAAAGTTCAGGGAAATAGAATCCGAATCCTTGATAAAGATACTATAAATAAAATCGCAGCAGGAGAAGTAATAGAGCGTCCTGTATCAGTAGTAAAGGAATTAATAGACAATTCAATCGATGCTAGAGCTACGGATATCCGCATCGAAATTGAAAAAGGTGGAAAACGTTCGATCCTTGTCCGAGACAACGGCTGCGGGATGAGCCGGGAAGATGCCCTGCTCGCATATAAAAAGCACGCAACGAGCAAGCTCATGTATATCGAAGATCTTAATACTATTTCCACGATGGGTTTCAGGGGAGAAGCGCTTTCGTCTATTACAGCCGTTGCAAAGGTGGAAATTCTTACCCGGCAGCAGGAAGAAATTACAGGCACCAGGATAGTGATCCATGGGGGGAAAGTACTGGAAACCTTGGATGCGGGCACGGCTCCGGGCACGGCTGTACATGTAAAAGACCTGTTTTACAATACACCTGCAAGGCAGAAATATCTCAAAAGCGACCGTACCGAGCTTGCCCATATTACCGATACGGTCATGCGTCTTGCCCTGGCAAACCCGGAGATTTCTTTCACCCTGCTGAGTGACGGAAAACCAGTCATAAGAAATGCGGGCTCAAACGACCCTTTTAAGAGTATTGTAAACCTGCTTGGACCGGATACAGCGCGTTCAATGCTTCCCCTGGAGTACAGGACAGAAGACTTTGAGATCAGAGGATATATCTCAAAACCCGAAACCACGCGAAGAGATAGTGACCAGCTTTTCTTTTTCGTAAATACCCGTCCGGTGATTTCAAGAGCTATCAATAAAGCTGTCCGTGAAGGATATTACACCAGAATTCCAAAAGAACGCTATCCAGTGGCAGTACTTTCGCTTGATATTGATCCCGGGGAAGTAGATGTGAATGTTCATCCCCGTAAAGCCGAGGTGCGCTTCAGCCGGGAAAAAGAGATTGGAGATGCGGTCACACTTGCAATTGAGAAGGTGCTTTCTGAAAGTAATCTTGTTACCGAGATCAGAGAAAGAAGAGACCGGATTCAAAAAACCTTCGAAATTCCAGAATCTTCGGGTAGATTACAGGTCTCAGAAGCTGCGGAAATTTTTGGAAAAATCGTGACCGGAAAGACAAGAAGTACTCATGGGACCTCCAACTTTCCTGAAAGCGGTGGGGCTCTGAGAGAAAAAGCTGAAAGATACTCCTATCCGGTAAAAGATACTGAAAGGAAACTGAAAAAATCTGAAAGGCTGCTGGACTTTACCTCTAAGGATGGAATACTGGGAATTCCGGATAATAGAAATCCTGAAAACAGGAACGAACTGGAAATAAATAAGGACTCTCTTGAAGACTTGCGGGTTATTGGGCAGGTTTCTAGGCTGTATATCCTTGCCGAAAAAGGGGAAGACCTAGTGCTTATTGACCAGCATGCTGCTCATGAACGAATTCTCTACGAGCAGATCCTGAGAATGAAAAAATCCAGGGTGCAGGAACTAATCACACCTATAACAATAGATCTTACCCCTAAAGAAAAAGTGCTTATGGAAGAATATATTCCCTATCTTGAAGACTACGGTTTCGGGATTTCAGAGTTCGGCGATAATACATATGTGGTTACCTTCGTGCCTGAGGTTTTCGGACGGCTCGAAGGTTCGGAAATTATTCATGATGTAGTCTCTGATCTTCTAGCTTCAGGGAGAGTTAAAAAGGATACAGGAATCTCGGAGAGAGTCTGCAAAACCCTTGCATGCAGGGCTGCAATCAAAGCGGGAGCAGCCTGCAGCCCAGGGCAGATGGAGGAACTCATAGAGCAGCTTAAAAAGGCTGAAAATCCCTACTCTTGCCCTCACGGCAGGCCAACTGTGATCACATTTACGAAAGGAGAACTGGACCGCATGTTTGCAAGAATCCAGTAAAATTACTTTAAAGTAAATTAACTGGATTCTAAAGAGACGCCTGCTCCGTTGAGTTAGAAACATAATCATAAACCTGATATACACAGATTATACAGATAACATATAAGTGAAATTTCAATAATCAGCTGACATACTCTTATATTAAAAAATGTTCTGTGTTTCCTATACATTTATATAACATAACTTATGATGTAGTACTTGGTGTCAGGCGAGTTCTGGCATCCGAATAGGCATCATTCCACAAGGCTATTTTTCACACACCAACCCCCAAAAATCCCAAAAGGAACGCCCTCCAATCGTTCCAGAATCCAGGATAAAACCCCATTTCCGAAAAACAAATCCCCCGATCCTGGAATGATGCCACCTCTTTTCTATACATTTTTTTTCTATAATTCTTTAGTTTTTAATTGGTTCAGGCTTAGCTTCTGACGAAACTCAGTGATCTTCCTCATGAAGTCCGGCAAGACTTCCCCCGGAAATTAGTTGAGATATTTTCTGATTTTCACGTCAATACATTTATAATAAAAAACCTACGAGTATTCTTCCATGATAGATCCTGTTAACAATTTCAAGATCCCTGAAGAATGGATTCTCCGCACTGGCATTCCGAGGGAAGAACTTGAAAAAAAAGTAGCATCCGGGATGGTTGTGGTTCTAAGTGATGGATCTGTTCTCAAAAGAGGATACACTACAGGAACCACAGCAAGTGCTGCTGCAAAAGCCGCTGTTCTCTCTCTCAGGAAAACAGTTGACAGCGTGTCCGTCCCCACTCCTGTTGGACTGAGAGCTCAGCTTGAGGTCAGCGAAGCCTCAAAGGGGCGTGCAGTTGTAAAAAAGATTCAGAACGATCACGAATCCGACATTACCCGGGGGCTTGAATTTGTGGGCGAAGCCAGGGAATCCGAAGGAATCCGCATTCTCGGAGGAAAAGGCATAGGAATTGTTAGAAGGGACGGGCTCCAGGTTCCAAGAGGCCAGCCAGCTATTAACCCGAAGCCAATGGAACAGATAAAGGCAGCAGTGAAGGAAGCCGTAGATGAACTGGGTTTGAAAGGAGCCGAGGTTATAATCTCAATTCCGGATGGGGAAAAGATCGGAAAGGAAACCCTGAACAGCAAGATAGGTGTGGAAGGCGGAATTTCCATACTTGGGAGCACGGGTTTTGTTGAGCCCTGGAATGACCATCTTGGAGAGATGAAAGGAGACCTTATCCGCTGCACAGATAAAGTTGTCCTGACCACAGGCAGGATAGGAATGCGCTACTCCCATATGCTTTTCCCTGATTACACCGTTGTTATGGTCGGAAGCAGGATTTCAGAAGGGCTTGAGTATGCCTCTGGCGATGTAATTATTTGTGGGCTCCCCGGTCTTGTCCTTAAATGGGGAAACCCTGATATGCTTGAAGGCAGCGGATATGCAACTGTTGTCGAGATGCTTGAGAAAAAGCCTGAACACCCACGCCTGAAAGAAGCCTTCGAGATGGCTATAGAGAAAGGGAAGGGTGCAAGAATCGTGGTAATTGACAGGGATGGCTCGGTCCTCATGGACAGCAAAAGAGAAAGTTAAGCAGGAATTACTGAAAAATTAAAACGAAAGAATGGAAAGGCTAAAAATAGACAGATAAAGGGGAAAAATAATGATTGTGGTAGGAGTCGGAGTTGGGCCGGGAATGCTCACGGAAGAAGGAATAGAAGCCATAAGGAAAGCCTCTGTGGTTTATGGCGCAAAAAGAGCCCTTGAAATTGCTGAGAAATACATTAACTGTGAAGCAAAACCGATTAAGGACTATAAATCGCTTCATCTCCTGCCAGCCGATGCAGTTGTGTTGTCCACAGGTGATCCAATGTTTTCAGGGCTCGGAAAATTTGCAGGGGAGAAGGATAAGGTGATTCCGGGGATTTCTTCAATGCAGGTAGCCTGTGCGCGTACCAGGGTGAACCTGACAAATCTCTGTGCAATTACAGCTCATGGCAGAGACCCCGAGCCTGCAAAAGCCGAACTAATCCGGGAATTGAAGAATGGAAGAAATATATTTCTTCTGCCGGATGAGAATTTCGGCTCGCTTGAGGTCGCAGAAGTCCTGAGAGAGCTGGGCATTGAAGCCGAACTCTATACTTGCGAAAACCTGGGCTATCCTGAAGAAAGGATTGCAAGAGGCACGCCTGAAAATCCGCCTGTACCTAAGACAATGCTTTACGGACTGCTTGTTGTACAGAAGAGGTAAGTTTCTAAAAAGAGATTCTCTTAAACTGAATCTGGCTAGCAGCAGGTTGCTAAATCGAATGAGAACGATAATTGTCCTGTTAACCTGTTATAAAGTGTATAACCGTATAAAAGATTAAATCTCCAAAAATAACAGCGGTTATAAAGCCCGCTGTAATTGAAAGCATGAACGGCAGACCTGGAGTAACCCAGATATCTCTCCCAATCAACCCTTTTTTCAGGTATTCTTCAAGTTCAGGCTTCTGGTCTGCATCGAAATTAAGTCCTGTACGGGCGAGCCTTCTTTTGAGACTTCCGGTTTCGTCAAGCTCAAATTTTTCAAGCAAGCCAAGATGTTTCTTATTTTTCAGGGAAGAGATCTCAGTCCTGTAGCCTATGAACATATAAAGCGGTTTTTTGACCATTTCGGGCGAGAAATGCAGGAGATTGTAGCAGAACATTCCTAGCGGGACAATTGTCGTCAGCAGGAGAGCATTCCCAAGCACCGTAAAAGTAAAAAGCCCCACAGGCGGAAGCCCGAGAAGGGGATATATTTCTCCTGAGATCTTAAAAACTGGGTAGGTCGGAAAAAGGATGGAAAGCACTATCAGCCCCTTCGCATCCCCGCCTCCGAAAGCCCCGAACTGGAAAAGAATATAAACGACAGTAAAAACAATGACTCCTGAAAAAACAAGCTGCATAAGATATGAAATCCCCACGGTAAAAAGCTCATAGAATATAAATATCGAGCCTGCTGTAAGCATGTATTTCCAGACCTTATTTGAGACCATGCGGGATTCAAGGTCGGAATAACATGAATACAGCAAAAAAGGCATGCTGAAGAGAATTTTGAGGATTTCTATCATTTATAACCCTTTACTGAAATTAATGTCTTTAGATTTATTAACATTTATTACTTATTTACTTTATTGATACTGAGGAAAAATTCTCCGGCAAAACAGATAGAATCTTAGATTATTAATGCTGGTTCAGCCGGCGTGAAAAAAAAAGCTGGGCAGTGGATAAAAAACGTGGATAAAAACCGGATCAGATCGAGTAAAATATAAAAAAAATCTTTCATACCGCATGGAGGCAGCCCTGAGCATCATTAACAAGCGATAAGCTTATACATAGGAAGTTCTATTTTATGGTTGCTTAGCCCTCTTAATTTTCAATTTCAATTCATGGGCTCGTGGTCTAGATGGTTATGACGTCGCCTTCACACGGCGGAGGTCCTGAGTTCGAATCTCAGCGGGCCCACTCTGATTTTTATTATTTTTATTTTCTGATTTTAAGTGTGTATAGAGCTTTCTAGTGCTTCAAGTCTTGCTTCAAGGTCGGATTTAGATTCTGGTTGTGAAACTTTAAGTTCGAAGTTAAGCTCTTCTTCAAGGACATTAAATAGACATGCATGCCTTATCTCTTATCCTGAAGGAATAGCCTCTCTAAAGGCTGAAAATAAAGAAGCTACTAATTAAAGTTATTGATTAAAACTTTAAAAATAATTTTTGGAAAAGTTCCTCAATAGATGTTGTGGCGAAGACCAAAAACAATATGTAAATGAGACAGTATCATCTATTTCGCCTGCTTTTTGTACCCATTTGACTAATTTGGTATTATCAATATCTCTGAAACACTATTGAACTAACATTAGTTCAATAAGATAACTATTTATAGGAAGTATCTGTATTTACTATTAAAGTAAATTAAAGAGAACTTTACAGTGGGGAGAAAAACAGTGGGGTAAATACATGAAACAGAATGATCCATATTTCAGGCGGTTTGACAACGCAATAGGTTATGATGGTGCTGTAATTCGCGGGGGGAACAGCATTGAAGTTCGGATAATGAGAGGTCTTCGCTCACTTGGGTTTTTTCTGTACTTGTTTCTAGCATCTTTGCCAATAGCTTATGTGCTGATAAAAATATCCTCAATGATCTTTGGAAAAATAATGTAAACAATGATTCCAGGTAAAAAGGTATGACCTTGAGGTTATACTGGAGATTGAATTGTAGCTCATCGACTCCAAATCACTATTTCTGATCTCCAGCTTAACCTTCTTTTCCTATATTTTAATTCTTATTTTAAGGTCAGATTTTTCTTTGAATTGTGTGATTTTAAGTTTACAACTAAGCAGTTCTTCAAGAGTAATTAAATAAACAGTTCTTCAAGAGCAATTAAATAAACAGAATTACCATTTTACTAAGGAGGGAAACAATAGTGCCTGAAATGACTGAAAAAGAGAAAGCAGCTCGGGGATTATTATATAATGCAATGTATGATAAAGAACTGATCGAAGAACGAGCTTATTGTAAAGCAATCTGCTACGAATATAATCAACTCCATCCAGCAAAAACTGAGGAAAGGGAAGCTTTAATCCAGAAACTTTTTGGCAAAATCGGAGGTCCTTTTCTTATTGAGCCTCCATTTATATGCGACTACGGTTACAACATCGAAATAGGCAGCAATTTCTATGCAAATCACAACTGTATCATCCTTGATACAGCAAAGGTTATTTTTGGGGATAATGTAATGATCGCTCCAAACTGTGGTTTCTATACAGCTGGACACCCGCTTGACGCAGAGCGTCGTAACGCAGGGCTGGAGTATGCTCATCCGATTAAAGTCGGCAACAACGTATGGATAGGTGGCAATGTTGTCGTACTGCCCGGCGTAACTATCGGAGATAATGCCGTTATCGGCGCCGGAAGTGTTGTGACAAAAGATATTCCGCCTGGGATTGTCGCTGTTGGGAATCCCTGCAGGGTTATTCGTGAGATTACCGATGAAGATAAAAAATTTTAATCCTTGTTTTTGCGAGTCTTATCTCAAATTTATATGTAGACTGGAGTAGATACTTTAAAGTCTCAATTCAAATACTATAACCCAAGCTATTATCAGAGAAACAAATCTAATAAACAGTTTTATTTCGTTCCTTGATTCTTACTCTTAAGCTTCTCAAGCAAGCCTGATACTCTTTCCTTAGCATCCTCAATCTCCTGCACATCTCTGGTGATGGTAATATCCAGAATATCACCTTCTTTACTTTCAGCAGGCAGCAAAAAAAGAGGTATATTAATTTTTATTGACTCACCATCCCTTACAAGCAGCACTGCGTTACCTTCTTCTATGCGGTCAAGGGTAACTTTGAAATTCTCTCTAAAGTTCTTCATCTTCAGCTCTCCAGTTTTGAAACAAGTTTTCCACTATCATCGTAGAGATATGCTGTGTCACCATTGTTGTTCCATACAGGGTTGTCTAATTGCCAGTAAAGCTCAGTAGCTGAGTTCGCACCCTTTCCGGTAAACACAGTTACTGTTGTTCCTGCATTCAGGGTGTAAGACTGAAACGTATAGGTGTGTTTACTGCCTTCATCTTCAATCTTCCAGCCGTTCAGAGAAACGGGAGAAGCCCCTGTGTTTGATATCTGAACCCATTCGTCCTGAAGATTCAGGTCGCTCACATACACGGTTGGTTCGGTGGAGCTTGAATCCACATATTCTTCGGATTGTACCTCTGCTGTTGAATCTGTAGAGGCGTAAGCTTCATTTCTACTGGAGGTATTTCTGGTTTTTTCAGTTGTTACAGTATAAGTTGATCCATCTGTTGTAATTACTATTGTGCCATCCAGATCCGTTCTATATACTGTTGAGACCTTCTGCAGCCTGTCAAGAACCTCGGCATGAGGGTGCCCATAGTCATTTCCTGCTCCAACTTCGACTATACTTACTTCAGGACTTACAGCTGAAATAAAGGTTCTTCCACTGCCTGATCTGCTTGCATGATGTCCAACCTTGAGAATATCAGAATCTACATCATATCCAGCTTCTATTATATATTCTTCTGATTCCAGACCTGCATCTCCCATGAGCAAAAACGAAGTTTCGCCATACGTTACTTTGAGAACCACGGAGTTTTCATTTAGCTCGTCGGAGTATATGCTTGCAGGATTTAACACTTCTATATCAACAGCAGGGTCAAAGTCAATTTTATGACCAGCCTGAACTACCTCAAAAGGAATATCCTTCGTATCAATAATGATCAGCATATTCTCATAGGTTTTAGAAGTATGAGGGTATCCACTGTCAACAAAATGTTCTACCGGGAAGTTGTTAAGAATATCATCCATACCGCCAATATGATCCGAATGTGGGTGGGTTGCAACTACATAATCCAGTGTTGAAATTCCCTGGTTCTGCAAGTAAGCTGTGACAACTTTTCCCTGGTCCCTTTCTCCTGAGTCGACTAGCATGAATTTTCCATCAAGCTCCAGGAGGATTGAGTCACCCTGACCAACATCCAGGAAATGTACGGTAAGGTTCTGGCCTGATACAGTGACAGTATTTTGAGCAGCTACTGTGGAGGGAGACGTTTGTTCCGAAACTGTTCCAAGAGGAGTTTCTTCTGGATCCGTACACCCGGCTGCAATGAGTACCAGGGTCAGGACGAAGGCTGCAGCAGTCAGTTGTGAAAATCTCATAATTATATTAATGCGTCGGAAATATTAGAAATTTGCATTGAGCTTTCTTAAAACTTATTTTTTTCTTGAAAGGTATAAAGATGAAATTAATATCAGAAAGGTGCTTCAGGCTTAATTTTTAAAAGTATATCCGATTTCAAATCTTTCTATACTAATGCAAGTGATCTACCTTTTCTTCCTCTTGCATTCTTCATTCTTACAACTGCAGGATCTATTGGATGTAAGTTTCAGGATAGGTTCAATAGCAGGAAAAAAGAGTAAAAGGAGCTATATTAGTCTCCTCTTTATATTTTTACTCGAATGCTCCTTTTTTGGATACTGAAATGTATTTTTTCTTGTTTTCCGTATCTGTCCCGATTTCGTTCTTTACTGTCAGGCTGACAGTGTATTTTCCGGTTTCATTTCTGAATCTGTATTTTCGTCACTTATGTTCCAGGATTTTTCTAGATTATTATCTTTTATCATCATTCTAGAAGATTTAATTTTATATTTTACTAGGAAATTATATTAATTTATTTAATCGAAGCTAATATAAATTCTATAATCAGGGGAGGGAATATTTATGAAAAAAATAATTAAAAATGCAAAAATCTATACAATGTCAGAAGCTGGGATATTAGAAAATGCAGACATACTGATACAGGATGATAAAATAGCAGAAATAGGCACAATAAATGAAGAAGACGTAGAAGCAGACGATATAATTGATGTCGCTGGTAAATTTGTTTTCCCTGGCTTTATAGATGCTCACTCACATGTAGGAATTTTTGAAGATTCTATGGGTTTTGAAGGAGCAGACGGTAACGAAGATACTGATCCTGTGACACCACATCTCAGAGCAATTGATGGAATAAATCCTCTCGATATTTGTTTCAGTGAGGCGTTAAGCTCCGGGGTAACTGCAACAGCAACAGGTCCAGGCAGTGCTAATGTTATTGGTGGGCAGTTTGCTGCAATAAAAACCTATGGTACAAGAATAGACAATATGATAATTAAAGCACCTGTTGCAATGAAAATTGCTTTTGGAGAAAATCCAAAAAGAGTTTATAAAGAAAAAAATAAGACTCCAGTAACTCGGATGGCAACAGCAGCTATGTTAAGAGATGTCCTTTTTAAGGCAGCTGAATACATATCTAAAAAAGAGAAATCTGCTGCAAAAAATGAAGAAGTACCTGAATATAATATAAAGTATGAAAGCCTGATTCCAGTCCTGAAAGGTGAAATCCCATTAAAAGCTCATGCACACAGGGCTGATGATATTTATACCGCAATTAGAATCGCCAAAGAGTTCAACCTGAAACTTACATTAGAGCATGTAACTGATGGATATTTGATGCTTGATGAACTTAAAAAAGAAAAGTATCCATGTATAATTGGACCCAATCTCGCTGGAAGAACAAAGATAGAGCTTAAAAACTTAAGTTTTAAAAATCCGGGGTTATTATCAAAAAATGGCATAATGGTTGCAATTATGACAGACCATCCTGTAATTCCAATTCAGTATCTTGCTCTTTGCGCGGCGCTATCTGTTAAAGATGGAATGGATGAATATGAAGCTCTCAAAGCAATAACCATACATCCGGCCAAAATACTGGGTATAGATGACAGAATTGGCAGTATTGAAAAGGGTAAGGATGCTGACATTGTCATTATGGATGGTCACCCATTTGATACATTTTCTACCACTCACATGGTTTTGGTAGATGGTGAAATCGCTTATAAGGCAGAGAAATAATATGGTTATTGTACACCAAGAAGTTACTGATCTGGAGAATTGACAAAAGAGATCCTTATAAAAAGATTGCTTTTGAGAAAATAAAATCTATCGATGATAATTCCTGTATCTTACGCACTAATTTATTTATACCTGTTAGTAGTTTAATTAATTACGAATATTAAAGATATTAATACTGCTAAAAATGATTCTTTTTGAAAGTCCTGAGTTGTCTTCTTTTCAGAAATCGGTATATGTCGCACCCCTACAAATTGTGTTAGAGAATCTTTACAGGAGATAATTTGCTATGACAACTGCTGAAGAAACAGAAAAAGCCAATTTGATAAAACTAAAAACAGTAGTTGAAAAGATCGAAGAAACCCCGGATGACAAGATGTTACATACGCTTATTGTAGAGCTTAAAAACTTATCCGGCAAACAATATCCTGTAACCGATGATGCTATCAGAGAACATTTTGGATTTGAGCCTACAAAAGAAATAGACGAAGATACCCGAAAGACATGTGTCTACTATACTCACCATGTTTTAAAAGAGCATATTAACTGCGGCATAAAGACAATTGCAAGAATCAGGGGAGATAGTGTTATCGAAGGTGTGAGTCCAGATTACTCTGGAACGTTTAAAGAAGTAAAGCGGATGATAACAAAAACTAGTTTACGTGCGCCAAAATTTATTGGTAATGAAGGCCTCCTGTATAACGAATAATCCAGACAGTGTGATCAAAAGTAGATTAACCGATAGTTGGAATAAAGTAAGGTTCCTCATTACACTAATCTTCAAAAGTTTGTGTCCAGATTCCTTCCTCATTGTTTAACCTGAGTTTGTCAAAGATTTAAAACTATTTTATTCATATGAAGAAAATGCTTCTATAATCGAAGTCTGGTAGATCCAAGCTATGAACTGGCATGAAAAAAGAATAAACGAAAAACGCTCTCATGCCTTTTGGAGTGATATCGGCCTCTAGCTTTAGAACTCCATGTTTTTGTAAAAGGGAAAATATTTTACCTGTACTGGCTAAAATTACTGCCCTTATTTCGAGGAAATCATTAATAGGGCTCAGTTTATGTAACAGTTCGCAGACTTTTATTTTCTATGCAACCTTATTTCTACGCAGATGATTTTGAAGCATCATTTGCTCCGGCAGATAAAAAAGTGAGACAGGGCTTTCCGAATGAAGCCCTTCATTCTCTAAACTAAACAGGCTCAAACAAGGTAAGTAAATGCCAGATAAGTAATTATCACCATGCTGACGCTATATTTCAGGCCCAGATAAGCAGAACCCTGTCCCATCTTTCCAGCAATAAGCCCCGAAGTAACAGCCTGTACCAGGGCTGAATGGAACATGAGCATATTATATTCATCTATATTGAAATAGCTGTTTCCTATTCCTCCGGTTCCCCCTGACTGGGAAGCAGTTGTGAACGAGGCGGTTTGCGGGAAGAAGTCGGTAGCCAGAATATAGACTATGAAAAGGAAGACAAAAAAGGATATATAGATAGTGACAATGTAGATCACCATTTGTGATGAGCGCTCTTTCTTCAGTCCCTGTTCGATCTTAGCCTGTGCAGCAGTGATAGAGAGTACACTTGTAAGGTCACTTGTAGATTCGTTTGCTTTTACCAGAATATGAATAATCCTGCTTGAAGAAGCTGTTCTGATACTGTTCTCAAGCTTCATGAGAGCTCTTGAAGTGGAAGTACCCCAGGATAGATCCTCCTTTAACTTCATGAGTTCTTTACTTAAAATGCCCATTTTCGATTCTGCTATTAATTTTAAAGAATTCGCAAGTAAAATTCCAGAGTCGTTCATGCTGGAGAGATTTCTTAAAAAGTCAGGCATCCTCTCATCTATCTTGCGTATTCTCCAGACTTTGATCTCATAAAAAATAATGAAGGGAATCAGGAGAATGATAGTAAAGATAATAATATAGTCATCAACTGAGGTAGCCAGCTTGATAGCACCTTCACTGACATGGTCAAAATTTATGTTCAACAGAGGGCTAAAACTGAGATGATTTGCAATACTTTCTGGAAGATTGGTGAGATAAAGTAGACCAGCCGGAACTGCAATAAAAAACGTGTATCTTGGTTCGTCCCGAAGAGTTCTGTAGGGATTTAGCAGCATATCTTTGATAATAGAGAGCTGCCTGTACATCCTGTACTTCTTACTCCTCTCTTCTTCCTTCTCTTTGGTGAGCCCTGACTCGATTTCCGGGATGTCGGAAAGGTTTATTGAAAAACTGGAGACCTTACCTTTCTTAGGGTTGAAAGAAAGTTCTCCCACAGTATCGAGAATTACCAAATAGAGCAGGGTTGCAACAGGCAATATTACATAGATAAGCATGTAAAGAACCTGGGTTGAAGCAGGTTTGAAGAACTGCAGTACAACAAGGGTCACCATTATGAAAAGAGGACCTGCAACCAGTGCTGTCACATAAACTTCGGCAAGAACATCAAGTCTCTGCAATAGACTTCTATTCGCCAGTTCTGCCATATGCTGATATTGATCAGCCTTGCTTTTTATATACTCATTAATGGTTCCGCTGCTTGAAATAATGATTAGCCCGTCAATAAAGTCCTTAAAAACATCTGAAGGGGTACGTTCTTTTGCAGATTTGAGAGCGCTTATGAAGTCTTTTCCAAGATAGTCCATATCTCTCACAATATAGGATATTTCTTCCGCACTCGCACCAAATATATGGGTATACATGTTAATGGATCTGAACACGTCATAAACCGACATGCCTCCTTTCGTCAGAGCATACATATAGGTTATTGACGGAAGCATGGATTTATCTATACAGGCTCGCCGGTTATTTGACTGAAAGTAGGGATAACTGTATACCAGAAAAAAAACAATAAGAGAACATATAATGAACACTACAATAGCGGTTAAAATTGCAAGAGGGTAAACATATTTTGCTGCATAACCTGCATTTGTAGAATTCAGGAAAAGGCTGAGGCGGGAAACCGGATCACCAAAAATTTTAAGTCCCAGCGATAAGCCGAAAATACCTCCAGCAGTTCCTGCTATTATAGAATACATTAAGGCAGAAGCCATGTACTGATCCACTGTCATGGAAATATGGGATTGGCGTATCTTTACTTTTAAATCTTTAAAGCTTTCTCTATTTTTGTAAAAGAAATCTCCAAAGTATCTGTATGCAAGTTTATCCACAGCAGTATAAATCATGCTCCCCCCTCTTGAGCAGCCATATCCTTTATCATAGTCTGCAAGGTATCGTCCTCGATACATTCCATAACCATCTTAGGATAGCTCTGATATGCCTGGACTACAATAGATACCTGGATATCGTCCCTTATGTTTTTTTCATACATGTATGTCAGTATTTTTCTTCGATTGTCCATTTCAGTTCTCAGCTGAGTGGTATCCCAACCTCGAGAATACATAATCTCCTGCATGATGTGGGAATCTCCCACTTTGATGAAATAATCTTCAGAAGGTTCCCAGTTGAAAAGCTCATTTATGCCAAGATCCCCTGTCTCAGGGTCAACATTAAGAATTTCCACGAGACTCTGGGTTCTTCTAACTCTTTTCTCTCCGATGTATGCTTGTTTTTGAATACAGAGTACATCAAGAGACTGCAGCATTACATTTGGTACATTTATTGGTTCGTGCGTAAGCCTGTTTATAACAGTCTGCACATCTCCTGCGTGCATAGTTGAACTTGTTGCATGCCCTGTTGACATTGCCTGGAAAAGAGTCAGAGCCTCACTGCCTCTCACTTCACCCACAATAATGAAATCGGGACGCTGCCTGAGAGCAGCTTTCAAGAGGTCAAACATGGAAATTTCTCCCGTTGAGTCTCTGGCAAAACTCTGCCTTGCAATCCCGGAAACCCAGTTGTTATGATAGAGCAGGAGTTCCCGCGTATCTTCTATAGAGACTATCTTGGCTGTTGAAGGCATAAACAGGGACGTAGCATTGAGCATAGAAGTTTTCCCCGATGCTGTTCCTCCCGCAAAAAGAATGTTGTGACCGTTCTCAATGACCAACCAGAGATATACTAGCATGTCAAGATCACACGTTTTATAGCTAAGCAAGTCTATCGGAGTAATGGGGTCTTTCCTGAACTTACGGATGGCAAAAGAACTGCCTCTAGGAGTAATTTCCCTTCCTAAAATAGCCTGAAGTCTCGATCCTTCCAGAAGTCTTGCATCTACAATTGGCTGGCTTACAGATACATGCTTGTTATTCAACTGGCACATTTTAACTACAAGGGCATCAAGTTCTTCGTCTTTAAAATGAATATTACTCTCAATATTGAGATACTTTGTATGATAAATGAAAAGTGGGATATCTGCTCCATCACACGAAATGTCTTCTATATAAGGATCATAAAGAAGCGGATTAATTTTTTCGTAACCTAACATATTTCTTTTAAGATAATATATTATCTTATGAAGGGCTGCGTTTGAGATTTCAGCCCTGTAATTTTCAAGAAGGAAGAGAGCTTTATCCACAAGAAACGCATCCTTTTCGGAAACAGAATTTGTAGAGCCTAAAACTAGGATATCCTGAAAATCTTCATAAATCCGTTCAAGAATCTCTTTTTCAAACTTTGTAAGCGAAGGTTCGATAAGTCTATAGTATCTTGTTCTGCGATCTTCCAGAATTGATACAAAATTGTAAGGCTCCTGAAGCCAGTACCTTTCGATTTCTTTGAATCCATCAGGCACTATAAAATCTACAAGAGGCCCATCCTTTTCAGGATCATAGGCTGGCAGAGTTCTTAGTGGCTTGTCAAAGTAAACTTTAACCTTCTTTATGACCTCTGAAATGGAGGTGTAATCACCTTTTTTCCCCAATAACCCCGAAATAAACTTACTCTTCGCTAGCGTTTGTTTTACTTCATCCATGAAACATCCCTCGTTTTTTAATTAAGATATATAAGCTCAATCTCTTTTAAAAACTTTCTACTTTCCATGGCAGCATAATTATATTTTAAGGAGTTGATTCTGGAATCAAAGCTCAATCAAATTCTTACCTCAAAATACATACTCAGTCGAAAGAGTGAACGGACTTAACTAAAAAGAAATTTATCACACTTCTTTCTATAAGGGAAGCGAAAATACCGAAAAACAGGTCTTGTTTCGGATTAAAGAAGCTTATGATAATGCGTAAGGAGGCAATTAACTTAGAAAACTATTTCATAAAGTGTTCCTCAGATCTTTTGAACAATAAAAGGAGAATTTTAAGTTTTTTCTACTCCCTGCCTCAACCTCTAATTCATAAGTCAGAGTTTTCCCGGAATATTCTATGTAAACTCCCACATAATCAATCATAACAGTTTTTCCACTGCTTTCGTTTGCATTTCCAGAAGCTAAGAACCTGACCCGGAGTTTTTCAAGCTCGTCGGTATTTTTTATATACTCAGGTTGATCATCAGTTGGGTCATAGAGAGTGTAGGTAACATTAGCAAGTATACACGCGTGAAAATAATCTTCGTTATTATTTTTATTACCCTTATATTTGTACACTCCCATATTACCTCTATGATTAGAAGCTATTTGCGTCCAGTTAGAGCCATCAGTAGATACTTCCAGTTCTAACTTGTCGACGCTGCAGTCATGAGATGAGTAGATTATTTTAACAGGATCTTTGAAAAGTCTGAAATACCCATCTCATCCGCATCTATTCCAAACTCATACACTTCGTACCAATCTGAATTTGGGAGAGGAGCTTCTACAAAACTCCATCATTTATTGTTCCAACCTGCTCCATGGGTAACCACCCTAAAGTACTGTCATAAACACTCCCATATGGATAAGGAGTTATCCAACCCAGAGTTTTCACTGGAACTGGCTGGAGTACGGTTTTCTGGATCACTTGCTGAGATGGTATGTGCACGATGAGCAGGTCTATAGAATCCTTGCTGGTGAGAGAAATTCTACTTTCTTTAGTATTAATTATTATGCGGTCTCCAAGAGTCAGAGTATTATCAGAGAGAGCATCATCAATGGAGACTTTTCCATCAGGTTTCAGGATTTTAACTTCGGAGTCGGACATACTATAAGTCCTGCTAAACTCATCTGGCATCCCATAGTTGCCGGAAAGTATTATATTGATTGCGAATTTATCAATAGCTTCTCCCCCAGCATGGACAATCTGCACAGTATTGTTAACTGCATAAATACTTTCACAAAAGTCGACGTGCGGAATATGTTCCGGGATTCCAGCCCCGCCATCAGAATATACCATAAGAGCTATTACAGAAAAAGCCAAAACTACTACAGTCATCATTAACATTTGACCTATTACCTCTGAGACTGCATCGCAGTCCTGTCTAATTGCACTGCTTTTAGAGCCCTTCCAAATAGAGAACAACTTCAAAAAATTATTCATTTGTCTTTGGATTATTTTTATATGAATATTAACTTAACTATTGGTGGGGAAGGTAGGGAATGATAAGGTGAAGAATGATAAGCTTTCATGCAGCAAAGTACAGATTTTTGTTAAAAGTATTATAAGAGTCTCTTGTCAGGAAGACAGTCAGAGGATATTCTTTCTTACTGAGAACAGAATTAAAAACCAATAATAAAATTAAGAAATATGGTTATAAGAAAAATGCGAAGGTTGTAAACGCTTTTTTAAGAAACGAGAGCTTTAAGGCCGGCAACTGCATTTACCAGTATATCTACTTCTTCTTCTGTATTATATAATGCAAAAGAAGCTCTTACAGTGCTGTCCACCTTCAGGAAACGTACAATTGGGATTGCACAGTGATGTCCGCTTCTTACACAGATTTTCCTGGTCTGGTCAAGAATCAGGGCAACATCATGGGCATGAAGCCCTTTTACATTAAAAGGTACTATTCCTGCCCTATCATCAGGCCCATAAACCTCTACATGCTCTAGTTCGGAAAGTCTTTTTGCAGTTTCAGTGGACAATTTTATTTCGTGCGACTCTATTTCCGAAACTCCTATTTTTTTTACATATTCGACTGCTTTTCCTAAGGCTATAACTCCTGGAATGTTTGGAGTGCCAGCTTCAAAACAGGCAGGAGAAGGTTCCAGTACGTAAGTGCACCCTTCAATATCCGAAATCGTACCTCCTCCCACTGAGGCACTATCGAGAACATCTGGTTCTTTAATATAAAGTACGCCAGTGCCCTGCGGTCCAAGTAGTCCTTTATGCCCTGCAGTTGCAAAAAAGTCACAATCCAGATCTTTAAGACTAACTGGCATATGCCCTGCGGACTGAGCCCCGTCTATCAGGGTTTTTATGCCATTTCGATGGGCAAGTCTCGTGACTTTTTTTACATCCTGAATGGAACCGAAGACGTTTGAAACCTGAGTTATGGCAACCAGTCTTGTTTTCTCAGTAAAAGCCTCCTCTATAGAAGAGATATCGATCTTTCCCTCGCTGTCAGGACTTATAACCGTAACTTTTACGCCTTTTTTCTGTAAGCGCAGCCAGGGAAGAAGATTTGAATGATGTTCTAGCAGGGTCGTAATAATATGATCCCCAGCTTCCCAGGGATAGCTGTTTGCAATGAGATTTATACCTTCAGTGGTATTTTTCATAAAAACGGTTTTTGAAGGCTCTGCGTCCAGGAAACTCGCAACTGTTTCCCTTGCATCTTCATAACGATTTGTAGCTTCCCTTGCTAAACGGTGTGCACCTCTCCCATGGTTGCCAGCATACCTGTAAAAGTACTCGACCATGGCTTCGACTGCAGGTATCGGTGTCTGAGTAGTTGCCGTACTATCAAGGTACACGACTTCTTTTAAAACAGGGAAATCTTCACGGACCGCATATACATCGTACATGCTTCTTTTTAGGAACGAGGAATAAAAAAAGGTTGTGCAGGTTATTTCCCCTGCATCCCGCCTATCATAAAGCGGTAAAGGTCTAATTCGTCTGAGTCCAGGTTGTCAGTACAGCCTTTTACCACAGAATGATAACTGCTTTCCCGGCACTTATTTCCATATCCGTTTCTTTTCCTGTTTTCGTGCTTTAATTCACTCATAATTTTCCTCCTGTCTCTTCAAATCTTGCGCTTACATGCGGGTCAGAGTTAGTCCTTCTGGATACGAGAGCCCTGCAATCCGGGTTAAAGTTCCCATCCTTTTCACATGCGGCGTTGAGTGCAGGTTAGAATTCCCAGTCTTTCAAACGAATTTCAGTAAAATTAATTCTCTAAATCCCTGAAGACAAAAACCTGCATTAAGGTCAAACCCTTCGATTTTTCTGGATTAAAACCTGAAAGCAAGCCGGAATTCTATTTCCTCTGGGCTAAAAACCCCATAATAGCGCGACAAGCGTTGTACTTACCCACAACAAGTACTAATTGTCAGTTGCAATATATATTCATTCCGGAATTTCTTTTAAATTATCTTAAAATTTTTAGCGAAACCAAATATTTTAAGTAAATGATTGAAGTGACTCTCCTGTACTCGACTTCAAAATATTATAATGGGAGTTCACTTTTTAGTTTCAAGACTTGCCATGAGCCCTGAAAGATAGGCCGGAATTGCCCCAATTGCAGTACAGGTCTCAAAAGAAAGGCCTTTGCCGGTAATGTCAAGATGATATTTTCCTCTCTCGAAAAGTTCTTTCGGAAGCCCTTTGTGTCCCAGCCCTACAAGAAATAGAAAAGAGCGGTTTCTAAAGGCTTCTTCGGCGATTTTTACGGGTGTAACCTGCTTTTTTGGGTTAGGTTTTGAGGTAGTAATTACGATTTCTCCAAAATGGGATGGAAAACCTTTTTTTGGAAGTTCGGATACCGACAGGTGGTTCTTTTCATAAAGGATCTTTAGATAACTTCCCGATTCCCCTATTGTGGTTTTTTCCATCACGTAGGCTACCAGTTCTTCTGCAGTCATTTTAAAAGGAAAATCATAAAGAGCAAGGTGGAATCCAAAAGCATGGCAAATCGGAGCAGCTCTTGCAATTGCACGGTAGTGAGCATCGAGAATTTTAATCTTATCATAGGTATTTACTATTCCAAGGGTAAGCATATGCTGCCTCATGTGCTTTTGCGTAAATAATGTTTCGTCCTGCAAGTTCTGGTAAGATTGCTTTCCCCCTATCCTCAAAATCATGAATTATCAGACTTTTTATATTAAGGATTGCCAATTAGACTTAACTCAGAAAATAAAGACTTAAGATCAAAGTCTAGTTGCAGGAATATCTCATTGCGAACTGCGTGCATTTTTCAAAATGCTCACACATTTTGCAATCTTCCCAGAGCAGTAACTTTTTGAGATTTTTAATTTTCTCGAAATTAAGCTTCTCAAAAAATTGGGGCGCAGTCGTCCTGACATAGAGATCACAGGCTGGCTCGTCAATTGTTGTCAGGAGACGCTTAACAAGCCTGGTTCCGATACCTTTTCCCCGAAAGTTGGGATGGACAGCAATGGAATGAAGCTCCAGAAATCTCTTGTCTTGAGACCCAGACATTATAAGAGCAGCGCATCCTCTAATTTGTCCATCAATCTCAGCTACAAAGAAATCCTCGGCTTTGAGCCCCTCCATATCGAGAAAATAAGTTGAGAGAAGCCTCTGAATTTCTTGCAGGTCTGATTTACCAGCTTTTCGAATCAGAATTTCTTTCATGTCTTTTCAATAAAACGTTTAACAATTAGATTTTCTCTAATCTTCTCGCGATTGCTTATTTTTTCCCAGATTAATTTCACAAAATCCCTTTATCTTATCAGGATGAGACTCTCAGCGTTTTATAATCTCTTTTTCCCGGATGTAAGGCTCGTCCATGCTTCCGCTTCGGAAACCCTCAAGGTCAAGGGTTATGTAGTCAAAGCCCAGGGATTTTAAATGACGCACAATTTTTTCTCTTTTCCGCAGAACATCCTCAAATTCCTCCTGAATCACCTCGATCCGGGCAAGGTATTCATGCATCCTGACCCTGAACTGGGAAAAACCCAGGGAAAAGAGAAAATCTTCGGCTTTTTCGACTTTCTGAAGTGATTCGACAGTTATCGGCTGCCCGTAAGGAAAACGTGTAGCAAGGCAGGCTGCGGAAGGTCGGCTGGCTGCTGAAAGAAAAAGCTTCGACGCAATCTCCCTGATTTGTTCTTTTGTTACATCAAATTCCATAAAAGGAGAAAAAATCTTTTCTCCCGCTTCCTGTACTGCCCTGTAGCCCGGGCGGTATTCTCCCTGCAGTTCGGAGGAATTTGTGCCTTCAAGCACAACGTGGTATCCCGCTTTTTCCGCGAAATCCAGAAGGGTTTCAAGCAGGGCTTTTTTACAGAAATAACACCTATTTAATGTATTTGCTGAAAAATAAGGAAGGCTCAACTGGGAGAAAGGAAGAATTTTATGCTCAATTCCGATCTCACAGGCAGTCTTGACAGCTGTTTCAAGCTGTCTCCTTGGAAAGAGTGGGGAATCTATGGTCACGGCGATTGCTTTTTCCCCAAGGGCTTCAAAAGCAAGGGCTGCAAGAGTCGTACTATCTACTCCCCCTGAGAATGCAACGACCACACTTCCTCTGGCTTTTATAGCCTCCTTTATCAGTTCGATCTTTTCAGCAACCATTAGTAACGGATTTTAGCTAATAAGATATATGTATTTGCCAAGCCTATAGTCAGCTACCTGACATGATTGGAAAAAATATCAATGTGTTGAATACTTAATATATTTCATGGTTCTAGAATTTTCAGGAAAAGCAGCATTTTAAAATCGTTTTAATATTCCTATGCAAAGGCTCTGATTAGAAGCTGAGCTTTGTTTACCATAATAGCTGCAAATAAAAAGCAAATCTGCCTCAATGGCATAATCCACTCAAATCACAAAGAAGGAGACCTTACATGGCATTATTTGGAACTAACGGTGTACGTGGTATCGCCAACGAATATATAAATCCAGAACTGGCAGTCAATTTAGCTAGAAGTCTTGGTACGTATATGGGCTCGAAAGGCACTGTTGCTATAGGCTGTGATACCCGGATCTCGGGGCAGATGCTGAAATCCGCTGCAATTGCCGGGGCTCTTTCAACAGGTTTGAATGTAATTGATGTGGGAACTTTACCTACTCCTTCTATTCAGTTTTATGTGCGCGACTATGCCGATGCAGGGATTGTTATTACCGCCTCCCACAACCCAAGAGAATATAACGGGATTAAATTAATTGCCGGTGATGGCACGGAATTTCCCAGGGATGGTGAAAAAGAAATTGAAAAAATTTACTATTCAGGGAAATATTCTATTGTATCCTGGGAAAAGACCGGCAGTTTCAGAACTGATTCTGGAGCCAATGATTACTATATCAGAAACATTATCAATTCGGTAGACGCCGAAACTATCCGTAGCCGCAGGTTAAAGGTAGTTATTGATACCGGCTGCGGAGCCGGTTCGCTAACTCTTCCATTCCTGCTCAGGGAATTGGGGTGCAATGTGCTGACTCTTGGAGCTCAACCCGATGGGATTTTCCCCTGGCGAAATCCTGAACCTACGCCCGATGCTTTAACCGAGCTCTCCAAACTTGTGAAGATGACTGGAGCCGATTTCGGAGCTGCCCACGATGGGGATGCGGATAGAATAGTCTTCATAGATGAGAATGGCGAATTTCTAAATGAGGAAGTTTTGCTTGCTATGATGGCAAAATATATGCTTGAATGTGAAAAAGGTCCTTTAGTAACTCCTGTTAGCTCTTCGCAACGCATGGCTGATGTAGCAAAAGACGCAGGAGTTGAACTTTACTGGACAGCGGTTGGCTCAATCAATGTCGCCCGAAAAATGATGGAAGTAGGTGCGGTTTTCGGAGGTGAAGGCAATGGAGGCCTTATTTTCCCCAAACATCAGTATTGTAGGGACGGTGCAATGACCTGTGCCAAAATCCTTGAAATTCTGGCAAAAGGAAACAGGCTTTCCGAACTTGCTAAAAGTGTGCCTCATTATTTTAACGCAAAAACCAAAATTCCCTCTGTAAATATCCATACCACGATGGAAATAGTAAAAAACGAAGCCTCTGGTCTTGGATATAAGATGGATACTATTGATGGAATTAAGATCTGGTACGAAGATGGCTGGGTTCTCATTCGCCCCTCAGGCACGGAACCGATTTTCCGGATCTTTGCCGAAGCAAAAAAGCAGGAAAGAGCCGAGGAACTCATGCAAGAAGGCTTGCAAATGGTTATAAGAGCGGAAAAAGCCTCAGCCCCCGAATAAAGTGAATAACTCTGTAACTGATCTGCAAAACACCAGAATAAAGATTCAAATTAACTGCATAGCACCACGGAAAACAGCTACATCAAAAGCTGTACCGTCTTATTTTTATATTTTTCACAGACTTACTGGTATGTGTGCTCTGCGCCCATTAGCCAATATAGACAGCCCATACAGCTAATGTGGATGACCCATATTGTCAATATGGATAGCGGAAGTTCTATTAGGCATTTAACAGCCCTAAAAATATTTTTAACCTGCAAGATTGAAAGTTAACAAATTATCTTCTGTATCCCTGAGGAAAGAAACGAATACTTCCAAAATATGGTTCAGGCGGAAGAGCTCAATTTTGCAGATTAACTGTCGACCTGTAAGTATTAATTTGAAATTCGTAGCAACAAATTATAAATACATTGATTGCAGTATTACTAATGGGACTAAAAACGAAGAATCCTCCCTTATTATATAAGTATGTCAGTATGAAAGCCTCCTAAGCTCAAAACGTTGCACTATACTGAAAAAATACAAAGAACTCGAAATGCTGTTTGACTAAAAGAACAGCCGGTAGTACAAGATCAATCGAAAAGACCAGATAGATCAAAAACACAAGATCGATCGAAAATACAAGATCAAAAAAGTGAAAGACCAGTAAATTAATTTGGAGGATATAAATTCAGTAAAAATTGAGGAGTGAGTAAAGCATATCCTAAGATGTAATACAAACTGGAAAAAAGTAGAAAAAATACTGACCTGAATCCGAACTCAGGTTAATGGAGTTGATAGCCAGGATACTGACAGATCAGAAACAAACAACATATGCGGAATATCTCTAAAATAAATAACTTGTGCAAATTGTTCCCAGGAAGTTTACGAATCAGAGATGAGGTCTGGTTTCAAAGCCGATACCGTGATTCAAGATACCGACTTAACCTGATCTCCTTAATTTGACTTTTTTGATCTCCTTAATTTGACTTTTTTCAGACTTTGAATGGTTTCTCCCAATATCCTGTGAGTTTGCCGCTGAGGGCAAATTTTCCGAGTTCTCGCCTTACACGGTCACTAACCTCTGCCGGAACAGCCGACTCATATGGAGTGCCTGGCAGAGGAGTAAGGTAATGGGCTCTTACCGTGCCTCCTTTCTTACAGATCCAGCGGACAAGGTCAAGGCTTTTTTCCTGATCTTCTTCGGTCTCAGTGGGAAGACCAAAGATAAAATCAACTGCAGGGATAATTTCATGCTCCAGGCAGCACTCAACTGCTGAAATGCTGTCACCCACGGTATGTCCTCTTCGTATCTCTTTTAGAATTCGGTCACTGCCGGACTGAGCCCCAAGGCTAAGTGTATCGTTTGCGCAGTACGTCCTCACAAGTTCAGCCGACTTATCAGTCACAAATTCCGGACGCACCTCAGAAGGGAATGTCCCGAAGAAGATTTTCTTATCAGGAAGTTTATAAAGTGTCGAAAGTAATTTCTCCACCTTATCAAACCTTGGATGGATCCCATTACTTCCGTAGCCAAAAGCATTGGAAGCTATAAAGCGGAGGTCATTATAATGCCTTGCGTTTTTTACAATGGAATCTATGCTTCTGTGCCTTACTTCTCTTCCGAAAAGCCTGGGAGTCTGGCAGTACTTGCAACCCCAGGGGCACCCCCTGCTAATTTCAATCGGAGCCCGGAGTTTCTCAGGATTGAAACAGGGATAGGAATCAAGATTTGCATAGGCTCTTTTCGGAGTTATAACAACTGAACCCGTTTCTCTATCTCTGTATGCAATGCCAGGTACTTTTCCTGGATTTTTCCTTTCCTGGATTACTTTTACAAGTTCCGGAAGGGTTTCCTCTCCTTCCCCAATCACAACATAGTCAAAATATTCAAGCGTCTCTTCCGGAGCCCCTGAAGGGTGGGGGCCTCCTGCGATGAAAATCGAATCCGTGCCTGCATTTTTCACTTCCATGAAAACTCTTGCTGCCTGGCGTGTTGTAAAACTGTAGATCATTATTCCGTTTACAGGCTTGTCTACAAAACCGGCTTCCGGTAGTAAAGGAGAAAGGACTGCAAAGCTGTAAGAGTTCTTCTTGTTGTACCGGAAGTGTACGTCCATTATTTTTCCTCCGTTTTCTAAAATTTCAGGTCTTTTTTCAGGAAATCGGCTTAAAGGGGATCAGAGTAAAGCAAAGAAATCCCAGGATAAAGGTAATGATCCCTAGAAGGATGCGTTTTTTGTCAAGTTCTACTTTGTCATGCAGAGGGGAAGGATGCCCTGCTGCTGCAAAAACCCAAAGGAAAAGAGCCCAGAAAATCCATATAGCACCGTCTTCTTTCAGCCAGTAAATTACATAAATCCCTGTAAGGAACAGGATACGTGGCATAAGAAATGAGATTTTTTCAGCTTTTTTTCCCATCATTGCCCTGAGGATGTGCCCGCCGTCAAGCTGCCCTGCCGGAAGAAGGTTAAGCAGGGTTACAAACATTCCTACCCAACCCGCAAAAGCTACAGGATGCAGATTTTGCCCTGTAGCTCCGACAAGAGTCTGGATAAATACAAAAAGAGGAGGCAACCCAAGATCAAACATCATAGAATCAGGAAGGGGTTTTACTGCTGGCATCTCAAGGTTAAGCCCTATAATAGTAACAGCAACTGACATAAGCAGACCTGCCAGAGGCCCCGCGATTCCCACGTCGAAAAGCGCTTTCCTGCTGGGCACAGGTCCTTTGTAGCGGATCACCGCTCCCATAGTGCCAATGAAAGTGGGAAAAGGAATGAAATACGGAAGGGATGCCTTCATTCCATGATACCTGGCCATAGCATAGTGAGCCATCTCATGGGAACCGAGAACCGCCATTATCGCAAGTGTAAAAGATAATCCTTGGAAAAGCTGGAAAGGTTCTTCTTCAAGGTTTACTCCAAACATCCAGGCTCCACAAACCATGGTTGTAAAAAAAGTCGTTATAAAAAGGACAAGATTTAGCCAGATTTTTTCCTTTGCCTTCTTTTCAGGAGAGACCAGCAGTATATACTCCCCAAGCTCGTACTTCAGCACACATTCGAACCCAAAGTGTTGTAAAGGCTCCCAGAGTTCCCCGGTGAGAGTCTCAGCATCGACTCTAGGAGTTCCGTAGAAATAAAGGGTTTCTCCGGAGTTCTGGATCTCATACACGTCAAATACTCTGACTATAAAAGGATATAAACGCGAAACTGTTTCCTCAGCGTTGAATTTTCCTCTATCTTTCTTGTGGTTTTCCCGGTTCATTTTGGAGTTCCTACTCCCAGCTTAAGATTTAATATTCAGGTTTATTCATTTTCAGCTTTTAGAACTGAACCATCATTTTCATTTTGCGGATTAACTTTTTAATTTGCCTGCTCTCAGTTTTACATGTTTTCAGTCTTGCTCATTTCAGTTTTACCTGCCTCCGGTTTAATAAGTTCAATATATCCTCCATTTCCGTTAACCAGAACAAGATCTCCATTATTTAATACTTCGTAAGGGTTTCTTTCGAGCATATCAACAAGTGGGATTTCGGAAATAATGGCTCCAACTGCAACTATAGGTTCAGTTTCCAGATTTATTATTGCTGCAGGCGCAGTTCCGTTTTTTTTCAGCTGATACATAACATATGAGCCAACTGTAGAGCCTTTTCCGTGAGGAAAAATGAGAACCTTACCCTGAATTGATTTTCCTTCAAGGGCGTGATTTTCCTCAACTACGACCCCGGTTTTCGAGTCTATACTTCCAAGGAAGGAAATAGGGTCTCTGGAAAGCAGTACTTCCCCTTTTGCACATCCTCTGGAGATTGCCCTGCCTTTAAGTTTAATGGGAACCACCTTCTTTCTTTGCTGTGCTGCCGCCGACTGCCTCTTCAATACACATCTCCATATTTCCATATACGGCTTCAGCCCCGCACATCCCTGGCACGTAAGCAAGAGCTTTCCCTGAGTTTACCATAACGCAGGAATATCGGTTGGTAGCAGGAGAGACTACCATACAGGTATCACAGACGACTTTAGCTCCACTTTTTTCAATAGTCTTTATATACTCAGGATAGTGCTTTACAAGTTCCCTTGAAGTAAAGATCCAGAGTTCTTTCGAAACAGTTTTTCCTTTCAGGAGTTTGGCTACCTTTTCGAGTTCAGTTGCCGAGCAGTGAGGGCACCCTATAGTTATCAGTTCGGGCTCTCTGGTAACTTTAGTCAGGGTCTCATAAACCTCATCAAGCTGCTTTCTCTCAATAGTTATCTTTTCCTCAGGATCTTCAAAATTCAGCCTGCGAATCTCGGGCGTGACTCCTTCCACGTGGTAAAGTGCAACTGCCCCTGAAGCTGCCATTGCAGCTCCAATCGCTTTCAATTCATCTGCGTCGGGGGTAGTTCTGAGATGAAAAACGGGTACTCTGCTTCCTGCAAGTTTACCGGCTATATACCCGAGTGCACCATAATCCGATCCTTTAAGTGGAGATTCTACATGAATTGAGATTTCAGGCACACGATTTTCGTCCAGATGGAACCCATAATTTGCAGTTTTCCCTAGAAGCGCCGCAGAAAGGGCTGATGGTCCCCCTTCACGGTTTGTCCTGGCTCCAAGCACGGAATTTGCATAAGAAACAGCTGACGACTCACTCCATGCCAGATGATCGCCGTAACCAGTGTCAAAGCCCTCAAGGGTATAAGGCGTGCATGTACATTCGCAGCGAATTCCCAATTTTGCATATGCCTGGATAATCAACTTTTGTTTTTCCGCAAACTCGGGAGAGATTCTTAGCCTTTCCCAGTCTTCCAGATCCATCCCTGCAGGGTTCAGGATCGCAGGAACCTTAACCCTGCCCTGGAGGTCTGAAATCCATTCAAGACCTGCGTCGCCTATAGTTTTATAAGAAACCCCTGCAATCTGTGCGCTTTTAATTGGTATGAGCCGGTCTGCACCGTAAATGTCTCCAAGGGTTACCAGGATCCCGATAGCCTGCCTTAGAGTCTCCCCTGCTTCTCCATTCAGGATCTGTTCTTCTTCTTTTGTAAGATACATTGAGATTCACTCGTTAACTTCGGGAATTACTGCCCTTTCAAAATTTTCTTTTTCGGTAAGAACCTTTGTTGCATCAATTCCCACTTTTGTGGTCGTTCCGTCAGAAGCTCCTCGCGGGTCCAGGGAACTGCCCCGGACATTAGGAATAATAAGAATATCCATATCCCCTTTGACCCTCGTGGCAATTGCAAACTCAACATCATTCGGGTCGAAAATATTTATATCTTCGTCCACAACCACCACATGTTTAAGGCTGGTGTGAGCTGCAAAGGCTGCCATAATGGCATTTTTCCCGTCTCCTTCAGTCTGCTTCTCGATCTGAACGACTGCATGAAGATAGCAGCATCCCCCTTCTGTCAACACTACGTTTCTTACGGTAGTGACCTCTCCGACAGCTCTGTAGATTCTTGGTTCATAAGGCACCCCCATCATCAGGAGATGTTCAGGGCCTGCTGGCAGAATTCCATGGTAGATCGGGTCTTTTCTATGAATAATTCGGGTTATATGGATAACAGGCTCTTTTCTCACCACGTCGTAAGTTCCCGTAATGTCCACAAAAGGTCCCTCATGAACCATTTCCACGGGATCAACGTAACCTTCAAGCACGATTTCCGAGTGAGGAACTTTTACTCCGTTTGAGCACTCAAAAAGTTCAACAGGGGCTCCTCTCAGGGCGGCTGCGTACTCGAATTCTTTCCCAACAGGAACCCTTGTTGAGGTCGCGTAAATAATTATAGGGTCGCAGCCAAGCACAATTGCAACAGGTAAAGGTTCTCCTTTTTCCGCGGCTTTTTTATACAGTAGATAAGTATGTCTCGGAGGAACCAGACGGGCTGCGAGCTTATCTTTTCCTGCAAGCATAAGACGGTGAATGGAAGCATTAATTGTACCCCTGTACTCGGAAACTACAATCCCCGCGGTTATATAAGGGGCTCCGTCTTTTTCAAAATGTGTAAGGATAGGAAGTTTTGTCAAGTCAACCTCGTCTTCTATAACCTCAAGGGTTGGAGATTCTGACACCAGCCTCACCTCACCTTCAGGAGAAACTTCAGAAAGCCTCCTTATGATTTCTTTTTTAGGAACTCCTAGCATTGAAGCCAGTTCTTCTCTTGATCCAAGCAGGTTCATGATGACCTTCGAACCCGAAACATCATGGAAAAGAACCGGGCTCTTTGCAGTTTTTGCAATTCTTGAAGCTTCAAACCTCGGAGAAACAGGCTGAGAAATCTCTACCAGTCTTCCATTTTCCTTTAACTGGTCGATAAAAGCTCTAAAACTCATGGGTATCTGGATATCAAAAAGCTGTCAGATAATAAAAAGATTGTCTGACAACCATTTAACAAATTGCTTGACCACAAGCCTTTTCAAAAAAAGCTTGACCGAAAACTTTTGCAGAAAGAGTTTGATCAAACCATGCTTTAACTAAAACAGCGTGGTCGGCGTGGTCAAGTGGCGCAACAGTTGGTGATCAACCGGCGCAACGGTCGCAGTACAACGGTTTAGGGAACGGTTTCGCCTGACCAAAAAATTATCTCAACATTCATCAAGCATGAAAGCTCTGGGCCTTATGATCCTTTTCTTCTCATACTGGTCAAAGCAATGAGCTATCCAGCCGGAGACCCTGCCGATTGCGAAAATGGATGTTGCAAGTTTAGGGGGAATATCCAAATACTTATAAATAACTCCCGAATAGAAATCGACATTGGGGTAGATTGGCTTCCCTTTTTTCTCTACAAGCTCGCGGAGGACTGTGTTTTCTATTGCCTCGGCTATTTCATACCAGTGCATATCCCCTTTTGCCTCTGCAAGTTGCCTGGAGAGTTGTTTGAACACCTTGCCCCTTGGATCATAGGTCTTATATACGCGGTGCCCGAAACCCATGATCTTTTCTTTATTTGCAACTTTCTCAAGAACAAATTTTTCTGCGTTTTCCGAGGAACCGATCTCTTCAATCATGGCCATAACTTCTGCCCTCGCCCCTCCATGCAGAGGGCCTTTAAGGGTACAGAGTCCGGAAACAACAGCAGAATAGAGGTCAGAAAGGGTAGAGGCAGTAACTCTTGAAGAAAAAGTAGATGCATTTAGTTCGTGTTCAGCGCTGAGGATAAAGTCTTTTTCCATGACCTCAGCTTCCAAATCACTTGGTTTGCTTCCTTTTATCATGTAAAGGAAGTTAGCTCCATGGGAGATGGAGGGGTCAGGAGGCACGGGTTCTCTCCCATTTGCAATTCTATGATATGCAGCAACTATGGTTGGAATCTTGGCAATTAACCGTATGGCTTTTCTCATATTTCCTTCAGGAGAGTTGTCGTTAATATCCGGATCGAACTGTGATATGAAAGAAACGATTGTACGCAGCGCTTCTATAGAGTCAATGCTGAGATTGCACATACGGATAACATCAATCGCCTCCCTGTTGATCTCACGTTCCCCATGCAGGCGGGCTGAATATTCGGCAAGTTCCTGATCTCCAGGGAGTTCTCCCAGGATAAGCAGATAGGAAACTGCATCATAAGGAAGCTCAACCAGCTGGTTAATGTCTATCTCCCTGTACTTCAGAATGCCCTCCAACCCGTCAATGAAACTTATATTTTTACTCATTTTCTACCTCACAGTTATGCCTAGAGGATTTTCAAAAAACTTTGAAGTTTGGGGAATCCTCTGCTTATACATGGAAGAGTTTAACACGAAGGGCCTTATAGGACCCAAAAATAGGGTGACAATGCATTCCTATTATATCGAATAAGTATATTAAATTTGTTGAAATTGTATCTCAAGAGCTTTATAATTATATTCCATCTTAAATAAGCTGCGGCTCTAAATTGCATAGTAATATTAAGTTTAAAAACTATTGTCTTCAGAACGCTGTCTTTTTCAAAACAAGTAAGATGATTAAAATAACTTTGTTTCTTATTGATTAAAAAGGTTCCAAAAAATAAAAAGCTTTGTGTAAAGCTTGTGGAACCTTTTAAAGAGTTCTCCGCGTATAGTTTTAGTATTGTAGCATATTATTTTTTCTTCACCGAATCCCGCAGGAACTTATGCAAAATCCCGCCGTTCCTGTAGTATTCTATCTCTACAGCCGAATCCAGCCTCACGATTACCTGGAACAGAGTCTCTACTCCATTTTCGTCTTTTGCCCTTACTGTAAGCTCTCCGTGAGGCTCCAGGAACTCAATGCCCAGAATATCATAGCTCTCCTTTCCTGTGAGTCCCAGAGTTTCGGCATTCTCGCCCTCTTTAAACTGCAGCGGAAGAACTCCCATGCCTACAAGGTTGCTTCTGTGAATACGCTCAAAAGATTCGGCAATAACGGCTTTTACTCCGAGCAGGAATGTACCTTTGGCTGCCCAGTCTCTGGAACTGCCTGTCCCATACTCCTTTCCTGCTATAACTATCAGAGGAATATTATTTTCTGCATAAAGCATAGCTGCTTCAAAAATAGGGATTCCTCCGCAAGCTTCCTCCGGGAAATCCTCTTTCCTTGGATGATATAAAGTCCAGCCTCCTTCCCTGTCCACGAGCTTGTTCCTGAGCCGGATATTCCCAAAGGTTCCGCGCATCATAACCTCGTGATTACCTCTGCGAGATCCATAGGAATTGAAGTCTTCAGGGCTCACACCCCAAGAGATCAGGTATCTGCCTGCAGGACTATCTGCAGGAATGTCTCCCGCAGGTGAGATATGATCCGTGGTAATGCTGTCCCCGAAAAGAGCGAGGATCCTTGCGTTCTTTATATCTTCCGGCGAAGGCGAAGTAAGCGGGAAATCCACAAAATAAGGAGGCTCCTGAATATATGTGGACATCGGATTCCAGTCATAAAGGGTCCCTGATGGAACCTCCAGTTCTCTCCAGAGCTCTGGACCTTCCAGAACGCCGGAATACTCCTTTTCGAACATTGAAGGTTTGATGCTGTTCTTTTCAACCTCTCTAATTTCTTCCTCTGAAGGCCAGATATCCCTGAGATAAACAGGCCGTCCGTTGGGGTCATAAGCAAGGGGATCGCTCTCAAGGTTGATATTCACAGTACCTGCAATTGCATAAGCGACAACAAGAGGCGGAGATGCCAGGTAGTTCGCCCTTATAAGAGGATTAATCCGCCCTTCGAAGTTTCGGTTTCCACTGAGTACAGCTGCAACAGTAAGGTCATTTTCCTGAATTTCTCTAGCAACGCTTTCAGTTAAAGGTCCGCTGTTTCCTATACAAGTTGTACAGCCGTAACCAACCAGATGGAAACCCAGGGCTTCAAGATAGGGCAAAAGGCATGCAGCTCTCAGATATTCCGTAGCCACTCTTGAGCCAGGGGAAAGGCTTGTTTTTACAAAAGGCTTTACGTGCAGTCCCTTTTCGACAGCCTTTTTTGCGAGCAGCCCTGCTCCTATCAGAACTGAAGGGTTTGAGGTATTGGTACAGGAAGTAATTGCTGCGATTACCACAGAACCATGTGTTACCCTGAAAGATTTCTCTTGAGACTCTACTATTTCCTCTTCTATGCCAGGAATCTCGGGTTCTTCTACAGGTGTCCCTCCCTCTCCTATCCAGCGCTGGTAAGCAGGGTCTCTGGAAAGTTCAAGGCCTGATTCCTTCTTTCGGGCGAAGGTCTGTCGCATAATTTCACGGAAGTTCCCAGGTACTTCGTTAAAAAATAGCTGATCCTGGGGGCGTTTCGGGCCTGCTAGGCAGGGCTTTACAGTGCTCATATCAAGTTCCAGGGTGCGGCTGAATACAGGATCGGGCTTGTAAACTGAGTAAAGAAGGTCCTGGGCTTCCAAATATTTTTTCACAAGGTCAACCTGTTCTTCACTTCTGCCCGTCCTTCTCAGGTAGTCGAGAGTCTCGGCATCAGGCGGGAAAATTCCAAGGGTTGCCCCATATTCTGGAGCCATATTGGAGATTGTCGCCCTATCCGGAAGGCTCAGCGAGTTTAATCCTGGACCGTAAAATTCCACGAATTTGCCGACAACTCCTTCTTCTCTCAAGATTCTTGTGATTGTCAGGACAATATCGGTAGCAGTGACGCCCTGTGCAGGTTTTCCGTAGAGTTTGAAGCCCACTACCTCAGGCACAGGCATATAATAAGGCTGTCCGAGCATTACAGCTTCGGCTTCTATGCCTCCGACTCCCCATCCGAGTACTCCAATCCCGTTAATCATTGTTGTATGGGAGTCTGTCCCTACAAGGGTGTCAGGAAATGCCGATAGCTCCCCATTTTCCTCCTTAAGATGCACAAGAGGGGTCAGATATTCAAGATTTACCTGATGGATGATTCCTCTTCCAGGGGGCACAACTCTGAAATTGTCAAAAGCTTTCTGTGCCCAGCGCAGGACGGAATAACGTTCCGTGTTGCGCTCAAACTCCTTTTTCTCATTTTCCTCAAGGGAATAAGCCGTACCATAAGAATCAACCTGGACGGAATGGTCAATGACAAGATCAGCAGGAATTACAGGGTTTATTTTTGAAGGATCGCCTCCCAGACGTTGCATTGCCGATCTGAGTGCTGCCAGGTCTACTACAGCCGGAACGCCTGTGAAGTCCTGCATAATTACCCTTGATGGAATGAACGGAATATCCCTACCACTTACATTTTCAGGATTCCAGCGAGCAAGAGCCTCCACATCCTCAGCGGTTATTAAACGCTTTTCAGTGTCCGCATGTCTGAGCAAGGATTCCAGCAGTATCCTTATGGAGTAAGGGAGCAGGGAAATTCCCTCAAAACCCCTTTCTTCCAGTTTACTCAATCTGTAGATCTTAGCACTTCCGGTAGCTGTTTCAATAGTATCTCTTACCCCATACGGGTCCGGACCATCTCTCATATTTTTCTTACCTCCAGCAAAAATATGGAACTAAAATTAAGATATTATAAATTTCTCTTTATCCTGTGAGAGTATAGATTATTTCTATATCGTATGAAAGCCTCATCTAAGCCTCATCTTATCCTCAGACTATTTTATTCCTTCGGGTTTACTATCTTTATTATATGATGAAGTATGCCTGCACTGACACTTTGCACCCTACTTTTTCCGGAATCCCGAATATTGTGCCCTAATCAAATTATATATTAACCAGTATAATAGTTGTTGAGTTTTACTATGGCTTCCAGTTATTATGGCTTCAGTTACTATGGCTCTAGTTATATTTGCTCTTGAACTATATTTCTATATATTACAGAAGTTCGGTAAAAAGAGGTAAGGATAATTAAACGATTAAGAAAAAAAGGGTTGAGAAAGTCTCAAAAGTCTAAACTGTTAGAATCCTCAATCGATCTGAACTCTTAAATTATCAAAACCCCTAAAACCATTTGAGGCTTCCGTGTTTTCAGGAATTAAATAGAAATCTGGACTCTTATCCTGTCAATAGTGCCTGAAATTAAAAGAAAAAAGCAAGAAGCTGCTTATTCTTCAGCAGCTCCGATTGTCACTGTATACTCAAAATTCTCAGTATTTCTGGGAAGGATTGAGAGTGTCCATTCTCCCGCAGCTCCGGGAGCAGAATAGGTATTCACAAAGGTTGTAGCTCCTCCCTGATAATTCCCCTGGTTATAGGTCTCCATACCGCCTGCAGCTCTTGAGTATATGTACGGAATAGGATACGGCGGCTGAGGAAATGTGTCATCCACTATGTTTATCGAGCCGCTGTATTTTGTGTTTACAAGGGTAGGAGTGACCTCATTTCCTGAAGGATCAATCAGACTCACGTTAAAAGAAGGCGTGAGATCCCTGTTTCCTCCGGTTGTATAAAGACCGTACCCATACTGATAAGCTTTAATTTCCAGGGTGATGGGTCCATCTGTTTCGGCTTCAAAAATTTTCTCATAAGGTTCTTCAGGAACCGGTAGGATGCGGAAGTTCAGGGAAACCAGTTCCTCATAATCACGAATCCCGGGGTCGTCAATATTTAGATCAAGACTGCCGCTGTAGCTGCCCTTTGCGTCAGCCGGAACCGCAAGTGTAAGTTCGATGACAGCTGTCTGTCCGGCTTTTATTTTTTCAGGAGCTTCCACACTTATTGCATCATCTCCAAAAGTCTGCTTCGGCATTCCTGTAGAGGAAACCACGTCTTCAGCGTAAATTATACCTCCCTCTCTGGTAAGCTCAGGAGAAATTGCAATGTCTTTATCGCCTGTATTCCTGAGTTTTATTTCGTAAGTATAAGTTTTCCCGGCTTCCACAAGGTCATTTACATAAGGTGTAAGAATCTGGACTGAAGGCCTGACCCATACCTGTATATTCAGCTGCATCGTGCCCGGGAAATTAGGATAATAGCCAGCTACATCCCTATCAGGCACCTTTTCCGTAAAAGCAATGAGTGCAGCATAGTTTCCAAGGTAGGCGTCTTCAGGTATGCTAACTTTTACCTGAAACTCTTGCTTTTCACCAGGCTTCAGGGTCTTCTCAGAGGGACTTATAATCGTCCAGTTTTCATCCATGAAATTTTCAGTATAAGGAGTAATTATAAGGTCCGGTTTTAACTCAATTGTCTTATTGTCCCGGTTCTCGACAGTTACGGTAAAGTTATCACTGTCTCCGGGTTCAAGTTCCAGGTATTTGTAAGCCGGATCAATCTTGATCTTTTCAAATTCGGGGAAATAATCCGCGATATAAATCGAAGATGATTCAATGCTTGCCCCGACTTTTGGCTGTACGTCTTCTTTTGCAGTCACGGCAGTATCTCCATTTCCTGCTCCTGCACAGACAATAGAAATTCCCGCTATAATAAGAAGCCCACATACTATTCCTTTTAATGCCTTAGTATCCAGTATACTCATATTTTTTACCTCGCATATTGTTTACTAAGGCATGGAACTTATAAAATAATTTCCTAAACTACGAATTGATTTGAAGTTATCTTAAGAAAATAAAGAGATTAAAAAGCTTTATTTTCATTTTCCATACTTTAAAATACATTTTTTTTAAAATCTGGTTAATTATTATCTCGATTTTAGCTTTGCCTGCCAGATATGGAAGTTTAAACTTTAGTAAAATGAGGAGCAGAAAATGTGTCATGTCTCAAAGTTAAGCTTTTTATAAGTAACTAATAATCAACTGGATTAAGATCGAGATAATTAAATTAATATATATGTAACAGCGAGTTGATACTAAAGTTACTTGAAATACGAATTACTCCGAGCAAACAAAATTTTTTGTTTTAAGAAGGAAGTCATTTGTTTTCATGAAGGAGTGCGTTTTTCTTGCTTAAAGAGAAAGTATTTTACAGACTTTCAGATGCAGGTTTCAGAGTAAGGAAGAAATCGGAATCCAGAAAGGCTTTATTCTACGAATCTCCTTTTGGGTCCAGCCCTATAATTGATGCTGATTTTGTTGAGATAGATGAGGATTTTTCCCGTAATCCGGATTCATCTTCGGAACTGGGTTCAGAATCAATTGATTCAGAGACATTGAAAAATTTCATAGAGTACCTTAGAACAAGATCGCGTGAGGAAATTTCAGAGATCTTTGAGGAAGTTCGTAAAATTCTGGAAAGCAGAGGTTCTGAAAGTAATTTCCGGGATGCGTCGGGAGAGGAGACCCCTATAAATCAAAGAGCAAGAATAAAAAATCTCAAAGGATGCTCTCAAAATTTTTCTGGAAACAGCTTCCTACGGAAGGAAGCACATAGTAAGCGCCTCAAAAACCGCTTCCTCAATGGCTTCTTCAATAGCGTCTGAAGGAAAAGAGTCAACAATAGATTCTTCGAAAAAGCTCAATAAAAAGTGGAATACCCTGAGTCCGAGAGACCGCAAAATCATTTCCGAACTGATAGTTGCAATGATCGAAATCGGATTGCTCAAAGGAGCCAGCCGGAGTAAACGGGCAGCTTTTGCAGTCATGTCGAGTATATCCAGGCATCAAACCCCAGCAAGAAAAGACCTGGAGGATTTCGCAGAAGGTCTGCAGAAAATTCTCAAGCGAGGGCGCTGAATAATAACAAAGATACGAAGGACGGATATCTAAAAATCCCCTGGAACCCGAAATCTCATGAAATTAAATTTTTCGGAAAATTAAAACTCAGAGAAATTAAAACCTGTAGGGTTTACTTATAGCTTTCACAAAACTTGCAGGGCTTTCTCCAACATTCCAATTTTCGGCGTTTTTTACGAGATATGTGTGATCAGAAACCTGTTCCAGTCCGCCAGCATCACAGTTTCCTATTATCAGGGAAAATATCCGGGCTCTTCTTGTGGCTTTTATCTCATTCCATTCTCGGATAAGTGGTCTCTCTGAAAGTTCGGAAATTCCATCGGTAAGGAAAAGAAGATCAGCTCCCTCAAAGGCTTTTTCATTCTTCATAGTTTTGAGACCTGCGTGAAGTGCAGTATTGAAATCGGTGCCGCCGCCGAAAGTAAATTTTAGGAACTCCAAAAATTCTTTGCCCATACGCTTTTTATTTGTAAGTTCGATTTCAACAGTCTGCCACCTCGAGGAAAAGAGAATTACTTTAACGTCTCTATTTTCCTTCAGCATTCTTTTTGCTACTGCAAGAAGCACGGCTTTTGCAAGAAGCTCGGGGCCTCCCCGCATTGATGCCGAGGTATCTACCAGAGCGATCACAGGCCCTTTTCTCTTTTTTCCTGCAGTATCCGAGTTCCAGTTTTCCCCTTTTAACTGGTACGTGAGAAGTTTTCCTTCAAGCATATCAGCATAGAATTTACGCCTCAGGAGAGGATTTTTCAGCTTTACGGCTTCTGCCGGTAGCAAGGTCTGGATATCGCCTGAAAAGGTAACCGAGTGAACCTCGCTTCTACTGTACGGTGAGAGGTTCATCTTTTTTGAGCCATATTCAAGTTCTATCCTGCCTACCTGTTCAAGAATCTTGTGAAGATCGGAACTCTTCCTGAGAATTGAGGCATATTTCTCAAGGTTTCCGAAATATTCCCTGTGAAGAGCCCTCAAGGAGTGATCCCAGGTTCTGCCCGGAAAGAGCATTGAAAGAATCTCGAGTACTTCGAGATGGTCTTCAAGAACAGGAATAAGCTCTTCAAGCTTTGCAACCACGCTCTCTTCTATAACAGACTCCAGTGCCTCTCCTGCCTGTTCTGATGACATGAACTTCAGAGTCGTTGAGGCGAGTTTCTCGGACCCCGCAGCTTTTCCAGCCTGTTGATATGGATTTTTTCTGATCTCGTACTCAGCGTCTTCAAGGGATTTTTCATGTTTGAAGGAGTTATCCTGTTTGATAGATTTTTCCTGTTTGAAAGCGTACTCCTGTTTTCCGTTTTCAATTGCCTGTCGAGTGGGCACATCCAGATTTTCCTGCAGTCGGAAATTATTCTCCGCATTTGTTATTCTGTTTCTTTCCCATACGGCTCGAGTTTCATCGATCAGGTTTCTTAGAGCATTAAGGCTTCTTTCGAGCGTTTTTGCAGACTTTTTTGAGAACTTTGATTCTTTTGTTCCATAATTATCCAGGAGTGTAAAAAGTTCCTCAAGCAGGGCTCTAAGAATAAAAACGCCTGCAAGGGGATTAGTTCCAGCAAGAGCTTTTATTTCGTTCCAGACCCTGAAATCTCTCAAACCTAGAAGGATCGGATAAAAAGCTCCGAATTTGCTAATAAATAGCTTTTCATCTTTTATCTTGTATCCATCCTCTAAGAATAACTCGTAAACAAGAATTTCAGCTATTTCCTCCCTAATTTGCCTCGGGATTTTTCTTGGAGTTGCCAAAACGCCCCTTAGCTCAATATTTAATATTGTGGAAGGATTAAAAGCATGGCTGAATGATAAAGATGAGCTTTGCCCCGAGATGCCTTCGAAACCTTCCTTTCGACTTTTTAATTCCTGCATATTTCTCCTTTTCCGAAAAATCTCCATACTTAAGAGATTTTCATGAGCTTTAAGAGACTTTATTTCAGTTATCTCTGTTTCTCAGAGAATTATCAGTTTCAGGCTACTTCTCCTGCTTTTTCAACGGCAACATCAAATATCCTGGGTTTTTCCAGCAGAAGCCGGATTTCGTTCAAAGTGCCTACAATCTCGTAAATATCCGTGTTTTTCGAGCGGTATTTCATAAGAATTTCCTGGCTGTCCTGCTCTGAGATCCAGATGTTTTCCCTTAATGTGTTCTCAAGCACTTTTTCCTCTTCCTGAATCTGCCTTCTGAAATAGTTCACCTTCTCTTCCAGATTTTCGTACTCTCTTTCATAGAGTTTCTTATCACCGTAATCGAGGCTAATCTTAAACTCAAATCCGTATTTCCTGCGGAATTGCTCTGCCAGAGATTCGAAATTCAGAGAGCTGTTCAGATTGCTGTAGCCAAGCCCGAAGCTGTAAGTGTGAGTTGGGAACTCGGTATGATGCTTCAGCAGGTCGAGGGCATTGTCAAATGTGAGGTTTCTCGGTATCTTGGCTCCTGAAAACCTTGAACTTTTCAGGCCGCCTGTTGTCTTGCGGTCTTCTTCATAGCATTTGTTACAGGTTACGAGATCTGGGAGTTCCTGCTGCAGGCAGCTGTAGATGGAATTTTTCAGGTCAAGAATATCAAGTTTTAATTTGCCTGTATCCGTACCCCCTGATACAACTCTATCCAGAATGATCTTCCTGATCGCTTCCTTCTGTTCAGGCACATCCCAGAGCATATGCTGTAGCAGGACTGCTGTCATTCGGTTTACGCTGGAATGCCCGTTTACCACTGAGGCTACCCTGAGAATATTCACAATTTTCTTCCAGCGTCTATCTGAGACAAAAATATTGGAGTTCTTAAGTTCTCTTCTGAGTGCCTTTATAACTGCCCGAACTTCGGTGTCAACCGGTAGATCTCTTGCACGTCTCTGGACTTCCCTTATGTCTTCTATACTGAGTTTTGTATAGGGTACGAAATCATCGGTGTTTTTAAAGATAAGATCTTCAAGGTTCTCCTCATGCTGAATATAATCCACCTTGTACCTGAACAGAAAACGGTCGTAAAGCGCTTCGAGGCTTTCGTCTTCTTCAGGCAGCTCATTTGAAGCCCCGAAAACGGAAAAAAGAGGCACCTCCACAAGTTCCTTGCCGTTATGGTACTTCCTCTCGTTTAGCACAGTCAGCAGACTGTTTAAGATGGAGCTGTTTGCCTTGAAGATCTCATCAAGCAGGGCTATATGGGCAGTTGGAAGGTAGCCCTCTATCCGCCTGCTGAATTCGTCCCTCTCAAGCGCCTTAAGGGAAAGCGGTCCAAACACCTCTTCAGGCGTCGAAAAACGGGTCAGAAGATAATGGAAAAAGTTCCCCCCTTCAATGGTTTCACAGATTTTATTTGCAAGCAGGGTCTTTGCAGTCCCAGGAGGCCCCAGTAAGAGGACGTGTTCACCGGAGAGGAGTGCAAGAAGAGACCCATTGATTTCAGCATCCCGTTCTTTAAAATATTCTGAAAACTCCTGTTTGATATTAATAATTGTATTTTTTAAATCAAGAACTCTCATAAACTCCAGAACCTTTGTAGATTTTTCTTCTTCGGCATCTTGTCTATAGTATGCAAGAAAGCTGCTACAACAGTGAATTGAGATAGCCGGTCAAAATAATGTTAAAAATGAACTTTTTATTTTTATGGGCCGTGCCTTAATTAATTTTTCTAAAATTATTGCCCCTGCCACCAATATGCCTGCTGGTTATGTTTCTTCTCAGTGATATATCTTTCTGCCTTAGTCCTCAAGTCCAGATTTTATTGGATTCCGTGCGCCATTCTGGTACCCAACAGATTAAAGTTCCTGTTCTTCCTTTTACCACCCGAAGAAGTTATGCGTTAGAAAGTCGTTCATCAATGAATACTCAAATTTACCTGAAATAAAAGTACTCCTGCTGACGAAAAACAGGAAGTCATATATAAAATAGAAAAATCTTGAGTTATTCCATACTTAGAGATTAATCAATATTTAAACTAATCAATATTTAAACTGATCAATATTTAAACTGATCAATATTTAAACTAATTAATATTTAAACTAATCAATACTCAAACTAATCAATACTCAAACTAATCAATACTCAAACTAATCAATATTTAAAGTAATCAATACTTAGATTAATAAATACTCCGGAAGTCCTTGCATGAATGATCTCGAACGTGAAAAATACAGCCGGCAAATCCTTCTTTTTGGAGAAGAAGGGCAGGAAAGATTGAAGAATGCAAGAGTACTTGTTGCCGGGGCAGGCGGGCTGGGAAGTCCGATTTCCACCTATCTCGCAATAGCCGGGGTCGGAAAAATAATCCTTGCGGATTTTGATTTCGTTGAGGCAAGCAATTTAAACAGGCAGTTCCTGCATCATGAGAAGGACATTGGAAGGCTTAAGGTAGAGTCAGCAAAGGAAAAATTGCTTTCCATGAATCCGGATATTAAGGTTGAAACCATAGCAGAGATGCTTACCGAATCAAATCTCGAAGTCCTGGTTCCTGAGTGTGACGTTATAGTTGATGCACTTGATAACCTTGAAACTAGACACATGCTTAACAGGCTTGCCATAAAAAGAAGGATCCCTTTAATTCATGGAGCAGTTACAGGCTATGACGGACAGGTAACAACGATAATACCTGGGGAAACCCCCTGCTTTTACTGTATTTTTCCACGCATCTCCAGGAAGGAAGTATTTCCGGTTTTAGGAGTTACTCCAGGCATCATCGGTTCCATACAGGCAAATGAGGCAATTAAATTTCTGACAGGGCAGGGGAAGCTTCTGGAAGGTCGTCTTCTATTCTGGAATGGGCTGTCAGGGAATTTCACTGAAATTTCACTTTCAAAGCTAAATAATTGTCCGATTTGTGGATATCTCAATGAAAAAGGCGAAAATAAATGAGGGTTTTACCTTTCTGAGCCGGGGTAAACCTTTATTTCAATTCTTTGCTGCATATTGGTCAATTTTTATATATCTTTAGTTATAATATCCTATTGGGTATCTTGTGCGAGGGGATTCAATGAAAAGGAAGGCCAGACCAGTTGAGAATGAGGTCAATGTTTGGAACAGCGACTCAAATTTGCTATGGGCTTACGGATTCCAGGATCTAAGTACGCCAACCGGTAACTTACCTTCTCCTTCTATCCCGAATGCGCCTTATTTTGACCTTAGGATCTATCGTGAATCCAGGGTAAAATCATTAATCAGGGTACACAGTAAAGATATGTACCGGCTGCTTGAGAAAGTTCACTTTGATGGAAACTACTACAGGGTAAAGTGTACAAACTCAGGAGGATGGGAATACTGCTGGGACCTGGCTGTCAGGGTTCAGTTTTTCGGAAAAATGCTGGGAATGACTCTTTATCCCAAACGCCTGGTATCAAAGAAAGAAAAGAGGATTATCTACAGGTCCATAATCATTGTTAACCCTTATCAGCTCTGGGATGAGGCTCTCGTAAGCAAATTCTGGAACTTGCAGGAAAGAGTTGAATTTCTGATAGCCAGAATTCTTTTTCACGAGTGCATTCATGTTATGATCTCACTTGGGAATATCCTGCCTTCAGGTTTCGGAAATACGGACATTTATCTTGAATTCAGGAAGATACTGGAAGTCTCAACCTCCAATAAACTTTCCACTGAACTTCATAATGTACAGTTCCGCCTCTGGAACCTTGTTTTATTTGGAGCATCGGGCACTGAAAGTGAAAAAGAGCTACTTGAGAGGGTTCAGGAGATATACGAGTTCCTTATTAACGAGAAGTACAGCAACGAGAAGACCGGAAAAGCTTTCCGTTCTCCTTCAGATAACAAGAAAATTGCCAGAAAATACGCATGGGTGGCAGCTGTCAAAGCTGGAGGAAATATACAGGTTAGCAAAAGAATCTGGCAGATGGAGGTCCGCAGGCTTAGCATAGCACTGAGACAACTCTTTGATGGAATCGACACAGAGTTAAGGAATGCTTGACTCAGATCGAATTGAAAATTAAATAATAAGGTTTAAAATAAAATTGAAAATGTAACCTTTTAGGAATATTGAGCTAATTAGTTTTCTGATTAGTTTTCTGACTACCCCAATATTATTCATTTTTCCTGCTATTGCCCTGTCATCTATTGTTTACTTTTCCTGTTACTGTTTTATTCTTCAGAGCCGATCCTGTATCTTACTGTTCCAGAACTTTTGCGATCTTTGACATATCAGGAAGTTCACGCACAGGATATACTTCGAGAAATATGATTTTCTGATTTTCATCGATAACTATGTTAGCCCTCTCAGAGACTCCTTCTTTTTCCCTGAAGATTCCATATTTTCTGGCAACCTCCCCATGAGGCCAGAAATCCGAAAGAAGTTTGATGTGCGTAATTCCCAGTTCCCGTGCCCAGGCTTTTTTCGATGGCGCGGGATCGACACTTATGCCAAAGGCAACTGTGTTCAACCTGTCGAACATCTCGTGGTTTTCTTCAAGCAATTTCATCTGTTCAGAACACACACTTGTCCAGGCAAGCGGATGAAATGATAGAAGTACTTTCTTACCAGCGAAGTCGTAAAGGTGAACTTTTTTTTGGCTCTGGTCTTTTAATGTGAAGTCCTGAATTTTATCCCCGATTTTAATCTCGTTCATAGTGAATTTCCCCAATTTTAATTTTGTTCATAGTAGATTCCCCAATTAAATAAAATCACTTATGTTTAATAAATTGTCTGTCCACCAAATTGTTAACACTTTTTACAGCATGGGACGCGAATATGAACTGCGAGAAAGGCTCAAAGATAATTCAGGTTTAAAGGTCATGTGGGAGATGCCATAAATTGCAAAGAAGTCACATGAGAAAGTGGCACAGATCGTAAGAAAACAAAGAAAAATTGTTAGAAACCAAGATCGGATAAGAAAAAGAGGAATTATAAGGTTAATAAGAAGCCTCGTGCGTGATTCGAACACGCGACCTAGTGATTACAAGTCACTCGCTCTACCGGGCTGAGCCAACGAGGCAAACTGTAAATGCTGCGATTTATCTAAATACAATACTCACAGATAAACTTTATGGCAGGTTTCCCTTTCCAAAAGCCTTCCGTCATGTTTAAGTTGAGTTATTTTCTTCTTTTTGCCGGACTTCAGAAGAATAAGTACATAAGCCTTATGGCGTTCTTGGTCTATATACCGCTTAAAATGTGGCAGGAAATCGCAAAATATGGGCGCAAGCTGGTCGAACACGGGCTTGTCGAGTCAAACTTTGGAAATATAAGTATCAGGGCTGGAAACAGGATGCTTATTACCCGGACAGGGGCGGCACTTGATGAAATTACAGAAAACAATGTTGTTGAAGTTGATATTCAGGACACTTCCTCCCTTGATATAATTGCATCTTCCGAAGCTGTCGTACACAGGGAGATTTACAGGCAGACCTCAGCGCTTGCAATTATTCATGCCCATTCTGCTTATTCGGTTGTTGAATCCCTGCTCGCAGGCCCTGAGGGAAAAATTACGCCTGTGGACAGCGAAGGGCAGTATTTCCTCGGGGAGATCCCGATTGTAGGAGGAGGCATAGGCAGCCGCGAGCTTGCAGGGAATCTTGCAAACGCACTCTCAAGATACAGAGGCGCTATAGTTTACAGTCACGGTACATTTGCAATCGGGAGAACACTCGGAGATGCATATATCATAACCACGCAGCTTGAACACTCCTGTAAAGTTAAGTACCTGTACGATCGTGCGGCAACAGGGGAAAAAATAAGTAAGCCAAACGAGCGCTCGTTTGATCCGCGTTTCTATTTATGATTGCATAAGAGCAAAAGAAAAAAATAAGTAAGCTTATCTAGTGAATGAGCGGATAACCACACAGCCTTAAGTATAAATATAAAAAACAGGTAAACACAGAAACAATATAAATAAGCAGATCCAAACCGGGATACTTAACAAAATAAGATGCCTGTTTTTCAGGCAGTTTTCTATTACGATATCACCTAAAGGAAGAATCTCGAGTACCATGACGTTTAATACCCTGAGACCTTTTGCCTCAAAAGTAATCGAACCACTGGCAGAATTTTTCGTTAGATATGAGGTCTCACCCAATACAGTGTCCATAGCTTCCCTAATCTGTGCATTTTTTGCAGGTCTTAGTTTTTACTACTCACCTGCATCCAGAGAATTCGTCCTGCTGGCAGGCTTTCTGGTAATCTTTAACTCGATTTTTGATGCCCTTGACGGGGTAATTGCACGAAAGGCAAATAGGGCTACTCCCAGGGGCGATTTTCTGGATCACGTTATCGACCGCTACTCGGATGTCTTTATAATCTGCAGCATTTTTTTTGCAGATTATGTCCCCTGGCAGGTTGGGGTTGTGGCAATTGTGGGAGTACAGCTTACCAGCTATCTAGGAACCCAGGCTCAGGCGCTCAATCTAGGGAGATATTATGGAGGGATAATGGGCAGGGCAGACCGGCTTGTAGTCGTAATTCTTGCAGCTTTCGGAAACTTTGCCTTTTCATCCCCGATTGCAGGTTTTCCGATCCTTGGCTGGGCTGTTATCCTGATTGCTGTAACCAGCCACATAACAGCTATTCAGAGAATTCTTTATATCTGGAAGAAATTAGACTGAAAGTACTTTTTAAAAAATTTCGTAAACTCAATTTTTCCTGATTTATAAATTTCTTCTGATCTACACAGGTTTTTGCAGCGAATAGTTTAAGGTACACAAAAGCACAATACTTGACTATGCCATCTCAAGGAAAACAATATGAATATCTGGAACATACCGCAGATATCAAGTTCATAGCTTATGGGAAGTCCCTGGAAGAAATGTTTGAGAATTCGGCTCTCGCTATGTTCAATGTTATGATTGATACTGGGCAGGTCTCTGGAGAAACCCAAAAAGAAATTTTTCTCAAAGCACCTGACCTGGAATCCCTGCTTGTTGACTGGCTTTCCGAACTTTTATATGTATTTGAAGTTGATGAGATTGTTTTCAGGGAATTTAAAGTTGAGAAAATTAAGGAAGAAGCCGGTGAATACTCGATAACAGCTCAAGCACTTGGCGAAGAGTACTATCCCGAAAGCCATCCCTTTGAGACCGAAATCAAGGCTGTTACTTATAACCAGCTGGAAATAACAAAAATCGACGATGGCTGGAAGGTTCAAGTCGTTGTGGATATTTAAGCGAGCAGAAACTTTCTCCCTTATCCGCCGGTAACTGGCTATTTTTCCTCCAGTTCTTCTGTACTATGCATAGCTTCATGTATGTGAATTATCCTATTCTGCATTACAAGGTCTCAAGTTTAGTTATCTAGTCCTGAGCTCATTCAATCGTGTTTAGACCGATTTTGTTATATTGAAATAATAATATCATTGCGTTTTCAAAAATCAATGTAGCCTTAATCCAGCCTTGCACAATGTATCCAGATTACGTTTCAGAAATAACTTGCAGAAATTCAGGAAACAGAAGGTAAATTAATAGTCCCAGAATTATATTCATAAAATATAGAGGAGCAGGGAGTATCAATCATGGCAGAGAGCGAAGATATAGCTATTGACGATTTAAGCACAGAATATGCGAAGGGGGATGTAAGGAATATGGTCAGGAAGCTTTCCGAAAATAACTGGGAAATCCCTATTGGACATATCCCTAATATGCGGGTTCCAGGCCGCCTGTTTGTATCCGAAAACTTACTCGATGGGATTGAACCCGGGACTATTGACCAGATTGCAAATGTGGCAACTCTCCCTGGCATCCAGAAATATTCCATGGCAATGCCTGACGCCCATCTTGGATATGGTTTTGCCATTGGGGGAGTAGCGGCTTTTGACATGGAAGAAGGGATCATCAGCCCTGGAGGGGTTGGTTTTGATATCAACTGCGGAGTAAGGCTAATTCGTACCAAACTTCAGAAGGAGGAGGTAATTCCTAACATAAAGACATTAACCGACGAGCTTTTTAAGAATATTCCCGCAGGTGTTGGTTCCAAAAGTCGGTTCAGGGCTTCAGATAAGGAGCTTGACTGTGCTTTTCTTGAGGGTGCAAAATGGGCTGTGGAAGCTGGATATGGTGTGGAAGCTGATACTGAATATTGTGAAGCAAACGGGTATATGGAAGGTGCTGACCCTTCCCATGTAAGTACGAAAGCCAGAAACCGGGGTAAACCTCAGCTAGGAACGCTAGGAAGCGGCAACCATTTCCTTGAGGTTCAGTATGTCGATAAAATCTATGATCAAGAAATGGCTTCAACCTTCGGGCTTGAAGAAGGTCAGGTCACTGTAATGATTCACTGCGGGTCAAGGGGTGCAGGGCATCAGATATGTACTGACTATCTAAAGGAACTCTCTAAGGCTGTAAAGGACCATAAGATTGAGATTCCTGATAAACAGCTTGCCTGTGCCCCTGCCCAGTCAAGGGAAGCTCAGAACTACTTTAAGGCTATGCTCTGCGCTGCAAATTATGCGTGGGCAAACCGTCAGATGATCACGCACTGGACGAGGGAATCATTTGAAAATGTATTCGGGAGAGACGCTGAAGACCTGGGCATGAACCTGCTTTATGACGTTGCTCACAATGTAGCAAAACTTGAAGAACATACCGTGGACGGCAAGAAAAAAGAAGTGTATGTACACAGAAAAGGGGCAACAAGGGCATTTCCTCCAGGACATCCTGAAGTCCCTGCCGTGTACAGGGATGTAGGGCAACCAGTTTTGATTCCAGGAAGCATGGGAACTCCATCCTTTATATTATGCGGTTCGAAAGAGGCTATGGATATCTCTTTCGGCAGCGCCTGCCACGGAGCAGGAAGAGTAATGAGCAGAGCACAAGCAAAGAAAGAATTCCGCGGACAAAACGTAAAAGACAACCTTGAGGCTCAGGGCATTACGATAAGAGCCGCGCATCCATCAGTGATTGCAGAGGAAGCTCCAGGCGTATACAAATCCAGCAGTGAGGTGGTAAATGTCGTACATGAGCTTGGCATTGCCCGTAAGGTCGCAAGAGTTCTTCCTTTAGGGGTTACAAAAGGCTGAATTAGATAACGAAAAGCAGTAAGCCATATAATGACAGGCATTAGACATCGAAAATTTAGGGAGAACTTTAGCTCAGGCTGAAGTTTTTACTTTCTGATTTCTTCAAATATTTCTTTAATGCTCTATTTAATATCTCTCTATTGGTATTTCTTCCATTAATGCTCTCTCAGAGATCTCTTCAGTATATATTCCTTAATATTTTCTTTTAAGGTTTTCAGTGTCTTCTGTCATCCTCCATCAGATAGGGGTCCAGACTATCATGTTTTCGTTCCTGAAAGAATCGGAATTCGATCATGCTTGAATAGGAGGATGTCTCAAAAGGTGTGCCGTTTTCCCTGAATATGTTCGAGAAGTATGCAACAAGATTGCGGATAACCCTTTCATCTTTGAAGTCATGGTAGATGGTTACTGACTCGTTTCCGGGTTCAAGGGAAATCTCTATATTCTTGGCAAGTTGAGTTGCCAGGTACATTCTCCTGAAATGAACCAGTAAATCCGGAAGGGCCATATCACATACAGACTGCTTACATAAGCGCTCAAGGATTTTTGTAGGGTTTGGAACTTCCCCGGTTGCAAAAACTTCAAACTGGTTCCTATGAAGAGTCACGAGATTAAACCTTTCAACGTTATAAGTATACATTAGCTGAGTCCAGAACTCGGTATTTTCGTCCAGCTCTCTGCATAAAATATCAAGGTACCCAAAGTGCTTCAGAATTCCGGGCATAGTCTCGTTCGAGGAGGTAGAGGAGTTCCTTCTGAAAGAAATCTGGGTCGAGTTTGATCTTCTGAAAACATGCTCAACATCGAGCTGTTTCCACTTGGAAAGGAAATGAGCCACCAGCTGGGCAAAAAAGTCTCTGCTATGTACAGTAGAATTGGAAATAATTACCAGTGCAGACTCAGGATTATTAATATCTTCACACTTTATTGAAGTCCGAATTGCCCAGTGATAGCTTCTTGAAACCCTATTAAGGTGATCTTCAAGCTGCTTCATATCGTGAATCTCAAACGGATTGATGAGTTCATTAACAAGCTCTTCATCAGTGAGCCTGCCTTTCGTACACCTGAATAACCATTCAAGCATTGTTTTATTTATAACGATATTTTCTCCGCTCTGAATTGTATCGTTTAACTCCTCTTTTGCAGGAGTTTCTTTTAAAAATTGGATTGCTTCATCAATACTTTTATGATATGTAAGAGCTGTATCCGCAATCTCAATAGTATCCCTGACTGCAGCGCTCAAATTCCCATTATTGGCATCTAGAAGGGGCTGTAACTTTTTAAGGTACTTATCATCCAGGGATATATTTTTTCTGATCAGCATATTTCCACCCGATACCCGGTTTCCTGGTTCTTTATGCTATGATCCGTTTTGGTGACCGCAAGTTCAGGACTTTTTATGGCTTCCGGTTTAAAAGCTAGAAAAAACGCTTTTACAATGAGATATTCTGTGAACTTAAAAGTTTTTACTTAGAACCCTGTTTAGGTACTGGTAAGTGCTACCAAATATTAAACCTTTCTATTTAGTATCATTTCTTAGTAATTAGAGTTAATACAGGTTCCAACATACTCCATAGGAGAAGCCATTAATCCCGGAGTATCGTATGATTTATGTGATTATAAATACTGAAGAGTTAATTCGACACAAGTTTTCAGACATGGTCTTAATTTCAAATTTAGATTAAGATTTCTTTTAATATCGGGCAAGAAACTTGATAACTAACCGCAAACAGATGACAATGGTTCACAATTCTTTATATATATATGTTAAGACAGTGTACAACATGTTCATTAAAAAGGTTGGTATATAAATCGGACTGCTATAACCTGGAAGATTGTGTTGTTGATTTCGCCCTTTTCTTACAGTTTGTCCAGCCTATGATTATTTACTCTAATTTAATCTCAAAGACATAGGTTGACATTTACAAAAACTGTGGATTTGGGAGTAGATGATACAATTCCTGCCTGAGTGCGGGAGTAAAAACTCACAGGTTATAACGATTTCCCTGATAACTCACAATCTTCAAAGGCGATAACAGTCCCAGAAAGCGAGTTTGGGAGTGGATTCATAAGTACCTGGCAGGTTCAGATGGAGTAATTAGCCAGCCAGGGACTTTCTCCTGAGAAATAACGTAGATCTTTTAGTATCATTTTCTTTTCATTATCTTTTCAGTCTTTTTCTTTATGTTCATTTATAGCATAGTTTCTGGCTCACATAAATCAGAATTTCCCAATTTGCCTGAAAGTACATTTAAAAGTAGTTAATTAGAACTAAAAATTCGGCAGAAATACATGAAGACTAAAGCCAGATGGGTTAGGAGAACAAATGCCAGTGCTTGATAAAAAGCCACAATAGTTTAGAAAATAAGAAAAAGCAAAGGAAAATTTCCTCTGCTTTGAGTCCTGAGACTCTTTTAGTTTTTCCAATTCGTTTATGTCAGTTTGGTTACCGGGTGGTCTGCCAGATCTGCGATCTCGATGCCGAGTTCCTTTGCAGTTTCACCGAGCATGATGTCGACCATCGCAACAGCTGGGAAGATCTGGTTGACGTTCTCGATAGGACCGTAGAGCAGATAGTCCGAACCTGCAATCTGAGCTACCAGGTTAGTACCAATGTCTGAAGGCATGTAGATTGCCTTTGGATCAGGCTGAGTCTTCTTGAATTTGCGGAGCCAGTCCCATGCAGAAGCCATGTTGTGGTATCCACCGCCGATTGGCAGCCCGAATCTTGCTTTCAGTGTGGGTACCGAGCGGATAGTAGCACCGGAACCTGCACCAAGAGGCATGGCTGCGACGTCGATAATTGGGTACTTTATTCCACATTCCTTTGCGACCTGGAGCATACCCTTGGTTTGTCCGGAACCGCCGACTTCAAGGATATCTATCTTTCCTTTTACGGTCGGATCAGTTGCGTTGAAAGCCAGAACGATTGCAGCTGTTACATCGCTATCTGTGAGAGCATCGATTTCTTCCTGTTCTATACTTGCGTTAATCGAGTTGTGGATTGCCCTGTCTGCAACACCAATTTCAGTACAGTACTGAGCTGCTGCTGCACGCACGTTTCCGGCTGAGGAGTCAATCAGGAAAGGTGTCCTGTCATCGATTTCGACGAACCAGTCGATATAACGCTTAATTGATTCAGGGGTTTCTCCTACAATCTGGTTTACATAGGGGAGCCCAGTTTCATCGCTCAGTGAGACCTGGGTGTTCCAGAGATTTTCTGCGGCTGCTCTGTCAAAAATACCCTTGTCCTCGTCAGTCACAATCTTGTGTCTTGCATAGAACATGGTACTGACTAATACGGTTGGGTATTCGCCCGGCTGTCCGCCGAACTTAACTCCACCGATTTCAAAAACTTCCTGTTTCTTGTCAAACTTGAACATTTTGATCCCTCATTTATATGAACATTGATGATATCTGGACATAGATCAGGAAGAGCAGCAGGCCAATAACTCCGCCGTACAGAATTCCGATATCTCTTCCTACTTTCTTTCCAATTCTCTGCGCAATTTCACTGTTGACAAACTCAATCTTTTCATCAATCGTGTCGAGCCTTTTCATTACTTCATTAAACTCGCTTGGCTCTACAAACGCTGCTGGTGCTTTTCCATCCATATTTCTTCACCTCACCAGACCAGTATTGGGAGTACAACGACCATCAGCAGTGAAAAGAGGAAACCTGCTGCAAAGCCAATTATTCCGGTAGACATAACCCCGGAATCCAGCTTCTGGTTTCTCGCAATCAATTGTGCTCTATATCGAATGCTCTCAACAGTAGCATCAATTGCGCCCATCTGAGGAGCAAGCACCATTGGTACGCCTTTATCATATTCTTCTGACATTTACGTTACCTCCCTAGCAGTAATAATCCAAGCAGGGATATGGTCACTGTCAACCCTATCATGATGCCTTCAATCTTTCCTGCGTGAACTCCTGAGTGGAACTTATTCAAGTTTCCTATATCCATCATTCGGGCTTCAATTGCCTTCAACCTGCTGCGAAGAACTGCAATTTCACCGGAAACCGGTCTTACAACGCCGCCTTCTTCTTCTTCTTCGCCCTCCTCACTGATTTCCACAATCATTGGTTCTGCGTCAAAGGCACCGGGATCTTTTGAGGCGAGTTCTCTTACCTTGGCGGTGATAGCGCCCATATCTTCGGTATCGATCAGATCGACAGCCTCAACCTGCTCCTGGAAGCGAGCAATTGCTTCAGCATTCAGGTTTTCCACATATGGAATTGCCCCTACTGCTCCTTCAATCCTGTTATCTTTTACACCGTTTGCATGGAGGGCTAACATCGACTGTCCGGTAACGTGCCCTTTAACCTCAGAACCAGTGACAAGCAGGTATCTGATGTTAGGGTTTGAGATAATGTGAGCAACTACCTTTTCAATACCAAGATTTTCAGTTTTGCATGATCCGGTAATGGCTGCTCCTGCATCAAGAATTGGCTTTCCTGGAAGGTGTGAACCACAGGTAATTACAAGTACACAGTTCTTAACATCGCCTACTTCATATTCACCTTTCAGGATAGGCCATCCTGGGGCTGGTTCTCTCTTCTCTACCATTTTACACCACCCCTTCCATCAATCTTGTAATATATATGATTAGGACCAGCAGTCCGCTGAAGGCAAGACCCACAACGATTCCGTAGAAGGCATTAGAGTAAATTCCTGCCTTGTAGGAGGTGTTCTCACGGCCTGGCCAGGAATTAAGGAGCGGTTCGCTGGGTGAAAGAGAATTCACCAAGTCATCTGCAATTGCATCCAGTTTGTCCACTCTCTCAAAGACGGGTTCCATGGAATACTGAATCGAGTCTTTCCGTTCTTGTGTGACGGCTCCAGAATCCGTATCCATGACCAGGTTTATCTCGGGAGCTATACGAACAATGCTCATTGCAATTCCTCCGCACTTGGAAGCAGACCGGTTCCAACCACTGCATGCGCATCTCTTTTAATAAGCGCGTAGTGCTTGCTGAAGGCAACATACCAGATGATAATTCCTACAAGCATGTTTACGCTAGCCGTCAGCAGCCCTTCATGGAGTGAAGACGCAAAGCCTGTAATAACTAACGCAATAGCTCCTTTTTCAACAGCAAGCATGAGGGTTCTGTCCTGTTTCTCATCAGGTCCCAGGCTGGCATTGAAAGGATGAAGTATTCCCATACTGCCTATTATAAAGATCAGTGCAATGTATCCGGTTGCAATAACACTTTCGATAACTGCAGCATACTCGAACGACCCGGCAATAACTACACTCAAACCGAGAATTACAAGAGTACCAGCACCTGCAATTTCTACCATTGCCTGTTCCATAATAGGGATACCCATGCCGATTACCTTGTTTGCAAGGGCACCAATAACGGCACCTATAATTGCTGCTACAATGAAAGCAACTATGGGCCCTGCAATGCCTCCTATGGAAAGCCCGAATAAAGCTGCTACAATACCCATACCGAGAGCTAGCATACCAATTGATGGAACGCCTGTACCAAGCCCATAGCTTGCAACACGCCTAACTGCATCAGCACCCCAGACAGTTGCACAGATTGCTCCAATGCCTCCGAAGAAGGAATACGCCGAAGGTGCAATGTGACCCAGGTAAATTCCGACTAGACCACCGACTATACCCAGAGCCATTATTGTTTGTGCAGGATATCCGCCTTTAGCTTCTCCTCCTGCTCCGCCTACAGACATTTTAAATACCTCCAAGCTCTGCGATTGCAATTACAGCCACGATAGCACACAGTATTGATGCTATGAGGGAAGAAATAACCGCTTTCGGCCATTTCTTGAATTTCGGATCATGGAACCCTTCAATTGTACCTCCTATGTTATAGGATGGAATTACAGCGTTCACTAAGAAAATGCCTATTGCAAATATTGCTGCAAGTGCTACAAGTGAGTTCCCTGTGACTGCAGTGGTAACACCGACACGTTCCAGCCCAGCATTCACACCTACTTCAATGAGTGAATAATAAACCAAGGATCCTCCGAGCCCACCAAGAGCAGCCCCGATGACTCCACTCACAAAACTGACAGTAGGAATCCCGTGACCCTCTGTACCCTGAGACACGTAAATATCCTGTCTGTACTTTGTTATAGGGTCAGTCTTTACTTTTGCGGAAGAAGGCACAACACCTACACCATAAACATAGACCCAGGTACCGATAATCATGGTCACAGCGATCATGATCATTGCTCCTACTGCACCTGAGGCAGCAATCAGGGCAAGGTTGTCCGTTACGTTCATCATAAACCCGGCACTGACAAGCCCTGTAAGACCTGCACCTGTTGCCAGCTGCACTGTACCGGTACCGACTCCTGTCGCCTGAGCCATAGCTGCAGGTGCACCACCTACGGGCACGAAGTGGACACCCCAGGAGACCAAAACGCCACCGATAACAATGAAAGCTATCCAGAGGATATTTCCTAAGATAGCGTCAATCATGCTGAAGCCTCCTCAGCTTTATCTTCTTTGTAGGGCCCAAATGCTTTGCGGGCTGCAACTTCGATCTTCCAGTTCCAGATAATTAAAATAAGGACAATAATAACACCTACAGCAACAGAGAGCCATCCTATTGTCAGGCCCTGTGTAGGATCAAAAATAGTGGTTATCCAGCTTCCCAGGAATACAGTCATACCAAAAGCAATCCCTGTGACAGGACCTCCGAACTTGGCACAGAACCAGGAGTTATCAAACCCATTCCTGAGCCCTGATTCAGCATATCTTACAATGTTTCCTGAGTTTGAAGCGTTCAGCCCTGAACCGAATTCAAACTGCTGAAACTCACGCTCTGCACCGTAGTGAACGTCGCCTGTTGACGATCCTATCGCACCTATAGTAATACCCCAGATAAAGGCCAGCATGGCTAGCGGGAAGGGATGTCCGAGTACTACGGTCATTAAATACGACACCACTAGTACACAGAAGGTCGTTATGAACGCAAATCCCATAATTGCTGGAACGTGGGATCTTATCATATCAAGATAAATCGGCTGCTTGAACCGACTCTGACTGGCACATCTGCCCATTGTAGCAGTTACCGCAAAGGTACCATGTACGCATGCTGCAATGAGAGAACCGAATACCAGTGCAAAGAGCGGAGATAGCGTAAATACACTTATTAATACTGTTGCAACGGCTGCACCAATTGAACACATTAAAGCATTGGATGGTGGTTCACCTGAAATGGCTTTATTAAAAATTCTGTGTGGATATGCCATCTGGGGAGCTAGCTGCACCTGAGAGTTGGGGTTACTCTGCGATCCTATATCCGATTCCAGGTCTTCTGATACACCTGCAATGGTCGCAGCCACTCCAATTAATGCAAGCACTCCCATGCTTACGAGTGGTTCCATTTATTTTCCTCCTTTTTATTATTACATGTAATAATTGGATTCAAAAAACGCTGTACATTTTTTTGAAATCGTCTGCCATATCATCACAAAGAAATATGATTATGACGCGCGTTAATTTTTTGATTAGGGAGGATCATTCATAAACCTTTCGAAATATGTAGGCTTTTAAAATATTATTATAGGACTATATAATATACAATCAATTTTATAAGACATGTTGGGTGGGGTAAAACAAACAAATTCATACATTTATATAAATAAAAAAATTTTACTTCGTTCAATATAATATAAAGATTCCGATTGTAACAAGTGAATTTTTTTATCAATTAGTAAAAAAATATTTGTTATTTTTATATTAATAAATTCGTCCGGTGTTGTTTTTATATTATTAATTTTCATAAATAGTAAGTTGTATAAACTTCTTCATTTATTTACTGTATAAAATATATATATTACCAGTATCATAAACAATAAATTATTTAATACTGTTTGTTTGCTGGAAGAAAGTATTTTCATTAAAGAAAACTATATACTTTTTTAAAAGAATATTTATGAAATATTTTAGATCGTTATGCGTATAACATCTTTTTATATATAAATATGTTGGCTAGTTTTTACCTATTATGAGCATGAAATTGCCTGAGTAAGCTTTAAGAGGGAATTTTCACAGGCTTTTAATTCTGGCTTCAATCAGAACAATTATTCTTAGGATTTCTCGCAGTTTGAGTACTGCAGGGATCAGAAAAGAATTTTTATATTTAGTTTCCTTGCTTAATGCGTGATATTAGGAGCTTCATCTTTTGCCGGTGCACCTGGGAATTTAAAGGAACATGTTGATTCCATAGAGCTGTACATTCCCAAGCTTGGGGTCTATGACGATTTGACACTTGAAAAGGAAAAGCTTGACAGGGTACTGGATGAAATTTCAGTCTATAATCTTGCAGTTACAATTCATGCTCCTTACTGGGCTGCAGATTCAAAATATCCATCTGCTCTCCAGATAGATACTGCACAGATGGACAAGAGGGAATTTGCCCTTATGGAAGAATCAATTGCACTTGCAAACCGGACTGGAGCCCCTGTTATGGTACTGCATCCGGGCAGAATTGGGACTGATAGGGAAAAATCGTTCTCGTCTATGATAGAAAACCTGAGCAGGCTTGCCTCAGTAGCTGAAGATTACGGGGTTATCCTGGGCCTTGAGAACAAAGAAGATACAGATCCTTCGAATTTTTGCTGTAAGGCAGAGGAGCTTTCCCGGACAATAGAAACTGTGAATTCCGGATACTTGAAGGCTACCTTTGATATAGGGCATGCAAACCTTACCTGCGGAGGTAATCCTGAAAAACTCAGAGAATTTGTTAGGATCCTGCAAAAGTACATAGTTCATCTCCACCTGCACGATAACAGCGGAGAGTGGACACAAAGATACGATGGGGATGAGCACATGGCTCCAGGAAAGGGCTGTGCAGACTTTACAGTCCTGAAACTGCTTTCAGGATACAAAGGAGTCTATAATTTTGAGGTATTCTCACTCGATGATCTCTATTTCGGAAAAAAACTCTTAAAAACGCTCTTAAACTTTAAAAAGCTAAAATTACAAAAAATAAACAAGGTTCAATTAGAACCCCGTTTTAATAAAAGTCCAGACTTACACTCTTCTGACCAAGCACTTTTTTCAGCTCTTCATAGGCAGTGAAAAGCTCTCTTTTCTGCCTTCCCACGGTTTCAAGCCTTGGCTCGGCTTTGAGCCAGATATCTTGCTCTCCGCTTCCCCTGGAAACTGCTACACAGGCAAGCATGTCCCCATGAGTTAGCCTGTATATGGTGTCAAGTCCTGTAGGCGTAACCCAGGCTGGAGAACTCGCTTTAAGTTTATCTACCAGTTCGTGCCAGCTAAGGCTTCCTGAGACCCGGAGATTAAGCTGGAGATGAGCACGTTCTCCTGTAACTTTTTCATTCAGGTTTTTGAGGAAAACACTGTACTCAGGATCATTTTCATTGATATCTTTTGCCTCATAGCGGGCAAGCTCTTCTGCTTCCTCTTCAAAAAAGGGTGCGAGATTTACTCTGCTAGAAGGTTTTGTCATGAGAGATACTAAGAAGAAAGTGATTGCACTGAGAGACATTCCCACGATAACTCCGTGGTTCATCAGAACGGGATGAATGCTTTCCAAATAGCTGGGAGCAAGAGGTGGAGTCTTTATAAGGTCCAGAGCTACAAGGGCTACCTGAACTGTAAAACCAACTACCATGCCTGCAAAGGCTCCTTCCTTGGTGGCCCGCTTCCAGTACAGCCCTCCCATGAGCGGGAAGAAGTAAGAAGAGCTTGCAATGAAAGTTGCAATGTGAATAGCATCTATGATATTGGGGATTACGAATGAGCCTGCTGTTGCAGCGAGTATAATAAACAGTACGCTGACCCTGTTTACCAGCATCATTTCTTTCATTGTAGCATCTGGCTTTATGTACCTCTGGTAGATGTCCCTTGAGATACAGGAGGCTCCTGAGGTTGAAAATGTATCCGCACAGGACATGGAAGCAGCTGCAAGTCCTATTGCACTGAGGGCTATCACTGCTGGTGCAGAGGCAAAACGTTCACTTACAAAGGCTAAAAGTGCGGGTTCTGCAAGGGACATGCCTGCAGGGAAACCCATACCTGCTATATCAGGAAAAATGTAACTGAGGGCTATTGCAATTACGGCACATGCCGCGAAAACCACAGCGATCATAAGTGACCCTATAATCATTCCAAGACTGGCAGATTTTGCATCCCTTGCTGCCCAGACTTTCTGCCAGGGGTCCTGCTCAATAATCCAGCCAGGAATGATAGCAAAGCAGAAAATTAGTACCATGGGAAGACCGATTGAAAGAGGATTCCACCAGTCTCCTGACACGCTTCCGAAAAGTTCGGAACTGCTTATTGCAGGCACCTGAAGCCCTCCATCTGTCACAGTCCCTACTGCAACAAAAGCCATTACTATTATGAAAAGGGAGAGGAAGCCAAACTGGATAACATCCGTCCAGACAACTGCAGATAGTCCTCCAAGCGTCACGTAAATCGAAACTGCAATTGCAACAATGGCTGCGGCATAAAAGGGATCAAGACCGTAGAATGTCTGCAATACCAGGGAAAGCCCTGTAACATCGGCAACTGCAAAGAGAATCATTACAACCGTGATAATCAGGGCAATAGGCCATCTGACTATACTGCCATAGCGCTGTTCTAAAAGTTCGGGTTGTGTAATTGCTGGCAAGTTCTTAATCTTTTTCACAAGCACTGCGATTACGAGCAGGGCAATGATATTCGGAGCTACAAAAGCCCATATAGATCCCATTCCCTGAAGCATGAAATACCCGATAACTGCAAGAACTCCGCCTGCTGTTAGCCAGGAAGCTGCAGCTGAAAAACCAAGGGGAGAGGGCCCTATTCCCCTTCCTGCAAGCCAGAAGTCAGTAATAGATTTCTGTTTTTTATTAAAATACCAGCCGACCGATACAAGCCCGGCTATGTAGACCGCAAGCAATATAAGGAAAATATTGTAACCGTCCATAAAGAAACCTTCAAAATGCTTTAGTATTGTAAGCAAGCACAACTTTTTTTATTGAAATATCTGAGATATTAATTCATTTTCTTAAATTTTATCTTTTATATATTCTCATTGTATTAATATTTGAGTAAATGATTTTTTACTTAAATCCAATCATTTATTAATATCTTTGCTGGGGGATGGACTTATTTCCCTCATATTAAGCAAGTTAACTTGGATTCAAACTGCTCTTAACTTCCATCAGTCAAAAAGAAGAATATTTTCATTTAACCGCTCCAGACTCCATAATTATCGAAAATAAGAATGCCTGGAGACCCCTTGCAGTTTTAAAGTAATTTTTGTGGCATTTAGCACACTTTCTACTCAAATATTACTTTTTTATTGTAAAAAAGCAGTTATTCTGCCTCAAAAAGTTTATATCCGTTATATTCAAAACGACATAACCATGAAGGTTAAAACCAGAATTTTCAGATTGATATCAATTCTCCTGATCCTGGTTGTATTTGCCAGCTCAGGTTGTGTTGGAGATCAGGGTGAGAACAAGAGTGCGGACTCTATGGAAAACGCCTCTGGAAATGCTGCTGCAGGTGGAGGAGAGACTCTGACGATTTTCCATGCAGGAAGCCTGAGTATACCGTTTGAGGAACTTGAAGCTGAATTCGAAAACCAGCATCCGGGTGTAGATGTTCAGAGGGAAGCCGCAGGCAGTGCACAGAGTATAAGAAAGATCACTGAACTAGGGAAAAATGCTGATGTGCTCGCATCTGCAGATTATGCCCTGATCCCGTCCATGATGATGCCTGAATATGCCGACTGGTCTTCCGCTTTTGCAAGGAACCAGATGATCCTTGCTTATACAAATGAAAGTAAGTACAGTAAGGCAATCAATGGAAATAACTGGTATGATATTCTCAGGCGACCTGATGTCCGATTTGGTTTCTCCAATCCTAATGACGACCCTGCAGGCTACAGGTCACAGATGGTAACTGTGTTAGCAGAATCATATTATAATGACAGTCAGATCTATGACGATCTTATCCTGAATAATACAGGCATAACTTTTACTATCCAGAAAAACGGGACAGCCCTCGTACAGGTTCCTGCATCCGAAGAAATTGCTCTGAACCCTGATAAAATCATGCTCAGAAGCATGGAAGTAGAACTTTCTTCTGCCCTTGAGACCGGGGAAATAGATTATCTCTATATCTACCGGAGCGTTGCCGAGCAACATGGATTTAGATATGTAGAATTTCCACCTGAGATTGACCTGAGTTCACTCGACTATGCTGACAATTACTCAAAGGTCCAGGTTCAAATGGAAAACGGAGAAGTAGTTACAGGATCCCCAATCGTGTATGGTGTAACCATTCCTAAAAATGCTGAAAATCCGGAGCTTGCTGCTGAGTTTATAAAATTACTCCTCGAAGAGCCAGGTCAGCAGATATTCATAGAAAACGGACAGCCGCCTATCGTCCCTGCGATTGCTGAAGGAAGAGATAAAATGCCTGAAGAGTTGCAGCCGCTTGTAGAATAAAGACAGATAAAATAAATAAAAAACAGCCGTGTAGCCAGTTTCGCAGGGTTTGAGAATATGCTGAGTGGCAGGGTTATATCTTCGGGCCGCAGATTTCTGAGAATTGAAGCCGGGTAGATATTTATTAACGCTTCAGGGAATATTGAGGATGGGAACCAGGTACACACCTTCCTGAGACCTGAGAACATAGCTTTAAGTAAAACTTCCACACAATCCAGAGTCTGAAACTCCCTGCAGGGTAGGGGTACTTAAGTCTGGATGCTGGGAGCTCTTGTCAGGGTGAAGCTTGACAGCGGCATTCCCTTAATGCCCTGTAATCCGGCAATCGGCGGAAGAAATGAATATTCTTCTCGGGATTCCGGCCTATGCCCAGTTCAAGGCAAGTTCTGTCCACGTGCTCCGGTAAAAGGTGAGAATCTATGAAAGCAAAAACAAAGCTCTGGTTTACGGAAGGCGGAAAAACGGTTATGGGTGCTGGAAGAGCTGAGTTATTGAAGACAATAGAAGAAGAACGCTCACTTCGGAAAGCCTGCAAGAAACTCGGAATTTCGTATAAACATGCCTGGACCATGCTTAAAAAAATGAATGAAGCTCTTGGCGAACCCGCTGTCATCACAGTACGTGGGGGAAAGGAGCAGGGTACCTTCCTGACCGATCTTGGTAGAAAGTTGCTGGCTGAGTATGAGGCAGGTAAACAGCTTATTAATGAAACAATAGAGGATGAAACAGCCTGGGAAAACATTAGTTTTAAGTTATCAGCCAGAAATCAGTTGTCAGGTAAAGTTCTTGAAGTGGAAAAAGACGGGCTTGTTTGCAAAATTACAATTGAGGTAGAACCTTCAATTATAACCTCAGTCGTTACCGAAGAAGCTGTAGAAAAACTGGATATAAATCCTGGAGACAGGGTTTACGCAGTTATTAAATCCACCGAAGTAATGATTGCAAAACATGTCAGTGAAAAAAGGCAAACCGAAGCCAGTTCCAAAGAGCCAGATCGTTCCGACTGAATTTATAATCAAAATTTAACAGGAGGTTTCAGATCTGCTCTTCCCCCGGACGACCAGAACCGGAACTTTTGAGCCTCTTACTACTTTTTCTGCAACGCTTCCAATCAGAAATTTTTCGAGCCCGGATACTCCAAGGGTACCCATTACTATCAGGTCAGCATTATTACTTTCTGCAAATTTGATAATCTCATTACTCGGGCAACCGTCTAAAACAACCTCTCTTACCTCTACCCCTGAAGCTTCTCCAATAGTCCTAACTTCGGATACCGCCTTCTCTCCATCACTTTTCATGATGTTATATATTGTATCCCTGCCAATAGTCCAGTTCTCGGAAATCGTGGACATGGTATCAACTACATAAAGGGCATAGACGGTAGCCCCACTAAGTTTCGCAAGCTCAACACCATAAGAAATAGCTCTCCGGGTGTTTCTGGATCCATCTGTTGCAATCACTATATTTTTATACAGTTCTCCATTCATATCTTATACTCCATTCTCTTTAAGCACAATGCACCGGCGTGACGGAAAAAAATTAATTCGGTTATACTCAGAAAGGTTTGATTTTCAGAATTATTCAGGTGATTGCTTTGCTGTTCGAGTAAAAAATTCAAACTTATAAAGCCGGATATGCGTATTTCTAAAAATAAAGAGTTATAACCCTTTTAAAAGACTATCTAGATATCTTTCTTTGGATACGCTTTTAGCTCAAACCTTTTTAATATTTTGGTGGTTAATTTCAGTCCTGTCTTTTCTTCCTTAACATGACGAAAAATGCTGCAAGAGCCATAAATGCCACGCCTGTTACCGTCTGATATCCAGGAAGGCTCTCCTTAGCAGGCAGGACCTCAGTGTTAATCTTGATACTATCTGAGACCTGATTGTGCCCGTCAGCATCTTCATAGAGAATTTCACTGTTGAGAGAATAAGGCTTCGGGGTTGCAGTTTCGTCTACATCCATATCGAAAACGGCAACAGCACTTTCTCCCGGGTTCAGAGTTCCGAGATAAGCCTGGTCGTCAGTTGTGCTGAAAGGATCGGCTGCACTGACCCTGACAGTGGCATCTTTTGCTGGTTCTTCGCCACTGTTTTTATAGGTAACACGGAGCATTCCGCCTTCTTCAGGGTAAAGGTCACCTGTCACGTTTGTGACTTCAAAGTAAGGCTCTTTTTTGACCTTTATATTGATAGTCTGTGTCTGAGTTTTGTTTTCATACCACATGCCTACTTCCTTGTTAGTTACAACACCTGTTGTGGTGTCAAATTCGTCTCCTCCTACCTGGACATTGTGCTGGTACTGGTATGAAAGTTCAAGGATTAATGGATAGGTGCCTGCAGGGGTATTTTTGTTAATCTCAATCGTAAATTTTGTTGGGCTTGAACTCTGTTTACCCTGTCTGAGAGTGCCTGCTTGCTGTGACCCTGATTTAACCTTAATATTAGGGTTTTCGGATTTGAGGGTTGCAAGGATGCCTACTGCTGTCGTAGCCTGAGCTTCATACTGCATTTCTGACTGCTGAAGCATTTCATCTACATAATTCCCGAGATCTACTTCGTTTTCAACTTTAAAACCGGTAATTTTGCCTTTATTCATCATCTCTATATTAAGGGTTACAGTATCTCCTCTCGAAAATTCATTATCTCCGATGAGTGTTGCACTAAGGTCAGGCCCTCCATATACGCTGTAATAATTCTCACTGATATCAAAATTTTCAGGTAGAGCTGCTTGCGCTGGAAGGATCACCCAGCAGAGGACTAGAAGGGTTGTAACAGCAATAGAAAATCCATTTTTATTCATTTAAATCACCTGATACATTCTCATTATTCTTGTTTCTTTTCCGGTACACATTTATGATCTGATAAAGAGCGATAAGGACAATCAGTATGACTGCTACACCCGTTATGCTAAATTTTTTTTCTGAAGCTTCAAGGTGTATACTTACTTTCATGTTTTCTGAAAAGGAGGTTTCCCCATCTTCGTCAATATATTTTATTTCACTATTTATGCCGTAATTCTTCACAAGGGCATCCTGATCTGCAGAAATCACGAACCTGGCAATTTTTTCCTCCCCTGGTTCTATGTCTCCAAGCCTCACTATGGATTTCTCAGTACTCAATGGGCTCATAACGATAATTCGGGCTAAAGCGTCTTTTGCTACACCCTCCCCGGTGTTCTTATAGGTGATTTCAATGGCTTTACTCTCTCCCTGAGCTAAATTTCCGGAGACATTGGTCACTTTTAATTTAGGTTTATTTTCTATAGAGATAGGTATTTTGAGAGTTTCGGCTTTAGTTCTGTACTCTCTTACATACCGCGTATCCGTTAAGCCCAGATTTATTATGTCTGCAGTTGTAGTCCGAACGTTTGCTTGATACTGATAATTTAAAGGCAGGAGGAGCTCGTAACTTCCAGCAGGTGCCTCACTATCTATTTTTATTGTATAGCGGAGGTTTGCCGTATAACCTGTTTCAAGTTCCTCCACAATCTGCAAACTGGCTGTAGGTTCGACTTCAATATACTCAGTTTCAGACACAAGGACGGCTTTAATATCTTTTGCTGTCGTGCACTCTTTTTCTTCTTCCATTTCAGCCTCTGCAAGCTTCTCCTCTGCTGAGTCTGGAATTCTATTCTGGTTTACGTTAAGCCTCTTGAAACCTTCTATCACTCCACAATTAGCAATTATTATCTGCAGGTCTACTGTTTCCCCCCTGCTGAGTTCGGGGTTCCCTGTAATTGACGCACGGATGACCGGCTCCCCAAAACTCTTGTAATAGTCCACGGTATATCCATGCCCTGGAATAAGGTAGTTTGTCTCATCGTTATTTCCGAGGGCTGGGAATGCAGTAATAGATAATATTGATAGTATTAACGTGATTATAGTGAATTTTTTAATCATTTTTTGCCTTAATTTTATGGTCACTAGCCTCATATTTCGGCTCCCTGAGTTTGTTTCTGTATTTCAGTCCCTTTTTCTGCCGTCCTGAGACCTTTTCTTCTATCCCGCCAGGTATCAAGGGAAATCATAAGTGGCGGAAAGACTACAAAGGTTGCCAGGAGAGCCAGCACGATATCGATAACCGTAACCATACCGAAGTCTGAAATCATTGGGAAGGGGGAAACCAGCAGGGCCATAAACCCGAATACTGTTGTAGCTCCTGAAGCGAGAATTGCGCTTCCTATTTTGGAACTAGCCGTCCGAATTGCTTCAATAGGGCTTTTTCCTTTGTCCTTTTCTTCAAAATAACGTTCCATCATGAGGATTGCGTATTCAGACCCTACCCCTAAAATCAGGGCTCCCAGGGTTGCTGTCATGGGAGTGTAGTCGATATTAAGGTAGTTCATGACCCCTCCTGACCAGCCGATAACTATGAACATCGGGATTACAGGAACGAGCGCTTTCACCCAGTCGCGGTAGACGACAAGAAGCCCTGCAAGCACAAGAATAAGGCCTAAGAATGTCATCGCAACTCTTCCAGTAGTAAGAGCAGTAAGAACCTCCATAAACACGACCGAGTTTCCAGTAATTGTAACTGTGGTTCCAGGTGGAGCTGGCATCCACTGTATATCCTGCTTTACAATGTTTGTAAGCTCCTCAATCCCTACCAGCTTGATGTCCGAAACCGCATTTCCAATATTGAAGTTCAGGAGAAGCATGTTCTTCCCATACATGTAGCGATTCTTCTGTGCCTCGGGGATCTGGGAATAGATGTTCTCTATTTCCTGGCTGGTATCGGGGATTACTCCTCCATTTTTTTCCTTTACGAGAGGCACTATGCTAGTAGCGCTGTAAATATGTCCATTGGATGCTACCTCATGTTCAGAAAAACGGTCTATCCATTTCAGAACATCCGGGTTCGCTGTGTCTTTTACCTTGATGATGAGATTCAATTCATCGCTTCCCCCCATGATATCTCCCATGTGCTTGAGATCAACAAGAGAAGGCATATCCTGGGGCACAAAGGTTTGAACATCAGTCTCAATAGGTACAGACTGATCGAGATAGAAGCCACCAAAACAGAGTATGCATGCGATTCCCAGTACAAGAACGTCGTATTTGAGGGTCGTATTCGTAGTTTTCTGGAGGATTCTTCCTATCAGGCGATTGCTTTGACTTTCTTCCTCAGATTTTTGCTTCTTTTCCGAATTTGAAGGTTTTATCTTATTTACTACTTTCTTCAGTGGATTTCTCTCCGAATACTCGTCAAATAGAGAAATCGTTGCAACGCCTACGAAAATGGAAGAGAAGTAACACATTAAAATGCCTATCATAAGCAGTTGCCCAAAATCCTGGATCATTGGCACAGTAGATGTAAAAAGGGAGAAAAATCCAAGAGCTGTCATTGCCAGAGCTATGAGAACTGCAGGACCGGTATGCTTTATAGTTTCTATAACTGCTTTTGTTTTGTTTCCTTTTTCCTGCAATTCTTCCTCAAGTCTGTTGTGGAACTGAATAGCATAATCAATCCCCACACCTATAAGGATCGGGAACGCAGACATAGAGACCATGGACATTGGAATCTTTAAATAGCCCATAGCTCCGAAGGTATAAACGATGCCCAGAAGAACTACAGGCAGAGGGAGAAGAGACCAGCGGACATGCCTGAATACGAGGAGCAGGACAATTACCATGAAGACGGCTGAAAGCCCTAAAAGTACGCCCATACTGGAATTCATCTCATAGTTCATGGAAACCATGAATGCCGGATCGCCAGTAACAATAATGTTGTAAGATGGCGGAAAATCTGCAAATGAGACGGCATCTTCAGTTGCTGTAAGAATGTCTTCCTGTACCCTATCGGTAGCTGAACCTGCCATAACTACAGAAATCAGCATATGAGTATTGTCAGGGATGATCTGACCGAAAATTGCAGGGTTTTCATCTATAATGGCTTTTATTTCTTTATCGGTTTCAGGAAGCGTGTACCTTCCTATCATCTGGTAATTAACCTGTTTGATAAGGGAGGCAGGGCTTGTAGTTTCGATCACCCCATCCGTAGCCTGTAGCTGATGCTCTAACCTGTCTACGGCTTTCATCAGATCAGCACTTTTTACCTCATTGCCCTCTACCATTATAACAATAGATTGTGTCTGAAAAATATTCTGATAAAGGTGATCATAATCCTGGTAGAGAGGAGAGTCTTTCCCGACAAAGGTTTCCGTTCCTGATTTCATCTCAATAAGCTGTGCTCCCTGTGTTGATATTATTATGAACAGGAAAGCTATCAGGAGTACGGAAAAGCGGTTATTCTGGATAAAAAACCCCAGTTTTTCAAAGGCATTTTTAATAGTAGATTCCTCTCATAATTTTTAATATGAAGTCAATTTAAGGACTTTGAGCCACGCCTTCAATATGTTTTTTTCTTTTTGAGCTGGAGGCTTACTTACCCATTCAGGGTCTATTAACCTGTATTCAAATAGACGTTCTTATAATTATTGCAATGTGCGGCAAATTTTTTTAGTAGCCCAGGTCTATGACGTATATAGACAGAAAAGATTTAAGTTTATTGTTACATTAGGGGTAACAAATGTTTCCACAAATTAATCCTCAGTTAATTCGCAACCTTGAAAAGCTCGGGCTAACCGAAAATGAGGCAAAAGCCTATGTCGGGCTTGTAAGTTTGAGAGAAGCTACAGCCCGTGAGATCCATGAGCTTACAAATGTGCCAAGAGCCAAAATATATGAAATTCTCAAAGCACTTGCCAAAAAAGGTTTTCTTGAAGTAAGGCAGGGATCTCCTACCTATTTCCGGGCAGTCGACCCAAGGCAGGTAATCGGGAAGATAAAAGACGAATTTATTAATTGTGCAATCGAGACGCTTGACCAGCTCAATGAACTGAGCTATGAACTCCCAAAAACTTCTCCTGTATGGTGCATCCAAAGTGATTGGGGGATAAAGAATAGAATACGTGAAATCTTGGATAGAGTAAAAGAAGAACTTATTATTTTCTCGTCCAGCCCTGAGTTTCTAAAAGAGTTTGAACCGGAACTAAAAAAACTGGAAAAAACCTGCAAACTGACTGTTATCGTTGATAAACCGGAAAGGTTCAGTTTGCTGCCTTTTGAATTCAAAAAAGCCACAGAGGAATTCATTGATTTTCTGGATAATATTGTAATTGATGGTGTTAGGTATAATGAAGAGTTCTTCCTGATTGCTGATGGGAAAGAGTCAATTGGAGTTCACAGTGCAGGAAACAAGAGAGAAGCAGTGGTAATCAAACTCCCGATTGTGTGTTATATGCAGAAGATGATCTATGACAGGGTACTTGAGCCAGGTTATGTTAATAAGGATAGGTAATCAGTTGCTTTTCAGGTGTTTTAACTTTTTTAAGCCTTGTGATGCTTCTGTGAACATTTTCCTCTTAAAAGATAGATAGAGTCGATACTGTCGGATACTATTAATATAATCGCAAAACAATTCTTCTATGAATATAGTCCTGATATAATCTTTCTATAAGGTTTTCTCACAAGCTCAATTACGGAGTTCGTAGGTGTATGAGATGAACAGTGTAAAGATAGGAAGAGTAAATATTCGATGGCTGGGTCACGCTGGTTTTCTGCTTGAGGGGGATGGAAAAAAGATTTATATCGATCCTTATGATCTCGGTGAAGAGCCTGCTTTTGAAGATAAGGCCGACATCCTGTTGATCACCCATGAGCACTCTGATCACTGCAGTCCTGATGATATCCGAAAGGTCCGCAGGTCAGACTCAACTACTCTGATCCCTGAAAATTTATCCCTGCAATTCAAAGGGGATGCAAGAAGGATTGGGGAGGGAGATGTGCTGGCCGACGGACTTGAAATAAAAGGAATCAGGATTGAGGTGGTTCCGGCTTATAATATCGATAAACCCTATCATCCGCATGGATTCGGAGTAGGATATATAGTGGAGCTTGGAGGAATCCGGATTTATCATGCAGGAGACTGTGATTTTTTCCCTGAGATGAAAGATATCAGAGCAGATGTCGCCCTTTTGCCCATAGGAGGGACGTACACAATGGATGAGGAGGAGGCAGCAAATGCGGCTGCAGCCATTTCCCCAAAAGATGTAATTCCGATGCACTATGGGAAACCTGGAATTACAGACGGAGATCCCGAAAAGTTTAAAACCCTTGTACACGGCAAGAATCCTGATATCAATGTGATTATTCTTGATTCCTGATTTCGGTTTTTAAAAACGCTTCAAAAATCGAGATCCAATTCGAAAATGCAGGATTGGTTTACCAATGTCCAGAATAGCAAGAAAACAGCAGAAAAACCTGATTCAGGTTATTGCAACCCAGCGCATGTGGCGGCTTTTTGAGCTTGCAAGAAGGGAGCATGACGAGCATCCTGACCGCAGCGAGCGTTATGTGCAGCTTATCAGGAATATCTCTATGAGAACCCGGACGAGTATTCCAAGGGAGATAAAAAGCAGGATCTGCAAACACTGCTACGCTTTTCTCGTGCCCGGGAAAAATGTCCGTTACAGGCTGAAAGAAGGTTATGTTGTTGTTTCCTGCCAGCGCTGCGGAAAAGAAATGAGATATCCCTATAAAAGACTAAAAAATAAAGACTAACTAGACTTATAAAGACTAACTTGGACTTATAGAGGCTACCTGAAGTACAAACAGGGGAATTTCCAAAACACCCCGAACTATTCATCTCTGGGCTTTCAAAGTCTTTTTTTATATATTAAGAAGCAATATTAATATCAGGTTTTGGCAGGACTCTCCTGGCCTCTCATCTTTTTTATAGCTAAGGCAATCTGTTTTGCGATAACAGATTTCGGACCTTTATCATCTACAAGCACCCTCCCGCTTACTTCCCACCAGGATTTGGGATAGGCTTTTTCAGGCTCTACTTCAGGATGTAAACCAAGCTGCTGGGCTGCCTCTTTTATCTCGCTAAGTTGAGGTTCCTTTATTGCATTTTTCCGGGAGATAATTCTACCGCTGCTCCTTGACTTCGTCTGATCCAGATATACTGGCCAGATTACAAGTTTTCCCTTATCTCTCATCATCATATTATCTTCGTCCTAAATTGCTTTCATGCGATTTAAAACTGCCCCGGAAACCTCCTATGGTCAGGACAGTTTTCCTGTCTGCCAGGATAGTTTTCCTGCTTACCAGATCTTTAGTTTTATTGTATCTGTAACCTGTAATTATTTATCTTCCCCGGACAAGTTTTGAATGGTGTTAATATGATTCCATCGTTTGCAATTGATGAAAAGGTGAGAGCCTATATAAGAAAGAGCGGGCAGGATTTCAGGCTATCTACATCCCCTGAGGGACCTGTACTTCTTCCACTGGGTACAGCCGATCCCAAGCCTTCAGACCTTAAAATCCTGATTGGTAGCAATATTCTTTATGTTTCCAAGCTTCAGGCAAAGTATATAAAGAAAGTTGACTGGGCTATGGTGGAAAGATTCCTTAACTCTTCCGGAAAATCTGATATTTGAATTTTTGCTACTTGCCAGGTCTATCTTATTATTCAGGAAAGTGAGCTTTCAATCATATTTATTAGAGATGTCTATCCGTGTTGTTTATTAAGAATAGGAAGCATAGGGTAAATATTAACCTGTCCCTGACCCTGCACAGGTTTTATCTGGAAGAAGAGTAATTTGCTGCAGGCTGTAAAGAGGTCGCTTCAAGCTCAAGGGAGAACTTGTTTGTGAGAATAAGAACGAAAATTGTGTTTATGTTCCTTGCCCTGCTGGTGGTCTTAGTATCGGGCTGTATGGACCAAAAAAAGGAAATTGTCGTGGATGAGCCTGGCAATATTTCTAATTACGAATTTGAGGTTTTTCTAAATGAATCAAGCAATCAAACACTTGCAAATACAACCACGTACTATCTGCTGGAAGATAATACGAAGGTGCAGGTTGTAAATATCGCAGTAAATACCAGCAAGCTTGAGATTTATCCCCCTGAAACCCTGGGCGGTGGTCGCGAAGAGAATCCGATTCAGAATTTTGTACTGCTTGTAGAGCCTGCTAATGAAACCACAGCAGCCCCGCAAACTTTTGAAGAGCTATCACGCAGAAACGAAACTTCAGATCTGAATTATACCCTGACTCAGGAAATCAGCCGGAATATGAAAGTTATAAACTTGGAGTTCAAAGAGCCCGTAACAGGTTTTATTGCATATACGCTTGAAATTCCGGGAACCCAGGGCTTTGCGTTCCTTAAACCCAATTCTGAATTTATCCGTGTGGTACTTCCAGAAGGATATGTCACTGGCAACAGGGTATTCGGGATAGCCAGGCCGGAGCCTGCGAATGTAACCGTTGATGAAAAAGGAAGGCAAAACCTCCTGTGGATTTCCTCGAAGATGGGAGAGCGGGAGGAAGCTATCCAGGTTAAGTACTATACCAAATCAGCACCCCTGCTTTTCTCTGCTGCGATTATAGCTCTGCTCTGCGGAGTTGGTCTTGTGCTTTTGCATTATGCCAGAAGCAGAAAAGAACTTGAATCGGTTCGAGGGATTTTCGAGCTCGAAAAGGAATATGACCAGAGACACCGGAGGAGGAAATAATTCAGGAGAAATTCCCTCCAAACTTTTCTTAGTAAATTCCTTTTTCCCAGAGCTCTTAATAAAGTATTTATTACAGTGTTACCTATTTTCTCATTGATGAAAGCCTGCAGAAAGTTTCGAGATAAAGGTCTCTTCTCATCAGAATCAGCATCCGAAGCTGTAACTCCTATTGTAGGTTCTCTCCTTACGCTGCTTATTCTGGTTGTACTTGCGGGTGCAATTTCTGGCATTATCTTTAACAGTGTTGGAGAAGACGCAAATTCTCAACCTTTGATAGCGAAAATTACTATTGAATCCTGTGAAGGAGGGCTTTACGGGGTAGGTTCGATGACGGATCGGGTCAGGCTTGAGGAAAACAGGATTGTGCTTATGCACGAAGGAGGCGATGCTCTTCCTTTCAGCACCATTTCCATAAGGATTTCGGGATATGGAAACTCTTACCAGGGTGATGTTGGAAAAGGAGGAACTCGTGCTGAAGGAGATACGGAGGTTTTTTACGAGAATTTGAGCCCTGAAAAGAAAAACAATACATACGTTACCCGAAACAGTGCAACTCTTGAAGACGGCTTCTGGACTATTGGAGAGAAATTGATCCTGTGTGGGCAAGATAGTTCAAAATATGTTAATTCCAGTGTGAAAGTAAGTGTGGATGGAGACAGCAACACCTCCGATAATTATGGTTTCAAAGCGGATTCTGAAATCCTTTTTAGAGTTATTGACAGCAAAAGTAGGAATATTCTTGTTGAAAAAAGAATTATTGTACAACATGCAGGCAAATAAAATGATATAAAATCGCCAGCAGGAAATAAAGGATAAAATTAAAAAGTTAAAGAGTAAACAGAAGGAAGTAAACAGGGAAAAACAAGAAACGTTAATTTTCTCATTTAAAATTAATCAAAATTGAATATTTAAACTTGAGGACTCTTCACCTGAATCAAAGTTCAAGCAGCCTCTGTTTATACTTTTCCAGCTCTTCAGCCCCTCTTTCCCATTTCATAGCACTGGCTTCGTAAATTATGTATGATGGGAGCACCTTCATTCCCATATATTCAAAAACACAGTGTGTTACTGGTTCGAGATGTCTGTTAAGGTCGCCATGCGCGCCTCCTTCGGAATATATTTCCTTCGGAGCCCCTGTTGTCGTAACAAGCATTGCAGACTTCCCCTTGAAGAGACCGGTATCATAAGCACTATTGGTAACCGGGTCAAACCCGAACCCAGGTGCCAGAACACGGTCTATCCAGCCTTTCATAATGGCAGGCATAGCCGTAAAATAAATAGGAAACTGAAAAATCAAAAGGTCAGCCCATTTTACTTTTTCCATCTCCTCCTTTATATCAGATGAAAAGGCTCCTGTCTTTATTGCTTTTATAGCCTCTAAGAAAGGGTTGAAAATCTCAAGATTTTTCCTCTCCGGAAAATCCGAAGCTTTCAGGACAGGGTGAAACTTCATTGCATACAGGTCAGATAGCTTTACTTCATGCCCCTTTTCCTGCAAGGCAGCAAGGGCTGTATCCTTTAAAGCGCCGTTAAAAGATTTCGGTTCCGGATGTGCATAAACATAAAGAATTTTCATTTCATCCCCCCAAATTCTATCTATAAAATTAATTTCCCAGAATAAAAATTTACGGTTTCCCTCTCCTTTGAGCCAGCAACAACGAAAAAATATGCGCTTAAACCTATAGAATCTGCTAAATTATGCATTAAAACAGGATTTGAACGTAGATACTTACACTGACTCAATCCACAAAAAACTGCAGAAAACCACAAAAAGCACGGAAAAAGCTGCCCCACATTTGTAAATCAACCTTCCTGAGACAGCAAAGTACCTATCATAAACCAGTTCGCCTGGGCAAAGATTTACTATTACTTACCTCTAAATTAGCCCTCTTGAGCGAAGCGAAAAGGGCAGCGCACTGCAGAGCCGCAACTCTGCCGTTACAGAAGCCCTTTGGTGCTCTTTACCTCTTGACCCTCGACCTTTACAGCCCGTTTCATAGCATAGGCAAAAGCTTTGAAGAGAGCTTCGATCTTGTGATGGTCATTATCGCCATAGACACTTGCATGGATGGTAATTTTCGCATTTGAGGCAAACGTTTCGAAGAAGTGTTTTACAAGCTGGGTACTGAATTGTCCAACCCTAGGCGCTGCAAACTCGGCTTTCAGGACAAGATAGCTGCGCCCACCTATATCCAGGACAACCTCGGCAAGGGCTTCGTCCATTGGGATTCTGGCTTCCCCGAAGCGGGCAATTCCTGCCATATCTCCAAGCGCATCTGCAAGCACTTTTCCGAGGACTATCGCTGTGTCTTCTATCAGGTGATGCTCATCCACATACAGGTCGCCATCCGCATGCACCTTAAGGTCAAATTCCGCATGCCTGGCAAAAGAGATAAGCATATGGTCAAAAAACCCGATCCCTGTGTTGACATCGGCAATTCCTGTGCCATCAAGGTTCAATTCAAGCTGGATATCGGTTTCTTTTGTCTTGCGGGACATTCTGCCTGTTCTCATACAGCATCACATTCTCTTTAAATTTATAAAAGCTTTGTATCTTGTCTCAATCATGCAGAATTGCGTCAATTGCAGCCTCAAGCGTGAACCTGCCTGTATAGAGAGCACTGCCTATAACAACTCCTGCCGCCCTGGTCTTCTTTAGAACCTTCAGATCTTGCAAAGAACTTACCCCTCCTGATGCGATTACGGGGATACTAACAGAATCGACAAGCTCTTTTGTAGGAGCAGGATTTATTCCCTGCATAAGGCCTTCAGTATCTATATTTGTAAAAAGCAAGCTGCCTGCGCCCAGTTCTTCAAACTTTCTGCCCATTTCCACAGGAGTATGTGCGCATTCTTCAGTCCAGCCTTTGATCGAGATTTTACCATTTTTTGCATCCAGGGCAACAGTTATGCATTCACTTCCAAAGGCATTGGAGAGCCTTTTTACAAGTTCCGGGTTCTGAAGCGCAGCAGTTCCGAGAATAACCCGCGAAACCCCCAGTTTAAGAAGAGCAGATGCATCCTCAAAGCTTCTAATACCTCCTCCAACCTGAATCCGCACTCCTTTCTCCCGGCATGCGCTGACTATTTTCTCAATTATAGGAGCGTTTTTGCGTTTTCCTTCAATTGCTCCATCCAGATCTACAAGGTGCAAGGTCTTTGCTCCTTTTCGGACCCAGTCAAGGGCAACTTCAAGAGGATCATCGAGGGATACAATCTCACTGCCCGGCACTCCCTGGACAAGTTGAACGCACTTTCCACCCCGCATATCTACCGCAGGAATCACTTCAAAAATCATATAAACCAGCATCTCCGGCAAGTTTTGAGGAAATCTCCTTTGCTTATCTTTTCTTATATTATTTTTCCACGTCTATTCCTTTTTCAGGGCATTATCCTCTCGATAGGTACGACAAGGATGTCCCGTGCACCAATTTTCTTTAACTTATTTACAACAGTAAAAATAAGGTCTGCGTCCACAACAGCGTGAACTGCAAGAATAGATTCTTCGGACAATTTGCCGGACTCAACCTTCATAACTGTTGGGCCTGACATCCCTGGCAGAACCTCTTTTACTACCTCAAGGGAAGCCTCAGGAACATTCATCATAAGATAACGCCGCTGTTTAGCATTGAGCACACTTTCCAGTGCAGTTTTTATATCCAGGATTTTGTCTTTTGCTTTGAGGCTTTCCTTATTTGCGATCATGTAGACTGTGGAAGAAAAGACTGTATCAATAGCCTTTAAGTGGTTTATCAACAGAGTTGTTCCTGAGCTTGAGATGTCCACAATTGCATCGGCAATTCCGACATGAGGAGTCATCTCACAGGCTCCGCTGACCTTTATGACTTCAACGTTAACTCCAAGCCTTTCAAAATACTGACTTGTGATTTCCGGAAACTCGGTTGCAATCTTTTTGCCTTCAAGATCCTGAGCTTTCTGGAAATCCGAATCTTCAGGGACAGCCAGAACAAGGCTCGCCTTTCCAAATTTCAGATCCAGAAGGGTTTCAACCCTGGCTCCCCTCTCCATAATAAGATCCAATCCTGTAATACCGACATCTGCAGCTCCGTCCTGTACGTATTCAGGTATGTCAGCAGCCCTGGCAAAGAGGATATGGATATCCGGATCTGTAGTTTTTGCAAAGAGTTTTCGACTTTCGGCTCCCCCACTGATTGGGAGTCCTGCATCTTTGAAAATGGAGATTGTGGGTTCGTAAAGGCGCCCTTTATTGGGTATTGCAATGCGAATCATCTATTATGTCCTCTATAGGTAATCTGCCGGGAAACTTTTCCCGGGCGAACTTTTCCAAGTAAAAACGTTTATCCAGAATACTTCAGTATAATATAGACTTCACGGTAATATCAAATGGAAGTTTTCCATTGAGAAAGGCAGATTCATAGATAAAAAGCCTGTTCATTGTTAATTAATTCAAAGAGCAAAACTGGTAACTTTTAACTTGAAAAATAAAAAAGTAGTTTTAGGGGATATATTACTTTCAGTAATTAGAATATGGGAAAAATTATATAGTCCTAGTAATTTAATAGAAGCTAGCTTTCGAGTCATATATAATATTATATATAATATTATTAGTTTCATAACAGAGTAGGAATCAATTTAAACAGAGTGCTGATATAGCATACTGATGACATAACTGACCGAAAAATAGTAAACCAATGACATCGACTTTTACCTAATAAAACTATTACCGATTTTGAAAAAAGAGGATTCAAATGGCCCGAAATATTAAAGTGGAGGAGCTCTTCCAGACCCCGATTGAGAAGCAGCGGATAGAGCTTGTAGAACGCAAAGGGATAGGGCATCCTGACAGCATATCGGACGGACTGGCTGAAGCCGTGAGCCGCGCACTATGCAGAGAATATATAGATAAATGTGGAGCTGTACTTCACCATAACACCGACGAAACCCAAATTGTAGCCGGGAGGTCTAGCCCCAGGTTCGGGGGCGGAGAAATCCTGCAGCCAATATACATACTGCTTGTGGGCAGGGCAACAAAGGAATTCGAAGGGATCGAGCTTGCTACCGAGTCTGTCGCCCTTCAAGCTGCCAGAAGATATCTTAAGAATACCCTTGCAAACATGGATCTCGAAAGAGATGTTATCATGGACTGCAAACTCGGGACAGGGTCATCAGACCTCAGGGACGTCTTCAAAAGGGACAGAGTTCCAGTTGCGAATGACACCTCGTTCGGGGTCGGACATGCTCCGTTTTCTGAGCTTGAAAATATCGTATACAATACCGAAAGACAACTGCTCACAGACCTTAAATCACGCATGCCTGCAATCGGAGAAGATACGAAAGTTATGGGGCTCAGGGATGGAGAGGATATAACCCTTACAATTTGCAGCGGCATGATCGGGAGATACATTGACGACCTGGATAGCTATATAAGCATGACCCAGGAGATGAAAACATATGTAGAGGAACTCGCAACTAGGTATACTGAGCGTGATGTAAAGGTTTTTATTAATACCGGAGATAATCTGAAAACGAAATGTATCTTCCTCACAGTTACAGGTACCTCAGCTGAAATGGGAGATGACGGTTCTGTCGGACGCGGAAACCGCTGTAACGGGCTGATCACACCAAACAGGCCTATGAGCATGGAAGCAACTAGCGGGAAGAACCCTATTAACCATATAGGTAAGATCTACAACCTCCTCTCTACCCAGATGGCCAATGATATTGTAAAGCATGTTCCGGAAGTCCAGGATGTTCATATCAGGCTACTTTCCCAGATAGGAAAACCAATTGACCAGCCGCTTGTTGCAAGCGCACAGATCATCCCGAAGGAAGGCACTTCTTTTGCTAAGGTCAAAGCCGAAGCCGAAGTTGTCATGGATGACTGGCTTTCCAATGTGACAAAGATTACCGAAATGGTAATTAAAGGAGAACTGAGCACTTTCTAAGTAAAGCATATGCTACCGAGAAGAACCTTCAGGTTCTTCTCATAAATTCTCGTTATAACTGTTTTTGACCTTAGTTTACTCCAGTAAGGAATCATTTATTTTTAACGAGAAGTTGTTTGGTTTTAAAGAGAAACTCCTATTTTTTAATGCTAAACGTTGGTATTTGATAAAAATACTTATTCTGGCGGGAAACCATTTTTTAGAGTCGAGGGTTATGGCATTAGTTCACTTATAGAAATTGTACAAAATTGAGGCTATAGCCCTCACCTAGCGAAAAACATATATATCATCATCATATATGAAATGGTGCACTCTAGCAGTGCAGCACTGGATCAACATACATTGTCCCGCCTTAACTCAGTGGTAGAGTGCGCGGCTGTAGTTCGGCTCGTGCGGGTAAATTTACCCGTACATCTCCGCGCAGGCACCGCGATGTCCCCGGTTCGAGTCTGGGAGGCGGGACCTGAAACATTTACCAGAATAGAAAGACTTCGACGGGAACATTTATATATTAAAAAAGCATTTAAGATTTGCTCGCAACGTGGGCAAAAACAGTAGCAAAAGAAACCAAAATGTCCGGATAGTGTAGAGGCCTATCATGGAGCCCTGTCGAGGCTCCGACCCGGGTTCGAATCCCGGTCCGGGCGTTTTTTTTTCGCTTTGCCAACTCTTTATATATTTTTATAAATCTATTTAAAATTACTAATTTTAAAATTAAGTATTAAAATATCCCTGACATAATCATCCTTCCAACTCATTCAGTCGAATTCAGGTCAAAGTCAAAGTTATGCTTCTAAACTTATTGTTTTTCCGTTGAGATCAATAAATTCATAATTCTGCAGCGGCAAGGATTAACTATATTTTGCAAGCAAAGAAAGTAAAAGTGAGAGAATGCAGGATGAGAATTAAAGTTGCTACTTCTGACAGTTCCAAGGAAAAATTAAACCGTATACGTGAAAGGTTAGAAGCCACCCGAGAAAAAATGGAGGTGGAAGCTCTCGCTTTTATTGAAGCTACCAAACAGTTTGTCTCTGAGTGGATTCAAAGAGAAATTGAAATGGCTGTGTGCTCTCCTGAGAGCTCAGCTTTTCCTGAGAATATAAGATTCGATAGCGGGAAACCCGACAAATCAAAATTAGGTCCGAACGAGCTGTCCCTCAAAGTTTCAGATATTGTGGAAACACATCTCAACCGCGACAATTACTGGATTCATAGAAAAGCACTTTTTCAGCCGGACATATCCAGAGACTATGTTGAGTTTAAAAAGGAAAAGATCCAAAAGGAGCTAACCTCGAGCGTTCGGATAATAATTGGTTGCACCACCGAAGTTTTCTGGGAACTGGAAGAAGGGGAACCTGAGCAGAAAGGATGGGTAAAAGAGAGGGGAAAAAGAAAGTATGTATGTTTTCTCAGGTTATCGGATGAAATGACAGCTTCCCTTGACCGCTATTTAAAGTTGTGTGAGGAGTTTTTTATTCTGAATCATGAAATGAAGCAGGAAATGTTAAAGATAGAAGGAAAAAACCCTGACGACAAGACCTTTATGCACAGAAGCTAGAAATACCTTGCATGACAGAGCCAGAATTCAGCATAAAAAATGCCCTTGAAGAAGCAGGAACTGATGCGTATCTTATGACAGGGAACTTTCATAATTCCGATATTTACTACGTGACCCATTTCCTGGCTTCCGACGATTTCACGTACCTGCAAACAGAATCAGGTGAAGAGATACTTTTTATCTCGGATATGGAAAAAGGAAGAGCAGAAATCGAATCGAGAGTTTCGGTAATAAAAACTTTGCAGGATCTGGGCTATCGGGAGAAGATGAAGGAAAAGAAAGATTCTTCTATTGCTTATGCAGCCTGTATATCTGAACTGCTTGCAGGAGAAGGAATTAAGAAAGTTGCAGTACCTTACGATTTTCCGATATTCTACGCAAATTCCCTGGCTGAAGCAGGTTTTACCATAGTGCCTATAAAAAGCCCATTCAGAAAAATGAGGAGCTTGAAAAAACCGGAAGAGGTTGAAGCCATAAAGTATACCCAGATGGCCGGAGAAAAGGCTATGGAAGCTGCAATAGTCCTGATAGCAGGAGCAGAAGAGAGAGAAGGTTTACTCTATCACCAAGGTGAGGTGCTGACAGGGGTTAAAGTGCTCTCAGTCATAGATCATACCCTGCTTGATTACGGATGTGAAGCCGAAGAAACCATTGTCTCGTGCGGCAAGGATACGGCAAACCCGCACGGTAATACAGACGGTCCGTTGAAAGCAAATGCCCCGATTATCCTTGATATTTTCCCTCGAAGCAAGAAAAAACGCTATTTTGCAGATATGACCCGTACAGTTTTGTATGGAGAAGCCTCAGAAGAACTCAAAAAAATGTACGAAACCGTGCTTGCAGCACAGAAGAAAGCGTTTGGGATGGTCAAACCGGGAGTGAAGGCAGCCGATGTGCATAATGCCATCTGCGACCTCTTTGAAGAGCATGGTTACGATACATACAGAAGCGGATCAAAAGCCGGGTTTATCCACTCGACAGGACATGGGGTTGGGCTCGATATACATGAGCTTCCATCAGTAGGAGAAAACGAGGCTCTACTTGAGGCAGGCAATGTAATTACTATCGAACCTGGGTTGTATTATCCTGAAATCGGAGGAATACGACTCGAAGATATGGTTCTGGTTACTGAGAATGGATGTCAGAATCTTACAGGGCTGGAAAAGAGATTTGTATTATAACAAATTTACAATTTAAAGAGTATTATATTTTGCTTATATTCCATTTATATCCGTTTGAGAATATTGAACCAGCTCAAACAGGACCATTTATAAGGTCTCAGTAAGGTTCAGTAAGGTTGCAATAATTTCAGTGATCCAAGTACTTCCTGTACGTTCTAATAAGGTTGTAATAAGATCACTTAATAATTCCAATAATTTCAGTAAAATCAGTAAAATTCAGTAAAATCCAGTAAATCCAGTAAAATTCCAATAAATTATCCTATAAGGGGTTAATATGACCGATAATGTGCACAATAGACAAGAGATTCTTGAGAAATACAGGGAAGCAGGCAGGATCCTGAAAATTGTCAGGGATGAAGCCGTAGAAATGATCAGGGTAGGAAACGCTCTGCTGCAAGTTGCGGAATTTGTTGAAAACCGGACTATAGAGCTTGGGGGCAGGCCTGCTTTTCCCTGTAATATCTCAAGAAATCAGGAGGCTGCACATGCGACCCCTAAGGCAGGAGATACCGATATTTTTGGAAAAGATATGGTCAAACTGGACCTAGGAGTCCATGTTGACGGGTATATTGCAGACTCGGCTGTAACTGTCGACCTATCAGGAAATTCCGATATCTTAAAAGCTGCAGAGGATGCTCTTGCCGCAGCTATCGACCTTGCAAAGCCAGGGGTTACAACAGGAGAACTCGGGGCTGCAATCGAGGAAAGTATTCGCAGTTATAACCTGAACCCGATAACGAACCTGACAGGTCACGGGCTTTCCCAGTATGAGGCTCACGACGAGCCTGCTGTACCTAACCGGCGTGTGGAAGGAGGAACAGTTTTAAAAGAAGGAGACGTGCTTGCAATTGAGCCCTTTGCAACGAATGGAGCAGGCTCTGTCCATGACGGAAACTGGGCTGAGATATACAGCCTGGTAAGAAAAAAGCCGGTCCGTATGCCCGCAGTCAGGAATGTCCTGAAACAGGCTGAAGAATACAGGGAATTACCTTTTGCAAAGCGCTGGCTTGAATCTGATAGACTGGAATTCGCCTTGATCCAGCTTGAAAGGGCAGGAATCCTTCACTCCTATCCCGTGCTTCTTGAGAGCGCAGGTGGGCTTGTAGCCCAGGCTGAACATACTATAATAATAACCCAGGATGGCTGCGAAGTCACAACAAAGTAAAACCCTAAAGATAAAAAGTAAAATTGAAGATAAAATAAAATTGAAGATAAAATAAAATAGAATCTGAAAGTAAAGAAAAAATGGGATAAAAAGAAAAAATTTATAAAAATGAGAAAGAAGAGAAAGGATATAAAGGTTAAAAAGTAAAAGACTAAAGAAGAGATGAGTTGAAAGCCTTGAAAGCATATATTCTTTCTCTAACCACTTTTCTGTTAATATCTTCCTTTATATCAGCTTTTCTGGCAGAACCCTGTGCTGCTGCTTTTGTACTCGGTAATAACATCACACTGGAAAGGAATGGAATGACCTGGGAATACCATGAACAAATTACAGGCAATAAAGCCATCCTTTTCAGAAATTTCATAGACATGCAAGCTGGAGATAATGATAACTTTGTCAATGCATGGGAAATCCAGAAAGCAGAAAATATTCTCAGAAATCGGACAAAAGAGGCATTAAAAACCAAACCTAGTGTGAAACTTAACGATAGTTCAGAACTGGTTAAAGTTACAGATGTTGATTTCTGGCTTTCAGAAGAAGCTCTGGGCAAAGTTGAAAAAAACTCGTCAATTACTAATTCTGCCCTTGTAAGTTATATTTTCGAGAAAGAGGTAGGGAAGGGCACACGCATCTGGTTTATGGGCACTCCAAACTCCAGTGTTACAATCACTTTGCCTGCGGGTCTCAAAGTAGAAAGGACCGAGGGGCTGGATAACAAAAGTCAGGATTTCGAAAATAACCATACAGTGCTTAAAGGCAACTTCAGCCCACAAAAGAATATAACCCTCTGGGTTTCGGATGAAAGCTCTAAAGCCATATTAGAGGACAGAAAAGGAAGCGCAGAGCAAAGTATAGGAAAAGAGGACAGTAAAAATAAGACCGGAGCTGCTGGAGAAACCATAAAACCCTGGAAACTCTTTGGATCTTTCAAAGACAGCTTTGCGCGGTCTTGTTCAAGTCCAAAAAGTTAATCTGGCTTGAAATTTATTCTGAAAATTATGCTTATCGAACAAATTCGGCTTGATAATGGGTGCGCTCTTGGCCTCAGCTTTGAGATGCAAAAATATCCTCTTCTGGTTATAAGGGCAGAAAAAGGCTTCCTGATGTGCGGATACCTGAATATAGATGCTGCAGAGACACTTGGGGACACGGCAGCGAAAGTAAAAGGCGTACAGAGTTTTGAAGATATGCTTAAAGCCGAGGTCGTTGAAGTAACCCGGTTTGCCAGAGAACTTGGTGTAGAACCCGGAATGACTGGCAGAGAAGCTCTGGAGAGAATGTTTTAAGGAAAATATGTTTTAAGGAAAATATGTTTTAAGAAAGATTGCTTTTGACTCAACTCATTCAGGTAGAGTTTCAAGAGCTACTACTTCATTTCACAGAATATATTCTAAACGTAAATATTTGTACTGTTTTAGTACTTTCAAAAATCTTGAAACTTATTATAATTCACTTTATTGCAATTACTTTTAATAACTACCTTCACATTTCACGCAGGGCATTTACATTTATGCCATCACTGCATGTTGCTAATGCTATTCGAATTATAATTATCAACATATTCCGGATCACCAATGTTATACGCTTTTGAACTCTCTGGAGAACATGAAGAACTGCCTGCTGCCGAAGTTTTAGCTTGCCTTAAAACTGAGGGGCTTGATTTCAGGCTCCATACTATGGTTGACCAGTGCCTGGTGGTGGAGATAACCGGCGAAGAGAAGAATGTGGAAAAAATCCTTATAGGCCCGATAACCGACAGGCTGGCAATGACCCACCATATCCTGAAAGTTGTAGGAGTTACTGAAAATACTCCGGACGCAATCCTGAAACTTGCAGAAGCCTTTGATTCGTCAGACTATATAAAAGAGGGACAGAGCTTTGTGGTCAGAGCGAAGCGAATCAAACATCATGTGGATTTTCCGGGAGAGTTTCTGGAACAGAAGATCGGAGGATGCATTTACAGGAAAGGCTTCAGGGCAAACCTGAAAAATCCTGATGTGGAATTCAGGGTAATTCTGAGTGAAAAGGCTGTGCTCGGAACCCTTCTGTCCTCTATCGATAGGAGTGCCTATGAAGCCAGAACTCCCCAAAATAAACCTTTTTTCCATCCTGGTGTGCTTATGCCGAGGGTCGCACGTGCCCTCATAAACCTGTCAGGAATAAAGCCCGGTGAACTTATACTGGATCCCTTTTGCGGCACTGCAGGGATTCTTGTTGAAGCAGGGTTTGTGGGAGCAAGGGTTATAGGAATCGATGCCCAGGAAAAACTGGTTATGGGTGCCCGTATGAACCTTGAAGCCTTCAAGCTGGATTACGCCCTGATGAAAGGAGATGCCTGCAGGATGCCGCTTAAAGAAGCCACAATAGATGCGGTTGTTACAGACCCTCCATACGGCAGATCGGCAGCAATCCTTGCCGAATCTCTGGAAGGGCTTTATTCCTGCGCCCTTGAAGAAATCGAGCGTGTTCTTAAGCCTGGAGGCATTGCAGTTGTAGTCTCGGATAAACCTGCATCGGAATATGGGAAAAAAGCAGGGCTTAAAGTTCTTAATATCTATGCCCAGAGAGTTCACAGAAGCCTTACCCGAACAATAACTATTTTTAAGAAAGACAATTTTCAGAAAGAATTGAAGAATGAAAATAAGAACCGAGAGTGAAAACGAGAAGTGAGAATAAATGATTAAAGTAAAAAACAGGAATTACGCACTTGAAATACAAAATCAAGCACATTAGGCATTACAGTCTAATTCGTTTTAAAAATGTTGAAGGTTAAAAGCATATCGATTTATCGATCCAACCGCGCAAATCCTAAAAAATTTAAAATAGAAATTTACTCGTGAGAGTTCAGTTCTTCCAGTACTTCTGCCATAACCCTGTGCCGGAGGATATGCTTCTGGTTCAGATTGCTTGCTCTTCTGATAGAATAATTGTCTTCAATCCATCCCATTTTCTCATCATAGTTCACTTTTAGAAGAGTCAATCCATAGGCAGGAGCCGGTTCAATCCCTTCTTCATAAATATCCGGATTAAGCATCTGGAGAAGCCAGTCGTTGTCACGTACCCCCTTTCCTATCATGGAAAGGGCGGTTACGATTTTCCGGACCATATTCCAGAGAAAACTATTTCCAACAACATCAATCTTTGTAAGATCTCCGTCTACGCGGACATTGATTCTTTCTATGGTTCGAATTGTACTTTTTTCTCCGTTGGTTCGAGAAAAATTTTCAAAATCATGAGTGCCCAGCAGCAATTTCGAAGCTTCCCGAATTCTGGAAATATCGTACTCTTTCCCAGCCATCACATATCGGTAATGTCTGGAAACCGCATCTCTCCTGGCATCAAAGCTCCGAGGTACTTCCGCGTGAGCCCAGGCCCAGATTGCCGGAGGGAGCTCGGAATTTATGATCCTTGGAATTGCCAGACCCGGCTTGTCCGTATCAAAAGCAACAACCTGTTCAAGGGCATGAACCCCGGCATCAGTCCTGCCAGCGCAGGTGTAATTTGCAGATTTAGGGCTTTCTATAATCCCGAGATTCCGGAGAGCCTTGAAGAGTTCTCCCTCTATGGTCTCGACGTTGGGCTGGATCTGGGAGCCGTGAAACTCGGTGCCTATGTATGCAAGTTTTAAAGCGACTCTCATAAGAATCTCTACCTGGCTTTCTTCTTATAATAGACTTCTCTTACAATCAGCACGACTACTATAAAAAGACATCCAAAAAGGAACCAGATTCCTGGGTGAAGAGAAAGCGCGTCATAAAGCCCGTGAATCCCGCCTGCGTGAGTTAACCCTTCAGGCAGGATAGAGGGAATTCCCTGGACAGAATCCGAGCCATCTGGCATGGATACGGGAACTTCAGCAACTTCCTGAATTGGGCTGGTTTCCAGTCCGGAAGAGATATTTCCTGTTCCAGATTCCAGAGCCCTTGAACTTGCATTCAAGGCTCCGTTTTCGGAGATTTGCTGGTCGAGAGCTATATTAGGGCTTATATTGCTACTTTCATTTACTTCCATAGCTGTGTGATTCAGAGAAGGTTCATCGGGTATTTCCATTGTCCCCATTATCAGAGGTGCAGTCGCATCAATGACCCTCTTTGCCTGCATATACGCTGAAAAATATTCTATCCCTGCAGCTGCAAAAAAGGCAGCTCCTACTACCCCGATGTACTTTTGAAGCAGGCTTATTATAGAGAGCCTGTCAATAGGGCTTTTCGAAGGGACGAGCACAATCAGTTTTTCCACTGATTCATATATCTTTATTTGTCGTCCTTTCTTACTCCATTTTATTTGTTTTACTTTTATAAGACCGGATTCAACAAGAGAGTCAAGATTATACTTGACAGTAGTAAGGGGAAGCTTCAATTCCTCTGCAATACTGGTTGCAGACATGCTTTCTTTCCCGAGTAACTCTAGGATTTTTAATGATGTTTCATTGGAAAGAACTTGAGTTATTTTTCTAGATTCCCCATTTACTGGGAGAACAAGTATCCTGCCTCCCTGCTCAACCGTATCTAACCCCTGTGGGGGTTTCCTCGCATCCGTTAAATCGTTTTGATTTTCAAACCCGTCCATAATTACTTCCTTGATTAAAAACTTGCCTATTTTTTAATCAGTACATACTCTAGTTTACGTGAATCTTAATATAAACTTTTATTTTGTATATAATTATACATGCGCCACTATGTTTATATATAGAATCCAGACCTTAAACTTAAATATAACATTGTATATTCTAATCTAAATTTTCCGCTGGTACCAATCATGATCACAAAACAGCAGGTTCTGGAATTTCTGAAAAATTACGATTTAGAAAACATTACAATTGCGACAGTCTGTTCTCACTCAAGCCTTCAAATCTTTGATGGAGCTCGAAAAGAAGGCTTCAGAACTCTGGGAATCTGCGTTGGCAAACCTCCCAAGTTTTATGAAGCTTTTCCCAAAGCAAAACCTGATGAGTACCTTATTGTCGATAGCTATGCCGATATAATGAATAAGGCTGAGGAGCTCAGAGAGAAAAACACTATTATTATTCCACATGGCTCATTTGTCGCTTATCTTGGCACGGAAAATTTTGCAGAGCTGACTGTGCCTACTTTCGGAAACCGGGCTGTGCTCGAATGGGAGTCGGATAGGAACAAAGAGCGGGAGTGGCTACTTGGAGCAGGTATCCACATGCCCGGGAAAATTGACGACCCTCGCGATATCAATGGACCTGTAATGGTTAAGTATGACGGAGCAAAGGGCGGAAAAGGTTTCTTCGTCGCAAAAACTTATGAGGAATTCAATGAACTCGTAGACCGATCCCAGAAATATACAATTCAGGAATTCATTACTGGAACCCGTTATTACCTGCATTATTTCTACTCACCTATCAAAAACGATGGATACACTTTAAGCAAGGGCAGCCTTGAACTGCTTAGCATGGACCGCAGGGTAGAATCCAATGCCGATGAGATCTTCAGGCTGGGCTCGCCCAAAGAGCTCATAGAAGCAGGCATTCGCCCGACATACGTGGTCACAGGAAACGTACCCCTTGTAGCAAGAGAGTCCTTACTGCCCCTTATCTTCTCTCTCGGAGAACGGGTAGTTGAAGAATCCCTGGATCTTTTTGGAGGGATGATAGGAGCTTTCTGCCTTGAGACGGTCTTTACAGATGAACTTGAGATTAAGGTCTTTGAGATCTCGGCCAGAATTGTTGCAGGAACAAACCTTTACATTTCAGGCTCACCTTATTCGGATCTGATGGAAGAAAACCTCTCAACTGGAAGGAGAATCGCTCGGGAAATCAAAGTAGCTGCCCAGACCAACCAGCTGGATCAGATAATATCCTGAACACAAGAGTTTTTCACAAACCTTCTCAAAAACCTTTTGAGAATAGGCTTTATCGCAAGCCTTTTCAAAAAAGGCTTGAGCGAAAACCTTTTGAGAAGGTTTTATCGAAAACGGCGTGACGGCGTGGTCAAGCGGCACAATGCTTGGTGATAAACACAAACTTTTTAAGAAAAAGTTTGATCAAAAACAGCATTTTCGGTCAAGCCTTTTTTGAAAAGGGTTGTAGCGCAACGGTTTCGGTCAAGCCTTTTCGTAAAAGGGTTGCAGCGCAATGGTTTCAGTTCAATGGTTTTTAACCAGGCTTTAAGGATTCAAAAGTTTAGTTTTATTTTATTGCTTGTAAATAAATTATTTTAAATAGTTTTCAGTCCGATACTATCAGATGCAGAAAGTCGAAAACAAACAACCCAGACCTGCTTTTGGGGGAAAGGTTACCAGGACTTTGCATGTGCTTGGAAATGAAGAAAATCCTAGAAAAGGTTTACTCTCCATTGGAAATTACATGGCACTGGATCATTCCAGAGGGGCTGCCGTTTATCTCGATGCCTTGAAGCCTCATGCTGTTTTGATCTGCGGTAAAAGAGGGTATGGGAAATCCTACACTATGGGCTGCTTACTTGAAGAACTTTCTCTTCTTGAGCCGGATATTAAGAAAAGGCTTGCGTCCTTTGTTATTGATACCATGGGAATTTTCTGGACAATGAACTACCCAAATACGTTTGAAGCTCCGACGCTGAAAAGCTGGAACCTTGCTCCAGTTGGGTTTGAGGCTGAGATTTTTGTGCCTGAGGGGATGGTTGAGGCTTACAGGAAACGGAATATCAATGTAAAGCCCTTTTCCATTCCGATGAGAGAACTTTCAGGAAACCAGTGGTGCAGGATTTTTAATATAGAGGAGGTTTCTCCCCCTGGAATTCTTCTGGTAAGGGCAATCGAATCTCTCAGAGAAAGAGGGGATACATACTCTTTTGAGGAAATCCTCAGCGAGATAGCCAGGGACACACGCTCGGATGAGGCTTCGAAAGGGGCTGTAGAGAATTACTTCAGGGCAGTGAATTCCTGGGGGCTCTTCTCAAAAGAAGGGATATCTCTGACAGAACTCATATCAGGCGGGAGAACAACTATTCTTGATGTGAATACACTTGAAAATGAAAACGTCTGTGCAGCAACAGTGTCAATTCTTGCGGGTAAGCTGTATGAAGCAAGACTTGAGGCAAGAAGGGTCTACGAAAAGAAGCTCATGGGGGAGAAATTCTTTGAGGAAGAATTTCCCATGGTCTGGCTCTTTATAGATGAGGCTCATATTTTCGTACCTGCAAAGACTGAAGGGCTTGCCTCGAGAGTACTTATTAACCGCTGTCTCAGGCAGGGCAGGCAGCCTGGACTCTCCCTGGTTCTGGCAACGCAGAGACCTGCAAGCCTGCATCCTGATGTCGTTTCCCAGAGTGATCTTCTTATCTGCCACAGACTCACGGCAAGTGATGATATTCTGGCTCTTGAGGCGTCGCGTCCTCTTTATATGCAGGAAAGCATTCAGGCTTACCTTAAGAAGATGGGGAGCGAAAGAGGGGCTGCCCTGATTGTGGATGACCATTCCGAGTCAGTTCATCTTGTACGCATCCGCCCGAGGTTAAGCTGGCACGGAGGAGGAGAACCGAATGCTCTTGAGCCTTATGATGAGGAAGAAAGCAGTGAAAATTCAAACCAGCCATAAAGATACTAGTTTCTGCAGGTTTTTCGGGAAACTCAGGAGTGAAAGGATGAAAAGTGTTAACCAACTTTTATATAATGTCAGAAAATAATTTAAATATTACTTGTGATACTTCAACCCTGTGAATACAGCTAAGTGCAGGCTGTAAGAATTCTAATAATAGCAGCATTTAATTGCAGCAAAAGATCGGTGATGATATGAAAGGAAGAGCCTGGAAGTTCGGAGATGACGTGGATACCGATGCAGTAATTCCTGGAAGGTACCTGATTTACAATACCCCTGAAGAGCTTGCAAAGTACACGTTTGAAGGCGTACGCCCCGAATTTGCAAAAAACGTACACGAAAATGATATCGTGGTCGCAGGAAGCAATTTTGGTTGCGGCTCGTCACGCGAACACGCACCCCTTGCCCTGAAAGGAGCAAAGGTAGCCTGTGTAATTGCAAAATCTTTTGCAAGGATATTTTTCAGGAATGCAATAAATATTGGGGTCCCTGTCCTAGAATGCCCTGACACTGACAGAATCGATGACGGAGACGAACTTGAAGTAGATCTTGCGACAGGAGTCATTGTAAACAAAACAAAAGGTGAGACTTACCAGGCGACCCCTCTCCCTGATTTCGTGCGCGAAATCGTAGATGAAGGAGGACTTATAGAATATGCCAGGAAGCTGGTCTCTGAGCGCTCAGAAACAGAAAATTTGTCCTGAGATACACCTGTCCGCGCTTGACAACTCGCAGTAAAATGGCAGTTTTACCTGAAAATTTTAAAGGAGTATAAGTATGACGCAGTATAAGATTCCGGTTCTCCCGGGAGACGGTATAGGCCCAGAAATTATCGCCGAAGGCAGAAAAGTTATAGATGCCGCTGGTGAAAGATTCGGTTTTGATGTGGAATGGATTGAATACCCGCATGGGGCAGATCACTACCTTGAAACGGGTGAACTGATTTCGGAAGAGACCTTAAAGGAATTATCCGGATACCCTGCCATTTACCTTGGTTCCATCGGAGACCCTAGGATTGCCCCTGGAATTCTTGAGAAGGGAATCTTATTAGCTGCACGCTTCTACTTTGACCAGTACATTAACCTCCGCCCCATAAAACTCCTTGATGGAGTCTGGACACCTATCAAGGATAAAACTTCAAAAGATATCGACTTCGTGGTTGTCAGGGAAAACACCGAAGACTTCTACATAGGAATTGGCGGCAGGGCAAAAAAAGGAGAGAGCAAAGATCTCCTTGAAGTCAGGCGAACACTCTATTCCGCAAAATTCGGGCTTGATATCGAGACAGATAGCGAAGAAATAGGATACCAGATAGGTATGATCTCCAAAGAAGGCACGAGAAGAGTTATCGAGTACGCCTTCGACCTTGCTGGAAACCGTAAAAAACATGTTTCGTCCGTTGACAAGGCAAACGTACTTTCCGACATTTACGGCTTCTGGAGAGAGGAGTTCAATAAGGTTTCCGCAAAATATCCCGATTTTACCACGGATTTCAACTTTGTTGACGCCATAACCATGTGGTTTGTGAAAAATCCGGAATGGTTTGATGTGGTCGTAACCCCTAATATGTTCGGAGATATCATTACAGACCTTGGAGCCATGATCCAGGGCGGCCTCGGGCTTGCTCCCGGCGGAAATATCAACCCGACAGGCACAAGCATGTTTGAGCCTATTCACGGTTCAGCCCCGAAATATAAGGGCCAGAATAAAGTCAACCCGATTGCCACAATCTGGGCAGGTGCCATGCTCATAGAACAACTTGGAGAGAAAGAAGCTTCAGATATGATAGTAAGCGCAATCCAGAAAAATATCCTGGACGGCAAAGTTAAAACCTACGACATGGGCGGCAGGAGTGGCACCTCGGATGTCGGGGATGACATTGCAAGAATAATAAAGGGAGAATAACTGGATAGAGCTTTCTATCCATTTAATCCAATTTTTGAAAACATAACTGTAAAAACTTATCTTATTTTAGAAGTTTTGCTTTTCTATCTTTCTCAGATATCACATCTCTGTAACTATCCTGAATACTGCTTGTAGATTTACTTAAGGTACTATCTTTTTCCGAATAGAGATTTATTTTTTCTGCTGAAGAAGGGATGAGATTGTAGGAATTATTAAAAAGGGAAAAAATCACGAAAATAAAAAAAATTGAAATAAATGGGAAAAGTTTAAAGATTATTTCGATTATTAAATCGGAGCCTATTATTGTAAAGATTCCCATAATATAAATTAAAATAATCAACATCCGAGCAAATTGATATCGTTTTATACTGTTATTTATTTTTATATAAGGGTTGAATTCGTCACGAATACGATCAACTGCAGAGTTAAATTCAGTATATTTATTTGGGTTAAAATCAAGATTACTTTGATTCAATTGAAACCATTTTTGATAATAGTTTTTTATTTCTATTGCATCCCTGTTAATTATTTCGTTTTGTTTATTATAATAGTCAATCAATGAGAAAATAACCGTTCCACCAATACCTAGCGTAAATAAAATACCAGAGAATGATAACTTATTCCCAGAAATTACATCCAATGGTTTACTCTCATAAAACAGAGTTGTATTAATTGTACTATTAACTGCACCTGATAACAAAATATTGGGATTTAATCCTTTATCTAACTGTAAATATTGATCCAAAAGGAGAAGAAGGAGCATTACAAAGATCAAAGATGACAAACAGTAGAGTAAGTAGAGTGCAAGCTTAAGATATTTTTGACATAAAACTAAAAGAAAATCCATCCAATTTTGGAGAGATATTTCTTTGAGGAGTTTACGATTGTATATCCTTTTTGAATACACGTAAATATCAGGTAAGAATAAAAAAAATCCGGCTAAGAAATAAGAAATTATTTTGCCAACATATTCTTTTAGAATAAATGGGCAGATGCCTGCCACTAAAAAAGAGATTGAATATAACATCCTTCCAATTTTTGAATTAAATATCGCAAGCTCCATATTTGTTTTACTGTATAAAATCTTAAAGAGATCACTTAAAGCTTGATTGTCATCAATTAATTCGTCTCTCGTTAGCGATTGGTATAATTTTTTAAAAGGTCTTTTTACCTCAAGTTTATAGAATATGATCGTTGCAATTGAAAAAATTAGAATGGAAATGTGTAAAATATTAAAGTACATAATTAACAACCACGAAAAGTTTTTAAAAGTAATTATAGCTTAAATTAAAATACTTTTGCCGAGGAATTTATTCCAAAAGTCTCTAAACTGAAAATCTGGTTTTATAGGAAACTCATTTAAATCAGTATTCGGAGGCTGTGGCTGAGCAAATAAATACAGATCATACAATTTTCCAATTAATGTAGATTTGTTATTTCACAGCACTTCTACAAAACCTATAACTTTATTTTCTAGGTAATATATTCCTGGGAAAACTCCTGCATGGAGGAATTTCGTATGTAAAGATCCCAGCTTTTACAGCAGGATCGTCCTCCATTATTTTCTGATTTCTTCTTCATTTGTGCTGAAAATTCCTACTCCTTTTACATCGGTATCGTCAATCACAGGACAGATGATTGACAGTTTTCCTTCCTCCCGAAGGGAAAAAAATCCCTTCTCCCGTGCTCCCAGATTAGTTTTTCAGCCTCAGACTTGTTCAGATTTTATGCAGCTCTCAGGATAACGAGAGTGCAAGCTTCAGTTTTAGTCAGCATCTTTTTCGTGTACTCATCAGTAATTGGTATAGTTTATTTCTCCGAAAAATTATTGAGGAATGGGTGTAATGAGGGAAGAGTTATTTAAGAATCTTATACAATTTATGTAATTAACCACTCTAAAAGTTCTATTTTTACTCAAGCACTGGATATATCTCTTAAATAAATAGTATCGTGGCATAATCTATTAATTAAATTCCTATCATGGCTCACGACCAGTACTCCAATATTAAGCTCTTCAACTATACTCAAAAGTACATTCCAGATCTGAGCCTGAGTAATAGCGTCTACCATTGTAGTTATTTCATCGGCAATTAAAAACCTGGTTTTAGGGCTTAAAGCCCGGGCAAGGGCGAATCTCTGGAGTTCTCCTCCGGAAAGCTCATTTGGCCATCGGTTAAGCCAGCTCTTTTTTATTCCGAATGAGTCTAAAATATCCTGTGAAACGGTATGCCCCTCATTTAAGATATCTTCCATTCTCCATTTGGGATTTACAGCTTTTTCCGGATGCTGGAAGATAAGTTGAACCGGATTATAGCCTTTTGACGGGAGAGGTTTTCCATCCAGACTCACTTTTCCCTTATACCTGGTTTCATAGCCAGCTAATATCTTACATAAGGTCGATTTCCCGCTTCCACTATCTCCAACCAGTCCCAGTATTTCTCCACTGCCTAAAGAAATATTAACGTCTTTTAAAATTAAATTATTCTTTTTGTATCCGAAAGTTATATTTTCGCCTTTAAGATACATTGTTGCACCTCACCACTCCTCCATTGACCTGCCTAAGCTCAGGGATACCCTGAGAGCATAGAGCTTTCTTTTTGGAACATCTTTCATAAAAGATGCATCCGTCAATGACTTCATCTTGCATTGGTTGATGACCTTTAATTACCTGGAATTTATTTTGGGGAAGCGCGTTCCAGAGGGCTCGGGTGTATGGATGCCTTAAGTTCTCGCCATCGTTCTTGAAATCCTCAACATTAGCTACTTCCAGGACTGTGCCTGCATAGAAGACGGCAATTTTATCGGAAATCTTCAGTGCTGCCTCTATATCATGAGTTATAATTATTACTGCACAGCCTTTATTTGCCATGTCTTTGAAATAATCCAGCGTCTCATTCAGAGTCTTTTCGTCCAATCCAGGAGTAGGCTCGTCTGCAATTACAAGCTTTGCAGATCTTATTACTGCAGTGGAAACCAGAACTCTTCTGGTCATCCCGCCTGAGAGCTCATGTGGAAACATCTTTTCAACATCCGGTTTTAAGCCGTATCTCTGAAAGATTTCCTTCTGGAGCTTCTTCATCAAGCCTGCTTTTTCTTCCTCCACACACCCTATTACCTGATCGGAAACCCTCATCAAAGGGTCCAGATAAGTTACGGATTGGGGAACCAGAGCTATTTCTTTACCTCTTAATGCTTCCTTTCTTTCCTGGGTAAGCTCTTCGCCATCATATTCTATCTTACCATTGAGTTTTGCATTTGAAGGCAAAATTCCTAAAATCGCATGGGCAAGAAGGCTTTTTCCGGAACCGCTTGATCCCACTACAGCTAAAATTTTTCCTTTATAAGCCTCTATACTCAAATTGGAGATTACCTTTAATTCAGTCTGCCTGAGCCCTGAGGTATATTGAACAAAGGAAAGTGAGAGGTCTTTTACTTTTAACAGTGCTTCAGTCTTCCTGCTTTCTTCAGCATTAATTTCTGCTTTACTTTTCATATTCTCACCTTTAGATTGAAATTTTCACATACAACTCATTCATGAGCAGTTTTCGGATCAATTATTCTTCCCAGATTGTCTCCTATCATATCAAATGCCAGAACCACAATCAGGAGTGATAGCCCAGGGAAAAATGCAAGCCACCAGTATCCTGCGGAAAGGTATTTCATAGACTCTGATAAAATGATACCAATCGCCGGTTCGTGTGGGGAAAGCCCAAAGCCAAGGAATGTGACCGAAGCTTCGTGAAGAATGGCATGAGGAAACATCAAAATCGCGCCAAGCAATATCTGGGGAACTAAATGGGGCAGGATATGTTTTGTAGCTATCCACCATTTTGATTTTCCAAGGTTCCTCGAAATATGGATGTATTCCTGGGTCTTTAGTTGCTTGATCTCTGCTCTTACTACCCTGGTCAGGCTTGTCCAGTGCGTTAACGCGACACCCATAATGACTCCATAAGCCCCTCCTCCGAGCCCTATGGAAATGAGGATTATCAATAGAAGATGAGGAATCGAAAGGAACAGGTCTACCAGCCAGGAAATAAAGGAATCTGCAACTTTTCCTGCGCTTGATAGCAAGCCCAGAACTACAGCCAGTACGGTACTGATTGTAGATGCAAAAGCTCCGACCAGAATGCTTAAACCAAGCCCTTTGACAGTCCGTATAAACATGTCCCTTCCCATCCAGTCTGTCCCAAACGGATGTTCAGCTGAAGGGTTAAGGTTTTTGGAGCCAAAATCAGTCTTTAAGGAATCTTCATCCAGAGTGACACTTGAAACCACTATCGTAAGCAGCAAAAGTGATGTCAGACCTATTATCAACAGGGTTTTCTGCCTCAAGTTCAGTCCCCGGAATACTCCTTTGTTAGCTGTTACAACAGCAGTGCTCATATTCCAGCCTCCTCTATAACGTTCATACTGTTGCCTCCTGCTGTTTTATTCTAGGATCAACGAATTCGTAAATAATATCAGCAATCAGGTTTCCGGAAAAGACAAATATTGCACTGAAGATGACTATCCCTAAAAGCAGAGGCACATCAGACCTCAATCCTGCTGCTACTGCTGCCTGCCCTATTCCAGGATAGGAAAAAACCTGTTCAACCAGAACTGCTCCTCCGAACAATTCGCTGAACCCTAAAAATTGCAGAGTAATAGCAGGAAGTGCAACGTTCCTGATTCCATGTCTCAACACCAGATCCAGCCCTTTTTCACCTCTTGCTTTTGCAAATAACACATAATCGCTGGACAAAACTTCGATTAGTTTTTCTCGGGTAAACATTGCGATCTGGGCTACTCCCAGTAAACTCAGGGTTAATGCAGGGAGAATTAAATGCCGTACCTGGTCAAAAAAAGTCACGTTGTCAGCCGTAACCCCTATGGGCACACTCAAGCCTATCGGGAACCACCCTAGACTTACGGAAAATACCATCAGCATAACCAGTGCCAGCCAGAATGTCGGAGTGGCTGCCAGCACGTAACAGTAAGTTTTTATTGCTCTATCAACCCATGTGCCCTTATTCATTCCTGCTACTATCCCCAGAATGAAACCCAGTACTCCTGAGAACAGCCATGAAGTTGCCATAAGGACGAAAGAGGCCATAGATCTTTCTTTAATCACATCGGCGACCGGCGTCCGGTAAATCAATGAAACTCCAAAATCCCCTTTGAGAATATTTCCTGCCCAGTTCAGGAATTTTTCCTTCGGAGGGGTATTGACTCCCCAGTATTCTTCAAGTTTGGTTTTATGCTCTTCACTGACAGTCATTTCGCCTATATAGGCTCTAACAGGGTCTATGGGAGAGTATTGAATAAGCATGAAACTTACAAAACAAACTACAGCAAGAAGACTTACCAGCCTGAGTATTTTTTTCCCTGCAAAACTTGCTATTTTTTCGGTATCCAACACACGCTTCCCTCACTATTATTACTCGATATTAAATTTACTTTGGAACAACCATAATATTTGCGATTAATTTAATGAAAGCTCATACTTTAAAGTCGAAATAGATTTTCCATGCACACTAACTATTTACTCTCGGTCATGGTCGAAAATAAAAAGAATAAAAAAAGGGAATTCAAAGCGCAGTTTAAAAAATGAGAGAAATTCTCACTTTAAAGAAAATCTCTCACTTTGCGAGTACTTATTTTAAATTATCATTCGCTCTGAATCACCACTTTTTTAAGCTTCACTCATTTTTGAGCAGGATCGGTTGCGTTTTTCCTTGTCCATTCGTAAATATTTCCTAAAATATCTGATCCGGCGTTTTTCTCCGGGGTTCCTATATCTATGGTTTCATCAACTGCATAGAGATAATCCATTGTTACAAGCCATAACCATGTAGCATCTCCTGCAGGCCCAAAGCCTGTATTTCCATCATACGCAGCTAGCTGCCAGTTTTTGATAGCCTGATCCTGGTCTGAAGTTCTCAAAGCTGTTTCCAGATACCCGTCTACGACAGGATTGCTGTAAAGGCCAGGGTTTTTGTATGTATCATCAGCTTCTTTAGTATGATACTGCTGGTACAGATTGAAAGTATCTATACTGCTGTAGGCGTATAAAACGGCTGAACTGTACTGGTTTGCGTATATTTCATCCCAGTTTGTACCGACAAGGTTTATTTTTATACCTAATTTTTTAGCCTGTTCACTTACGGCTACTGAAAGAGCCTGTCTTGTCTGGTCGGATGAAGAATAATACAGGTCAAATTCTGCTTTAGTTCTGTCTTTTTCCCGGATACCGTCGCTATCTGTGTCTTTCCAGCCTGCATCTTCAAGTATTTTTTTAGCTTCTTCAGGATTCGAGTCGTTGATCCTTGCTTCTGGATTTCCAAAGATCCTCTGATCCACACCTGTATATTCTACATCTCCCTTTCCGTATATTACCCCGTCAAGTATTGCTTTTCTGTCAATCCCCGTGTTTAATGCTTTTCTAATTGCGATGTCCGATGTTACATTATTGCCTATAGGGTCTCCTGTAAGGCTTTTTTTGCCGGTATCGTTCTGCATTGGGAAAGAAATTCCGAATGCTCTTGAGGAGGGAAGCGAGATTATGTCATAGCCATCTACGGTCTGATTTGCATGGATGATATCGATTTCAGCTATGTCTACTTTGCCGGATTTTGCAGCTGCAAATGCAGTGTCCTTGTCCATGAATAACATGGTTATTCTTTTGAAATACGGCTTCTGTCCATAGTAATTGTCATTAAGTTCAAATATTGCCTGCTGACCTTTATCCCACTGTACCATTTTGTACGGGCCTGACCCTATAGGGCTGGCTCCATAGGTCTCTTTTTTATAGGCATGTTCAGGCACGATTCCAACATACCTGAGCCTCCAGATGAAACTGGACTGGGGCTCTTTTAGTTTGAATTCAACTGCAGTCTCATTTAGTACCCTGGCGTTTTCAAGGTTACTCATATCGAGTTCAGAATTACTCCCAATTGCAGTATTGAATGTAAATGCAACATCTTCAGCTGTTAACTTCTCTCCATCTGTGAATTTTACATCGTCTCTTATATTTACAGTCCATGTCTTCCCATCAGGACTGACAGAATAACCTGTAGCAAGGTCATTTACTATACTGCCATCATCCGCTGATTTAAAAAGGGTACTCTGTATTAATGGCTCAAAATTCACATGACCGCATCCCCATCCCAGAAGAGGGTCAAATCCTGTTTCCGGTTCTCCTGTATGCGAATATACATTTACTACCAGTTCATCGGAAGCCCTGGAAGTCGAGCTGGCTGATACAGAACCTGATTCTGAGTCTGGTGCAGAAGCTAGCCCAGAATCATCCATCGAGCTGGATACACAGCCGGACATAGAACTGATAATACCAATAACTGCTATAGTTACTATCAATGCCCCTACAGACAAATGTTGCTGGTTTTTCTTGATCGGAACTCCTCCTGATATATTAGTATCCTGAATACCCTCGACTGAAATCCATAGCGTTTTTCTATGAATCTTTACTGAAATAAAGAGAGTTTTTTAAATAATATTTTACAGAAAATTTGTAGAAGTGTTACTTTTCCTCAAAGTAATGTTAAAATAGATTAACACTAATTTTTCTATAAGTACTTTGTCATAAATATGTAGTATTTAATCTAAATTTTAGAAAATATAGTAATACTAAATCTAAATCTCGAATTCTTACTGGGTCTTTTAATAAGTATTCTATAAATGAAAAATATAATGGCTCTGTAGAAATCCTCTAAATTCTGTTTTTACCCAAAAATTATAAAAATAAAATTGTAAAAATGCTCCTTAATTTTTTTGTCCACACAAAAAACAAAGGAGCAATTGCTATTGTCATCAAATAAGTATATTAAATTTATTGATCTCAGTCTTAAAACGGTTCAGTCTTCCAGACTGAACCTTTACTCCTGCAAATATTCCAAACGTGTTTA